>Ga0302320_10010727_pt1 | contig 19489 bp, 19 predicted proteins | sample Bog_T0_3_FD_202130 | JGI IMG/M metagenome (GOLD analysis project Ga0302320, IMG submission 202130) | Peat permafrost microbial communities from Stordalen Mire near Abisko, Sweden - Bog_T0_3 | ecosystem: Environmental > Terrestrial > Soil > Wetlands > Peat | place: Sweden: Abisko, Stordalen Mire... | reverse complement strand
TCTGACACCAGCGTAACAAACGAACACGTTCGTCTGCCTATGATCTATGTCATGAGAACAAGGACCGAGCTGCGCGACGAGATTCTTAGCGCGGCGCGCGCGGAATTCGCGCAGTACGGCTTGGCCGGAGCGCGTATTGACCGCATCGCCCGGGCTGCTGCTGCCAGCAAGGAACGCCTGTACGCGCATTTCGGCGACAAGGAGACCCTGTTCCGCGGCGTGGTTGCCGCCGACGGCGCCGAGTTCTTCCGCGCTGTCGAACTGCGCCCGGATGCGGTACCCGAGTTCGTCGGTGACATCTTCGATCTGGCGCAGAGCCGGCCCGAACATGTACGGATGATCACCTGGGCGCAGTTGGAGGGCTTTCCGCTCGACCTACCGGAGATCGACGGCGAGCATGGGCCCGATCGGGCCATCGCCGCCCTGGAACAGGCGCGGGCCGAGGGGCATGTCGACCCCACCTGGGAACCGCAACAGCTACTCGTACTCTTGTTCGCGATCGGTCTCGGCTGGGCGCATTGGCCCGACCCCGCGGCCGCGAGCACCGACGTGGATGTCATCGCCAACCGGCGCGCCGCCGCAGTCGAGGCGGCCACCCGTATCGTCAAGCCCGTCGAGCGCTGACCGGTCACAGGAGGACGCGATGGCGTGCTGCGATTTCCCACCTGTAGCGCCGGGCTGTGATGGCGCCTTCACTGTGGACACCTCCCGGATAACGTTCGGTCGGGGCTGTCTGGCGGAGCTGGGTGAAAGAGCTGGCGCGCTGGGAATGCGGCGGGTGGCGCTGTTCTCCGATGCCGACGTGGCGGGGCTGGATGTCTTCGCGACGGCGTACGGCTCGCTGGTGGCCGCCGGTCTGGACGTGGTCACCTACACCGACGTGCACGTCGAGCCCACGGACGCGTCTTTTGGCGCCGCCGCGCGCTTCGCCCAAGAGGTGAGCCCCGATGGCTACGTGTCGGTGGGCGGGGGCTCGGTCATCGACACCTGCAAGGCCGCCAATCTGTACGCCAGCCATCCCGCTGATTTGCTGACCTACGTCAACGCACCCATCGGGGAGGGCGCGCCCGTACCCGGGCCGCTCAGGCCACATATCGCATGCCCCACGACGGCCGGCACCGGCAGCGAGGTAACCGGCATCGCCATTTTCGACCTGCTGTCGCTGTCGGTGAAGACAGGCATCGCTTCCCACGCGTTGCGGCCTACCGAGGCGCTCGTCGACCCCGACTGCACCGCCAGTCTGCCCCGCGAGGTCGTCGCCGCGGCGGGCCTCGATGTGCTGTCGCACGCTTTGGAGTCGTATACGGCGCGGCCTTACGTCCATCGACCGGCTCCAAGCCAACCCGGCTTACGGCCGATGAGCCAGGGCGCTAACCCGTGGAGTGATCTGGGCTGCAGCGAGGCGCTTCGCCTGCTGGGCCAGTATCTAGAGCGGGCGGTACGGGACGCGTCCGACAGCGAAGCCCGCGAGCAGATGATGTGGGCTGCAACGCTTGCGGGCATCGCCTTCGGCAACGCGGGCGTGCACGCGCCACACGGCATGGCCTACGCGGTCGCGGGGCTGGTACGCGACTTCCGCCCCGCGGGCTATCCGGCCCATGAACCGCTCGTGCCGCATGGCATATCCGTCATCGTCAATGCGCCCGCGGTATTCCGTTTCACCGGGGCGGTGAGCCCAGCGCGTCACACCGAGGCGGCCCGGCTGCTCGGCGCTGACACGCGTGACGCCGATCCCGACGATGCCGGCGAGGTGCTGGCGACCGAAATCATCCGGATCATGCGTGCGGTGGGCATGCCCAACGGATTGAGCGGGGTGGGTTACACCGAAGACGACGTCGCGGCCCTCACCGAAGGGGCTTATCCCCAGCAGCGCCTTCTGCAGAACGCCCCGCGGGAGATGAGCAAACCTACGTTGGCTGACTTGTTTCGCCAAGCCATGCGCTACTGGTAGTTAGCCGCTGACCAGCTCCGGGTGGAACTTGGCAGCCATCCGGCGCATTCCGTCGTGCCAGTCGACGGTCGTGCCGCCAATGAGCTCGCGCATGCGGGCGTTGTCGGTGGGGTTTCCGCGCAGCGCCTGTTCGCTTTCCTCGAAGATCGGTTCCTTGCCGACGAGCGACCCAAGGTAGCCGCACCACTCCTGGATACTGACCGTCTGGTCGCCGGACCAGTTGACCGTGGTCGCCGGGACCGACGCCACCTCGAGCAGCTTCGGAATGGTCGCGATGATGTCGTCCTCGTGGATCGGGTTGTAGCGCGCCGGTCCGCCGGCCGGTACCGGGATTGGCATCCCCGCCAGCATCATCTCCATTTGATAGAACGGCCACCCGCCGTTGTCGCCGTACGGGACATTGAGGCGAGCGATGGTGGTGGGTACGCCGAGCACGCGCGCCATGGTCCGAGCGACGGTCTCGCCGGCGATCTTGGAGATTGAATAGGTGGGGAACAGAGGCTTGTGGTTGTCGCCCAAGGCGGCCCGTTCGGTGCGAGGCTCGTCGTCCGGCGGATCGTAAACGGCCCCCGACGAGCAGTGCAGGAAGGCTTTTGCGCCGCGGCAGTGGGCCATCAGCAAGCCGACAGACTCCGCGTTGGCCGCGAGGTCTTTGTCCCAGTTGCCGCTCTTGGCTACGGCCAGGTTGATGACGTAGTCGAAGTCGGTTGGGAGACCGTGGAAGTCACCTGCCGACAGGTTTACCGTCTCGCACCGCACCCCTGCCTTCTCGAGATCTTCACGGGCCGCGGCGTTCGTGAACCGGGCGATGCCCCAGACCTCGTTATCGACGGCCAGGGCTTGGGCGATGGGAGTGGCAACCTGTCCGGTTGGACCGGTGATCAGGATCTTGGAACCGCGCATCCGCTGATGGTATGCGACCGCTGACAGCGCGGATTGATCGGCGTAGTGTCGCGTTGCCATGGGCGATGAAATCCAATTCGTCGGCGCGAACGGGCTGAGATTCGCCTATCTCGAAGAAGGCTCCGGGCCCCTCGTGCTGCTGCTGCACGGGTTCCCGGACACCGCGCACACCTGGGACGACCTTCGCCCGCGAATCGCCGCCAAGGGATATCGCGCGGTCAGCCCCTTTATGCGTGGATATCACCCCAGCGCGATCCCGGATTGCGATACCGATCAAGAAACCTTGGCACGCGATCCGCTTGCACTGATTGAAGCGCTAGGCGCGCGCGACGCCATCATCATCGGGCACGACTTTGGCGCCTTAGCCGCTTACGGCGCGGCGGGACTCGGCCCGGATCGGGTCAAAAAGCTCTTCGCTATCGCGATTCCGCACCCGGCGACGCTCAAGCCGTCGCCGAGGAAGCTTTGGGGTGTTCGCCACTTCGCGGTCTATAAGCTGCCGGGCGCGGCGGACCGCTTCGCGCGCAACGACTTCGCGGCGCTGCCCGCGATCTGTCGGCGATGGTCGCCGACCTGGAATCCCGATCCGACGGAATTCGACGCCGTCCGCGCCAGCTTCTCCGACCGGGCGAGCTTGAACGCCGCGTTCGGCTACTACCGAAAGCTCTCCCCCATCCCCAGCGCGGCACTGAAGGCGCGGATCACCGTGCCGACTGTGGTCTTTGCCGGGCTCGATGATCCGCTCGCCGAGCCCTCCGACTACCGCCGCGCCGCCCGAATGTTCCAGAACGACTACATCGTTGAGGAGGTCCGCGGCGGCCATTTCATGCACCGGGAGCATCCCGAGGCGTTCGCCGAGCGGCTCTTGATCCATCTCTGAGGGTCAGCGACTCAAAGCCCCGGCTTGTCTTCGATGATGCCTAGCCATATCTGGGCTGCGTCAATCGCGACCTTTTCGCTGATGAAGGCGTGTTGGGTTCCGGTGTACACGTCGCGGAAAGCGCGTTCGAGTCGGCTGCCCTCGCGGATCGAGCTGGTTCCCGCGACCAGGTGGGCCCACTCGGCACAACTGCGGGCCGTGTCGGTCGCGTAGACGGCGGCCACCCGCATGTCGGCCCGCAAGGCCGGAGTGAGGTACTCCCCCGCGGCAACGGCGGCCTCGGCGGTGGTGAACGCGTCGAGCACCAGAAGACGAGCGGCGCGCCAGCTTGCGCGGTGGTGCGCGAGCCCCTTCTGAAATGTCGGGCGACTGGCCAATGACTCCATGTCACTCATTCGGTATTTGGTGGCCGCCAGTTCCTGGACGTCGTCAAGCATGCTCTTGGCTACCCCCAGCGCCCACGATGCGTGACCGGCCGCGGTGATTGGCATCATTCCCATGCGGGTGGCCGGCGATGCGCCGCGGTAGGGCTCACGGTCGAACAGCCCAAAGGTGCGGCTGGTCGGGACGAAGACGTTCTCGACGCTGTAGTCATAGGACCCGGTTCCCTTGAGTCCCTGGACATGCCAGCCGTCTTTGAAGTTGATTTCTGACCGTGGAAGCACGGCCACCTGCATGTCGGGCAGGCCTTCGCTGATCCAGCGCATCTCGCCGTTGTCCATCGGGAAGAAGCCGGCCGCGACGTACTCGGAGTGACCGGTTCCTGAGCCGAAGCTCCACGATCCGTTCAGGAGATAGCCGCCGTCGACGGCCGTCCCCTGCCCGTTGGGGAAGAACTGGCCGCCCATGGTGACCCGATTGTCGTGAGCCGTGAACACCTCGGCAAAACCTTCGTCGGGCAGATAGGCCGCTGCAGCGAACGACGACGGCAGGTTGGCGATGCCGATCCAGCCGAATGAGCCGTCCTGCCAGGCCATTTCGATCCACGTCTCGATCATCTCGGTGAACGACGGTTCGACGCCACCGGCCGCGACCGGATTGAATGAGGACATCAATCCGCTGGCCCACATCTCGTTGACAATCGCGGGGGTAAGAGTGCGCATCCGCTCGGATTCGGCGGCCTCGGCCTGCACGAGGTCGCGCATACCGCGAGCCAGCGCAACGACCCGGTCGTCCGTGTCGGCTAACGACGTCATTTGGCGCTTTCCCATCATCGATGATGTGTGACCGCGTCAGCGGGAACACTGATACCGGTGACCGTACTCGACTCGATTTCTGGGTGGGAGCCCTCTGATGCTTAACACCGTTGCCAATGTCGTCGCGATAGTTCTGGGCCTCCACGTGATCATCAAGTTCACCTTTTTGCCCTGCCCTACCGTCGGCGACGAGCTCTGCTCGACAAGCAGTACGGGGACAAACCGTCGGCGACCAGCATGTCCGATCCGGTGGTAGTGGTGTTCACGGTGGCGGTTGCCGCCCTGCTGTTATGGCGCGGTGACGCATCCTTCTTGTTCATTGTTGTGTGATAGCGGGTGTGATGGGCACGTTATTGCGGTCCAAGCAGCTGCACGCTGACAGTGCTGGGCTGTCGGTGGTCGGCGATAGTGTGCGGCCATGACGGTGACGGCGGTGGTAGCGCGCCATCCAAGATGCGGCGCCCGTGGCCCCAGTTGTTGACGCTGACGGTTCTGGTCGTGTTCGGTCTTTTTCTGCTGCGTTAGCGGGTCTGGCCCTACCGTGGATCCATGCGATGGATCGTCGACGGCATGAACGTGATCGGGAGCCGCCCGGACGGCTGGTGGAAGGACCGCGGCCGCGCCATGGCCGCGTTGGTGGAGCATCTCGACCGCTGGGCCTTGGGCCAAACAGGCCAAACAGACACAGTGACGGTGGTGTTCGAACGGCCGCCGTCGACCCCGATCGCGTCGTCGGCGATCGAAATAGCGCACGCGCCCAGGGCGGCAGCGAACTCAGCCGACGACGAGATCGTCCGGCTCGTTCAGGCTGACGCTGCACCGCACGAAATCCGTGTCGTGACATCGGACAAGGCGCTGAGCGACCGGGTCCGCGGTCTGGGCGCTGAGGTCTTCCCTGCGGTCAGCTTCCGTGACCTCGTCGACCCGCGGGCAAGATGACTACCCGCGGCGCCGCTCACGCACCCAACCGGGTGTGCCAACTCGCGCAAATTGAGATCCCGATCATTCAGGCGCCGATGACTTACATCGCCGGGGCCCGGCTCGCCGCGGCGGTATCCAATGCCGGTGCGCTGGGAATCGTCGAGACCACCTCCGACCAGGGGCGAGCCGACCTGAAACGAGTGCGCGACCTCACCGACGGTGCCGTTGGCGCCAACATCGCGCTGATCATGAACCGCGACCCGGCCGTGGTAGACCTGCTGGTCGCCAACGACATTCGGTTCGTGACCACCTCGGCCGGTGACCCCTCGCTATTCACCGACCGGCTGCACGACGCGGGCATCACCGTATTTCACGTGGTGGGCACACTGGCGTCGGCCAAGAAGGCCGTCGACGCCGGAGTCGACGGGCTCGTCGTCGAGGGCGTCGAGGGCGGCGGCTTCAAAAACCGATTCGGGGCGTCAACCATGGTGCTGCTGCCCTTGGTCGCGGCTCATGTCGAGGTACCGATCGTGGCCGCCGGTGGGATCTGCGATGCCAGATCCATGGCCGCCGCATTCGTACTGGGCGCCGAGGCCGTGCAGATGGGCACGCGGCTGTTGGCCTCGGCGGATTCCCCGGTACACGACAACCTCAAGCAAGCGGTGGTCCACGCCGACGAGACATCCACGGTGTTACTCCCCCTCGACAGCAGACGGATGATGCGGGTCATCCGGACAAAGGCCGCCGAGAAGATCGATGAGTCGGCGTCTTTCGACGAGGGTGGTGCGGCGCTGCAACGGGTTCAGCGACTCTACTTCGACGGCGACATGGACGCCAGCGTCGCAAACACCGGTCAGGTGACCGGCAGGATCGGGGACGTCCCGCCGGCCGCCGACATCATCAAGCAGATGTGGGCCGGCTGCCGCGACATACTGGCCGCAACCATGGACCGACTCGGGCCGACTTAAGGTCAGCCCAACGCCGCCAGCGCCGCGTCGTAATCCGGCTCTTCGGCGATCTCCGGCACCAGTTGCGTGTAGGCGACCTTGCCGTCGGCGCCAATGACCACCACGGCCCGGGCAAGCAGACCGGCCATCGGACCATCGACGATCGTGGTGCCGTAGTCCTCACCAAAGCTGTCCCGGAACGCCGACGCCGTCGTGACGTTCTCGATGCCCTCGGCGCCACAGAACCGTTTCTGCGCGAACGGCAGATCCTTGGACACGTTCACCACGGTCGCACCACCTCCGGCGGCGCGCTCGTTGAACTTGCGCACGCTCGTCGCGCACACCGGTGTGTCCACGGACGGGAAGATGTTCAGCAACACGGGCTTACCGCTGAACTGGTCGTTCGTGACCGCGCCCAAATCGGCGCCGGTCAAACTGAAGGCTGGGGCCGGTGATCCGACGGCAGGAAGCTCACCGACGGTGTTGATCGCGTTTCCGCGCAAAGTTATCTGTGCCATAGGCACAGTCTGCCAAGCCCGACCGGGCCGCCTCGGGTCAGGTCCGATGTCCTAAATCGTGGGGTACGCGGCATAGACGACATGGCGCGGTCTGGTCGACACTGAGTGCATGGCTCGCAAGGTGGTTATCCTCGGCTTTCCCGGCGTGCAGGCACTCGACTTGGTCGGGCCGCACGACGTTTTTGCCGGAGCATCGCTGTTGACTGACGGCGGCTACGACGTCGTCGTGGCCTCGATCGACGGACAACCGATCACCACCGCCACCGGCCTCGCGTTTATCGGGGCGCCGCTGCCCGACCCGAGCGAGCCTTCAAACACCATCGACACGGTTGTGCTGCCCGGCGGCGGCGGCGTGGAGGCCGCGCGATCCAATCCCGAGCTCGTGGCCTGGATCAAAGCCGTCGCCCGCAACGCGCGCCGCGTCGTCACCGTCTGCACGGGCGCATTTCTGGCGGCCGAGGCGGGGCTGCTGGACGGCTGCCGGGTCACCACACACTGGGCGTTCGCGGGGCGGTTGGCCCGCGAGTTTCCTGCCATCGACGTCGATGCCGACCCGATCTTCGTGCGTAGCTCGGAGACGGTGTGGACGGCAGCAGGTGTCACCGCGGGGATCGACCTGGCGCTGTCGCTGGTCGAGGATGACCACGGCACCGAGATCGCCCAGACCGTCGCCCGCTGGCTGGTGCTGTACCTGCGCCGCCCCGGCGGACAGACCCAGTTCGCGGCGCCCGTGTGGATGCCACGAGCCAAACGGACCTCCATCCGTGAAGTCCAGGGCGCAATCGAGGCGCAACCGGGTGCCTCACACAGCATCGGCGAGCTGGCACGGCGGGCGGCGATGAGCCCGCGCCATTTCACCCGGGTGTTCACCGACGAGGTCGGCGAGGCGCCGGGCCACTACGTCGAACGTATTCGCACCGAAGCCGCGCGCCGGCAGTTGGAAGAGACGGAGGATACCGTCGTGGCGATCGCCGGCCGCTGCGGCTTCGGCACCGCAGAAACGATGCGGCGCAACTTCATTCGCCGTGTCGGCATCTCGCCGGACCAGTATCGCAAGGCTTTCGCTTAGCCAGAAGGGACTGCACCGATGACGCAAATCGCATTTGTCGCCTACCCCGGATTCACCGCGCTGGACATGATTGGTCCGTACGAGGTGCTGCGCAACCTGCCCGGCGCCGAGGTGCGCTTTGTCTGGCATGAATCCGGACCGATCACCGCCGACTCCGGGGTGCTGGTCATCGGCGCGACGCATTCGCTGGCCGAGACGCCTTCGCCGGACGTGATTCTGGTGCCGGGTGGCCCGTCGACCCCGGTGCACGCGCGCGACGAGGTGCTGCTGGATTGGCTGCGGCGGGCCCACCGGACGGCGAGTTGGACGACCTCGGTGTGTTCGGGCTCGGTGATCCTGGGGGCCGCCGGGCTGCTGAAGGGCCGGCGAGCGACCTCGCACTGGATGGCCATGCCGCTTTTGAAGGGTTTCGGCGCTACCCCCGTCACCGATGAGCGGGTCGTGGGGCGCGACGACCCGGACAAAATCGTCACAAGTGCGGGCGTGTCTGCCGGACTCGACCTCGCGCTGTGGCTGGCCGGCGAGATCGGCGGTGAAGGGCGCGCGAAGGCTATCCAGCTCGCGCTGGAATACGACCCGAAGCCACCGTTCGACTCCGGCCACCTGTCAAAGGCCTCGGTGGCCACGAAAGCCGCTGCGACCGCGCTGTTGTCCAAGGACAGCGCCAAGCCGGCACATCTGAAGGCCACCACGATGCTCGCCTGGGACCAGGCGTTGACGGCGGTCCGGTCGCGGCGACGCAGGGCCAGTTAAGCGTTGGGCTGCAGGATCTGGTCCGAGGCGAGCTGGCCGCCGGCCTGCAGCCAGGCCCCGACCTCGCGCGGTGCGTCGCGGCTCGGGTTGTAGATGTCTTCCTCGCTGGAAAACAGGCCGTTGCCGGCGTAGACGAGCCGAGTCCAGTTCGGGAACCAGAATGGCTCACCGTTGGGGTCGGTCGGGTGGTCGAGCAGGTTCTTGATCATGATGACGACCGCGTCATTGTCTTCGTCATAGGCGGTCCAGTCCGACGGAAAGCGCATATGCGGGAACGGCGCCATGACCGCCACAATCCAGTCCCGCACCGCCTCGCGGCCGTGAAAGACCCCGTAGTGGTGCTCGATGTAGACGACATCCTCGGTGAATAGATCTGCGAAAGGTCGCCAGTCGCCCGAAGCGCTGCACCCTTCCGCGACGGCTGTGTAATTGTTGACGGCCTGCTCGATTTCGGCTCTGGTGAACTTGCCCATAGCGGACACACTAGATCGCACTGGATCGCCCGGAGGTACGGATACATGAGCGTGTTGGAGTTGTTCGACTTGCATGGCAAGACGGCCCTGGTAACCGGCGGATCCAGCGGTATCGGCAAAACGGTGGCGCTGGCATATCTGGAAGCGGGAGCCCAGGTGGCTGTCGCGGCGCGGAATTCCGAAGCTTTGCACCAGGTCGCCGACGAGCTGGCGACGGCAACAGGTGCCAGGGCTGTGCCCATCTGTTGCGACGTCACCAAACCCGAGCAAGTGACGAGCATGCTGGAGAAGGTGATCGCCGAGCTGGGCGGGATCGACATCGCGGTCTGCAACGCCGGGATCGTCTCGGTGGCGGGAATTCTGGACATGCCGCCGGAAGAGTTTCAGCGCATCCAGAACACCAACGTGACGGGCGTCTTCCTCACCGCCCAGGCTGCGGCCCGGGCGATGGTCGAACAGGGCCGGGGCGGTGTCATCATCAACACCGCCTCGATGTCCGGCCACATCATCAACATCCCCCAACAGGTGAGCCACTACTGCGCCTCCAAGGCGGCGGTCATTCATCTGACTAAGGGCATGGCCGTGGAGCTCGCTCCCCACCAGATCCGGGTGAATAGCGTCAGTCCCGGCTATATCCGCACCGAACTCGTCGAACCTCTAGCGGACTACCACGCGCAGTGGGAGCCGAAGATTCCGCTTGGCCGGATGGGCCGGCCCGACGAACTCGCCGGCCTATACGTGTATCTGGCCAGCGAGGCGTCCAGCTACATGACGGGTTCGGACATTGTGATCGACGGTGGGTACACCTGCCCTTGAGGCCTCATGCCGAGTCGCCGTCGATGATCCACTGCCGCGCTTGCTCGATCTGCTCGGCGGGAAAATGCCGGATCTTGGCTGACACGAAGTGTGAGGCGAGGTGCTCGGCGACGTCCCCGAGGTGCGAGTCGGTGACCACGGCGACTTTCTTGATGTGCTTCTCATGGTCCCGAACGAAGCGGAAGTGGCTGACCACAGCCCCGAAACTGTCCCAGCCGGGGAACGACGGGGCGCTGATGATGAGGCCGGCAAGGTCGCCGTTGTCCTCGATCAGGGGGTCAACGGCCTTTGCGAGCTCGACAAAGTCGTCTTTGTCGAGTGCGGACTCAGGTCGCACCAGCAGGATGGAATTCGCGGTATCCAGGTCGTGCTCGATCATGTCTCAATGATCCCGGCACCCGCGTCCAGGGATAAGAGGCGAAGGTCAGCGAAGTCATCGACGAAGGACACTTGATTCGGTGTTTCGCCGCCGCCCTCCCGCCCAGGCGCGGTGTGCGCTATCCCTCGATCTGGCCGGAGATCACGCGCTCGATGCTGGCCTGTGTCGTGGACGGCAGCACGATGAGGCCATCAAGTTCTTTACGGGCAAGTTCATATGCATTCTTGCGTTCCTGGGGCGCTGCCGCGGAGTCCGACGCGACACGTAAGAGGCTCTGAGCCCGCGCGATCCGTTGCTGGTCGCCTCGTGAGAAGTCGTTGCGGCGCGTTCGGATCGCCTCGGCCTCAGCGATGTTGAAGGCGGTCGCGTAGTTCTCGACGGCGGCCAGGTACTGCGCCGCGGCGTCCCGGTCATCGAGGAGATCCTCGGCTTGGGCAGGGCGCAAGAATTCCGCTCGGAGCTTGGCTTTGTGGAAGCTGATCGTGAGCGGATTGCGCATGTCTGTCATGAGTGGGAAGTCGAGCAGCTTGGCGAAGTCGAGCTCGTACTCCAGCCAGCGTGTGTCGGTACGGCTGTGCTCCGCAAGGACGCGTCTGAGCGACCGCCACTGAGCGGCTTGAGCGTTGCCGGTGTGTGCGGTGGGCGCGGTCGCAGCTGTTTCTTCGGATACTTGTGCCCGAACGGAATCCCGCGACTGCTCAATTCGGCGCTTGTTGGCTGTGAAACCTCTGACGGCAGCGATGACCATGCCTGCGAGCGGCAGTATCACGATCAGGAACTCCGCCAACCGGAATAGCAAACCCACATGGCCAGGATGCCACCCGCGGACTCGCGCTACATCCGTCTGGCGAGAACAGGTTTGCTGGCGCCGCACCTGTCGGAGTTTCTGGCCTAACGCACGCCCAAGAAGCCGCTGCGGTATTGCGCGCGGCAGGCCCGGCGAGCGAGCTTGCCGCTAGTGGTGCGCGGGATAGCGCCCGCCGGTAGGAGACGCACGTCGGCAACTTTCAGACCATGCCGGTTTGACACCGCTTCCCGGATTGCCTCGATCGCCGGCTCGGGATTAGCCCGGCTGGTGCCCGCAGCCCGTTCGGCAATGATCACCAGGTCTGGGCCAGTTTCTCCCGGCGCCGAGAACGCCGCGACATATCCGCGTCGCACGACCGGCGAGGCCTCCGCGGCGGTCGCCTCGATGTCCTGTGGATAGTGATTGCGGCCATCGATGCTTATGAGATCGGCAATTCGGCCGGTGACATAGAGCTCACCGTCGAGATAGACGCCTAGATCGCCGGTGCGCAGCCATGCACCCTTGACCGCCGCGCCCTCGGTGCGACTGCCCTCCCCGAGGGGAGACCGCAGCTTGGCGCCGAACGCCAGCCGGGTTTCCTCCGGCCGGCCCCAGTAGCCCCGACCAATGTTGTTGCCCTGCAACCAGATTTCGCCGACCTCACCATCGGGTCGCTCGGCGCGGGTATCGGGGTTGACGATCACAGCCCACAGACTGCGGGCCGGGTGGCCACACGACACCTGCGTAACGGCACTGGAGGCATCAGCGGGGACGCGCACCGCGCGGCCGGCGCCCAGCTGTTCCCGATCGAGATAAGCGACAGTCGCTTCGGCGTTGTGGTCGGTGGTCGCGACCAACAACGTCGCCTCCGCTATGCCGTACGAAGGCTTGAACGCCGTGCGCGGTAATCCGTAGGGCGCGAAGGCTTTATTGAACGTGGTTACCGCATCGATGCTGACCGGCTCGGATCCGATGATCAACACCACATTGCTGAGGTCGATGTCGTCGCCTTGCGCAGGTAGTCCGCGCTGTGCGGCCCATTCGTACGCGAAGTTCGGCGCTGCGGTCACCACGTTGCCCTCCCGCGAGCCGTCGCTCAATGCGCGAATCCACCGCTGTGGCCTGCGGACAAACGCGGTAGGCGACATCAAGGTGGAGTGTCCGCCATACACCGCCGGAAAGCCGATCATCGACAGGCCCATGTCATGGTAGAGCGGTAACCAGCTGACGCCGTGGGTGTTCCGATTCAGCAGGTTGATCGCGAGGATCATCTGCACCAGATTGACACCGACGGCCCGGTGGGTGACTTCTACACCGACCGGGGGTCGCGTCGCGCCCGAGGTGTACTGCAAGTGGGAGACCGCGTGTACGTCCAGTTCGACAGGAGCGAAGAGATCCCCTGCGGAGTCAGGTATCTGGTCGATGACGACGACTTGCGGCCTCCGCAGCTGTGGCAGGTTGCCGACGAAATTCTCCACGGCGTCTTTCGCGGACGCCGTCGTGAGTACCACCGTGGGCTCCGAATCGCGAAGCGCCGTTTCCAGACGTTCAGCGTGGCCAGGCAATTCGGGCGCGAACAACGGCACCGCAATCGTTCCTGCCTTGATCGCCGCAAAGAACCCGGCGACATAGTCGATGCCCTGCGGTGCCAGGACCGCAACCCGGTCACCTCGACTTGCGAACTGTTGCACATGCGTACCGATGGCCTGCAATCGGACACCTAGTTGGGCCCAGGTCACTTCGATGGCATGTCCCTCAGACCGGGAATAGTCCAGGTAGCGATACGCTGTCGCATCACCGACATTCGCGATGTTGCGTTCGATGAGAGAGATCAGCGTGGTGCCTGGCGGCAACTCAACAGCGCCGTCGGCATTGACGCATTCCTCGATCAGGAGCAGGCCTTTTGGCGCCACGCAGTCCTGCCGGGAACCGTCATTCATAACCCGCAGTCTAAGCACCCCCGCTGCGCCGAACGTCGACTCGTTGTGCGGATCCGGGCTTCTGGGAGCAACAAGTCGACGCTGGGCTTAACCCTTGGCCCGCGGTAGGGTACGGGGCATGTCGGGTCGGAAGTTTTCGTTCGAGATCAACCGGACCAGTAACGCGTCGGCCGCTACCTTGTTCCGGCTTGTGGCGGATGGTGCCAACTGGTCGACCTGGGGCAAGCCGATGATTGTTCAGTCGAGTTGGGCGCGACAAGGGGACCCGGCGCCCGGCGGCGTTGGCGCCATTCGCAAGATTGGGATGTGGCCCATGCTCGTGCAGGAGGAGATCGTCGTCTACGAGCCGGACCGCCGCCATGGCTACAAGCTGGTTGGACCCGCGAGTCCAGCGAAGGACTACTACAGCGAAGTGGTCTTTACGCCGAATGCGACCGGCGGTACCGACATCCACTGGGCTGGCTCGTTCAATGAGGGAGTTCCAGGGACGGGTCCGGTGATGCGGGCGGCGCTGGGCGGCGCGATCAAGTTCATTGCGGGTCGCCTAGTCAAGGCGGCCGAGCACGAGGCCGCCAGCGGCGGATAGCATTTCACATGGCGCATGGCGGCCGCACCTGGCGGCCGCCACGCTTTGATTCGGGTCTATTGTCCGGCTTGTTGCTCGACTTGCTGTCCTTGTAGCTCGTCCTGGAGGGCCTGCTGCTGGGCCGCCTCGTTCTGTTGTTCGGCCTGTTGCTCGGATTGTTGCATCTCTTGCTGCGCAAGCTGTTGCTGCAATTGAGCCTCGTTGTCGTCGTTGGTGTCGGCCGCAAAGCCACCGCCGGCCAGGTTCGGCGGAGTCTGCGGGAATTGCGGGCCGGAGGGACCACTGGCCGGCGCGGGTACGGCCAGATCGACCAGGTGCACCGATGCCGAATTCAGCACCGATCCTGTCGTATCGGGTCGCGCGGCGTCGAAGAGCGCCAGCATGGCGAGGGCCGCGGTTCCGGCGAAAATCAGCTGCATTAACCGCAATTGCCGACGCCGCGCGCCGACCGTATTGATGGTGTGGACCTGGGAGGAGGTGGTGGGAGTCATACCTAATGTTTTGCTCCCCTTTGCTAGCTGCCGGCTGAGAAGTGCCTGTCGCCCGTGTATGAGATCGCGCGCTCACCTAATTCGCGATTGTCGCGATCCCTCCAATTACTAGGCTGGCCAGGTGATTGACGTCGTCGTCGCAGGCACCAGCCCAAATGGATTGATGTGGTCTGCGAACTGGGATTGGCCGGGATCCGGCCGGTGGTGTTGGAGTCAGCGGGGCACCCGACGTGCCCGGGTCCGATCGACTCCCGCCCCTGCGATTCCACCGAACTGACCTTTATTTTTGCGACACGATGCGTAGGCTCCCGGGAATGGAGTTACCGGGAAAACGCGTGCTGATCACAGGGGCATCGCGGGGAATCGGCGAGTCCCTCGCGCACGCCTTCGCGAGCGCTGGGGCTGTCGTGGCACTCGTCGCCCGGAGCGAAGACGCCATTCAGACGCTGGCGGCAGAGCTCGGAGGCACAGCCCACCCCGCCGACCTCTCGAACCCTGCGCAGGTCGCGACCCTCATTCAGCGGGTCGAAGACGAAGCCGGGCCGGTCGACGTGCTGGTGAACAATGCCGCCCTCGGTACCCCCGGCGGATTCGCTGACGTGTCGGGCGCCGAACTACGCCAAGTCACAGAGGTCAACTACCTCGCCCCGGCCGAACTATGCCGGCAAGCCATCCCCCGCATGCTTCGCCGCGGCGGCGGTCACATCGTCAATATCTCCTCTGGGGCAGGCTCTGTCGTATTCCCCGGCCTCGTGATCTATTCGGCGTCGAAGGCGGCGCTGTCCCACTTCACAGCGGGTTTGCGAGCCGACTTCCGGGGGTTACCGATCCGTACGACTCTCGTGGAACTCGGACCCGTCCTCACCGAGATGCTGGCGCACACTGAGGATTACGAGCCGACGGCCAAATCATTCGAGCGGGCTTATCGTCTGCGTGCCGGGGTAAAAGTTCCCAGGGAGAGGGTGGCCGAAGAGGTCGTCAAGGCAGTGCAGAAAGAGCGACGCCACGTACGAGTTCCCAAGCGCACCGCCCTGTTCCCATTGATCGCCGAAGCGCCCCGCCGATTCACTGAGATCATGCTCACTGGCATTCCCCACCAGTCGAAGTAAGGATATTTACGCAGGGCGCTCAGGCAGGATTCGTAGCCCGTTTCTCTTCTTCATACTTCTTGGTCATGTGCGCGACGGCATCGTTCTGAGACTGCGCGAGGCCCTCCCGCAGATCGCTGGCGCGTGCCGCGGCATCTAGTGTGGGCTGCGCCTGGCCCTGAAAGTGCGGGATTACTTCGGCGGCGAACAATTCGGCGCAGCGCTTGGTCGCCGCCGGATTGGCCCACTCGTGGCCCATGTGCAGCAGGGAGCCGAACCCGCCGGACTGATCCCAGATCCGCTGCACCTGTTCCCGCGCTTGCTCGGGTGTGCCGATCACACCCGCCCCATTGTTATTGATGACGTCGATCATCTCGTCGATCTGCTCACCCGGCATCTCCATCTGCGGGAACGCGGCAACCTTCTGGAAGTACCGGAACCATGGCGCCATGCCGAACTTCACCTCTTCGCGGGCCTGCTTCTCAGTTTCGGCGATGTGGAACAGGCTGACCAGGGTCCAGTTCTTGCGGTCGACCTGGGTGCCGAAGGCCGCCGCTCGCTCTTGGACGATGTCCCAGTGGTAGGACAGCGCGTTGAAACCTTCGATGGTCAGCGTCGCCCCGATGGACAGCAGGCCGATGCCGTGCTTGCCGGCCAGCCGCGCACCGGTCGGCGAGGCGACCGCGGCCACCGCCAGCGGAATGCCGCCGTCGGAGTAGGGCGCAAGCTGCAAACGGGCGTCGACCAGCTGGTGTGTGGCGGTTTTGGCGCTCACCGTCTCCCCCGCCAGCAGTCGGACGACGATGTCGAGGTTGGTTTCCAACAGCTCGCGAGTGTCGGTGGGAGTCAGCCCGATCATCGCGGAATCCGACGGCAGTGAGCCCGGACCTACGCCGCCGATCACCCTGCCGTGGGTGAGGTGATCCAGCAGCATCAACCGGTCGGCGACCCACAGCGGGTTGTGGTACGAGAGCGAGGTGACGCCGGTACCAAACTTGATTCGCTTGGCGCGTTGCGATGCGGCGCCGATGAAGATCTCCGGTGAACTGATGATCTCGCTGCCGGCCGAGTGATGCTCGCCCAACCACACTTCGTCGAAGCCGACCGCGTCGAGATGTTCGATGAACTCAAGGTCACGTTGCAACGCGAGCGTCGGGTTGGTGCCCGCGCGGTGGAAGGGGGCGATGAAATATCCGAACCTGAGCTTCGCCATTGAAGTCTCCTTGCAAGTCGAGTTGTGAAGAACCATAACCCGAATGCGCCCGTCGTCCTCGGCCAGGTGGGATGAGTTCGATCTGGCTCAGCCCGATGGGGCCAGGTCAGCATGGCCCCATCGGCTAGGGAGCAAGTCTTTGTCTTACGAGACGATTAGGCAGCGCTTTTACGACAGGATCACGGGGTATAGCCGCCGCAGAGGTTGCCGACGCAACCGCCGCCGCCGCCCGGTCCGCCGCTGCCGCCGCCGACCCCGGGAATGCTGCCGCCGCCCCCATTGGGTCCGCCGCCGCCGGTGGGACCACCTGGGATGGCGCCGCCGCCACCGTTGGGTCCGCCGCCCCCGGTGGGCGCCCCTGGTGCCGGCGTCATTGCTGGCGCAATGCTGGATGAAGGGGTTGTGGTTGTGGTGGTCGTGCTGCTGCTTGGTGCTTTATTGTCGCCGCCACATCCCACGGCTAAGACAAGCGCCGCTGCGCCGCCGAAAACCGCGAACGCTGTCCTAGCTTGAGCTCTCATGCATGTGTTGTTACCCGCTGTCACGTCTAAGCAAACAGGTCCGCGAACCTGTAACTAGCGACGGGTCTTCTCGAGAAACGCGTCGTCAGTTACAGTCTCGCGGCAAAAATTACGCCTCTTTGGTGATCAACTTCCGCAGCTCCACACGATCCGGCTTGAGCAGCTCGGTGATGCGCGGGCGGTTCACCTCGGCCACGATGATCTCGCCCACGTCCTGATTGACTTCGCTGAAGATGCCGTGCGACTTCATCTTTTCGGTTTGATAGATGTTGTCCTCGGTGGGGGTGACGTAGTACACCGCGTCGGCCTTGAAGCGGTGCACGAGCCACAGGTGGATCAACGTCATCAGGCGCTTTTGACGTAGCTTCTCGGCGTAGGTGTTCTGGTCGCGCACCTGCAGGATGCTGCGGCCGTGCCGGTCCTTGATCGGATCCACGATAACGTTGGCGAGCGGCTCGTCGCCGTCGCCGTAAATGCCGAGTTCGAGCACGTCCGAGCCGGCGCGCCGCGGGCGCAGTTGCACACGCAGCTTCTCCGGAAGCTGGTAGTACTCGCTCCACATCGCCAGCCATTCCTCCAGCAGCTTCTTCGGCACCTCGGTTTGCACGAGATGCTGGTGCTGGGTGGAACCCGCGCCCATGGACTTGGTGGTGGCCGTGCGGCCCGACGATGCGGCCAGCGCCGCATCGCTGCGCGGCCCACCTACCAGGGTTTGCGGTGTGCGGTAAGGGGATTCGACCAGCCGCATCTTGCGCTGCAGGCGAGCCAGCGCCAGCATGCCGTCCTGCCTGAGGTTGGCGGCGAATTCCTCGGCGGCGACGCCGTCGATCTGGTGTCCGCCGTAGGTGATGAAGTTGAAGACGAAGCCCATCTTGCCGAGCTCCTCAGGGAACTGCTTCATCTCCTCATCGGTCATCCCGGTGGTGTCCCAGTTGAACGACGGCGAGAGGTTGTAGGCCAACATCTGGTCGGGGAACTCGGCGTGGATCGCGTCGGCGAACTGCTTGGCGTCGGCGAGATCCGCGGTCTTGGTCTCCATCCAGAGGATGTCGGCGAAAGGTGCGGCCGCCAGCGACTTCGCGATCGCATACGGGATGCCGCCGCGTATCTGGTAGTAGCCCTCCGGGCTTCTCGCAAGCTCGGGGTCCCACGGTGGGTCCGTGCCCAGCTCCCTGGCCTTCTCCCGGGCTGCGTAGTGCGACGTCCGGGCCGCGAACTTCCGCCACTCCTCCGGGGTCAAGGTCGCCGGCTCGCCGTCGCTCACTCGGAACGCGAGCACCTCGGCCACAGCGTCGCTGTAGGTCATCACCCCTGCGGCGTCTTCCCAGGCGGCCACGAAACGGGACTCGACTTGGTCGAACAGGTCGTCGATCGAGTTCTTCCCGTTTTCCCGCCAGGTGTTGACGGCTTCGGAGACCAGGCCCAGGATGCCTTGTCGCTCAAGCCACGCGTTGGCGAAGGCGTACTCGCCGTCGGCAAGCGCGTAGAGCAGGTGGCCGTTGAGTTCCTTGACGCCCAGCTCGTAGAAGCGCCGCACCAGCGCTAGGAAACAGGCCTTATAGGACGGAACGTCCAGGTTGGTGGCGCCGAGTAGGAACGCCTGGTCGCGCTCGTCGGAGCGGCTGTCGATCAGGTTCGCCGCCTCGGCGTCGGTGCGCGCGACGATAATGCCGGGCACCCGCATGATGTCGAGCTGGAAGCGGGCGGCGTTGAGGCGCTTGATCTGTTCGTCCGACGGCACCAGAACCTTGCCGCCCTGGTGGCCGCACTTCTTGGTTCCCGGGCGTTGATCCTCGATATGGTACCCCGGCACCCCGACCTCGACGAAGCGCCGGATTAGGTTGCGCACGTGCGGATCACCGCCGTGGCCAGTGTCGGCGTCGGCGATGATGAACGGCCGGTAGTCGTAATCCTTGGCAGCGGCGCGCTGCGAGTCGGTCATCTGCAGGCGCTGGTATTGCTGGTTGCGGTCCGCGGTGAGGAGGGCGCGCACCAGCACCGCGGCGTCGTCGGGGACCTGGCTCAGCGGGTAGCTGGCCAGGTCGGGCCCGGGGTCT
>Ga0302320_10010724_pt1 | contig 19490 bp, 31 predicted proteins | sample Bog_T0_3_FD_202130 | JGI IMG/M metagenome (GOLD analysis project Ga0302320, IMG submission 202130) | Peat permafrost microbial communities from Stordalen Mire near Abisko, Sweden - Bog_T0_3 | ecosystem: Environmental > Terrestrial > Soil > Wetlands > Peat | place: Sweden: Abisko, Stordalen Mire... | reverse complement strand
GTGGCCGGTCATGTGGATCGTGGTCAACGCGCTGCTGCTGTATAATATCGCAGTTGCGTCTGGCCGCTTCGATGCGTTCCGCGACTGGGTGCTGGACCATCTGCCGAACGACCGCCGCATCGTGCTGGTGGTCATCGGCTTCTGCTTCGGCTGTCTGCTGGAAGGCATTTCCGGCTTCGGCACCCCCGTTGCGATCACCAGTGCATTGCTGATCCTGGTCGGCTTCCCGCCGCTGGAGGCACTGACCTTCACACTGATCTTCAATACTGCTCCGGTCGCGTTCGGCGCCCTCGGAGCCCCGGTGACAGTGCTGGGCCAGGTTACCGGCCTGCCCGCGGCACAGCTTGGCGCCATGATCGGGCGGCAGCTTCCGTTCCTGGCAATGCTGCTGCCGTTTTACGTCATGGCGCTGTATGGCGGGATGCGGTCGATCAGGGCGATCTGGCCGGTGCTGCTGGTGTCCGGTGTCAGCTTCGCCGCCGGGCAGTTCGTCGCCTCCAACCTGCTGGACTATGCACTGACCGACGTGCTGTCGTCGCTGACCGCTCTGGTCGTGACGCTGCTGTTTCTGCAGATCTGGAAGCCAGACGCAGACCCTGGCTTCGCGATCAGCGCCGGGGTCAGGACCGCGGCACGGCAGAGCCGAGTGCCATCATGGCAGGGCTGGTTGCCGTGGATCGTAGTCTCGGTCGTGGTGATCGCCTGGACGAACCTGAAAGTATTCGCCATCGGGCAGCAGGCGGTACCCTGGCCGGGCCTGCATAACCTGATCGGGATCACACTGTATGGAAACAGGCCTTACGCCGCGGTCTGGGTGTTTCAGCCATTGGCAACAGGCACGGCGATCCTGCTGGCCGCGATCATCACGGCGGCGCTGGTCGGGGTCGGGCCGGGCCGCTTCATAACGGCCGTTGGCTTGACGTGGCGGCAGAGCCGGATCGCCATCCTGACCGTGGCGCTGATTGTGGCGCTGGCCTACCTGATGAACTACTCCGGAATGAACTACACTTTGGGCAAGGGCGTCGCCTCGATGGGCGTCATTTTCCCATTGGTGTCGCCATTCCTGGGCTGGGTGGCGGTGTTCCTGTCGGGCAGCGATACATCGGGCAACGCATTGTTCGGCAATCTGCAAGTGGTTGCCGCGAATCAGCTTGGGCTGAACCCGGTGCTGATCGCGGCGACGAATTCGTCCGGCGGCGTCATGGGCAAGATGATCTCACCGCAGAACATCGCCACCGGCGTCTCGGTGACCGACCTGAAAGGCCAGGAAGGCGTGGTCTTCGCCCGCACCTTCAAGCACAGCATCGCGCTGACGCTGTTGCTCGGCCTGCTCGTGCTGTTCCAGCAATATGTTATCCCATGGATCATCCCGTGATGCTTCGCGGTGCGGTGGTCGTGGCCGTGGCCGTGGCGTTCGCCACGCCCGCACATGCCGAGGTGCCGGAGGTGCGGATCGCCCGGCAATTCTCGATGGGATATCTGCAGTTCAACGTCATCGAGCACGAGCACCTGATCCAGAAGCACGCCCTCGCGTTGGGCATCCCGGAGGTCAAGGTGTCCGGCGTGCGGTTCAACGGGCCGGCAGCGATGAACGATGCGCTGATCTCGGATTCGGTTGACATCGTCGGAGGCAGTCCGAATGGCATGTTCACCCTGTGGGCGAAGGCTCGCGGCACGCCGCAGGAGGTGCGGGCGATCACTGCGCTGGTCACCTTGCCGTACATGATCACGAGCAGTGATCCCGAGATCAAAACAATCGCCGATCTGGGGAAGTGCAAGAAAATACCGGTGCCGTCGGTGAAGGTGTCGTCCCCCGCGGTCACGTTGGAGATGGCGGCTGCCCGGCTTTACGGCATCAAGGACTTCGCCCGTTTCGATGCGGCGACTATCACGATGTCTCCGGCGGATGCGACGATCGCGTTGCTGACCGGAAGCGGGGAGGTGAACTGCGTGATGGCGCTGCCGCCGTATTTGCAACAGCAGTTGGAGCATCCGAACATCCACGCGGTGGCTAGTTCATTCGATCTGGCCGGCGGGCCGACAACCTACACGGTTGCCTATACGTCCATGCGGTTTCACGACCGCAATCCGAAGCTTTACCAGGCCGTGTATGAGGCACTGCAGGAAGCGACGGAACGGGTGCGGACGGACATCCAGACTGCGTCGGGTTACTGGATCGAGGACAGCGACTCGAAGCTGAGCGTCGATTTCGTCGCTGCCGCGGGATCGGGACCGGAGACGGAATGGACGACCGTTCCGCTGGCGACGATGAAGCAGGCGGCGTTCATGGCCGAGATCGGAACGATCAAGGTGAAGCCGGCTTCGTGGAAGGACTACTTCTTTCCGGAGGCCTGGGGATTGCCGGGAAGCTGATCCGTTGGCGATCGGCGAGGCCGGGTCCGACCTGCTGCGTTAACTTTCGGGGACCCGGCACGCGGAAGGTCGGTTCAATCCTCGGTGTCGTCGTCCTTGTCTGCGACCGGACCACTGTCGAGACCCTTGGCGTTCGGATCGCGATCAACGAGTTCGATCACGGCCATGTCGGCCGCATCGCCATAGCGAATCCCTGCCTTCAGCACGCGGGTGTAGCCGCCGGCGCGCGTCTTGTAGCGATCCGCGAGGGTTCCAAACAGCTTCGTGACGATGACGTCGTCGCGCAGTTCGGCATAGGCCAACCGCTTATTGGCAAGGCCGCCCTTCTTGCCGAGGGTGATCAGCTTCTCGGCGACCGGACGAAGCTCCTTCGCCTTGGGCAGCGTCGTTGTGATCTGCTCGTGCTTCAGCAGCGCATGCGCCATGTTCCGGAACATGGCGAGGCGATGGGTGGAGGTAACGCCGAGCTTCCGGCCGGCAACACCGTGACGCATGGATTTGGTTCCCTATATCCGGCTCAGAACGGCTCTTCGAGCCGCTTGGCCAGGTCTTCGATATTCTCCGGCGGCCAGCCCGCGACGCTCATGCCCAGGCCGAGACCCATGGACGTCAGCACTTCCTTGATCTCGTTCAGCGACTTGCGGCCGAAGTTCGGGGTGCGCAGCATTTCCTGTTCGGACTTCTGCACCAGATCGCCGATATAGACAATATTGTCGTTCTTCAGGCAGTTGGCGCTGCGGACCGACAGTTCCAGCTCGTCCACCTTGCGCAGCAGGTTACGATTGAACGGCAGATCGTCCTGTGGTTCCTCGGCGCGGATCTGCTGCGGCTCATCGAAATTGATGAACAACTGCAACTGGTCCTGCAGGATGCGTGCGGCGAGCGCAACCGAGTCTTCCGGCGTCACCGCGCCGTTGGTTTCCACCGTCAGCAGCAGCTTGTCGTAGTCGGTCACCTGTCCGACGCGGGTCGGCGCGACGCTGTAGGACACGCGGCGCACCGGCGAATAGATGCTGTCCACGGGGATCAGGCCGATCGGCGCGTCCTCCGGGCGGTTGACGCTGGACGGCTGGTAGCCCTTGCCGAGATTGACGGTGAACTCCATGCCCAGCTTCACGCCGTCATCCAACGTGCAGATGACGAGTTCCGGGTTCATGATATCGATGTCGTGGCCGGACTGGATCTGGCCTGCGCGCACTTCCCCCGGCCCGGTGGCCGTGAGGGTCATGCGCTTCGGCCCCTCGCCGTGCATCCGGAGGGCGAGTTGCTTGATGTTCAGCACGATGTCGGTAACGTCCTCGCGGACGCCGGGAACACTGCTGAATTCATGCAGCACGCCATCGATCTGCACCGCGGTCACCGCCGCGCCTTGCAGCGAGGACAGCAGGATGCGACGAATGGCGTTGCCCAGCGTCATGCCGAAGCCGCGCTCCAGCGGTTCGGCGACGACCGTGGCGACGCGCGACGGATCCGCGCCTGGCTCGACTTCCAGCTTTTCGGGCTTGATCAGAGATTGCCAATTTCTCTGAATAACTGCGCTCTGCCTCATGCTACCAACACCTTTCGAACCGCGTCGGGCGCGGTTGATGTCCCTTGGACAGTGTCAAACCCCCGGCCCGTAGGTCTAAATCCCCTGTTGCCTGCGCCGAACCAAACCGGCCGGCGCTGGCATGGTCTCAGACGCGACGCCGCTTGCGCGGCCGGCAGCCGTTATGCGGGATCGGGGTCATGTCGCGGATGGTGGACACCGCGAAGCCAACGGCCTGTAATGCGCGCAACGCGCTTTCACGGCCCGAACCGGGACCGCTGACCTCGATCTCGAGGGTTTCCATGCCGTGCTCGCGGGCCTTCTTGCCTGCATCCTCGGCGGCAACCTGGGCAGCATAGGGGGTGCTTTTGCGGCTGCCCTTGAACCCCTGGCTGCCCGCCGACGACCATGCGATGGCATTGCCCTGCGCATCGGTGATGGTAATCACCGTATTGTTGAACGTGGCCGCGACATGCGCCACACCAGCGATGATGTTCTTACGCTCTTTGCGGCGAGGCCGAGCGGCTGCGGCGGGTTTCGCCATGTGTCTTTGATCCTGCTTCAACTGCCAGACGCGCCGAAAACCGGCGCGTCGTAACGCTTCGATATGACGGCCAAAAGGCCGAAGTTTTACTTGGTGACTTTCTTTTTGCCGGCGATCGCCACGGCCTTGCCCTTGCGGGTGCGGGCATTGGTGTGCGTCCGCTGGCCGCGCACCGGCAGTCCGCGCCGATGCCGCAGGCCGCGATAGCAACCGAGGTCCATCAGCCGCTTGATGTTCATCGCGACTTCACGCCGCAGGTCGCCTTCCACGCGATACTCACGGTCGATCAGTTCACGGATGCGGAGGATCTCCTCATCCGAAAGCTGGTTGACCCGACGATCGTCGGGGATGCTAAGCTGCTGACAGATGGCAGCAGCCTTGGTCGGACCGATGCCGTATATATAGCGAAGCCCGATCGTCACTCGCTTATTGGTAGGAATATTCACGCCGGCAATACGCGCCACGCTCGACTCTCCTGTCGTCCGGTGACTGACCCGGACCCTCATTTTGCCCGTTAAGGCTGAAATACGCGCAAGCGGCGCCAAACCCCCATATGGGGTTGCACCGGAGCGCGGGACTATAGTTTCCGCCGCGCAGGAGTCAACGAAGACTTATCAACTCTGCGTGAAGGACTCAACATCTGTACCAAACCGTTGGAACGGCGCAGGAATCATGCGCGCTGCCGGCTTTGGCAGCGGCATTCACGCCCGAACAGCCGCCAACGTGGCATCGAGTTGACGCGTGACGTCGTCAATATCGGCCATCCCGTCGACCGTTCGCAGGATACCGGCTGCCGCATAATGCGGGATGATCGGCGCAGTCTGCCGATGATACGCCTCCAACCGCGCCGTAACGGTTTCACGGTTGTCATCCGCTCGGCGGACAAATTCGGTGGCCCCGCAGGTGTCGCAGACGCCGGCCTTGGCGGTCGGCTTGAAGGTGTCGTGATAGCCGTTGCCGCACTTCGCGCAGGTAAACCGGCCAGCGATGCGGTCGGTCAAGGCCGCGTCGTCCACTTTCAATTCGACCACGGCATCGAGCCGCAGGCCATTCTCAGCCAGCATCCGATCCAGCGCCTGCGCCTGTGGCACGGTGCGGGGAAAGCCGTCGAGAATGAAGCCCTTCGTGGCGTCGGGCTGGGACAGCCGGGACGCCAGCATACGAACCAGGATATCGTCAGAGACGAGTTGCCCCGCCTCCATCACCGCCTTGGCCTCCTTGCCGATCGGGCTGCCTGCAGCCACCTCGGCGCGCAGCATGTCGCCGGTGGAGATCTGCACGATCCCGTATCGCTCCTCCAGGCGCTTTGCCTGGGTGCCTTTACCCGCGCCTGGCGGGCCCAGAAGAATGAGTTTCACCGACGTCCCTTGCCCCGCGTCTTACGAATAAGACCTTCATATTGATGTGCGAGCAGATGCGATTGAATCTGCGTGACCGTATCCATGGTAACCGACACCACGATCAGAATCGAGGTGCCGCCGAAATAAAACGGCAAACCGTAATCGGTGATCAGAATTTGCGGCAGCAGGCAGATTGCCACCAGGTAGACGCCGCCGACGGCGGTCAGCCGGGTGAGGATGCGATCGAAATACTCCGCCGTCGCGCTGCCGGGCCGGATGCCGGGGATGAAGCCGCCGTATTTCTTCAGGTTGTCGGCCGTCTCCTCCGGGTTGAACACCACCGCGGTGTAAAAAAAGGAGAAGAAGATGATCAGGAAGGCATAGAGCGCCATATAAAGTGGCTGCCCCTGGCCAAGCTGGGCGGCGATGACCTGCACCCAGGGCGGACCATTGGTGGCGAAGCCGGCGACGGCCGCCGGGATCATCAGGATGGAACTGGCAAAAATCGGCGGAATGACGCCCGAGGTATTGATCTTCAGCGGGATATGCGTCGAATCGCCGCCGAACATGCGGTTGCCGACCTGGCGCTTCGGATACTGCACGGGTATTCGCCGCTGGGCCCGCTCCACGAACACGATGATCGTGACGGTCGCAATGGCGATCACCATGAACAAAATAATGAAGAACGGCGACAATGCGCCGGTGCGGCCCATTTCCAGCATCGAGGCGAATGCACTGGGCAGATTGGCGACGATCCCGGACATGATGATCAGGCTGGTGCCATTGCCAATGCCACGCGCGGTAATCTGCTCGCCCAGCCACATCAAGAACATGGTCCCGCCGACCAGGGTGATCACGCAGGAAATACGGAAGAACCAGCCAGGATCGATCACCGCCGCGCCGAAGCTGCCGCGCATGGTTTCGAGACCGATGGCGATGCCGTAGGACTGGAACAGGGCAATCAACACCGTGAGGTAGCGGGTGTACTGATTGAGTTTCTTGCGTCCCTGCTCACCCTCCTTCTTCAGCGTTTCAAGCGAGGGGATGGCGCTGGACATCAGCTGAATGATGATGCTGGCGCTGATGTAGGGCATGATGTTCAGCGCGAACACGGTCATCCGCCGCAGCGCGCCGCCGGTGAACATGTCGAACTGGCCGAGGATGCCGCCGCCGTGCTGCGACATCATCTCGCCCATGACCGATGCGTCGACGCCCGGCACAGGGATGTAGGTGCCGAGGCGGTATACGATCAGCGCACCGAGGGTGAACCAGATGCGCTGCTTGAGTTCCGTCGCCTTGGAGAAGACGCCCAGATTGAGGTTGGCTGCAAGCTGTTCGGCAGCGGACGCCATGCGGTTTACCCTTTCTGATCGGGCGAGATCTCGGTTCGTGGAGCCTTGATCATGGGCTCCGGTAGCATTGTCGGTCCGGGGCGGATTGGGCGCAAGCCGGTAGCCGGTCAAGCAAAAAGCCACGCCGGGTATGGCACCGCCCGCGTGGCTTCTGCTTCATCGCAGTCTCGAAGCTTAGGCCGCTGCTGCGGGCGCCGCCTTCGGCGAAACGGTCGTCGTCACCGATCCGCCGGCGGCCTCCACCGCTGCCCTCGCCGTCGCCGAGGCGCCTGATATGGTGATGGCGATCGCCCGCGAAATCCTGCCCTCGCCCAGCAGCCGGATGCCGTCCTTGTCGTTCGACGCGAGGCCCGCCGCGTACAGCGTCGCTTCGGTGATCGGCTGAGAACCGTCGATCTTGCCGGCTTCGATTGCCGTATCCAGCGCGCCAAGGTTCACCGGCGCGTATTCCTTGCGGAAATGGTTATGGAAACCGCGCTTCGGCAGCCGGCGATAGATCGGCAACTGACCGCCTTCGAAGCCGTTCAGCGCCACCCCTTCGCGCGCCTTCTGGCCTTTGACGCCCTTGCCGGAGGTCTTGCCCTTGCCCGATCCGATGCCGCGGCCAAGCCGCTTGGATTTCAGGCGCGCGCCGGGGTTGTCGCGCAGTTCGTTCAGGTTCATGTCAGGAAAGCTCCTCCACCTTGATCAGGTGGGCGACCTTGCGGATCATCCCGCGGACCGAGGGGGTATCCTCCAGTTCGCGGGTCGCCCGTATCTTGTTCAGGCCGAGACCGACCAAAGTCTCCTTCTGGCCCGGCTTGCGCCCGAGGGCCGACGCTGTCTGCGTCACGCGGACTTTAGGCATTGGCTGGGGCCTCCTGGACTGGCGGGGCCGGCGGCGGTGTGTCCCGACGGCCGAACAGTTCCGGCACCTTCTTGCCACGACGTGTCGCGACCGATCGCGGGCTGGCGCATTTCTGCAAAGCCGCGAATGCCGCCTTCACCATGTTATGCGGGTTGCGGCTGCCCAGGCTTTTCGCCACCACGTCGCCGATCCCCAACGTTTCAAACACCGCACGGAGCGGGCCGCCGGCGATGATGCCGGTGCCGGCCGTGGCGGAGCGCAGGATCACGTTGCCGGCGCCGAAATGGCCTTCGACGTCGTGATGCAGCGTGCGGCCTTCCTTCATCGGCACCCGGATCATGCCGCGCTTGGCGCGCTCAGTGGCCTTGCGGATTGCCTCGGGCACTTCGCGCGCCTTGCCGGCGCCGTAGCCGACGCGGCCCTTCTGGTCGCCGACGACGACCAGTGCGGCGAACGCGAAACGCCGTCCACCCTTCACCACCTTGGCGACGCGGTTGATGGTGACCAGTTTGTCGATGATGCCGTCATCGGGTTCGCGGTCGCCACCGCGGTCGCGATCCCGGCCCCGGCCGCCACCTTCTCTCGGTTCACGTGCCATCTATGGTTCCCTTAGAAGTCCAGCCCGCCTTCGCGGGCGGCATCGGCCAGGGTCTTGACCCGGCCATGATAGAGGTAAGCGCCGCGGTCGAAGACCACCTGCTTGATTCCGGCGGCCAGCGCCCGTTCGGCGACCAGCTTGCCCACCGCAGCGGCGGCGGCCTTGTCGGCGCCGGTTTTCAGATCAGCTTTCAGGCTTTTGTCGAGCGTCGAGGCCGCGGCGACAGTACGACCCTGCGAGTCGTCGATCACCTGGGCATAGATGTTCTTTCCCGAACGGAATACCGACAGGCGCGGACGCCCATGCGACTTCTGTTTGATCTGGTAGCGCAGCCGGCTCTTGCGGCGATCGGCGAGGTTCTGCTTGCCGCTCATTTCTTCTTACCTTCCTTGCGCCGGATGGTCTCGTCGGTATATCGCGCACCCTTGCCCTTGTAAGGTTCGGGAGGCCGGAATGCCCGGATTTCAGAGGCCACCTGGCCAACCAGACGCTTGTCCACACCTTCGACCTTGATCGAAGTCGGCCGCTCGCAGGTGATCTTGATGCCCTCCGGCACCGGATAGACGACCGGATGCGAGAAACCCAGATTGATCTCCAGATTTTTGCCCTGCACCGCGGCCCGATAGCCGGTTCCGGTGATCTCCAGCGACTTGGTGTACCCGGTGGACACACCCTTCACCATCGACGCGATCAACGCCCGTGTCGTGCCCCACATCTGGCGGTTGCGGGTTTCGTTGGAGACCGGCTTGACGCTGACGTGATTGCCATCGACTGTGGCCTCCACGAGGTCGGTCAGCGGCAACTTCAGTTCGCCCAGCTTACCCTTGGCGGTCAGCATGCCCCCGGCGATGGCAACCTGCACACCGGCGGGAATTTCGACCGGATATTTTCCGACGCGTGACATTGTCGGTCCTTTAGAACACGCGGCAGAGGACTTCGCCGCCAACATTGGCGGCGCGAGCCTCGGCATCGCTCATCACGCCCTGCGGCGTAGACAGGATGGAAATACCCAGGCCGGCATAGACCCGCGGCAGTTCCTTGATCTTTGCATACACGCGGCGACCGGGTTTGGAGACACGGTTGATCTCCTTGATGACCGGTTCGCCCTCGTTGTACTTCAGTTCGATGCGCAGTTGCGCGACGCCCGGGCGAAGCTGCTCCGAGGCGTAGCCGCGAATGAAACCCTCACGCTTCAGCACACCCAGAACATTTTCGCGCAGCTTGGACGCCGGCGCCACGCAGACGGAATGGCGGGCACGCTGGGCGTTGCGGATGCGGGTCAGCATATCCCCGACGGGATCGGACATCGACATAGGACCGTTCCCTTACCAGCTTGCCTTGACCATTCCGGGGATCTGCCCGGCGCTGGCCAGATCGCGGAGCGCGATGCGGCAGAGCTTGAATTTCCTGTAATTACCGCGCGACCGGCCGGTGAGTTCGCAGCGCAGGCGCACGCGCACCGCAGCGCCGTTGCGCGGCATCTGGGCGAGCTTCAGAGACGCGTTGAAGCGGTCCTCGACCGGCAGCGTGCGGTCCATCAGCACGTCCTTCAGCGCTCGGCGCTTCGACTTGTCGCGCTTCGCCATCTTCTCACGCATCTTGTTGCGGTTGACCTGGGAAGTTTTGGCCATCCTGTTTAGATCCTCCGGAACCTACCAGATCGCCCGGACAAGCCGGGGAACCGGGGGTTTTCCAAAAACTCAGTTGGCGAAAGGAATATCGAAAGCCTTCAGCAGGGCTTTCGCTTCGGCATCAGTCTTCGCGGTGGTCACGAACTGGATGTCCATGCCGCGAATGTCGTCCACCCGGTCGTAGTTGATCTCCGGGAAAATGATCTGTTCCTTCAGGCCCATGGCGAAGTTGCCACGGCCGTCGAAGCCCTTGCCGGTGATGCCGCGGAAATCGCGCAGCCGCGGCATGGCGATGGTGACCAGCCGGTCCAGGAATTCATACATGCGCGCCTTGCGGAGCGTGACCTTGCAGCCGATCGGCAGGCCCTTGCGTATCTTGAAGCCGGCAATCGCCTTCTTGGCCACTGTCTTCACCGGCCGCTGGGCGGCAATTGCAGTGAGTTCGGCGACGGCGGCGTCGAGCTTTTTCTGGTCTCCGGTCGCCTCGCCCACGCCCATGTTGATGACGATCTTTTCCAGCTTCGGCACCTGCATCTCGTTCTTGTAGCCGAACTCGGCGCGGAGCTTGGCCCGCACTTCCTCGCGGTACCGCTTCTGCAAGCGTGGAATTTCGGCGGCCGACGCGGACGGATTGTCCACGCCAACCAGTTCCACCCGGCGCGCAGCGCGCTGGGCGTCCTTGCCGGCCGGCGGTCCACCGGCACCCCGAGCGCCGGTTTTCGCGGCACCGGTCTTCGCAGCGCCGGCCTTGCCGCCCTTAGGGGGATTTTTCGTTCCGCTCATGGCACTAGCCTTCGATCACTTCGCCGGTCGCCTTGGCGACGCGGACCTTGCGGCCGCCCTCAAGCACCCGGAACCCGACCTTGGTCGGCTTTTCGCTCTTGGGGTCGATCAGCTTCAGGTTGGACAGATGGATCGTCGCCTCACGGTCGATGATCCCGCCGGGTTGGCCCATGCCGGTCGGCTTGGTGTGGTGACGCGCCATGGCGGCGCCCTGCACGATCGCCCGTTCGGCGTCCGGGAACACCCGCAGCACTTCGCCGCGCTGGCCCTTACTCTTGCCGGTCGTCACCAGGACGACGTCGCCCTTGCGAATGCGCGCGGCCATTATCGTGTCTCCGACACGTGGGTCATCATAACACCTCCGGCGCGAGAGAAATGATCTTCATGAACTTGCGCCCGCGCAGTTCGCGCACCACCGGTCCAAAGATGCGGGTGCCGATCGGCTCCTGCTGCTTGTTGATCAACACCGCGGCGTTGCGGTCGAAGCGGATCGCGCTGCCATCGGTCCGTCGCACCGGAAACGAGGTGCGCACGATCACCGCCTGATGCACGTCGCCCTTCTTCACCTTGCCGCGGGGGATCGCTTCCTTCACCGACACGACGATCACATCGCCCACCGAGGCAAATTTCCGCTTCGATCCGCCCAGCACCTTGATGCACTGAACGCGGCGCGCGCCGGAATTGTCGGCGACTTCGAGATTGGTCTCGACGTGAATCATGAACTGTCTCCCTTATGCCGTTGGCGCGGGTGCGGGCGGCGCGGGATGGGTTTCCACCATGGTGGCCGTCTCGGCGTCGGTGCCGCCGACAATGGCGCCGTTCCGCTCGACCAAAGTCCAGGTCTTGCGCTTGCTGATCGGCGGGCATTCGACGATGCGCACCATGTCGCCGACCTTGCAGAGGTTGGCCTCATCGTGCGCCGCATACTTCTTCGACTTGCGGATGAACTTCTTGTACAGCGGGTGCATCACGCGGCGATCGACAAGAACCGTTATGGTCTTGTCCATCTTGTCGCTGGTCACCCGTCCCGTCAGGACGCGCCTTGGCATCGCCCTCTCTCCTTACGCTTTACCGGCGGAACGAGCTTTTTCCGCCTGGATGGTTTTCACACGAGCGATCTCGCGGCGACATTCACGCACCCGTCCGGTGCCTTCCTGCTGACCCGTGGCCCGCTGAAAGCGCAGGTTGAACTGCTCCTTCCGCAGGTCCAGCAGCAGAGTGGACAGCTCATCCGGCGTCTTGGCGCGCACATCGCCGGCCTTGTAGAGCGCATTCTTGGCCATCAGGCGTCTCCGATCCGCGCGATGAACTTGGTCCGGATCGGCAGCTTCGCCGCACCGAGCGTCAACGCTTCGCGGGCGAGTTCCGGCGCCACGCCGTCGATCTCGAACATGATGCGGCCGGGTGCCACCCGCGCAACCCAGAACTCCGGCGACCCCTTGCCGGACCCCATGCGGACCTCGGCCGGCTTGGTGGACACCGGAACATCCGGGAAGATTCGGATCCACACCCGGCCGGCACGCTTCATCGCTCGCGTGATGGCGCGACGCGCCGACTCGATCTGCCGCGCGGTGATCCGCTCCGGCTCCAGCGCCTTGAGGCCGAAGGTGCCAAAGTTCAGCGTCGTGCCACCCTTGGACAAACCATGGATGCGGCCCTTGTGCTGCTTGCGGTATTTCGTGCGTTTCGGAGAGAGCATGTTCGACTATCCCATTTACCGCGTCATCTACCGTTGGGGCGCCTGTTCGGCGGCCTTGCGGTCCTGCGCCATCGGGTCATGAGCCATGATCTCGCCTTTGAAGACCCAGACCTTCACACCGCAGGTGCCATACGTCGTCTTCGCCGTGGCGGTCCCGTAATCGATGTCGGCGCGCAGCGTGTGCAGCGGCACCCGACCTTCACGATACCACTCCACCCGGGCGATTTCGGCACCGCCGAGACGGCCACCACAGTTGATCCGGATCCCCTGCGCACCCAGACGCATCGCCGACTGCACCGCGCGCTTCATCGCCCGGCGGAACGCCACGCGGCGCTCAAGTTGCTGGGCGATGTTTTCCGCCACCAGCGTCGCATCGATTTCCGGCTTGCGGATTTCGACGATGTTCAGCGACACCTCGGCCTTGGCCATCTTGGTGAGTTCCTTTTTCAAGGTCTCGATGTCCTGGCCCTTCTTGCCGATCACCACGCCAGGCCGTGCCGCATAGATGGTCACGCGGGGCTTCTTGGCCGGGCGTTCGATGACCACGCGCGACACGCCGGCGCCGCGCAGCTTGGTGCGCAGGTGGTTACGCAGCTTGAAGTCGTCGTGCAGCAGTTTGGAATAGTCGGTACCGGCAAACCAGCGGCTGTCCCAGGTGCGGTTGATCCCAAGGCGCAGGCCGATCGGATTGACTTTATGACCCATATCAGGCGGTCTCCCCTTCGTCCTGGGCGCGTTCGGCCACGACGATCTTCAGATGGCTGAACCATTTTTCCACGCGGGCGGCGCGTCCGCGGCCACGCGCATGAAAGCGGCGCATCACGATGGAACGGCCAACCTCCGCGCGCGCCACGATCAGCCGGTCCACGTCGAGCGAATGGTTGTTCTCGGCGTTGGAGACGGCACTCTGAACCGCCTTCTTAACCTGCTCCGCGATTCGCCGCTTACTGAATGTCAGCGTCGCGATGGCAGCTTCGGCGGGCATGTTGCGGATCATTGCCGCGACCAGGTTCAGCTTGCGCGGGCTGATCCGCAGGTTGCTGACGATCGCCTGCGCCTCGGTTTCGGGCAGCCCCCGTATGTGCTTCGGCTTGCTCATGTCAGCCGCGCCTCGCCTTCTTGTCGGCCGCGTGGCCCGTGAATGTGCGGGTCGGCGAGAATTCGCCGAACTTGTGGCCGACCATGTTTTCGTTCACCTGCACCGGCAGGAATTTGTGGCCGTTGTAAACCCCGAAGGTCAGGCCAACGAACTGCGGCAGAATGGTCGAGCGGCGCGACCAGATCTTGATGATCTCGTTGCGCGACGACGCTTTCGCCGCCTCGGCCTTGGCCAGCAGGTAACCGTCGACGAACGGACCCTTCCATACGGAACGCGCCATCTTACTTACCCTTGTTCCGGCGGCGGATGATCAACCCGTCCGTCCGCTTGTTGCCGCGCGTCTTGTAGCCCTTGGCCGGCTGGCCCCACGGCGAGACCGGATGACGGCCGCCGGAACTGCGGCCTTCGCCACCGCCGAGCGGGTGATCCACCGGGTTCATGACCACGCCGCGATTGTGCGGCTTGAAACCCAGCCAGCGCATGCGCCCGGCCTTGCCGATCTTCTGGTTCATGTTGTCCGGGTTGGACACCGCGCCGATCGAGGCGATGCACTCGGACCGCACCACGCGGAGCTCGCCGGACATCAGCTTCACCTGCGCATAACCGGCGTCCTTGCCAACCAACTGCGCGAAGGTGCCGGCGGAGCGAGCTATTTTGCCGCCGGCGCCGACCTTCATCTCGATGTTATGGATGATCGTGCCGACCGGGATCGCTGCCAGCGGCATGGCGTTGCCCGGCTTGATGTCGGCGCGGGCGGCGGCGATCACCTGGTCACCGACCTTGAGGCGCTGCGGCGCGATGATGTAGGCGAGTTCGCCGTCGGCGTATTTGATCAAAGCGATGAAGGCGGTGCGGTTCGGGTCGTACTCGAGCCGCTCCACCGTGCCGGCAATGTCGAACTTGCGGCGCTTGAAATCCACCACGCGGTAGGCCTGCTTGTGGCCGCCGCCGCGGAACCGGCTGGTGATCCGGCCGTGGTTGTTGCGTCCGCCGTGGCTGTGCTGCCCCTCGGTCAAGCCTTTGACAGGCTTGCCCTTCCACAGTTCGGAACGGTCGATCAGAACGGTGCCGCGAAGGCTCGCCGTGACCGGATTGAATTGCCTGAGTGCCATTATCCGCGAGCCTTATGCCACGCTGGAGGTGAAATCGATCGACTGGCCGGGGGCCAGCGTCACGATGGCTTTCTTGACGTCGGAGCGTACGCCCGGCCGTCCCTTGAAGCGCTTGGTCTTGCCCTTCTGGATCAACGTGTTCACCGAGGTGACCTTGACGTTGAACAGTGCCTCAACCGCCGCGGCGATCTCCGGCTTGGTGGCGTCCGTGGCGACCTTGAAGCCGAACTGGTTCTTCTCGGTCAGCATGGTCATCTTTTCGGTGATCAGCGGCGCGCGGATGATCTGATACATTGCCTCGCGGGACAGAGGCTTCTTCGGGGCGACGGTCATGCGGCCTCTCCTGTCGCGTGCGCTCCGGCCGCTTCTCCTGTCGCAGCCTCAGCCGGCGCGCCGTTGATCCGTGCCTTCAGACCCTCGAGTCCGGCGGCGGTGATCGCCAGCACGTCGTGGTTCAGGATGTCATAGACATTGGCGCCGATCGTCGGCAGCACATCCAGGCGGTGAATATTGCGGCAGGCGCGCAGGAAGCCGTCGTCCACGGCACCGTCGATGATCAGTGCCGACGTCCAGCCGAGTGCCTTGATCTTCTTTGCCAGTTCACCGGTTTTCGGCGCGCTGACCGCCGCGTCCAGCACCACCAGCTTGTTCTCGGCCGCCTTCTGCGACAGCGCGGAAATCAGGCCAAGCCGGCGGACCTTCTTGTTCAGGCTGTATTCGTGCGATCGAACGACAGGCCCATGCACGACGCCGCCGGTGCGGAACTGCGGTGACCGCAGGCTGCCCTGGCGGGCATTTCCGGTGCCCTTCTGCTTGTACGGCTTCTTGGTCGTGCCGGAGACTTCCGCCATTCCCTTCGCCTTGTGATTGCCGGACCGCCGCTTTGAAAGCTGCCAGTGCACGACGCGGGCCATGATGTCAGGGCGCGGCGGGACCAGGAAAATGTCGTCCGGCAATTCGATGGTGCCGGCGGCGGCATTCTCAAGCGTGATGATATCGATCTGCATCTGCCTGTTCCTCAGCCCGCCGCTGGTGCTTCGATCAGCGCCGCCGGATAAGCCGCATCGGCCGGACGCGGACGCTTGATGGCATCGCGCACCAGGACGTAGCCGTCCTTGCTGCCGGGAACGGCGCCCTTGATCATCAACAGGCCCTTGTCCACGTCCACGGCCGCCACTTCGAGGTTCAGAGTGGTAATTCGCTCGACGCCAAGATGGCCAGCCATCTTCTTGTTCTTGAAGGTCTTGCCCGGATCCTGGCGGTTACCGGTGGAGCCCAGCGACCGATGACTGACCGAAACGCCATGCGACGCCTCAAGGCCCGAGAAGTTCCAGCGCTTCATGCCGCCGGCAAAGCCCTTGCCCTTGGAGGTGCCGCAGACATCGACCTTTTGTCCGGGGGCGAAATGCGCCGCAGACAAGGTCGCACCCGGCTCCAGCAGCGCGTCCGGCGCGACGCGGAATTCCACCAGCTTCTTCTTCGGCTCGACCTTCGCCTTGGCGAAGTGGCCGCGATTCGGCTGAGACACGTTCTTCACCTTCGCCTTGCCCCAGCCGATCTGGACAGCTGTATAGCCGTCCTTCTCTGCGGTGCGGGCAGCGACCACCTGGACCTGGTCCAGGTGCAGCACGGTGACCGGCACGTGCGTGCCGTCATCCTTGAATATCCGGGTCATACCAAGCTTTTTGGCCAGCAGACCGGTGCGGAGAGGTTGGGGCATGGTCTTAGATCTTGATCTCAACATCGACGCCGGCAGCGAGGTCGAGCTTCATCAGCGCGTCCACCGTCTGCGGGGTCGGCTCCACGATGTCCAACAGCCGGCGATGCGTCCGTATCTCGAACTGCTCACGGCTTTTCTTGTCCACGTGCGGGGAGCGGTTCACCGTGAAACGCTCGATATGGGTCGGCAGCGGGATCGGTCCGCGAACCCTCGCACCCGTGCGCTTGGCCGTGTTCACGATCTCCTTCGTGCTGTTGTCCAGCACGCGGTGATCGTAGGCCTTCAGGCGGATGCGGATATTCTGATTGTCCATGGTTCGCTCTTCAAAGTTCCCGCCGAAACGAAAGCCGGCGCCTCACGACCCGTGTTGGACGGGAGAGGCGCCGGCCGCGTTTCGCTATCAGGCCGTTATGCTGGCAACCACGCCGGCGCCGACGGTGCGGCCACCCTCGCGGATCGCAAAGCGAAGCTGGGCGTCCATGGCGATCGGCGCGATCAGTTCGACGTCCATCGTCACGTTATCGCCCGGCATCACCATCTCGGTACCCTCCGGCAGGTTCACCACACCGGTCACATCGGTGGTGCGGAAGTAGAACTGCGGACGGTAGTTGGTAAAGAACGGCGTGTGCCGGCCACCTTCTTCCTTCGTCAGGATGTAGGCTTCGGCCTTGAACTTGGTGTGCGGCGTGATGGTGCCCGGCTTCGCCAGCACCTGACCGCGCTCCACGTCCTCACGCTTGGTGCCGCGCAGCAGCGCGCCGATGTTGTCGCCCGCCTGGCCCTGATCGAGCAGCTTGCGGAACATCTCGACGCCGGTGACGACCGTCTTCACCGTCGCCTTGATGCCGACGATCTCGACTTCTTCGCCGACCCGGACAATGCCGCGCTCGACACGGCCGGTCACCACGGTGCCACGGCCGGAGATCGAAAACACGTCTTCGATCGGCATCAGGAACGGGCGATCCAGCGCACGCACCGGCTGCGGAATGTAGGCGTCAACCGCCTCCATCAGCTTCAGGATCGCGTCATGGCCGAGCTCAGGCTGCTTGCCTTCCAGTGCGCACAGCGCGGAGCCGTGGATGATGGGGATATCGTCGCCCGGGAACTGATAGGACGACAGAAGTTCGCGAACCTCCATCTCGACCAGTTCCAGCAACTCGGGATCGTCGACCATGTCGCACTTGTTCAGGAAGACCACCAGCGCGGGCACGCCGACCTGACGGGCGAGCAGGATATGCTCGCGCGTCTGCGGCATCGGGCCGTCGGCGGCGGACACCACCAGGATCGCGCCATCCATCTGCGCGGCGCCGGTGATCATGTTCTTCACATAGTCGGCGTGGCCGGGGCAGTCGACGTGCGCGTAGTGACGGTTTTTGGTCTCATATTCGACGTGCGCGGTCGAGATGGTGATGCCACGCGCCTTTTCTTCCGGCGCCTTGTCGATCTGGTCGTACGCCGTGTAGGTGGCGCCGCCGGTTTCCGCCAGCACCTTGGTGATCGCGGCCGTTAGCGACGTCTTGCCATGATCGACGTGGCCGATCGTGCCAATGTTGCAGTGCGGCTTGTTCCGTTCGAATTTCGCCTTACCCATCGTCGTATCTCCGTAGATCCACCGGATCTTTTGGGTTGTGCCGTAACCTTGAGTCCTGAGCCGTAATCAGGCTCTACCAGCGGTAGTGGCTGAACGCCTTGTTGGCCTCGGCCATCCGATGGGTATCTTCACGCTTCTTCACCGCCGATCCGCGGTTGTTCACCGCATCCAGCAGCTCGTTCGATAGTCGATCCTGCATCGTATGTTCGCCACGCTTGCGGGCGGCATCGATGATCCAGCGGATCGCCAGCGCCTGACGCCGTTCCGTCCGGACTTCGACCGGCACCTGATAGGTGGCACCGCCGACGCGCCGGGACCGAACCTCGACAGCCGGCTTCACGTTATCCAGCGCTTCATGGAACATCCGCACCGGGTCTGCCGCCTGGCCGCCGCGACGCTTCAGGACATCGAGCGCATTGTAAACAATACCCTCGGCCGCCGATTTCTTGCCGTCGTACATCAGCGCATTCATGAAGCGGCTGATGACGATGTCGCCGAACTTTGCATCCGGCAGAATCTCGCGCTTATCGGCGCGGTGACGACGAGACATGCGATTGCCCCCTTACTTCGGCCGCTTCGCGCCGTACAGCGAGCGGCGCTGCCGGCGCTTGGCGATGCCCTGCGTGTCCAGAACGCCGCGCAGGATGTGATAGCGAACGCCGGGCAGATCCTTCACGCGCCCACCGCGGATCAGCACGACCGAGTGCTCCTGCAGATTGTGGCCTTCGCCCGGAATGTAGCTCACCACCTCATAGCCATTGGTCAGCCGCACCTTCGCCACCTTCCGCAGCGCGGAATTCGGCTTCTTCGGCGTCGTTGTATAGACGCGCGTGCAGACACCCCGCTTTTGCGGGCAGCCCTGCAGCGCCGGAACCGAGTTCCGGGTCTTCGGCCGCTCGCGCCCATGGGCGATAAGCTGGTTGATGGTCGGCATAGACCTCTTTCTCTATGTTCGTACAGCGCGTCGCCGCGGGTCATGGTCCGGCCGCCGCCTAACAGGCAAACCCGCCGGCATGGGGATAATCCCATCCAGCGGGGTGACGGAGGCAGACGGCCTAAGCCCAACCTTGATGGTGGGCGGCGCCGCGTGCGTCGTGTGCCTGCGAACCGGCAGCCGCCCCATAAGAAAAACCCTTGGGTCAGCCGAGGGCGCGATCTCTAGAAGCCCGTCCGAACCGAGTCAAGCGTCTATGACGGGCCGTATGACCGATTCATATGCGCCCGGTTGGCCGCCACCATGCGCAAAGCACGCCCGCCTGGACCTCGGACCGCC
>Ga0302320_10010723_pt1 | contig 19491 bp, 17 predicted proteins | sample Bog_T0_3_FD_202130 | JGI IMG/M metagenome (GOLD analysis project Ga0302320, IMG submission 202130) | Peat permafrost microbial communities from Stordalen Mire near Abisko, Sweden - Bog_T0_3 | ecosystem: Environmental > Terrestrial > Soil > Wetlands > Peat | place: Sweden: Abisko, Stordalen Mire... | reverse complement strand
AACATGATTGGAGCATACGTTGCAAGCTATATTTTACACCATAATGCATTATTACTTGCTACACAATTGCGGTTTTGTTGGCTTTTTGTCAAAATCCGGGGAAGTTAGGTTAATGGCTCAACGCTCGCCACCTCGGATTGGTGGGAGCTGAGCAACCTGGGAGATTTTCCAGTGAATCTCCAAGGCTGGCGCTTCGACGACGATCACGACTCGTTTTCCGATGCCGACACCATCACCAACAACGTGACCATCGCGCCCGATGAATCCGTGGTTCTGGTCGAAGGCATGTCGCCGGATGATTTTCGCGCCTGGTGGGGACCGCAAAATCTTCCAAACCGGCTGCAAATCATCACTTATGCCAGCATCGGTTTCAGTTCGAGCGGCGACGCCGTTTATTTATGGAACGCCGCCGCCACCGCGGTAACCGATACCGTCGCCAGTGTCACTTTTCCCTCCGCGACGCGCGGCGTATCCTTTGGCTACGAGCCCGTGGCCAAAACTTTTGGTGCGCCAAGCGTGGCCGGCCGAAGCGGCGCATTTGCCGCCACCGTGAATGGCGACGTCGGCTCGCCTGGCATGATTCTGAATTTGCCGCGTTTTACCGGATACAATCTCAATGCCGCCAGTGGCTTCAATTTCAGTTTCGTCACCCAGTCAAATCTGAATTATCTGGTGGAATACAAAAGCGATCTTGCAGCTCCGACTTGGATCGCATTCACGAATTTCATCGGCGCGGCGAATGTGTTTACCGTCACTGACCCGGTCATCGGCGCCAATTCCGCGCGCTATTATCGCGTCGTCGTGACGCCATAGACTCCACAGGTTTTCAATGGCCCAGCAGCCAGTTCCATCCCTGCCAGCGGTCGGGCTGCGTGGCGCTAAAGTTTGAACTGTGGAAACGGCCGAGGTCCACCTGGATCAGAAAACAGATGCTGCTCGCGCCCCGGCCCGCCGTCCGGAGGGCGTCCACCCCGTAGGCATAGGAGACGATGCACTTGAATTTGTCCGACGGCGACCGGTACATGATTCCCGCGCCGACGCCGCTGTCCCATCTGCCGGCCTGGCCGGTGCCGGGGAGATAATCAATTTCCGCCGTGGCGCCGTTGAATTCCAGGTTCCAGCGCTGGTTGGGGGCAATGGGCAGGATGTAGCTGGCGTTGATCAGCGCGAAATCCCGGGCGCTGAATTCCTGATAATAATATCCCGGCAGCGAGAGCGGATATTCGGCGACCAGCGGCAGAAACCCGCCGAGACGGTAGGCGCTGAAGCGGTCGGCATCCACGCTCGTGCCGGCGACGATGCGCACGAACACATTTTGTTTGGTCTCCGGCCACGTATAGGACAGCGCGGCGGACCCCCAGAACAAATGCGAGTCCGGCTCTATTTCACGGTCGCCATTGAAACCATAGCTCCCGCTGCCGGTGCGGAACTGGCCTTCATACCATACGGCCAACTCCATCGCCAAATCGGGAAACAGCGTCGGTTCGATGCCGCCGTATCGCAGGCCGGTGCGAAAGGTGAAATCCGCCCCATCGTCAGGCAACTGGAATCCGGCGGCGGTTTCGCTCCGTCCATACACGGAATAATGGGCGGCGGTTCGCACCACCAGGTTGAGCGGGATGAGCTGGCCGGGATTAAACAGGTGGTAAAGGCTGGCCGACAGTTCCCCGCCATAGCCGTCGAACGATTCCCCTTCAATCCATTTGCCGCCGCGAATTTCATTGTAGCTGTCCGCAAAACCACCGCCCGCAACGCCGATCCCCAGGTCAGTCTCGGGGCCGAGCAAGTGGCGAAATCCCAGCTCGGAATCCAAGTAGGTGGGCGCGACTGCCAGCCGCAGCGTCAGGTTGGTGCGGAGAAAATCCGGATCGTTGTGGTAATAAAAGGCGTAGCCCGACAATGGCTGACGGCCCTCCGTCGGCTGGTTGTAGCCGAATTGGATCAGGTCGCGCTGGATCGGGTCAATTTGCGCGGACACGGCGAGCGGGAGCAGCAGCGCCAGCCCGTGCACGATTGGAAAAGTCCACCGCATCGCCATTTTCTTTAAAGCAAAGCCGTCGTGTCGGCAAGCGGGAATGAACTGAAATCCGAAATCCGAAAACCGGAAAGCAGGGACCAAGGACCCGATATTCTCCGGTTCTGTTTTGAAGAATCCGATTGGCGCATTTCGCTGATTGTGCCAGTCTGGAGAAATGAAAACGCAGTTCAAAGAAATCAGCGGTTCCATCATTGCGCCCATCGGTTTCATGGCCGGCGGCGTGTTTTGTGACATCAAGCGGCTCGGCACAGGCAAAGGCTCGAACAAAGGCCGGAAACGCGATCTGGCCCTGATCGTTTCGGAAACGCCGGCGACGGTGGCCGGCATGTTCACGACCAATCAGGTGTGCGCCGCGCCGGTGAAGGTATGCCTCGAGCGCGTAAAAAAAGGCACGGCGCAGGCGGTGGTGGTCAATTCCGGCAACGCCAACGCCTGCACCGGCAAACAAGGTCTGGCGGACGCGCGCGAAATGGTTTTGTCCACCGAGCGGGTGCTGAACCTCTCCCCCGGCCGCGCTTTGGTCGGCTCGACCGGCCGCATCGGGGTCACGCTGCCGATGGAGGAGGTCCGCGCCGGCATCCTGGCGGCCGCGGCCGCGCTGGGAACCACGGCTGAATATGCCGGCCACGCCATCGAGGCCATTATGACGAGCGACACTCAGCCCAAGCAAATCGCGGTGGAGTTCAAATTGGGCGGCAGGACGGTGCGCCTGGGCGGCATCTGCAAAGGCGCCGGCATGATTCAGCCGGGCATGAGCGCCACCGGCGGACGTCCCGCCGCGCTGCCGCAGGGCGGACTGCATGCCACCATGCTGGCCGTTATCACGACGGATGCGGCGGTGGACGCAAAAGTCTTGCAAACCTCCTTGCGTGAGGCCGTGGCGAACAGTTTCAACCGCATCACTGTGGACGGCGACATGAGCACGAACGACACGGTGCTCGTGCTGGCGAACGGCCTCGCGGAAAACCCTCCGCTGGTGGCCGCAAACGCGAGTTCGCGGCCATCCTCGCGAAAGGCAGCCGCGTTCTCACGAGCGCAGCCACGGGACTTTCAAGTTTTCCAGGCCGCGCTCAACCATGTTTGCCTCGAACTGGCGAAGAAGATTGTGCGGGATGGCGAGGGCGTGCATCGCGTGGTGACGGTGCGAGTGTCCGGCGCCAAAACGATCCAGGATGCCGATGCCGCCGCGCGCGCGGTGGCCAACAGCCCGCTGGTGAAAACGAGCTGGCACGGCGGCGACCCCAATTGGGGTCGCATCATTGACGCTGTCGGTTATTCCCCCGCCACAGTAGTGGAGGGAAAAATTGACATTGGCTATTCCGCGGCGGAGAGCCGGAAGATATTGTGGAGCCTCAGGCGCGGTCAACCATCGAAGGCGACGTTCAAGCAATTATGCGCCGCCGTGGCGCCGAAGGAATTTGAATTGCACATCCGCCTGAACCTCGGCCGGGCCTGCGCGGTGATGTATGCCGCCGATTTGACCGAAGCATATGTGGATTTCAACAAGGGTGATGTGACGAACGCGAGTTCGCTGGGTGGGTAAAATGCGGCCGATTCCATAGATGGTATTTGTGTTTCCGGGCGAAAGCGGCGGTGAACGCGCCGCACCCCAAACGCCGACGCGACTGCCGGCCTTCGCTCAGGCTTCACGCTTCAACGCTTTAACGCTTCCCCCACTGCCGCCGCCGCCCGCTCCACCCCAATGCCTTGCATGCAGCGAAAATCAATCGGACACTCACGGAGAAAACACGGCGAACAGGGAGCGTCGGATTTCAACAGGCGATGCCGCGGATCACCCGGCAGACCCGGGCCGGTCAGTTCCGGCGACGTGCTGCCAAAGGGCACGACCACCGGCGTGCCTAGCGCGGCGGCAACGTGCATCGGGCCGCTGTCGTTGGTGAGCAGCACGCGGCAAAGTTTCAACAGCGCCATGAGTTCGCGGAGCGTGGTTTGGCCGGCCAGTGCGTGAAACGCGACGCGTGAGGCGCGGAGCGAAGCCGCGATTTGACCGGTGATGGCCGCATCCCCTGTGCCGCCGAACAGCAGCCAGACGCAATTTGTCCGTTTCTGGATTTCCTGGGCGGCGGCGATGAATCGTTCCACCGGCCACCGTTTGGCCGGGCCGTATTCCGCGCCGGGATTCATTCCAAGAATCGGCCCGGAGAGGTTTTCCAGCCCGAACTTTTTCGCCGCCGCTTCGACTTCCTCCGGCGCGACGAACAATTGCGGCGCGAGCGGTTCGGGATTCGCGCCCAGCGCGGCGGCCAGGTGTAGATATTCGTGGCTTTGATGCGCGCTTGAGGCCGTCGTGAGCGCACGGCTGACTGATGTTCGACTCCGACTCACGTCCGCAGCCACGAGTTTTTTGATTTCCGCCGCCGTCCGCTTGCGCATGTTCACCGCCTCGGCGCGCGGTTTGACAGCCTGTGTCAGAAAACAATTCCGCCACGGACGCGCCAAGCCGATGCGATGCGGGATTCGGGCGAAAAAAACTTCCAGCGCCGAGCGCGGCGAGTTGGGCAGCACCAAGGCAAGCTCAAAGCCGCCGGCCCGCAATTTATTGGCGACGTTGATGGTGCGGTCACCCTGGCCGAACGTAATCACTTCGTTAATCGCGGGATGAAAAAGCCAAAGGTCACGCAATTTTTCCGGGCAGAGCAACGCAACATGCGCCGCCGGAAATTTTTCCCGCAGCCGCAGCAAGGCGGGCGTGGTCATCACCGCATCGCCCAGCCAGTTCACGCCGCGGATTAGAATCCGCTGAGGATGGAGCCCGCCTTCGCTTTGCTGCGGTGCGGCAAGGCTGGAGGCTGGAGGCTGGACAGGCATGTTTTCCATTTTCTATCTTCCATCCTCGTGTTGCTCAGGCTTTCCACCGCCGGTGGACCCAGAACCAGTTCGCCGGGTCGCGGCGGACCGCAGCTTCAAACGCGCGGTTTACGTCGCGCATGATGTCCGCGGACGAACGCGGATGGCCGTTTTCATGCGTGGCGATTTTCTCACCGAGTTCGAGCCGCCATTTCGCGGAGGCCACCCGGTAGCAAAAACCGGTGTAAAGCTCCGTGCGATAACGCAGCGCCAGCACCGCCGGCGCGAGGCCGGTATCACAATCGTGCCCGAGAAAAGGCGCGCGCAGGCCCTTGGAGCTCTGGTCGGCGAGCAGCCCCAGAATGATGCCGCCGTGTCCCAGGGCGGCGCGAAGCAGCGGACCGTCGGCGCGGCGCTCGAAATACAGGCAGCCGCTCTGTTGGCGTAACGCCAGCATGAGTCGGTTCAACGCCGCCTGTTTCAGCGCGCGATAAGTGGTGGCGCACTGGTAATCCGGGCGCACATCATGGAACCGCGCGTAGAGCTCGAAATTCCCAAAATGGCCGATGGCAATGACGACATTCGGCAGCGGCGCATCGCCGGTTTTTTGCGCCAGGCGCTCAACGTTCACAAACTCGACGCGGGGTTTCAATTCGGCGGCGGTCATGGCGGCAGTCTTCACGGCACAGGCATAATTTTCGCCGATGCGCCGGAAATTTTCCCGGGCCAATTCCCGGATCTCCGCCGCCGATTTTTCACCCCCGAAACACCTGGTTAAATTCTGGAGCGTCACGCGCCGGTAGCGCGCGGTCAGGTGAAAGGCCAGCCCGCCCAGGGCCCGGCCCGTCCGCGCCACCCAGGGCAATGGCAGCGCTTGAATCAGCGCGACCAGCATGCGGGCGAGGGCGTATATCAGCGGGTCCATGCGATCAAGTCATTTGAAACAGATTTTGCGCACACAGTCTTCAAAGCCGTCCGCGCCGCTCATGATCTTGATTTCCACGCGCATGAAAAAAAATGGCAGGTCGCGCCGGTCGATCTTCGGGAAGCGCACGGCGTCCTTTTGCGTGGTCACGATGAGGTCCGCCTGCCGTTTGACCGAGCGGTTGATGGCATTCAGGATTTCCTGCTGCGTGAACCGGTGATGATCGGCGAAGCGCTTGGAGTAAACCAGTTCGCCGCCGAGCTTCGTCAGGCTTTCCTCAAAGCTTTGGGGTTGCGCGATGCCGCTCAGGGACGCGACTTTTTTCCCGGCGAGCAATTCCAGCCCCTTGCGTTCGCCCGTGAACACGTCCTCGAAATACAGCGGCTGATGCACGCATTCGATGATGGCGGCGGTGGCATTCAGCCGGCTGATGCGCTCGCGCAATTCCCGGGTCTGGCCGTCGCTCTTGGTGATGAATATCGTGTGCGCGCGCGCGAGGTGCGAATGGGGCTCGCGCAGCGTGCCGCGCGGGAACAAATGCTCGTTGCCGAACGGCTGCTGGCGGTCGATCAACACCACGTCGTGGCGCCGTCCGCGCAGCCGCCAGTATTGGAAGCCGTCGTCCAACAGCAGCGTGTCGCACCCGAATTTTTCAATCGCGTACCGCCCGCTCTTAACCCGGTCCTTGTCCACCAGCACGATGACGTCGCGCAAATTGGACGCGAGCATGTAAGGTTCGTCTCCGGCCATCTCGGAATCAAGCAGGAGCGACCGGCCGTCGGACACAATGCGGGGCGGGGTCTGGTCTTCGCGGAACAGGATTTTGTTGAGCAGCCGCTGATGCAGCGGCGCGGGTTTGGACCGGTAGCCGCGCGAGAGAATGGCTACTTTCCGGCCTTCGTTCTGCAAGACGCGGGCGAATTTCTCCACCACCGGCGTCTTGCCGGTGCCGCCCACGGTCAGGTTGCCCACGGCGATGACCTGCACGCCCAGGGTCTTGTCACGAAAAATGCGGACGTTGATCAACCAGCGGTGGAGGGTGATGAGCACGTGATAGATCTTGGAACTGCCAAACAACACGGCGCGCGCGAGCCGGGCCTTGAAATCGTGGCGCTCCTCGAAAACCACTTCAATGAAGAAGGTCTCTATGTATTCAGCCCAAGCCCGGAATCTCTCGCGCATTTATATCAATGTGCCAAGTGCGGGGGGGTGCGGCAAGGCGAAGCGTTTCCCAATCGTCCTCCTCGGCAAGTGAGAATCACGATGAGGAGGAGCAAGCAGACCTTAATACCCCAGCTTGGCCACTTCCTGCTGCAACGCCATCTGGAATTCTTGCACGTCGGGCGCGGATGGTTTGTAGCCCGTTTGCTTGGGCACCACGCCCAGCCGGCCCATCTGATCCAAATACCAATCGGCGGCCTGGCCGTCGCTGAACGTGACCTTGCCGCTGGCCAGGGAGCCCGGCCGCATGATTTGATCCACCGTCACCGAGACTTTTCCGCCGCCCGCGGGTGGCAGCGGCAGAGCGGGTGCGGCTGCTTGCGCCGGCGCCGGCTGGGCGGTCAGCGGCGGTTTGGGCGGCTCAACTTCTTTTGGCCGCTCGGGATCCTTGGGCACGAGTTTCAAGTCGTCCACCAGGAAACGCGTGTCCATGTACGTCAGCTTGAGGCCGAACTCCGAGGCCAGCCGGTCCTGGACTTCGCCCAGCTTGGCGCCCTGGGTGATCCAGGCGGTGACGCGCTGCCGTTGTTCTTCCGTTAGATTCATGCCGTCAGTTTAATCAAGGGTGCTTGATAAGCCAGTCGTAACCTTTGGACTCCAATTCCAGCGCCAGATCCTTGTCGCCGGACTTGATGATGCGGCCATCGGCCATGACATGCACGAAGTCGGGAATGATGTAATTCAGCAGCCGCTGATAATGGGTGATGACGAGCTGCGCGGAATCGGGCCGCCGCAATTTGTTCACGCCGCTGGACACCACCTTCAACGCGTCAATGTCCAGGCCGGAATCCGTTTCGTCCAGGATGGCGAGCCGGGGTTCGAGCACGGCCATCTGGAAAATCTCGGCGCGCTTCTTCTCGCCCCCGGAGAAGCCCTCGTTCACGGAGCGCTTGAGCAAATCCTCGTTCAGGTCGAGCAACTTGATCTTGTCCCTCACCAGCGCCAGAAATTCAATCGCGTCCAGTTCCTGCTCGCCCTTGGATTTGCGGATTTCGTTCAGCGCGGCCTTGAGAAAATACGTGCTGTTCACGCCGGGAATCTCCACCGGATACTGAAAGGCGAGAAATACGCCCGCGCGCGCGCGCTCCTCGGGGTCGAGTTCAAACAAATCCTGCCCGAGATATTTCACGCTCCCTTGGGTCACCTGGTAGCCGTCGCGACCGGCGAGGATGGCGGCCAGCGTGCTCTTGCCGGAGCCGTTGAGCCCCATCAGCGCGTGGACTTCCCCCTCGCTGATGGTGAGGCTGAAGCCCTTCAAAATTTGTTTGCTCTCCACGCCGGCGTGAAGGTTTTCGATCTCAAGGATTGGTTGCTTGCTCATTTCGTAAGCGTGCAGCATAACCGTTGACCGCCGCGGATGCAACGAGAAGCAACGGCAGACGCAAGGGCAGATGCTGAGCGCACCTTTCCCGGGAACCGCGATTGCCGGCAAAGCAGGGCCGGCGTCTCGCCTGCCTGCGGCGGCGAAACCGACGCGCCGATACAATCCAGCCATCCGGCGGCCGCGCGCCGCGCCCCCCGTTCAGCGCCGGCTGCTCGCGCATCCCACCACCGGCTCATCCGACCGCCCAGTTAATGATGGCTTTCTGCACGTGCAGGCGGTTTTCGGCCTCGTCGAAAATGGTGTCCGCATGCGCCTCGAGCGTTTCCTCGTCGATTTCCTTGCCGCGGTAGGCGGGCAGACAATGCATCACCAGCGCATCTTTTTTGGCCAGCCGCACCAAGGGCTGGTTGATTTGGTAACCGGTCAGAATCTCGATGCGCTCCTTCGCCTCGGCCTCCTTGCCCATGGAAATCCACACGTCGGTATAGAGCAAATCGGCCCCGCTCGCCGCTGCCTGGAGGTCGTCCGTCACGGCAATGCTGCCGCCGGCTTGTTGGGCCGAGGCGCCCTCGGGGCGCAGGCCCGCGCGCCGTAACAATTCCGGCGACGGCTGGAATTTTTTTGGCGCCGCAATGCGCAGCGCGAAGTTGAATTTTGCGGCGGCCCAGATCCACGAGTTCGCCACGTTGCAAGCGCCGTCGCCGATGAAGGCAACCGTCTTGCCTTCGATGGAACCGCGCTTTTCCTCGAACGTGAAGATGTCCGCGAGAATCTGGCAGGGATGCTCTTCGTCCGTCAGCGCGTTGATGGTGGGGATGCCGGAAAACCGGGCGAACTCCTCCACGTCGTGCTGTGCAAAAGTACGGATGACCGCGCCGTGAACCATGCGGCCCATGACGCGCGCGGTGTCCTTGATGGGCTCGCCCCGTCCCAGCTGGATGTCCACCGCGCTCAAGAACATCGGCCGGCCGCCCAGCTCGCTGATGCCCACCTCAAACGACAGCCGCGTGCGGGTGGACTGTTTCGAAAACATCAGCGCCCAAGTCTGGCCCGCCAGCGGCTGCCGCTGGGGTTGGCCGCGCTCGCGCTTAAACACGGCTGTGTCGCGCAGGATTTGGTCAAAATCCGCGCGCGGCAGATTTTCCAATTTCAACAAATGTTTCATGACTGCAAAGGAATGCCCAAAGGATATTATTTACCTGAATCGCCGGCCCGCGTCACTTCTTTTCGAGGTTTTGGCATCGTCACCCGTCACCGGCTTGGCTAGGCTGGCGGCATGTTGTGGAAAGAAACGTGGCAGCTCGAAGCGGTGCTGGCCTTGATTGGCGGCATTGTGGCGGCGTTTTTTTTGGGCAGCGTCGCGGACGGATTGCTGCTGCGGGCTGGCGTGGCCGGCTTCCGGACCGAGGAAAGCCTCGGCAGCGTGCTGCTGGCCACACTGAGTTTCCAGGGCGCGGCGGTGGTGCTGGGCACCGTCTTTCTGAAAGCCCACGACTCGGGCTGGCGGGATATTCTTGGCAGCGTGAGCTGGCGCCGTTGTCTGGCGCTGGCCACCGGCGTTCTCGCCTTGGTGGCCCCGGTGATGTATGGCCTGAAATTCTGCTCGGAGCTCTTGATGCACAGATTGCACTGGCCGGTGGCGGACCAGCGCGCGGTGGAACTGATCATCAGCGCGAAAACCCCCTGGCTCAGCGCCTATATGGTTTTCTTCGCGGTGGTGCTGGCGCCGCTGGGCGAGGAGTTTTTTTTTCGCGGCCTGCTCTTCTCCACCGCTAAGCGCTTTGGCTGGCCGAAGCTGGGCTGGGTCGGAGTGAGCTTTTTTTTCGCGCTGATCCACGTCAACGCGCCGACGTTTCTGCCGTTGTTCGTGCTGGCGCTGGCCTTGACCTGGCTGTGTGAAAAAACCGGGGGGCTGCGCGCCCCCGTCATTGCGCACAGCCTGTTCAATGCCGCGAACTTGATTCTGTTGGTGCTCGGCGAAAAATATGGTCCGGCGACTCAATGAACAACCCTGTCCTGTTTTTTGCGGCGCGCGGCATTCATGCCGCTTCGATGCGGCCTGGCAAATGCGCGTTGAAGCGGGCTGAAGCCCGCGCTTCGCAGGCCAATAAGCGGGGCAATCCATGAACGAATTCGAACTCATCCAGCGCCTCACTCGGTCGCTGCCGGCCAACGCCACCGTCGTGGCCGGCGCCGGCGACGACTGCGCGGTGCTGGATTTGGGCGTGCCGGACAAATTGGTTTTGTTTAAGACGGACGCGGTGGTGGAGGGCTGCCATTTCACCCGCGAAACGCCGCCGGAAAAAATCGGGCGCAAGGCACTGGCCCGCTGTCTTAGCGACATTGCCGCCATGGCTGGCACACCCGTGGCGGCGCTCGTAACGCTCGCGTTGCCGGAGAATTTCGACGCGGAATTTGTCGCGCGCATCTACGCCGGACTGAACGCGCTGGCGGAGCAATTCCAGGTGGCGATCGTAGGCGGGGAGACCACGACGAATCCCGGCCGCATTTTGATTTCCATTTCGCTGCTGGGACTGGTGGACCGGGGAAAACAGGTTTTACGCGGCGGCGCCAGGGTGGGCGACGCGATTTTCGTGACCGGCGAACTGGGCGGCTCGCTCGCGGGCAGGCATCTGGATTTTGAACCGCGCCTCGCGGAAGCGCGCTGGCTGGCGAACCGCTTCCACGTCCACGCCATGCTGGATGTGAGCGACGGGCTGGCCGGCGATTTGCGGCATATGCTCGAGGCGGGCAAGGTGGGCGCGGAGATTCTGATGTCCGCGCTGCCGGTATCGCGCGCCGCAAAACTGCGGGCACGCGGGCAGGTTCACGAGCCGGCGGCGGAATCGGGTGCGCCGCCGGCTCGCGATCCCAAGCCCAAGCCGGCGGCGCTGGCGGCGCTGACTGACGGCGAGGATTTTGAACTGCTATTCACGGTGGCCAGCCGGGATGCGGTAAAGTTACTGGATTCCTGGCGGAAAGAATTTCTGGAGGTAAAGCTAAGCTGCATCGGCAAAATTGTGGCCGGCGAGGGTATTTTGCTCCGCAACAAAACCGGCACGCAAGAATTCACGGCAACCGGCTACGAACATTTTCGGAAGCCTTGACGGGAATTTCATTCGATGCAGCCGCTGACGTGAGGAGGCTTAAGCTTTTTAAAAATGACTTTGCTTCTACTGTTCGCGAGTTCCGCCGATAAACTGTCCCGTACGGGACAGTTTATCGGATCTCGCGAACTGTAAAGTGTCAATCCAGATGGCGATCCTCACGTCGGCTGCTACATGTTTGGAGATCGGCGAACCGCCGCCGCTTGTGTTCGGGGGGCGGCTTGGTTTAAGGTTGGGCCGCGTGAAGCAAGCATTCGTAAACGTGTCCAAAAAAATCAAGCACCCAGCCATGCCCGGCCATATTTCCCATAATCCCGCGGAGACGGAAGCTTTGGGCGAGAAATTTGGCCGCCACGCCAGGAGCGGGCTCGTCATCGCCTTGAGCGGCGAACTGGGCGCGGGCAAAACACAGTTTGTGAAAGGCCTGGCGCGCGGACTGGGGGTTTCCGGCCGCGTGCACTCACCGACCTACACGCTCGTCCATGAATACGGCGGCGGCCGGCTCAGGCTGTTCCATCTGGATTTGTACCGGCTGGAGACGCGCGAGCAAATTCTCTCGGCGGGCATTGCAGAATTCCTGCGGCCGGAGGGCGTGAGCGTGGTTGAATGGGCGGAGAGGTGGTATGGAGAACCTTCAACCTTCAACCTTCAACCTCCAACCTCCCATGCGGAGAGTTTGCGGTGGGTACAGATTGAGATCATTGGCGACACGGAACGGAGAATCATCCATGACGATTTTGGCGCTTGAATTTTCGTCGGCCCGGCGGAGCGTGGCGCTGGCGCAGCGCGATGGCGCGGTGCTGGCTGAGGCCGCCGTTCAAACCGGCGACCGGGGAACGGATGCCCTGGGCCTGATCGGGCGGGTTTTGGCGGACACAAATATTTCGCGCGAGGCCGTCGAAGTGATCGCGGTCGGGCTGGGGCCGGGCAGCTATACGGGCATCCGGGCGGCTATTGCGGTGGCGCAAGGCTGGCAACTGGCGCGCGGAATCCGGTTGCTCGGAATGAGCAGCATGGAAAGCCTGGCGGCACAGGCGCAGGCGGAAAAGCTGTTTGGCTTTGTGAACCTGGCCGTGGACGCGCAGCGCGGCGAGTTTTACCTCGCCACTTGGGAGATTTCCGACCGGTGCCGGCGGGAGATTGCACCATTGAGAATTGTGGCGGCGGCTGAGCTCGCGGCGCGCAAAGCGGCCGGAGAGATTTGCGCCGGGCCGGAGATGGAGCGGAGGCTGTTTCCGTCGGCGGCCACGGTGGCGGCGCTGGCGGGACAGCGCGCGGATTTTTTGCCCGGGGAAAGGCTGGAGCCGGTTTATCTGCGAGAGACCAGATTCGTGAAAGCGCCTTTAGGGCGGCTGGCTTGACCTTACAATGGTGTCAAACTGTGGGACAATCGCTGTCCAGCGGCTGGCAATAAGCAAGGGTATAATTGGTGTTGCCAGCATGGTATGCGACTTGCTATCAAAAGGCGGACTCTTTAAATTATGTTTTTGCATTGGAAGCCAACGAAAAATCACCAGCAGGGGTTTACACTGGGCGAGATATTGGTGGCTTTTTTTGTCTTTGGCCTGGTGATGAGCGGATTGCTTTGCGGTTACGTGCAGGTCAATCGCATGTCCGAACTGAGTGCCATGTCCCTGGCGGCCCAGTCGTTTGCCGAACAGGGAGTGGAGGAGGCCAAATCCGTGCAATGGGATTTTGTGCGGTGGCCCGATACCAATGCGAATTCCCAAGACCCTTTCTGGACGCCATCGAATGTCAATTTCACCAATTTGCCCGCCCAAGTGGACACCATGGACGTGCCGACCAGCGGGGCTCAGATTTACGTGACGAACTTCGTGACGGTTTCAAATCTGAACTCCTCATTTTACGTCAACAGCAATTCGCCCTTGCGGCAGATCACGTGCTATTGCGTCTGGACTTTCCCGCTTGACGGGTCGCTCGTCACCAACACGGCGATAGCCTTGCGCGCACCTGACCAATGAAATTATTCCCGCTCCTCCCAGTCGGTTGCCCGCGGCGGAAACGTTCCGGTTTCACGCTGGTAGAGATGGTGTTTGCCGTGGGCATTTACACATTCATCATGGTGGGGGTGGTGGTGGCCATCCAGATCTTTGCCCTCCGTATTTATACGTTGGGCGCCACCAAGCTCGTCGCCACGCAAGGCACCCGGAAGGCGCTTAACCAGATCCGGGACGATATCCGGGGGGGCAAGCTGCTGCAAGTGGGCACCACCGATAATGCTGGAAATTTCACCCCCGTTAACGTCGCCAATGGAGCGGTTGGCAATGGCCTGCAGATTTTCGAAACCACGAATCAAGCCCCGCCCTTTTCGATTTACTATCTGCAGACCAACACGGTGGGTGGCATGTCGTCGAACGTGCTGTGGTGGATTTCCGTGAGCGCCAATTATGCCTCCACGAATCTGATCAACCTGGCCTGTTACATCACCAATCTGGATGTTTTTTCCGCGGAGGACTGGGATAACTGGCCGGCCGCCGGCATTACCAATAATAACATGATAAACAACCAGGTCTATGCGGTAAAACTCCAGTTTTACCAATGGGAGTATCCCATTGCCGTGGTCGGGGGCGCGGGGCTGAACTCGTACGATTATTATCAAATACGCACCCGGGTTTGCCGCCGGGCAACCGATTAAATAAAAGGAGCTCGCCATGAAAATCAGCCGCCAATTGTCTCGACCGGGTCCGCCGGGCTTTGCTTTGATGGTCACCCTGTGCCTGATGGTCACCTGCCTGCTCATTTTCGCCAGCATCCTGTCGTGGAGCCTTACCAATTCCCAGATCACCCAGCAGAACAACCAGTACAACATGAGCGAGAATGCCGCCGAGTCGGCCGTGGAGCGCGTGATCGGCCAGCAAGACCGCGATTATATTTACTCGGTCCTTTCCAATTCAGCCGCCTACACCACTCTGCCCGCAGGCATTGACCAGTCCACGTGGCCGGTGCACTATACCTTCAGCGACACCAATGGCGTCACGGGTCAGATAAGTGTGAACACCACTGGCTCCTCCACCGTTGCGGTTCCGTTGAACTCGCAGTTTAATGGTCTGTCAGGTTATGTCATCAGCAACGACGTCTATGCCGTTGCCACGCCCCAAGGCCAGCGCTACAACGTGCCGGCCATCGTTCATGAGTCGGTGGAATTTGCCACCATTCCGCTGTACCAGTTCGCCATCTTCTACAATGTCAATCTGGAGATTGATCCGGGCGCCAACATGGTGGTATCCGGCCCGGTTTTTTGCAACCAAAGCATCTGGGAAGGCTCGGATGTTCTCACGTTTGCCTCCACCGTCAGCGCCGTGGGCACCAATTGCGTGGCGACCTCCTCAATGTTGGGCGATCCGTTTGCCACGAGCTACAACGGTTCCGGCGCGCCCACTTTCTCAATGGCCAACCAGCCACTGAGTCATGCCAACGCTCTGGTGATGCCAATCGGCACCAACAACAACCCCAACACCATCATCGGTCTGCTCGCTCTGCCGCCCTCCGCGTATGCCATGGGCACGGCGGCCGCGTATTCCACCAACGGCTTGATGTATCCCGCCAACGCGGCCGACCTCGTGATCTCCAACTGCCCCACCGGCACCAACTGGGGCAGTCTGACACCCGCCGGCACCAACTTGGTGGTCTATTATCAAGACTCCTCACTTACGCAGGTGCCTTATGATTATTACATTATCACCAACGCCAATCGGACTAATACATTTGTCACCAACTATGTGAGTGCGACGTTGCTCGGCCCCAAGACGAATATCTTTTTCGCCGGCTTTTCGTGGGTTACCAATGTGGTCTTTTATGATTGGCGCGAGGGTTGGAATGGCGGCAACGGGCCGCCCAAAACCGTGCAGGCCGTGCAGATTGATGTTGGCAAGCTCAACATGTGGCTGACCAATCAGCTCGTCCCCACCAGCGCCAGCGGCCACGCCGACGACCAGTTGAAACTGGCCCATACTGGCGGCCACATTGCCGGGGTGTATGTTTATAACAGCGTGCCCTTGACCTCGTCTCAAATGCCGGCGGTGCGGGTGATGGACGGGGCGCAATTGATAAATCCTGGCACTCCATCCGTCCCGCGCGGCCTGACCGTGGCCACGCCGTTCCCCATGTATGTTTGGGGCAATTACAATTCGCAGAACAATGGCGCTTCCGCGCTCGGTTTGTGGGCCACCAACAGTTCCGTGACGGGTGCCACGGCCAACACGCTCCCGGCGGCGCTCATGGCAGACTCCGTCACCATTCTTTCCACCAACTGGAGCGATGCCGCCAGCGCGTTCACCAACAAAAGCGTTTGCAACTCAGGCGGCCCCAATCCAGGCAACACCACGGTTAATGCTGCGATGCTTGAAGGCATTGTGGCCAGCAACCCCAGCATCAGCGGGAATTACAGCGGCGGCGTGGAAAATTTCCTGCGTCTGTTGGAAAACTGGGGTAATGACCCTACGGGTGCGGGCAACAAGCAGGCCTTGACCTACAACGGTTCAATTGTCGTCCTATTTTACAGTCAGTATGCAACGAACAGTTGGCAGGCACCGGGAAACCCGGGCTATTACAATCCCCCCACGCGTAACTGGGCGTTTGACCTGAATTTTCAAAATGTCAGCAAACTTCCGCCGATGACGCCTGCCACCAGAGCCATGATCCGCGGCAACTGGTTTGCCCACCAATAACGGCGGCTGAGGGCTGGCGCAATCCAAGACGCTGGCGCGACTGCCGGTGACTCCCGAACTTCGCCAAGCGCCTGGAGCGGCGCGGTCACGAACGCTTTTACAGTGACGGCCGAAACGCTGCCCTAACGACAACCGCTCCGTTCGCGCGAAGCGTCGTGGATTGCGCCGGCTCTCCAGCGCTTTCGTCCGCGCGGCAGGCCTGCAACCAATGAAAACCTTCGCCCACTCGAAAGCGGTGCTGGAGCCACCGCAATCCAAACGCTAACGCCACTACCGGGCGATTGCCGACCTCGCGAAACGTCTGGAGTGCTGCGCGCTCAGCGCCGCTTTCCCCGCGCCGACCAAACGCCCCCAACTACCTCAGCGTTTCCCGGCGCGATTTTGCAAAATCGTGACAACTGGGGCTTGCCGCGCGGCCACACTTGGCGGCATAAAGCATGCGCATGGCCGCCACGCACCTTCGCCGCACCCCCGCCTTTTTCTGGCAGGGCGCGCTGATCCTGCTGCCGGTGGTCGCGCTGGCAGCGGCCAGTCTGATTTCACTGCGTCAGGATGAAAGGGCGGTCGAAAGCGACGCGCGCGCCCGGGCGGCGGAGAATGCCCAGAGCCTCGGGCGCGCCATGCGCGCCCCGGTGGATGAAGAGTTGCAACGTTTCCTGACGCTTCAAAATATCTGGATGCTGGGACTGCGCCAGTCGGGGCAGCCCTCCAACCGCGGTGTTTTTCCCGACCTCAAATTGCAGGCCGACATCGAAAAATGGGAGCGTGATTATCCCGGATTGCATTTCACCGAACTGGCCTTGCCGCAAGGCGCGCTGCTGGCCGATGGACGACAAATCGAGCCGCCGGATTTTCCCGCCGCCCCTCTTCCTCCGAAGTGGTTCCGCGACTTGACCCCGGAGCAAAAAAAACTGTGGGAGGCGTTGCGCGCCGGAGGCGCCCGGAAGGAAATGGACACGTGGCGGGGAGCTTTTCTGAACACCGGACCTTCCATTGAGGCTAAGCAGGCGCTTTTTGATCTGTTGCAGCCGCCGGAACAAATGCTGGGGCATTCCAACTTTCTGCCCACCGAAACCGGGATTTCGTTTGAAGAAATCGCCTGTTACCGCTTGCTCACGGCCCCCCAGGCGCAACTGACCGAGCCACTGCTCCAATCAGTTTGGTGGCAGGCGATTGACCATTCTTCCATCGTCTCCCCCAAACTGATCGAGCTGGCCGGCGGCCTGACCAATCGTGCGGATACCGTACTTCAGCGGAAACTCTTCTGGATGCGAAGGTTTTTCGACGGCCAGGCGAGGGCGGACGAATGTCTGGCTTCGCTGCGTCACCTGCCGGAATTGCAGCCGTGGAATCCATTGTGGTGGTCGCACTGGACCCAAGACGGCTCCGCCCTCGCCATTTTTCAAGCCACAACTTTCGTAAACGCCGGAGAGGATTTTGCCGGCGTGTCGCTGTCCGGACGCGGCTATGAAGTCAGGCTGATGCCGCGCGTGGTGGCGGAGGCAATTTTCCAGCGGGCCTTGACGGAAAACCAATTCCTGGTGCCAGCGTATGCCGCCGTGGCCATGGCCGTGGAGGGTGTGCGCTTGCCCTGCCGCGAAGCTGCCGCGGCAGCTGATGAAAAAGCGCTGCTTGGCGGCGTGCAGCAAAAGGCCGGGAGTTATTTTGCGCCGGATGCCATCCGCTTCGAGGTGAAACTCCTCCTGACCAGCCGGGCGCGAATGCTGGCCGCCGAGCAGCGGCGCGCCAAACTCTTCGGAGCGCTGGTTTTGGCCGCGGCGCTTGCGGCTATCGCCGGCCTGCTGTCTGCGCGGAGCGCATTCCGCCGCCAGTGGCAGCTCAATGAGCAAAAATCCAACTTCGTCTCCAGCGTGTCGCACGAGCTCCGCGCGCCCATCGCGTCGGTGCGGTTGATGGCGGAAAACCTCGAGCGGGGCAAGGTCTCTGAGCCCGCCCGGCAGGGCGAATACTTCCGTTTCATTGTGCAGGAATGCCGGCGATTGTCGTCGCTCATCGAAAACGTGCTGGACTTTTCGCGCATCGAACAGGGCCGCAATCAATATGAATTCGAACCGACCAATCTAGTGGCGCTGGCGGAAAGCACCATGAAACTGATGGAGCCCTGCGCGGCGGAGAAAGGCGTCCGACTGGAATTCCATTCCGCACTCCGCGCTCCTGATTCCGAACTCGCCCTGGACGGGCGGGCGATCCAGCAGGCGCTGGTTAACCTGATTGACAACGCGGTCAAACATTCGCCCACAGGTGAAACGGTGATCGTGGGAATCGAAATGCCGCCGCCGTTTTCGGAGCGCGGATTGTCTCAATCCGCAGCGCGTGGGCAGGCGGAGGGCTTTGCGGATCACGCCAACGCCCCTGGCACCGCCGCTGCGAGTTGGGACGACTCGCGCCCCGGTCATGCTGGAACCATGCCCGACCCCCAACCCTTTGGCGCGGCGAAGCGAAGCAGAGGCGCCTCAATCCTTGGCCTTTTCGTCTCCGACCACGGGCCGGGCATTCCGGCGGCGGAACAGGAGAAGATTTTTGAGCGGTTTTACCGGCTGGGTTCCGAACTGCGCCGCGAAACACAGGGCGTGGGCATCGGCTTGAGCGTGGTGAAGCACATTGTCGAAGCCCACGGCGGACGCGTGCGGGTGCGCAGCGCAGTCGGCCAGGGCAGCCGCTTTATAATCGAGTTGCCAATGCGGCCCGGCAAGGAGTCAAATGACGAATGACGAATGACGAATGACCAATGAAATCCGAAATCCAAAAACCGAAGGCCCGGACCCGGCGGCGCGGTGTTCGAGCTTCGGGCTTCGGGCTGCTTTCGGATTTCGTCATTCGGCCTTCGGAATTGTTATATGGAACGCATCCTGATCATTGAGGACGAAACGCCCATGCGCACCGCCTTGGCGGATTTGCTCGCGGGCGAAGGCTACCGCCCGCTGACGGCGGCGGACGGCGAGAGTGGCCTCGAGCGGGCGTTGGCCGAAAAGCCCGACCTCATCCTGCTCGACGTGATGCTGCCCAAGCTCGACGGCTTCGCGGTCTGCGCCGAACTGCGCCGCCTCGCCCGCGACATGCCCGTGCTGATGCTCACCGCCAAGGGCCAGATCGAGGACCGCGTGACCGGGCTCGACGCCGGCGCGGACGATTATCTGGTCAAGCCCTTCAGCAGCGAGGAACTGCTGGCCCGCGTGCGCGCACTGCTGCGGCGCCGGGAACGCCAGGCAAAATCCCCGCTGAAGCTGAAGCTGGGCGAGGTGGAAATTGACCTGGCGCGGCAGACGGCGGCGCGCGGGAAAAAAGCCCTCCACCTGACGGCCAAGGAATTCGCCATGCTGCGGCTGCTGGCCGAGGCCGCGGGCGAGCCGGTCACGCGC
>Ga0302320_10010722_pt1 | contig 19491 bp, 12 predicted proteins | sample Bog_T0_3_FD_202130 | JGI IMG/M metagenome (GOLD analysis project Ga0302320, IMG submission 202130) | Peat permafrost microbial communities from Stordalen Mire near Abisko, Sweden - Bog_T0_3 | ecosystem: Environmental > Terrestrial > Soil > Wetlands > Peat | place: Sweden: Abisko, Stordalen Mire... | reverse complement strand
AGCGTCTACGAAAAGTTCTGGCAGCTAACGGCTTGACTTCAGCTTCTGCGCGCACCAATCAACACAACTCCGATCTGCCCGTTGTCCCCAAACAGCCGGAAGATCGTCATGAACGCGCCAGGCAGCGCATTGGGCTATTCCGAAATTTGTTTCGTGGCCGCGAGGACATCCATGCAAGACGCTGGACGAGCGCTGACGGCCGCTCGGCATGGGCAAGAAGCAGAGGAAGGCGATTGATGAAGCCATGAATGCAGTCCCGGTCGGCGCGCCACGGCTAATTCTGGCTACGGGAAGTTACATCGGAGAAGGATTCGACGATGCGCGGCTCGATACGCTTTTTCTGGCAATGCCGATCTCTTGGAAAGGAACTCTCCAGCAGTATGTCGGTCGGCTCCATCGCCTCCTCGACGGAAAACAAGTTGTTCAGGTCTACGACTACGTCGATATTGCTGAGCCGATGCTTCCCCGAATGTATGAACGCCGCCGGAAGGGCTATGCCTCGATTGGGTATGAACTGACGTCTCCATCAACCGGACTCGATCTTGAACTTGATACAACGGCGTAGCCAAGGCCGTAGAGAAACCTTGCTGCTCGGGGGGGCGCAAATTCAGTCCAGGTTGCCCATGAGCAATTCTTGCTGTGTGAATTGTGCAGAGTGAAAACCAGGTATCTGACTGCCAGGAGTTCATCTCAGTACCACCTGTAGCCCTTCGGGATTGTCGTTGACTTCCTTAATGATCACCGAGTCATGCGAGGTCTGGTTGCCATTAGCAGAAATGAGGTGATCCCAACCATGTACCTCTAGCCGAAAGCCGTTCCACCACGGCACATAAGTGCCTTGACGCTTGCTGACGATCACCTTCACGGAGTCGTCCTGGTTGGCAACGCAACTGACGTGGAGACGAAGAAAATCTCCGGCCCTGAACGCAAACGTATGACCATCGTCCTGGTAAACATCTCCCGAGCAGATCTCGGACGGATCACTCATCTTCCCGCGAGCATCGTCCAGGTAAATCCGAAGCGTCAGGGGGCCATTCGGAGCGACCTCTGTGTTCTCAGTCTGCGGAGCCACCGGGATAACACTTCCTCCGCGAACATAGACAGGCAGTTCCGAAAGGGTCGGGGTTACCATCAGGCGCTTGCGGAGCAGTAACTCCTCGCGCTTTTCTGAATCTTCGTCCTTTATCGCGGACCAATGCTCAAGTTGTTCTCCCGTCCAGTAGTCGTACCAAACTCCCGGCGGTAAATGGACTTCATAGGGAGCGATTTCTTCAGGAGAAGGATTCGGCGCAACCAGCAAATCAGGTCCGAACATAAATTCTCCCGAAGCGTCGAGATCGATAGGGTGTCCGTCATCAGTGGCGTGCGGAAACTCCATGAAGAGTGGCCGAACAATCGGAAGACCTGTGCGCGAGGTTTCTTCGACGGTGGTGTAAAGATAAGGCATCAGCCGATACCGTTCTTCGATAAACCGCCGGCGAATCGATTCCTGGTCAGGGCCGTCGACCCACGGTTCATGTGCGCGAGTCCCTTTTGCGGCGTGGTCGCGGTCGATGGGCTGGAACGCCGCAACTTCCAACCATTTCGTGAGCAGGTCGGGAGAGGGCGATCCCGCGAAGCCGCCGACATCGGCGCCTGCGAGGGCGAACCCGCTGATGCCGAGATTGAGTAGTTGAAAAGTCGTTTCCCGCAGATGATTCCAAGTAGAACTGTTGTCTCCGGTCCAGGTTGCGGCATAACGCTGCCCCCCTGCGTAGCTGGCTCGCGTAAGAACGAAGGGCCGTTCCTGTGGATTCAGTTGCAGCACTCCTTCATAGGTGGCACGCGAGTTCTCCATACCATAGACGTTATGGATCTCGAGGTGAGACGCGGTTCGTTTCTGGAAGCCTGGCTCGTCGATCCGATGCTGCGTTGCATCGGGCATGGTCTTGGAGGGATATGTGAAAACGGCCGGTTCGTTCATGTCATTCCAGAATCCGCTGACATGCGCCGCTGCAAACTGCTTGTAGAGCGTGCCCCACCATGCACGCGATTTCTCCTGCGTGAATTCGGGAAACACAGCAGCCCCAGGCCAGACCGGACCAACATAAGTGGAGCCATCGGGGTTCTTTACAAAGTGGTCCCCGGCAATTCCGGAATCGTATGGGGCGTAGTTGCTGCCGGGCAGGTCAGCGATGTGCAAATCGGTAATCAGAACCAGGTGAAAATGATCGCCAGCCAGCTTCTTCACCATCTCTGAAAAGAGAGGGAACGCGGCTTCATCCACCGTGAATGGACGATATTTAAGTTGGTAATCGATGTCCAGATAGAGTGCATCTGCTGGAATTCGGTCTGCACGCAGGTGCTGCGCTACATCCAAGAGCTTGCCTTCGGTTTCATAGCTGTACCGCGATTGTTGAAACCCCAGTGCCCAGAGCGGCGGAAGAGGCGTGGGCCCGGTGAGCCAAGCATAATCCTTTTCAACTTCCTTTGGATCTGGCCCATACATCAGGTAATAATCCGCGGGGCCGTCCGGTGCGCCGAATGAGTACTCGTTGGGCAGTTCATGGCCGAAATCGAAGAAGGTTCGCCATGTATTGTCGAAAAGCACACCGAGCGCCCGTCCACCGCGGAACTCTAGAAAAAACGGAATGCTCTTGTAGAGTGGATCTGTCGATTCCTGCCAACCAAAGTTATCGGTATTCCACATCGTGTAGCTCTGCCCGGCACGATCGAGTGGCCCAGGCTTGTCTCCAAGACCGAAAAAATGATCGTCAGGCTCTTTGTGCTTGTAGATACGGAACCGGCCGCCGGTCCAGCGTATCGGTTCAGCATCCTGCTGAAGCAGATGGCCTTCCATGTCGGTCAACGTGATGAGCAGGTCCGGTCCAACCGTAATCCTCATTTGGCTGGTATGGAATCCGTCATGTTCCGGCACAACTGACGCGTGTGCAGCTCGTGCCGAGGGCAGCACGGACCATGAAGCGTCTTCCGGCAACGAGCCACTGTTCGATTCCCTGACCCGCAGTATATGGTCTGTCAATGCCGTAATGCTCAAGAGACGAGCGCCCTGGCGCGCCTCCAACCCGAAAGGAAAGTTTTGAACGACCGTTGGCCCCTGGCAGAATGCGGCAGCAAAGGACGATAGAAAGAAAGCAGTGAAAACAATTCCGCGCATGACTCTATAGAAGAGCGACCGGGGACTTGTTCGCAATGCAGAACGTATGACCTGTGGATGACTTTTGAATCATCTGATAACGTCTTGAGGATGAGTCATTTATCTCGTGTAGCTATCTGGTTTGGAATTAAGGTCCATGGTGTAGAGGTTACTGCTGTCGGTTTCAGCATGGACCAGCGGGGAATCGTCCGGCGCAATCCCCGCGAAGAAATATCGGGCGATGGTTCCGACGGGGAGATTCTTGAGGCTGGCAATTTCCTCAACGCGCCCATCGGGAACGCCTATGCGGCAAATGGCTGACGTGGGGGCCATGTAGGCATGAATATAGATAGCCTTGCCATCCGGAGCCCACACGGGATCGGCAGCCGATGTTACGGCCAAGGTTTTCCATGTCTGCGCCGCCACGTCATACACCATTACTTTTTGCTGATCCAGCGTAAGAGCTGCGATGTAGTGCCCATCGGGCGACCATCGTGGACTGAACAATCCTTCGGAGTGAGGCAATTCGGAAATACGGCCTGACGGCAGGTCCAGGATTTCGACGGATCGCGGAGTGCTTCCTTGTCCCATCAAGTCAGGCACACCGCCGAACGCAATGGATTTGCCATCGGGCGAAAAGGACGGATCGGCCACATTCCGGCCCTCTTTCATTAAGCGCTCCGGGCTGCCGCCATCTGCGTTCACCAGGAAAATCTGCCACGTCTGTCCTGGATATCGCGCCATCAGTGCCAATTGATGGCCATCGGGCGACCATGAAGCTAAAAAGACGCGCATGGATTCCGGAGTAAGTTGAACCCTGTCGGTTCCATCGACTTTGGCGCGCCAAAGCCGGCCGACCGGGTCGATCCAAACCACGGATTGACGATCGCGTGAAAAGCTCACATGGTCGGCATGGGACAGAAAACCCTGGAGAGATGCAAACTCCTTTTGCTGTGGGTCGTACCTCTCCAGTCTCGAATGGTAGTCGTGTGCGACAAAGAAGATTTGATCTGCTTTTCGCCCGGCCGCCGGAGCTTCATAAGAAAGAGGACCGTTTGTGACTCGAACCGGATCGGAAGTTGCAGTCCCTTTCAGCATCCATAGGTCTGTGCGGCCGCCTGAAACTGCCTGAAAAACAAAAAATTCACCGCTCGCTGTCCAAACCCCGCAGCATTCATTTGGAGGCAGACCGGAGGCCTTTAGAACAGATCGCGCTGTGTGTTGGCTTCCGGAAATCTCCCACAACGAGGAAGCGTGATTCACGGAATCGATGAGCGTAAAACGGAGCAGTTTGCCATTCGGCGACCAGCGAAGCCAGAAAGCCCGGCCGGGAATCGTGGCAAAATACGTCGACTTGCCCGTTTCTAACGAAACCGTCGCGAGTTGATTGCCGGACGCGTAAAGGATATTTCTCCCGTCAGGCATCCAGGTTGCATCATGAGCCAAAATGCTGGATACCCTGAAGGCAGAACCTCCGTCGATAGGAACAACCCACAGCGGTTTCTCGGGCGCTGGCGACAAGTGACTACGCACCAGCAACTGTGTGCCGTCCGGAGAAATATCGTTGATCTCAGGCGAAGCAATTTCGTTGGGCAGCGGCAGGATCCGGATTTCGCCGGTGGAAATAGTCACCTCCGACAACGCATCGTATCCCCGTTCGACAGAAGAGGTAAAAAGACGTGTTCCATCGGTAACTGTGGCAGGAAAGGATTCGAAAGAAGCATCTATCGATGAATAGACGCGTCCCTCCTGCGTAATCTGCGACATGCGTAGCGGAGGTGTGAACCTGGGTGGCACGAACCACACGCTGTATGTCGTGGCCGCAACCGCCGAGCCGAGCCCGAAAGAGAGTAAGGCGAGCCAATATTTCGGCCACGCCCGAGCAGCGGAACCTGCATGGGCTGGGACAACTCTATCCAATCGAGGAGATTCGCCTTGCTGCCCCGGCTCGGCAGGCGTGATGGTAGCCGATTGGGAAACAACCTCGGCAGGCGTATTCAGAGACGAGACTGGAGCGATGAATCTGTATCCCCGCCTCGAAAGTGTCTGGATAAACCGCGGATTATCTGCCGAGTCGTCCAGTGCCTCGCGAATTTTCTTGATTGCGCTCCCGAGCGAATGTTCGAAGTCGACTACAACATCGGCACCCCATACACGCAACTGGAGTTCTTCCCTGGAGACAACTTCTCCGGCATTCTCCAACAGGACTGTGAGAATTTTGAAGGGCTGGCTTTGCAGTTTGACCTGGCGACCCGCTTTCCATAGCTCGCCGGACTTCAGGTCGGCCTCAAAAAGACCGAAACTTACTCGGGAGGAAGGAATAGTAGGGGTATTCATGTACGCCGTTCTGCTCGAATTCAGGATACTACCAAGCATTATCCATCTTCACGTTTCCCCGGATCAACTAATCTTGCAGGTTATTGAAAAAGCACGGCTAATGAGATCACCTTGCGGTCAAGCAAAGTGGATGGCCCAGCCGATGCGTTCATCCCCGCTTCGTCGTCTTCGTCGCTTTTTGCCTTGCACTTTTTTCGGAGCTATCCAAAGCAGTCGCCTGTGGCTCATGACGCCGGTAATGGCAGAGACTCCAGAGAAGGGCCGCGAACAGGGTTGAGCCGGATATGGTTGCGGCTGGGAACCCATGCTGATCCGGCCGGTCTAAGAGGGACAATATATTCGAGTTTGTATCGTCCCCTCAGAGACCTTCGATTCGATATCCTTCTGTGTCGGTTTTTCCGGATGAAAGGTCTGCGTATGCTACTGAGGACCAAAGGTTTCTCAGATGACTAACATTTCAAACAAAAAAGGCCTGCTGTGCATTGCCGGTTATGACCGCAAGCGCATGTAGTTTGCGCAGGTGCGGCAATATGAAAACAGCCTTAAGCCGTTGGCCGGAAGAATTTTGGGACAGGCATTTGCGCATGAGGATTCGAAATATCGGAGCCGGACGGAGGGTAGTTTGGACTGCTATCGTGGGCGGAGCGCTGCTGTGCGGCGCCGGCCGCGCGCAGGCGGCTTGCTCGGCCGACAACAACGTGGCGTGGAAATACCTGTTCTCGGACCAGGGACCGCTGTTCGACAGCAATCCGGAGCCCACCGCAACGACTTCGGTCACTGTCAAACTGCGCACCTGCAAGTCGGACATCACCAGCGCGAATATCAAGTACTACGATACGGCGGACATCTCCTACCATTGGGTCTCGATGGTCTGGGTATCTAACGATCCGACAGGCAAGTTCGATTATTGGCAGGGAACCATTCCTGCCAGCAGCTCCGAGAAATACTACCGCTTCCAGATCAACGACGGCACAGCTACCGCATGGCTCAACGCCGCCGGCATTACATCGAGCGAGCCCTCGTCAGGGGACTTCTTCGTCATCCCGGGCTTCAAGACGCCGGATTGGATGAAGAACGGGGTGGTGTACCAGATCTTCCCCGATCGCTTCTTTGATGGAGACACGTCCAACGACGTTACCAACGCCGAATTCACATACGGCGGTTGCGCCACCGAACAACACGCGTGGGGTGCGAGCGTCTACTCCACCGTCAATCCCGCCAACTGCAACAGCGAGGTATTCTTCGGCGGTGATCTGGCAGGCGTCGACCAGAAGCTGAGCTACATCAAGCAGACGCTGGGCGCGGACATTATTTACCTCAACCCCATCTTCAATTCTCCCACCGTCCACAAATACGACACACAGAACTACTACGAGATCGATCTCGCCTTCGGCACCGGTTCGACCCTGGAGAAGCTGATCGGCGACATTCACAGCAGCACCAACGGTCCGCAGGGCTACATCGTCCTCGATGGCGTGTTCAACCACAGCGGCGACAGCAACTGCTGGTTCCAAAAGCAGCTTTATGACAACTTCGCCTGCTCCTACCAGGGCGCCGACCAGTCGCAGTCGAGCCCCTACTATGGTTACTACACCTTCCAGACGTGGCCCAACTCATACTCCGACTTCTACGGCTTCGGCGGCATGCCGAAGCTCGATTACGGCGTGAACGGTTCGGCGGTGCGCAATCAGATCTACGGCAGTTCCTCTTCGGTCATGAAGACCTACCTCTCTTCTCCCTACAGCATCGACGGTTGGCGGCTGGATTTTGCGCAAGCGCTCGATTCCGGTGGCAACGGCGGTAGCGACGCCACTAATCACCAGATCGCGCAGGGGATGCGCTCGGCGGTCAAATCCGTCAACTCCAATGCCGACATCCTCGGCGAGTTCTGGGGTGACGCGTCACCCTGGCTCGATGACGGCACAGAGTGGGACAACGTCATGAACTACAACGGCTTCACCCAGCCGGTGTCGGAATGGATCTGCGGCGTGGACTACCACGGCAAGATTGCCTCGATCAACGAGAGCTCGCTCGATAGCTGGCTGCTCGGTACCCGCGCGGACGTTCCGGTCAATGTGCAGGAGACCTGGACCAATGAGCTGGGCTCGCATGACACGGAGCGGTTTGCGACGCGCTGCGGCGCCGATATTTGGGATACTTACCTCGGGCTTATCTTCCAATTCACCTACATCGGCACGCCCGCCATCTATTATGGGGACGAGTACGGCGAGCAGGGCGGCAACGACCCGGACAACCGCTGCACCTTCGACTGGACGCAGGCGAGTACGGCTAATTCGGCCGTGGCGCTGACACAGAAGCTGATCTCGATCCGCAACCAGTATCCCCAACTGCGGACGGGCTCATACAAGACGCTGTTGGTTGACACGGTCAACCACGTCTACGCGTTCGGACGGTGGGACGCCAACCACCGGATCGCGGTGGTGCTCAACAACACCTCCAATACGGAGTCCGTTACGATCCCCGCGTGGCAACTGAGCATGACCAATGGGTCGTGGGTGACGGATCTACTCACGGCCAATCCCTATCAAGTTATTAACGGCAATCTCACCGTGACCGTCAAAGGGCACTATGGCGCAATTCTCGTGCAGTAGGGATTGCGGAGGGCACGCGCATTCCGCCGCAGCCGCGCCAATCTTTGCTTGAGCGACTCTTGCGTGGCAGACCTTAGTGATTTCGTTGAGAACGAAGATCGTCAAGGAAGACTTCCTATGAAATGCCGAAGTTCGAGATTGGGGTTCGCGGTATGGCTGACGCTTTCACTCGTTGGCGGCTGCGGTGGGGGAAGCCAATCCGACCCGGGAATGAGCGCCCCGACTGTGCCCACCAATCTTGCGGCCGGGACCATTACCTCAAGCGGCGTCTCATTAAGTTGGACAGCCTCCAGTTCGAGCGCGGGCGTCGCTGGCTACAACGTGTCCCGGAACGGAACCAAAGTCGGCACTTCAACCAACACGAGCTACGCAGACACGGGATTGTCTCCATCCACTTCCTATTCCTATACCGTTTCCGCCTACGATGCTTCGGGAAACACATCCAACCCCAGTGGGACGCTTACCGTGACGACTCTCGCCGTTATAGCGCCAACCCCTCCGTCGGGCCTGAGCGCCGGGAGCATTACAGCAAGCAGCATTGTGCTGAGTTGGACGGCGTCGTCTTCACCGGTGGGTGTGGCCGGCTACAAGGTCTTTCGCAATGGAACGACGGTAGGCACTCCAACCACGACCAGCTATACGGATTCGGGACTGACTGCCTCAACCTCGTACTCCTATACAGTATCTGCGTATGATGCGTACGGTGACACGTCGGCCCTCAGTTCTGCGCTTTCGGTTACCACTTTAGCCCAATCGGCGATGGCGCCGACGGCGCCGGCCAACTTTACCGCGTCAACCACCGGCTTCACCGCGTCTGCCACGTATTGCAATGTGACCATGAGCTGGGAAGCCTCAACCGGTTCAGCCGGTATCGACCACTACGCGATTCTTCGCAATGGAACCACGCTTGCGACCACCAGCAATTTGAGCTATCAGGATGGCAGCGCGGCCGCGAATACCACGTATAGCTACGAGGTCGTGGCCTACGATCCGCTAGGCAATGCCTCGAATCCCGGCGCTACGGCATCCGTCAGCACCGGCTCGTGCATAGTTGGGCAGGATTTTCGCCTGGGTGTGATGTACACGCCGACGCAGTCGACCTTCTCGGTTTGGTCGCCCACCTACGCCGGCGTTCAGTTGAATCTGAACGGCGTTCTCTATCCCATGACGCCGATGACGAATCCTCCCAATGGCTATACCGATGTCTATTCGGTAATCGTGCCGGGAGACTTGAACGGGCAGACATACAACTTCGTGATCAACGGAACGGCATCGCGCGACCCATACGGCGTTATGACCCAGCCCGCGACGAACAACGATATCGTAATGGATCCGAGCCAGACCAAATTGCCGGCCGGTTGGACGCCTCGTCCAACGTTGACCGACCGCGTTGACTCGATTGTTTACGAAGCCGACGTGCGGGAATTCTCCAATGATTCCAGTTCCGGCATTCCGTCGGCAGATCGCGGGTACTTCGAGGGCATGACCGACACAGGCGCCACCGTGAACGGAGCGGCTGGCGCTCCCAGCACCGGTATCGACCATCTGGTCGATATGGGCGTGACCCATATTCAGATCATGCCGTTTTTCGACTATAACGACTGCGTCGGTTCCACCGCGGAGAATACCTGTTTCAACTGGGGATACGATCCGCTCAATTACAATGTGCCGACTTCGAACTACTCCGAGACTCCCAGCAATTACACAAACCGTATCCTCGAAGTCAAACAGATGATCGACAACTTCCACAAGCGAGGCATCCGCGTCATCATGGACGTGGTTTACAACCACACGGCCGACGAAAGCGTATTGGGGGATATCACGCCTGACTACTACCTCTCGAACGACGTCACCGGCACCGGTAATACCCTCGATGGGTCCAACCCGATGGTGGCGCGCATGATCCAGGACTCGCTCGAGTATTGGGTCACGCAATACAACGTGGACGGTTTCCGGTTCGATCTGCTTGGAGTATTCCCGCTTGCCACGGTAAACCAATGGGGAACGTATCTGACGAGCATGTATCCGGACCGCAATCTGCTGCTCTACGGAGAACCATGGGTTGACGGGACTCCGGCTTCGACGGCGTTCAACCTGGGTGACCTCGGCACCATTCCATCGTCGCATTTCGGCGCTTTCAATGCGGCATATCGCGGCGCCCTCAAGGGCACGGACGACGATGGCGGCGGAAACACCGGATTCCTCTTTAACCAGAGCACAAGCGATAGCTTCTTTGGAGCGTATGTTTCCGGTCGAAACTGGTCAAACGGCAACTCGGGGTACGGTCCCATCTCGTTAGGTTTTGCAGCTTCTCCTGCTACATCTCTGCCGGCCGCCGCTAGCTCCAATGTATGGAATGCGACATTCTCCGCGGCCCCGGAACAGGCGATCAACTACGTCTCGGTGCATGACAACCTTTGCCTCTATGACAAGGTCGCTCTGTGGCAAAGCGCAAACGGTCAGAACGGCCAAACCATTACAAACAATCTGATTGCCTACGCTTTCGGGATGGTTTTGACCTCGCAAGGCATTCCGTTCCTCTATGAGGGCGATGAATTCCAACGCACCAAGAACGGCAACTCCAACAGCTATAAGACTGAATTCGATATGGTCTGGTCCAGCCTGGAGAACAGCGCCAGCGACGCGGCCACCTATGCGTATGTAAAGGGGCTCATAGCCTTACGAAAAGCGCATCCCTCTCTGCGATTCAGCACCTGGAACGACGTCGAAGCGAACGTGCAGTCCAACCAACAAAGCGCTTCTCTGGTTATTTCGACCATCGATGCGTCGGCGGCCGCGAATGAAACCTGGAAGACAGCGGTAGTTGTTTTCAATTCGAGTCCCGCGGTACAGCAAATCACGCTGTCCTCCAACTCCGGCACCTGGTACGTGGCGGTGTATGGCCAGACCATCGAGCCGACCGGGATCACCGCCAGCTCCGTGGCTGGTAGTAATGCGACCCCCTCCGCCGCAGCCTCGGGGTTGACCGTCTTCTATCAATAGAGTTCAGGCCACTTTGCTTCGCAATCGGCAATCCGATCAGCCGGAACCGCCTGCATGCGACATCCGAACGTTGCGAACGAGCCAAGCCCCTGTCGATTCCTGGAGTCGTGCACCAGCGTGAATCATTGGTGAGAATTCGCGACCAGTTTCCGGGCGGCTCAGATGATCGGAGACGACAAGCTGTTGATAATACAATAGATAATGGATCAACAAAAAATGGCTCAAAAAATAGAACATGGGTATTGTGGTTATTTAATCCGGAGGCAGATGATTCTCCCCGAAGTTAAAGTACTCAACTATGGCGGTTCCAAAGCCTGGGGGTGAGTACATTTGGAGGCAGTATGAAAACGCATGTGGTTCATTTAAAGAGGATTCCTTTGGGGCTCTCGGCCATTTTACTGGCCATGGCAACCCTGATCTCGCCGCTCTACGCGCAAACCGACTCAGGAACCGTGAAAGGCACAGTCACCGATGCAACCGGGGCCGTCCTTCCCGGTGCCGTCATCACGCTCACCAATACGGAAAGTGGACAAGTGCGCTCTGCAAAAGCAGATCCCACGGGTGCATTCGACCTTGAATCTGTTCCGCGCGGAGAGTACAAAGCACGCGTCGAGGTCAAGGGATTCCAGGCGCAGGAGCAGTTGTTCCAGCTTCAGGTTTCTCAAACGCAGTCCCTCATTTTCTCGTTGAAGCCGGGCGCCGCAGACACGACGATTACAGTAACGGGCGCAGCTCCAATCGTAGATGTTTCAACTTCTACGGTTGGGCTTGTCGTTGAAGCCGCTCAAATGTCAGACTTGCCGTTGAATGGCAGAAACTTCACTTCATTGGCGTTGTTAACCCCGGGAGTCACGCGAGGAGCCTACGGAAGCCAAGCCAGCGGTGGATCGGCTCAATCTGACGCAGAGACCTGGCGTTACAGCCAGACAGGTGGGGCTGCCCTCTCTGTCAATGGCTTGCGTCAGCAAGCAAACAACTTCGAGCTGGACGGCGTTGACAATAATGAGATGCTCGTCGGCACCATCGTCTTTTTCCCACCCGTGGAAGGTACACAGGAATTCCGTGTAACAACGTCGATGGCGCCTGCCGAGTTCGGCGGCGCCGGCGGCGCTATAATCCAGAGTTCCATCAAATCGGGCACCAACCAGTTTCACGGATCGGCTTTCCTCTTTTACCGCGATCAGATATTTGACGCAAATCCCAACTATAACTTTGAAGGCATTGCGGGCGGGGTTCCGGCTCCTACCTTTCACCGTATTCAGACGGGCGGCACATTGGGCGGACCGATCTGGCGCAACCGCCTCTTTCTCTTCGGCGATTACCAGGGACTTCGCCAGAGGGAGCCGCAGGGAGAAACCTTCACGAGCGTGCCTACGCAGCTCATGCGCCAAGGCAATTTCTCCGAATTGCTTAATACCACCATCACTCAGGGCAATAATCAAACGGATCGAATCAACAGCTTTTGGATCCCAACTTGCAGTCAATATGGCGGCCAGTCTCCAAATATTGTCGGGGGGATTTACAACCCTTTGACCTGCCTGCAGTTTCCCAACAACACCATCCCTTCCAGTCAGATAAGCCCAGTCGGGAAGAACCTTCTCAATGCGTACCCGTTGCCAACTCCCTCGCTGGCAACCACCACAGTCGTCAATAACTACCAAACAAACCCAGTCAACACCCAGCGCATGGATGACTTTGATGTACGCCTCGATGCGAATATCACTTCGAAAGACACCGCATTTGCGAGGTACAGCTACGGAGAGGATATCCTCAACATTGCCAGCCTGCTCCCCAATCTGCCGTCAGGGTCTGGTGCGGGGTATAACCCCACTCATCCTCGTGGAGTGGCAGTTGGAGAAACACATATTTTTTCGCTGACGCTGGTCAATGATGCGCGTTTTGGCTTTATCCGGCCGTATTACGCCTACATCAACCCTTTCAATAACGTTGCGCTCTCCACTCAACTCGGCATCCCCGGCGTCAATACGTCCATGGAAGGTGGACTTGGGATCATCGGCAGTTCATTTGCAGAAGTTGGCGACGCCGGCCCTTACGAGGTTCCGCAGAAAACATTCCAAGTTGCCGACAGCATCTCTTGGACTAGAGGGAATCACAGTTTCAAGCTCGGCGCCGACATCATGCATCATCAAGTCAAGTACTTTCAGATTCCAGACGCCAAGGGTAACTGGAATTTGTCAAATGACTTCACAGGTTATTCCGGTTCGGAGCCTTTAGCGGGATTCGTGAACAATTTCGAAGCCGGCGTTGGAGTGCCACAGGGCTTTATTGATTCGCAGAATTGGTATTCGGGTTATTTCGTGCAGGATGACTGGAAGATCTCCCGTCGCTTGACTCTGAACCTTGGTCTGCGCTATGAACTCTTTACCCATCCTATCGAGGCTAACAACAACCAATCGAACTTCGATCTGACTGATCTGACCTTGCACGAAGCCGGCAAGAACGGCTACTCGCGTGCCTTGGTCAACAACAATCACAACGACTTCGGCCCCCATATCGGATTCGCCTACGATTTGACGGGTAAGGGAACAACTTCGCTCCGCGGCGGCTACGGCATTTTCTACTTCCAGGAGCGCGGTGGTGGCGGCAATGGACTTTGGAGCAACCCGGACTTCAATGGAGACAGCGTGGTTGACGCTTGGCTTGGTTCACAACGTAGGATCAATCTCGATGGCGAGATCCCAGCGTGCTCCGCAACCGTCACGACACATTGCCAGTCATCACCCAACTACGACAACAACGAGGCCGATGCGACTGGTCCTCTCCCCCTGCCGAAATCCGGAACCTTGGTTAATCCCCTGGACCCAACCGGCGCGGCGCTGATCTCAGAGGATCCTCATTCCCCTACTGCCCTGGTCCAGGAATGGAATCTCCAAATCCAAAGGCAAATCGACCACTCTACATCCCTCACTGTCGGCTATATTGGAACCAAGTCTGAGCACTTGCTAACCTCCATCAATCTGAATGAGCAGGAAATTGGCTACGTAAACGGTAAGCACGTCGCTTACGATCAGGATCTGTACCCCGCATTTGGGTCGATCAACCGCCTCATCAACGAGGGAATATCTGACAATAATGCTTTGGAGGTGATGCTCCAACGCAACATGTACAAAGGGCTGCAGCTAACAGCCGCCTACACATGGTCCCATGCATTGGACGATGGCGACGGAGCAATCGATACCGGAACCGCCGACCAGAAAATCCAAATCGTCAACGGTACTCCCGCAATGAAGGGATCCTCGGGAGATTACGGCAATTCCGACGAGGACATCCGTCATAACTTCTCGTTTAGCGCTCTTGGGAAACTCCCCTTCGGACGCGGCAGAGCTTTTGGCCAGCATCTATCACGTCCCCTCGATTATGCGGTTGGTGGGTGGCAACTGAATACTATTGTCCATCTACAGACGGGTACTCCGTTCGACGCTTATACGGGAAAGGGCTTAATCCCTGGCGACACTAGCAACTCTTGCAGTTGCGAATGGACAGTCCCCAACGAGCGGCCCGACCTTACGGGAAAGATCAAATACAAGAAGAGCATCTTCGAGTGGTTTGATTACACGCAGTTCACGTCTCCGCCTGCAACCTGGGTAAACGGAGTCGGGAACGGCTACCCGGTCATGGATCGTGAAGGTACACTTGGTCGAAACCAACTTTATGGTCCGTCCTACCGTACCTTGGACGCCTCTCTCTTCAAGGATTTTCCTGTCGTGGAAAAGGTCACCGCCGAGTTCCGGTTCCAAGCCTATAACTTGGCCAACACACCGGAATTCAAGAATCCGAATGGGCAGATATCTGCTCTTTACGATATTCCCGCCTCAAACATTGACAATGGAGATGCCTCGCAAATTAACGGTGTGCAACTACACAGCGAACGTCAGATCGAATTCGCAGCGCGGTTGACCTTCTAGCAAATAATATGTGTAGTCCCACCGCAGCAATGCGGTGGGACTACATGCTTGACTGGTTCGCCTATTGATCCAACCGGCTACGAAGCGTCGCCGCTGGCATCATCCATCTACCCGAACATCGATGAGTTCACCGAACACGGCCAGATTGTGATCGGGTACCTGGAGCCGGTTGGCGGCGTCACCATCGCCTCCGAAGGGCGTGAAACTATCGCCATGCTCCGACGCCGCGAACATGAGCCCTTCAAACAATTCCTCGCTCGTCTTGACAGGGCTATCTCCAGCGCCACGATCGATGAAGTCTGCGTCGATGAAGTGAACACTCCGCAGAACTGACACTCACAAGATGCGACCGGTCGTGTCCACTTCAATCGATCGTGGACACTTACGGCCCTACCCCTCAAATCCCCATCTACCGTCAAGACGGCCAGAACGTCACGCTTACGCCGCAAGGACACGCGTGCGGGCAGCTATGACCGGCATCTCCAGACCAAGGCCGGCTAAGTAACGCTGACGATACCGAAGCTGCGGAACCTGCCGTTCGAGACAGCGATCATCGAACGCTACCGGCGGCGAGAGTCGTGGGTGGAGGAAGCCTTGATCGAGATGTACCTGGCCGGTGTAATCTTACCTCTGACGGAACAACATGAAGTTCTGCTACCCCGGTGGGCCGGCTGCCTGCCTAATGCCCTCTTCATTTCGATTGGGAATAGACCACGACAAAAAGAGCGTTGGCCTTTCTCGCCGGGGGAAGCGAATCGACCGTAAAGCCTTCCTGGCGGAGTTCGCCGCCCCCACTCATCTACCAGAAATAAGTTGCCTCTACTTGAGGCGGGCCAGTAGTTGAGTCCGTAATCGTCGTCTGCAGAACCAACTCGATGTTGTTCTTTTGCCAATCCAGAGGCGCGTTGTGTAGGCCCTGCTCCAGGTATGCCGGATTTGTAATCAACTCGCTTGCGGCTTCTGTTCCCCAACTCGCGGTACCGCCGACGACCATCGTAAACTGCCCGGTTTTCGAGTCCAGCAATCTGGCGACAATCGCGAAGTCCTCTCCAGGTGTTTGAGGGGATGCGGGGTAATGGGTACGCCAAACCCGACCTCCCGGGACTTGCTCACGGATCAGCCCACGCTCAACAAACGCGAAGTGTAACCCAGATGTTAGTTGCATTGCCCACTTGTTGTTGAACGCGCCGATGACAACCTGCGGGGAATTCCGTAGTTCCTCGAAAGAGCATCAAGGATTTTCTTCCTGGTCGCAAGGAGCATGTAGGCCGCACGGCAGCCGATAACCGTTTATTTGTGAACGGCGTGCTGTGGGTACTTCGTTCGGGAGCGCGATGGTACGACCTTCCGGAGCGTTACGGCAAGTACAAAAGCGTGCATAAGCGCTTTGTGCGCTGGGCCAACTCCGGCGTCTGGGAGCGTGTCTTTCATGAGCTGGTGCGCGACAAGAAGAACCAATATTTGATGTTGGATTCGACCATCGTGCGGGCTCACCAGCAAGCGGCCACGGGCCGCAAAAAAGGGGCGCGGACAAGGCTCTGGGGCGTTCCCGAGGAGGTCTGACGACCAAGATCCATCTGCTCACCAATGAACTGGGCCTGCCCTTGGACTTTCTTATCACCGGCGGCCAGGTGAATGACTGCACCCAGGCCATCGAGTTACTGGGCAAGCACAAGGCCGAGGCTGTGCTTGCCGACAAGGGCTACGATGCCGATGCCATCGTGGAGCACGTTGAAGCCATGGGAGCCCAAGCCGTGATCCCGCCCAAACGCAATCGCAAGATGCAACGCGAGTACGACAAACAACTCTACAAACAGCGCAATCGCATCGAACGCTGCTTCAGCAAACTCAAGTGTTTCCGCAGATTCGCCACCCGTTACGAAAAATCAAAAGCCTGCTTTCAAGCCCTCGTCGCTTTCGCCTGCACTTGGTTGCACCTCAGGCTATATGTCGATACAGCCTAGGGCTCGGTAGCAGGTACGGTGGGTCTTGAACTGGGGAAAAACGGGCGCGAAAGAGAGCATGCAGTCGCTATCATTCTTGAGGTGAGGAGGGAGGGAAACCCCGAATTTTCCGTTGATTGAGTGGGGCGGCCTGATATATTTGAATCATCGGTTTGCCTCTACTTAAGTCAAAGGATTTGATTAAAGGTCGATGAAAGCACTTCCTTTCATGCCTGGTAGAAAAAGATCCCTCACAGGCGGTTTCATCTGCTTTCAGCTTTGGAGCTCGTGGCTCATGTGCTGCGCGGACTTTGCCCTGATAGAATAGGGTGTGGAAAAGACCTCATCCAAGTGAGGGTGGCGAAGCCATGCTGGAAATCAGTCATCTGCCAGTTCAGATCAAGCACCACTCCATCCTCGGCCTGATGCCCAGTGAAGCGCTGCCGCCTCGCTGGTTTGCCCTGTACACCACATCGCGTCACGAAAAACGCGTCGCGCAGCATTTGAGCCAGCGAGAGATCGAGTTCTTCCTTCCGCTCTACAAGTCAGAACGCAGGTGGAGCGACGGATCACGAGTGACGCTGGACCTGCCGCTTTTCCCCGGTTACCTCTTCATCCATATTCAACGCAATGAGCGTGGCCGTGTGCTGGGTGTGCCCGGCGCACTCGCGGTGGTGGGCGGAACAGGCGGTGAGCCTGCCTGCTTGCCCGACGCCACGATTGATGCGCTGCGATCGGGGCTGGAGACGAGACCGGCGCGTCCACATCCTCTTCTGACAGTCGGCCAGCGCGCGCGCATCCGTTCCGGCGCATTAACAGGGTTCGAAGGCATCGTGGTGCGCAACAAAAACAGCTTCCGCGTGGTTCTGACCGTGGAACACATTATGCAGAGCTACGCCGTAGAAGTGGCCCTCGAAGATCTGGAACCGCTGACACCGGGTGAACTGCTTAGCGCCGGCAACTTGCAGTAGCCAGACCCGCAGCACCGCACAAGCAAACCATCCCCTGAGCCGTTTTTCACGGCCGCTATATTCTCTGGCTGCCCCGAGACTCAATTCTCAATCTCCGCCAACGTTCGCGTGCAGCCGCGCAACTGACATTCCTATGCCTAAAGCTCAAAACCCCGGAAAAGGCCAAGCCGAGGCGCGCATTCTGTCGAGCGCAGCGGGAATGTTTGCGAACTTTGGCTATAACGGTGTGAGTACGCGCGACATTGCCAGCGGCGCGGGGGTGAACGAGGTGACGATTTACCGTCACTTTCCGCGCAAACGCGACCTGTATGTCGCGGTACTCGATGCCGAACTGCAACAAGTGAAGCTGCGCGGCGATTTGCTGGCGGGCATTGCCGAAGCGCAGGACGCGAAGATGGCGGTGACGCGCACCTATGAGTTGATTGCGGCGACGCTATCGAATCGGCAGGATCTGTTGCGCCTCATGCAATATTGCTCTCTCGAATTGGGCGACGATATCGATCCACTGCTGCGCCGGCATCTGGGCGAGCTGGTGGAGGTGATTGCGCGCTACCTTGATCCCTGGGTCAGCAAGGGCGAATTGCGGTGCTCGAGCGCCAAGACGCTGGTGCTTTCGCTGATTGCCATCATTCTCAGCCATCGTTCCCTGCATCGGCTTTTCTCGAGCGACGGCTCCAGCCCAGAGGCGCTCTTCAAGGCCTACGCGGAGCTTTCGGCGTTTGAATAGGCAATCCTTTTTCTTCCACGGCCGCTCATGCACATACTGCACGTGATCGACAGTTTTTCTCCTGCGACCGGTGGGCCGCCAGAGGCGGTGCGGCAACTGATCAAGGCCACGCGCGCCACCGGCACGCATGTTGAGGTCGTTTGCCTCGATCATCCGGAGGCCGAATTTCTCTTGGATCTTGGCTGCCCTGTGCATGCTCTCGATCAGTCCTTTCTGGGCAGATATGCATTTTCGCCGCGCCTGTGGCGCTGGCTGCGGGCAAATGCCGAACGCTTTGACGGCATGATCATGAACGGCGTGTGGACCTTTCCTGGCTTTGCCCTTCGTTCGGCAGCACGTCGCGCGCGCCGGCCGTATGGGATCTTCGTTCACGGCGCGCTCGATCCCTGGTTCAACCGCAGGTACCCGCTCAAGCGCCTGAAAAAGCTTTTCTACTGGCCTTTGCAGTATGCTGTTCTGCGCGACGCCGCGGCGGTCTTTTTCACCACCAAGACCGAGCGTGATCTGGCCAGGACGAGTTTCAGGCCCAACCATTGGAAGAGCGTGGTCGCTTCTCTGGGAATCATGGAGGATGAACATGCCAGGCAGGATCCCGCGAGAGAGATCGAGGCATTCTATGGTGCGTTGCCGGAATTGCGCGGCCGGCGCTTTTTGCTGTTTCTGGCGCGCCTTCATGAGAAAAAGGGCTGCGATCTGTTGATTGAAGCGTTTGCCCGGGTGGCCGTTGCCGCCCCTGAGGTGCACCTTGTTATGGCCGGTCCTGACCAGGTGGGAATGCAGGCCAAGCTCCAGAGCAGAGCGGAGCAAGTTGGCATCGCCGCCCGGGTGCACTGGCC
>Ga0302320_10010721_pt1 | contig 19491 bp, 15 predicted proteins | sample Bog_T0_3_FD_202130 | JGI IMG/M metagenome (GOLD analysis project Ga0302320, IMG submission 202130) | Peat permafrost microbial communities from Stordalen Mire near Abisko, Sweden - Bog_T0_3 | ecosystem: Environmental > Terrestrial > Soil > Wetlands > Peat | place: Sweden: Abisko, Stordalen Mire... | reverse complement strand
AGTAACCGAACCAGAACCGACGCACCAACCCAAGCCACTAGACACAAATCTCCACCGCTTGAGGATCACCTTCACGTCAGTAATAACTGAAATTTGAAAACCTCGCTTTATTCAGCGTCTCCCTAGAGCCTGTGGTCAATATTGAACCGGTGCCTTCATGCCAGACCAATTTGGACTTGCTGGATATTCCACCCCTTTCAGAGAGACTTGGTGCTTTGCGGAATTAAATATAAGGCACGATGATGCTTCCCAAATAATTCTGGATTTCGCGCGGCGAACTCTTTGACTCGTGCGCCATTTTTCCGTCTGGAGTGCGCGATGTTGCCTTTTTATGATCGCAGAGTAACCGTCGCTCGCAAGGATGTTGCACCAGTTTGGACACGGAGTTTTCCAATCGCCAAAGAGCCTACGACCTTGGGCCAGCACCTCAAGAAGAAACGATTCTTGGCTGGTGTCCGACAACGGGAAGCCGCTGTAAAATTAGGGGTTAGCGCACGAACCTTGAGTCTGTGGGAATGTGACCGGATATACCCGTCTTGGGCTTTCCAGCCGATTTTAATCGCATATTTAGGCTGTGACCCGTTCACCGAAACGGGTCTCAAGACCCCAAAAGGCAACGAAACACCATGCGTTGCCTTTTTTTCACCTGATGCCTCTTTAGCGTTGGGTCAAAAGATCAAACTCCACCGGCTGAAGTTGCGAAAAACGAGGAAACGATTGGCGTCGGAACTGGGCGTCAGCATCAAAACGCTTTGGGGCTGGGAAACTAATCGCTGGAAACCAAGTCCCAAATGCAATAAGCTTCTGATTGGGCTGGTAATTTTGTGACTTGATCTGAATGTGAGCCTGACCGAAACCATGCTCTAAAAATCAAAAGATTGAAAACCTGCTCCGACTCACTCGCGTCAAAAGTGAGGTGATTTAAGAAAGCCCCGTTGACCAGCCATCGGAGCATGGGGAGCCGGTTTGATGGGTGAGCTTCACGGCTTGCTTCAATGTGCGCGCCTCAACTTCCTTGAGGATGCCTTGCTTTTTAAGAAAACCCCGGAACTCACTTCCACGCCGCGCTCTTTTGAGCAAACTTTTAGCTTTCATCATAAGACAGTGTATCAAAAATGATGCGCATATCAAACCCATCGGCAGTCATTGGTTGCGTTTTATACATTGTGTTTGCGGGAAATATTTTCTGCGCCAGCAAGGTCGTTAATTTGGCGGATAATTTTTGCGCGTATTCCAGGGCATTTTGGCGATGAGCAGACCCATGCCGCAAAAGTCCGTAATGCCAGCGAAAACCAGACCGGCACCCACAAAACCTGACAGCCAGATGAAGTCGAAATTCACAAACCGCGCGAGCAACACGCCTGTAAAGACAAGTCCACCAGCAGCAATGCGGACTTGGCGTTCGAGGCTGACAACTTTCACAGTGCTGCGCTCCACCGGTAAATTTGCTGCTATCCATGCAAGCGTGCCGCCTTCGACGACGATGGGTTGTGAGAAACCTTCCTTTGCAAATTTCTCCGCCGCCTTTGTCGCGCGCTGGCCGCTGCGACACAGCAGATAAACCGGCTGGTCTTTTTGCAAGTGCAGTGCGCCCGGTTTCAATTCATCCAACGGAACGCTCCGCGCCTGCGGGACGTGGACTTCTGCGTATTCCACCGGCGTGCGAACATCGAACAAAGCCACATCGGGATGAGTCGCAAGAATTTTTAACAGTTCGACTGGCGAGATGGTTTTCATATCACTTCCAATGTTCAATTCCGCTTCAACGAACGCAAGGCCAATACCAGCGCGTCCACTTCCTCGCGGGTGTTGTAAAATGCGAGCGACGGACGGACGCTGCTTTCAAGACCGAAATGGCGGATGGCTGGTTGCGCGCAATGATGTCCGGCGCGGACAGCGATGCCGTTTTTGTCGAGATGCCGCGCGACGCTTTCATTTGGCACGCCGGGAATTACGAATGATAACACACTTGCCTTGCTGACTGCTGTTCCAATGGGTCGCAAGCCGGGGATGGTTGCCATTGCTTGCGTCGCATATTCGAGCAGAGCGTGTTCATAGGCGGCAATCGCGGGAATTCCAACTTTGAACAGATAATCAATCGCCGCGCCGAGGCCGACAACGCCCGCGATGTCCGGTGTTCCGGCCTCGAATTTTTCCGGCGCGTTTTGATAAATGGTTTTCTCAAAACGCACGTCTTTGATCATGTGACCGCCGCCCTGCCACGGCGGCATGGCTTCGAGCAACGGCGCTTTGCCATAAAGCGCGCCGATGCCGGTCGGTGCAAAAATCTTGTGACCGGAGAAAACGTAGAAGTCTGCGTCGAGTGCGGAAACATTGACGGGCAGATGCGGTGTGGATTGCGCGCCGTCAATCAAAACCGGCACGCCGCGCGCGTGTGCCAGCGCGATGATTTGTTCTATGGGATTGATTGTGCCGAGCGAATTGGAAACGTGCGCAACGGAAACAAACTTCGTTTTGCCGGTGAGCAATTTTATATACTCTTCCAAAATCAATTCGCCGCGATCATTGATCGGGATCACTTTGATGACCGCGCCGGTTTGCTGCGCGAGCAACTGCCAAGGCACGATGTTCGCGTGATGCTCCAGTTCGCTGACAATGATTTCATCGCTCGCGCCGATGTTTTTGCGGCCGTAACTTTGTGCGACGAGATTGATGGCTTCGGTCGTGCCGCGAACGAAAATGATTTCCTTCGCGTCGGCTGCACCGAGAAATTTGCGGACTTTTTCGCGACCAGCTTCAAATAATTCCGTCGAGCGCGCGGCCAGCGCGTGCGCGGCACGGTGAATGTTGGAATTGTCGCGGCTGTAAAATTTTGAGGTCGCGTCAATCACAGCCTGCGGCTTGTGCGTCGTGGCGGCGTTGTCGAGCCAGATGAGCGGCTTGCCGTTGACGAGTTGGTGCAACGCAGGAAAATCGCGGCGCACGCCTTCAATGTCGAACTTCGGAATTGGCACGGCATTCTTCGGATACGACTGGCAGGCGGCAGGCGATTTGCCGGAAGGATTACCACCGCGCAGAAAATAATATTCCGGCGCAGAAGCCGATTCCGCGTCGGGCAAGCCCAGCAGCGAATTGCTGTTCGCCGTTTTCGTATCCGACTTTTTACCTTTCGGGCGATAGTCACCATTGCAGCGCGGCTCGCCGAACGCATAGCTGTCGCCAGAGTCCGGCGTGTGCGCGCCGGAGGGAGTCGCACTCGACGTGGATTTTTCCGGCCCGGACAATTTTGGCGCGGCGGGTTGTGCGCTCGGATGCACCGGCGGCACGGCGGAACTGGCATCCGTGGCGGAAAGGCCGGACAAATCTGGAACGCCGGGAATTTTCCCTGGCACGGCGGGCGTCGCCGCTGGCCGTGCGCCGCGACTCAATCCCGAAAACGCCTCGGCCAAGAGCTTGGCAACAAGGTCGCTGTGCGCTGCTTCATCTGCCGCCGGTTCGGCGACGACAGAAGACGGCTCACTGTTTGGCACTGTAGTCATAATAATTGTTCACAACGACATTATCCAAACGGGCGATGGCATCGGTGGTCAGCACGCTCGCAGAGAAGTAGCGCGTGACGAGGTGCGACGCGATGGAATTTTCATTCGTGCCCATGTAGCGCACGGAAAGGCCGGGTTCGACTTCGCCAGTCACACCGGTCTTTTGCAAGCCGACGACGCCTTGCTCGGCTTCGCCCACGCGGAGCAACAAGATGCTGGAAGAATTATTTTTCACTTCGAGTTTGTTGCTCGGAATCAGCGGCACGCCGCGCCAGGTGATGAACGGCGTTCCGAACAAATGCACCGTCGGTGGCGGCACGCCACGGCGCGTGCATTCGCGACCGAAGGCGACAATTGCCTTGGGATGCGCGAGAAAAAACGCGGGTTTTTTCCAGACGAGATTCAGCAATTCATCCAAATCGTCCGGCGTCGGTGCGCCCTTGCGCGTCTTGATGGTTTGCGAAGAATCCACTTCCTTGAGCAAACCGAAATCAGAATGGTTGATGAGTTCCCATTCCTCGCGTTCCTTGACGGCTTCGACGGTGAGGCGGATTTGCTCACGGAGCTGGTCAATCTTGTTGCTGTAAAGATCGGTCACGCGTGTGTGCGTGCGCAGCACCGTCTGGATGGTGCTCAAATGATACTCGCGCGGGTCGGGGTCGTAATCCACAAAGGTCGTCGGCAGTTTCGGCTCGCCGCCATCCACGGTGAGCAAATCCACTTTGCCTTCGCCGAATTCGTTCGCGGGCTTGCCCTTCGCGGCCTTGGCGACGCGGTTCACACGATAAACGCCGCCGTCCACATCCACCCACGGCAGCAGTTTGTTCAGCCAGCGCGGGGTGATTTCCGTCATCTGCGGGACCGTGACGGTGGCGGTGGCAAGATTGCGCGCGGCGGCGGCACTCAAGCTCAAGTTGATTTCAGTTTCTTTGCTCATAATTTATTTTGGTTGTTGGTGAATGGGAAAATTCAACGCGGATTGCGTGTCGGAAAAACGGGAAGAAACTTCGCGCGTGAAAACGCCGAAGCAAAAACTAGAACTTCCGGTCGCGCCGGAATCTGGACACAATTCGACATGAATATACTTTCGTTTTCATGGAAGCCGCCAGTTGACCGGTGAGCGCCGTGAGGTTTTTAATTTTCTGAAGTGGCGTTAGTCGCCTACTGTGAATCAAATGCTAAATGCCGGAAGCAACTTGTCAATACTGATGCCCCTTAAATAATCCAATCATGTGCGGCGGCGTTTTTTCGCGCGGATTTGTCGTGGATGACGAGTTGCTTTTCCTCGTAAATCACCAGCGAATCCGGCGGGACGCTGTGCATGAGAAACACATTCGCACCGATGGTCGAGTTCGCGCCGATGATTGTCTCGCCACCGAGAATCGTGGAGTTTGGATAAATTGTCACGTTGTCCTCGACGTTCGGATGGCGCTTGCCGCCTTTGACGATGTGGCCGGCCTCGTCCTTGGCAAAACTGCGAGCGCCGAGCGTGACGCCGTGATACAACTTCACGCGCTTCCCGATTTTGCACGTCTCGCCGATGACCACACCCGTGCCATGATCTATGAAAAATTGGGAGCCAATCCGCGCACCCGGATGGATGTCAATGCCCGTGCGGCTGTGCGCCCACTCCGTCATCATGCGCGGAATAATCGGTGCGCCCGCCAGATATAAAACGTGCGCGAGCCGCTGGATGGCGATGGCCTCGATGAACGGATACGACAAAATAATTTCCTCGCTATAAAGCGCGGCGGGATCGCCTTCGTAAGCGGCTTCGATGTCTGTGCGCAGCAATTCACGCACATCGGGTAACGAATGGAAAAACTGCCGCAGAATCGGTGGCGTGCGGCCAGTCGGTTTTTTCGGATCGCCGATGCGGACACTTTTACGCACCTGGTCTTCAAGGCGCAACGCGACTTTGGAAAGTCTTTCACCGGTGAGTTCCGCCAATGTGCCGTGATGCACCGCATCGTCATCATGGAAACCGGGAAACAACAATTGCAACAAGTCTTCACAAATTTGCCCAACTGCGCGCGTGGACGGCATGTTGTGCGCGTCGCGATTGTTCAATCCGCCGACCGTTGCATAGGAGACGAGCAGTGCAGGCACAAACTGGTCGTAGGGTTTTTCGACGAAAATGGCTGCTTCAATTCCTTCGTTTGGCGAAGCAAAGGTAGTCGAACTGTGTTTCGCAGTGGTTGGCAGATGATTCATAATCTTTGAAAATTTTTCATGCGTAATTTTATTCTGTCGCCATGCCCATTTTCGTGATGTCAAGCTGGCGCAGCGTGTCGAGAATTGAAACCATGATCTGATAATCCGTGTCGTCTGCGCCTTTGACGACCACGCCGAGGTCGGGGTCGGCAGCTTTCAGGACCGCGAGTTTTTGTTTCAGTTGCGTCGGCGTGACGAGCGCATTGTCCAAAGTGATTTGTCCCTGCGCGCTGACTTCGATGCGCGTCGGCTCAATTTTCGGCTTTTGCACCGGTGGTTTGCCGGACGGCAAATTGATTTCCAAATTGTTCATCATCTGCGGCGTCGTGATGATGAAAATGACGAGCAGCACAAACACGAGGTCGAGCAACGGCGTGATGTTCAGTTCGTTCAGCGAACTGTGGTGCGAACGGGATGTTTTTTTCAGGCTCATTGCAAAACGGGTTCGGTTGCTTCCTGCACGTCGAAACGAATGGTGACGCGCGACGGAAAATTCGTGGGCGGTGGACGGTCAATGTTTTTAACCACATTGAAAACTTGTTTGACCGTCGCGTCCCATTTCTCCTCGCCGGAACCTTTGAGCCAAGTGGGATTTTCTATGTTGCCCTGTCTGTCCACGCTCACGGCAACTTCAGCCACAAAATCGTCATCCGACTCGTCATCCGGTCGGTTCCATTTCTGGCGCAAAACATATTCCATATAACCTTTGTAAAGTTGCACGGGATCGGAACTGGTCTCAACGGCCTTGCCGCCGCCGAATTCAAACGACGGCAATTCGCTATTCGCCGGCGCAACCACCGACGGCGCGACGACGGGCGGTGCTTGCATCTTCGGCGCTTCGACAATCTTTGGAGTTTCAACTTTCGGCGGCTCGGTTTTCGGAGGTTCAATCTTCGGCGGTTCCGGTTCTTTGGGTTTTTCCGGCGGCTTTTCCTTGATCATATGCACGGCAATTGTGTTCAGTTTTTTCCCAAGCAAACCTTCGCGCGCCGCAAAATAAAACAACACCAGCACCAAGACGGCGTGGAATGCGAACGAGATCATCAAGTTCACTCTCGACGAGTTCTTCGTTTTGCGCGGTTTGGATTGCGGCAGCATTTTATTTTAACGGGTCGGTCGCCAAATCCACTTTCGGCACGTTCGCCTGCTGGCAGACATCCAGCACGGCGCGGATTTGTTTATACTTCGTGTGTGCGTCGCCGCGCACGATCACGTTCAAATCAGGATCGTCCGTTCGCAGGCTGATGAGCGTCTGCAACATCTCCGACGCATCGGCGATTTTCTTTTTGTTCAGATACAACGTGCCGTCGCCTTGCACGGTAATGTAATTGGCCTTGCGCGGCGGGTCTTTCAACTGCCGTGCGGCGGTCGGCAGTTTCAAATCCAGATCATTCACCGGCGGGATCGTCGTGATGATGAAAATCACCAGCAACACGAATCCCAAGTCGAGCAGCGGAGTGATGTTCAACTCCGTCAGCGAATGGTGGACTGAACGCGAACACTTTTTCATGGGTCAAATGGCCGGTGTATTTTCTTTCAGTTCAGTGCGCGTCAAAGCCGTCGCGATTTTGTCTTCCAGATCACGGTTGTCCACATAAGCGTGTTCGATTTGCGTGGCAAAACGTGCGGCGTAGCCATCCAGTTCCTGCGTGATGGAGCGAATGGTCGTGACCATGAAGTTGTAGGCGAACATCGCCGGAATCGCGACGAGCAATCCCGTGACCGTCGCGACCAATGCAGCCGCAACGCCCGGAGCCATTGCCGTCAACGTCGCCGCTTTCGATTCAGCAATTCCTGCAAATGTTGACATAACCCCCCAGACCGTTCCGAGCAATCCGATGAACGGGCCTCCCGCCACGGCAGTGGACAAAACAATCATGCCTTTTTCCAACGACATCGCCTGCGCCGCCGCCGCTTCTTCCAAAACCACCTTCACCGCCTCGAACGAACTGGTGCTGATGCGGCGTTCGCCTTTCACGGTCACGGGATTTTTTTCCAATTGATAAGCCAGTTCCTCCGCGCCGCGTTCATAAAGCGCGTAAGCGGGCGCACCATCGAACAACTCGCCGCGTTTCTTGATGTCCAGCGGGTCGCGCGTCGAGGCGTAGGCGTCAAAAAACTTTTTTGCCGCATTGCGCGCAATTAGCAATTGCCGGAATTTGGTCAGGATAATCGTCCAGCTAAACAGGGATAAAATCAGCAGCACCAGAACCGTGATTTTGCCTTCCGTCGTCGCGTTCTCGATCGCATACACCGCCGCGTTCGCGGCCAGCATGGGTTGAATGAAAGTGGTCATGGAATATTTTTTGGTTCAGTTTTGAGTTTTATTTTTTGTTTCGGGACAAATTTGAAATTGTTTTAATTCTTCTGCGGCAAAATCACCGTCACGCGGCTTACTTTTTGCGCCAGCGCGATGCCTTTGTTTTTCTTCTTCTGCTCTTCCACGTCATCCTGACTGTCGTCTTTGGAAGTTGCGGCATTGGCGTTGTCGGTGGTTTGTGAAATGTTTTGCGTCCCGCTTGATTGCGGAATGCCGATGGTCGCGCCGCTGGCGTCGCCTGAAGTCGAGACGGAACCGGAGAGCAGGCTGGCGGTGATTTCTCCACCGCTGACCGACACGTTTTCCCCGCCCACGATCGTGCCTGACACGGAGCCGCCCGCAGAAACGGAAACGGTCGTTGAACCGACGATGGTTCCGCTGAAATTATCCCCGGCGTTGATGGCAACCGAGCCGCTGCCTACAAAAATCCCTGAAATGTTGCCGCCAGCCGTTGTGCGGATGTTGGATCCGATGACGCCTGAATTGCCGGCGGAAATATCATTGCCGGCATCCAGTTCGATGAAATTGGCCGGGCTGACGATGTGGTTGAATGGAATCTGCTCGATGCCGCCGAGGTTCGCATTGATGTTGCCGTGCAGTGCCTGAACAGTGACATTTCCGACGCCGATGATGGAAGCGCCGTCGGTGATGGCCATGATGCCGCTGCCGCCGATGTCCCGGCCTGTGGCCAGCGTCGTCACGTTGCCGTTCGCGTCCAAATGAAGTTCGGTTTGAACTTCCACGTCTCCGATGCCGCCCGAACCGGCATTCACATCGCCGTTTTGGGAAATGACGGTGACATTCCCGCCGTCATACGCGGCGATGCGGGAACCGTTCACGTCAACGTCGCCGCCGACGGTCACGGAAATATTGCCGTCGCTGGTCGTAAAAATTCCGCGCGGCACATTGTTCGCCTCGCCAAACAGCGATTGCAAACCCAAGTCAAGCGTCCCGCCGACGATCAATTGGATTCCACCCAGCCAGCCGGAATTTCCGATGGCGGTCGTAGTCATTTCCAAGTTGCCGGAGAGATTGATATCCAGAGACGCGCCATCAATGGCAATCGTGGACAATTCGGGCAGGAATTTTTGATTGACCTGGATTCCGGCGGACGTGCCTAAATCCATGTTCTGCGCGGTGATGTTGAACTGGCCCGGGCCGTTGAGCGAAATGCCACTGCCGCTGGCCTGAACGCCCTGGCTTTGTGCAAAGAGCGCTGCGATGGCTGATTGTTGGTCTGAAGTAAGGGGAATGGACTGTGTCTGACCGTTGACGACGAGGGTCGGGTTTTGCAAGAACGCCAAATCTTGTGAATTCATCTGCCCGCGATAAGAAAGCAAACCGGTGTTGGGATCGTAGGCCAGAAATTCGGTCGCCGAGGGATCCGTGCTGATGCTGGTGTCGAATATTTCCGCCGGCAGCGGAGCGGCATTGTAATTGTTCAGGCTGACCGAGGTGACGAGACCCTTGTAAACAATGTCACCCAAAACATTAATGCTGGTGGCGCTTCCGATTCCCGCTGCGGCAAGGTTTTGTCCGCTGAAATTAAAATTGTAGGTGCCATAAATATTCTGGCCGTTGAGCGCGGTGAAAGGCTGCGCCCCTGCGACGGTGATGTCCGCAAATGTCGGCACGACGAGACTGAAATTGGCGATGCTGCCTGCAACATCCAAAATCACAGGGTCTGAATCATTCAAGTGCAGCGGCGTCACAGCGTGACCGCTGGCGAAAGTTGCAAAGCCCGGAAGTCCGCTGTCAGACATCGTGATGCCGGTGGGAACGGTGTTGTTGATCACGCCGGTAAAATTTCCGCCGTCGGTGATGTTCAACGATCCTTGGATGGATGGGTAAAGAATGAGCGACGAGTCCAGCGTGATGCCACCCGTGCCCGCCATTAGCGATAATATCGACGGGTAAATCGCGGTGTTGTCCGATTCACCTTTGAAACGGAACAACGTGCCGTTGCCCAATGTCAGGGAATTCCCGGCCCAAAACGAAGCTGCGGAATCGAGGGCGTAATTGAAAAGATTGCCGGACTTGGGAGTTGGCGAAGTGATGGTTCCGGCGCTGTCAATGTTGCCGACAAAGGTGCTGGCCGGAATTCGTATGGAGTTGGCGTTGAAAGTGCCATTGGGATTGTTGACCTCGGTGACATATAAATCCCGCGCGGCGAACACCTGCCAGTTTCCCGAAATCAAACTGAGGTTCACGCCCTGTTGAATCGTGCCGATGTCAGCAGCCGGATTGTTGATGGTGACATTGTTGTTGTCATCAAGCGAAACACCCGCTTCCAGCCTGCCCGTGCCGTCGCTCACGAGAAAATTGCCCGTGATCAGATTACCCGCAATCACCGTCACGTCGCCACCGCCGTATGCGCCGGAAGCGCCCGGAGTTGTTGACGATGTCGTGCGCGTTTGTGGAATACTGATCACATCATCGCCCGCATCCAGCGTGACATTCCCGCCTGAGATGGTGGAAATACCGCCGACATTGTTGCCGAGACTCAATCCATTATTGCCGATGGAATAACCCGTATAATTTTGTCCGGCATTGATATCGCCATACTGGGCGGTCGCATAAATATTTCCGCCGGCCGCCGTGTTGATGTAAGCGCCGATGCCGGGATTAAAATAATCAGGATTCCCCACCTGCACACTTGCCGCAGCGAATAGATTTATGTCGCCGTCCTGCGTTTGAATGTAGGAATCGCCATCCAGAAAAATTAAATCGCTGCCTGATGCCGGCGCGGGCTGCGAGATTGTGGGAACAAATCCCGCGCCAGCTACAAGATTTACGTTCCAATTGTTGCCGGCCACAAGACTGGAGCCGTCATCAATGGTGATGTTGTTGCCAGCCTGCAAATGCAGTGTGGTCGGCGCACCGGGATCGTTCAGGTTCCAGCCTGTTTGCAGTTCGATGTTGTCAGCGGCAAACAATGCGATCTGCGAATAGTTTGCGAGATCGTTCACATTGAAGTTCACGTCCAGCACGCTGTTATTATTTACCGTGACCGTTGAAGTGGCGGTTGGATTTTGCGAAAGCGTGATGTCAAATGGATTGATTAGAAGATTGTCCTGCGCCGCAAAATTTGGAGCGGTCAGATTGTCTATGCCTGACTGAATGTTGTTCGCACTCACGCCGGTTCCGAAAATTTCCACGAAGCCGTCCGGTCCGCCCGATTGTCCAGCGACATTGATTTGCGATGTCGGCGTGTCGGCAAATGAATTTCCTGAATCGAGCACCACGATTCCGCCGGGGCTTGCGCCGCCTGCGGTCGAATCGCCTTTTGCAGAAATGCTGGAGTCGGCACCAAGAATTAGGCTGTCCCTCGCCACCAGTTCAATGACGCCGTTCACATTTTGCACCGAATCCGCCTGAACCAATCCGTTTTGATTCACCACCTGTGCCTGAAGCGCAATCGTTCCGGCATCGGCGGTGATCTGGCCGAAATTATTCACCGAGCCGGAAGGCAATCTGACAACGCTGCTGAAACCGCGTCCATCGGCGCGCTCGTTCAATAACACTTCCTGTCCAGCATAAAGGCCGACATCGCCGCCGGGCGCGGAAAGGCTGCCATGGTTTTCAACATCTTCGGCGATGAGATACAGGGATTTTCCCGAGCCGACGCTGATCTGCCCATAATTGACAATGCTCTTGGACGGCGGCATTCCAGTAAATGTCCACGCCGTCCCCGCGCCGAAGTCCGGCGACAGCGGCGCGGTGGTGGCGATGAAACTTCCGCCAACGCTGACCATCGAGTTTGGGCCGAAATAAAATCCGTTCGCGTTGGCAAGGATGACCGTGCCGTTCGCGTTGAGATTTCCAAAAATCTGCGACGCGTTGGCGCCACCAATCTGGTTGATGACGACAGAATTTACCGACGGCTGAAGGAAAGTCGTCGTCTCACCGGCTTGGATGTCAAAATTGCCCCAGTTCAAAAACGCCACCGGGCTGGTGGTGGTGATGTTGAGTTGCGAACCGTTTGGCTGCGGGGGGAGGGCTGAACCGCTGACGACGGTCATGCCCGTCGGGTTGGCGAACAGCAAATGATTCGCGCCGAAAATCAACGCGGCCACGAGCCGTAATTTTTTGAGTTGAAATTTCATGGCGCGTTCAGAATTGAACCCCGACGTTAAAATAAACCTGCGCGCTGCCAGCCGTGGTCGTGGCCGAGTCAAGCAACGCCCACGCAAGCGCGAGCCGCGCGCTCAAATGTTCGCCCGCCGTGAAAAAAAATCCGAGTCCCGTGCCCCATTGCGTGAATGAAAGAGGTTCTGTCGCGGGACGGTCCATCAAAAACGTCTGGCCGTAATCCATGAACCACGAGCAGCGCACTTCGGCGGGAATGTCGCCGCTTCGCGCCGGAAAATAACCGACGTTGATCGGCGGGGCGCGAAGATCAAAGAGCGCGCGCCAGCCGGTGTCGCCGTAACTGGATCCCTCCTGATAGCCGCGCACGCCGGATGTGCCGCCGAGTCCGAACTGCTCATTGTTGATGAGCGCCTCGCTCGCCCACTGGCCGTTGAGATTTAGCAGCGCCGACCAGTCGCACGGCAACTTTTGCTGGCGGACCAGACCGGCGTTGATGGTCGTGTAATTGCCGCCCGCCTGCGTTGAACCGGCGATTTCTTGAAAATTTTTCTGCGCGGATGCGAACGATGATAGGAAGACACTCTGATTGTAATTGAAGCTAAAACTGCCTTGCGAATCCTGCCGCGAACCAGACCATCCGAACGACAGCGGCACATAGGTGACTGTGTTCAATCCATTTTGCGGCAACGGAACCGTGTCGGAATATGTCAGCACCGGCGGCGAGTTGGTGTCGGAATCATCAAACTGCTGCACCGTGGTGTAGTTGGTGTGATACGTCCACATCTGATAGCTTTTTACGTCAAACCCGGCGCTCACCGAGGACTGGATGCCTGCCAATTGCGGAAGCGGATAAATTAATTTTTCACCCACGTTCCAGGTTGTGGAAGGGTCATGGTCGGTGTTCTGGTTGACTATATCGAGAGTGGCGGTGTCGGCGATTGTCTTGATTGGGCCAAAAGTGGTTCCTGTGTCCGTGGTGGAACGTGAAGCATAAACGATCAATTCGGGCCGGCCGGCCGGTGGCGGGAGACTGAATTGATGGCTGACTTCGTTGTAGCCGAAATCCACGGGCTGGCTGCCGTATTTTTGCCGGAGGCCGGTGCCGCTTCCGAATGGCATCCGATAATAAGCACTGTAACTGGCGACCGCAGGCTGGTCGTAGAATTGCGGCACGCCGCCGGGCTTCATCTGCTGCGGCGAAAAATTATAGTCAAAGCCGATCTGATGTTCGAGCTGCCAAAGGTTGTCGTATTGAACCGTCGTGTCCATCCGGAGCAGCGGTGTGCCGGGCGTGGACTTGTCGTTGACTTCGAGATGTCCGTGCAACGGCAAACGGTCTTTGACCTGCAATGTCAGGTCGCTGGTGCCGGGATCGAAGCCAGGACTGATGACGGGATAAATCTGGCGGTCCTGATTTGCATTGGCGCGGTCGAGTTCGGGCTGGAACCATTTTGTGTTCAGCAAAATATTTGTCTGTAGGCTCGGCAGGGCGCGCATGACATTGTTGGAACTGAACCAGCGGTTTCCTTCGACGCGGATTGCGGCGAGTTTGCCTTCGATGATTTTCACGCGCACGAATCCGTTCGTCAATTTCTGTTGCGGCAGCGTGGCGCTGACGGTCACGAAGCCGAGGTCGCGGTAAAGCAGTTGCAACCCGCCCAGTCCTTCGCGGATGCGCGGGAAATCCACGGTGCCGGTGTAATTGGAAAGCATCCCGAATTTTTCGGGCGGCAAAACGGTGTTGCCCTCGATGCGATAGCCGCGCACTTCGAACGCAGGCCCGCTGAATTGCGCGGCCATGTTTGTTTCAGTCGCCACCACGCCGGGTTTGTTCTTGATGATTTTCACGTGCACGATGCCGTTTGAGAAATCCTGCTGGGGGAGTATGACGGCGAGGTTGGTGAAACCGCGCGCGTTGTAAACCGACTGCAATTTGTCCAAGACATTGCGGACGCCAGCGATGTTGTTCGTGCCGGTGTAATCGGAAAGAAAAGTGAATGCGTCCGGCGGCAAAACGGTGTTGCCTTCGATTTTGTAAGAACGCACGTCAAACCGAGACGCCAAATTTGCGGAGGCGTTTGTGACGGGCAACGGCGCGGCAAAAAGATTCTCGATGACAGCAGGTGGATTTGTCTCCCCGGCGAAAGCCGTGGAAGATTCAACCAGTGTGGTCGCAAGGATCATCAGGATCAGTTGTTTGATTTTTTTCAGATTAAAAACGTTTTTCTCAAGGCTGATTTTCGGTCTGTATCACGCTCGTTATTCAATCAATTGACCGGCGCGGAAAAAATCCGCGCCGGTCTTTGCGGTTTTCAGCTTAAAAATTTAAGCCGAACGTCTCTCAATATATTTGAGAGAAGATCAAGCCGCCGTCCAAAGTTGCGCTGCGTTGAACGGATGCATTCACGTCGGAATACGACACGAATTTGTTCACGAACAATGAATTATTGTGGTCGTAAGTCGGATCCGACACGGCATTTTCCAAGGCTTTAATGAGCGTGAGCTGGTTGGCCGAGGGAGCGCGGCTGTCCGGGGACGGGAAATAAATATACCGTTCATAACCCCAGAGCGGATAGGTGCCGTTGATGACGTTGGCGGTGGAGAATGGCACGCCTTCGTAACTCAATTTAGTCAGCGAGCCTGCATCCTGAACCGCCAATGTGCCGATGGATCCCGGTATGATAGTCACATTGTTCGCCACCTCAGTGCCGCTGCCGGCGCCGGCCCACGCAACGGGATTGCCGGCTGAGTTGGTGTGATAATTTATCGCTGAACCGGTGAAGAAGATGTTGGCATCAAGCACCTGCCGGACGGCGGCAGCCGTGTTGCGGCCCACGAAATAAACCGGGTTGGCAGTGGCGCCGCCGAAGTAGGTTGCAGGCAGCGTGCCACCGGATGACTCCAGATAATTGGCCAGCCGTTGCGTGATGTTTGATACGCCGACAAGATCCGCGCCGTTATTCTTCACAAAAACCAGCGGCGCAACCAAGGTGTAGTCTTGCTGGATTCCCAGGGCAGTGGAATTGATGCCCACTGTTTCCGGGGCGGTGATGCTGATCGCACTGACCGGAATGGCCGTGGAGTTATCCGTCAATGTGACGTGATTCTGGTTCGCGATGTCCAGAATGGCCGCCGCACCGCCGGTGAAGTTAAAATCCCATGTGACGTTGGTGGTTCCCCAAGTTCCGGTGGCCCGGAAAATCAAGGTGTTGGTGGCGTTATTGACGATGGTGCCGCCAGGAAGGAGGCCGCCCGAGCTATTCGTCAAACGGTCTTGCACGAGCTTGATGCTGGCATTGCCGCCAACGGTGACGATGCTGACAGAAACCGCATGAAGCGAGGGCACCAACAGTGCGCCGGAAATGCCGGCGAGAATTATTTTTTTGAGATAGTTTTTCATATTGTTTTTTTGTTTATTTTTTTGTTAAGAATGTTTCAAGGTTTGTTTTATTTATTTTCAATTTAAGCGGTTAAATTTTTATGTTGTCAGATTTGGTTCCAAAATAACGATGGCGAAGCGCGACCAACAGCAAGCCGGTTCCCAACAATCCATACACGCTTGGTTCCGGCGCTGGCGTAATAGAGGTGAAATCCAGCGTGCCATCGCTATTGAAGGTGAAGTCACCATCAAAGATTGCCTGATGAGTAGGTCCCTGACCCGGATCGAACTCGAACAGATCCGCAGTAACGCTCCCACCCGATGAAAAAGTGGAAGACGTCGTGATTGTAGGGAAACCACTGGGCGCACCGTTAAAACTGCCAGCCAAATGGGTGTAGCCATTGACGTTGCCGCTCGGAATGATTGCAACGGTCGGCCCGGCTGAATTGGCTATGCTCCACGGCAGAAGGCCGAGGGAGTTATAACCTCCAAAGCCATCCAAACCGAGAATTCCATTCTCCGTTGTCTTGAGCGAGTTTTGAACAGAACCCGCCAAGTCATTCGGCGCGGTGTTTGGACTAGCGCCCGATTGCTGAATTGAAAGGTAGGATGTATTTGCCGAGACAGATCCGGCCGCATTGTTTTGAATGCCGAATATGGAAAACGACAAACTGTTGAGACTGGAACCTGCAGTCGTGAGATACGAACTGTAGCTGCCGATCTGAACTGACGAGCCGCCAGACAACGAGATCAAGCTGGCAAGACTGCCAATGTCAGCTTCGACGTCCGATTTACCAGACTGGCTGAAGTCTAAAATCAGGTCGCCGTCAGTGTAACTAATCTGGGCGTGCGCAGAAAGACCTGATAAGGCCAGTCCCGCCAATCCCAGAATGGGTAGGTATTTTGTTTTCATTTTTCCTTTTTGTTTGTTGTGTTTGTTTGGCGAATCTTCCAGGGGACCGGTCAGATTCAAATTTGTATGGATTGTTTTAGTATTTTAGTATGATTGCACTGTGTAAAACCGCGCCGCATCCGTCGCCGAGGTGTCGCTCAAAGTGCCCGTCGCACCGGTGCCGGCCACAGAACCGGCAATGATCGTCCAACTGCTGCGAGCGAGGCTTACATTGGTGGAGTAAAGCAGGCGGTAATTTGTGCCGACCACCGTGTTGAAATTCACTGAAACCGTCCCGCTATTTTTCGTCACGGACGTGATAGTCGTGGGCAGCGGTGTCGCTGCTGACGGCAGGCTGAAATATAATGTGCCGTCCGATTTGAACGTGAAGTAACCCACATAGACGGCCAAGTGAGAAGTCCCCAACCCCGGATCAAATTCAAAGAGGTCGGAAACGGTATTTGTATTCTTTGTCGAGAAAGTGCCTGACGTCGTGTTTGCGGGGAACCCGCTGGGCGCGCCATTAAAACTGCCAGCTCTTGATGTGTAAGAACTGACGTTGCCTTGCGGGATAATCGCCACAGTGGCGGAATTATTGGTCGCATTCGCTGCATTGGCCGCGCTCCAAGGCAGAAGCCCTGTGGAGTTATAACCTCCAAAGCCGTCCAAACCGAGAATTCCATTCTCCGTTGTCTTGAGCGAGTTTTGAACAGAACCTGTCAAGTCATTCGGAGCCGAGTTCGGACTGCTGCCAGCTTGTTGATCTGAAAGCCAAGAGGTGTTCGCCGCGACAGATCCAGACGCGTTGTTTTGAATCCCGAAAACTGAAAACGACAGGTTGTTGACGTTGCCAAAAATTCCGACAAGTTGATTGGTTGCGTTATAAGCGGTGATTTGCAATGTCCCACCCGCTGTCTTCGCCGCATTGGTCAGGCTGGCAAGATTACCAATGTCAACCTCCACGTCATATGTAGCGCCCGACTTGCTGAAATCCAAAATCAGGTCACCATCGGCGTAAGTGTTATACAATGTCTGGGCATAGGCAGGCAGGCAGGACAGAGACAAGGCGATTGCTCCCAGGTTGATCAATTTTTTTATGTTCATAATCCGGTCGTTTTCAGTTTCGCCTGTTTGCAACCATCAGGTCACAGTCACAGACTTTTATCTGAAGAACTTCCGGTGAACCGGTCAGCTCCACATCATTCAAAGGTTAAACTTGAGCCTCCTCTTTGCGAGGTGGGCAAATCATCCGCTACATCGGCCCGATTACTGCATATGCTGTCGGGCAAATAAAACCATCCGTATATCCGCCAACTGTTCAGCGGCTAAACCATCCGCTCCCTGTCTTGAAAAACTATTGTTGTCGGAACTAACGTCATTAGAAACAGCCGGAGCTTGAAGCGACGCGTTGTCACTGTCCGAAGTGCCGGCAAAAGAAACATTTGGAACGATCAATCCCTGACCCGAGGGATTTTTATATGTGCCAACCGGATAACCTGAATGAAATCCCGACGAGTCAGTGATATTGCCGTTGTTGCTTGGTATTTGGTTTGCCGATGCCAGCGCTCTGCCACCAGCAAAACGATTTCCATGCAAACTGTCGGGATTGGAAGACGCAATTTGGCCCACATTTCCCGAAGTCGTTGCAGTGACCAGTGGCAATTCCTGAATCGTGCCGTGGTTGTTAAAAGTTACGACGGCGTTTTTTTCATCAATCCGAACAACCTTAATGTCATCTTCGCGCTGGCCTTCGCCAAGTATGTAAGATTTTTCACTGACTGGCTGGCCGAACTGATTGTCGGTGACTTTGAACAACGTCTGCACACTGCCGAAGACGGACATGATGCCGTTTGGCGTGATTGTTGGCAGCGGTTTACTCAGGGTTGATGGCGCGGACGATACGGACGTGTCGAGGGCAAACACATTACGCGTCACAATCTGCGCGTAAGGATTTTCCGAAGACGCCCCACTATTTGCAAAGACGTCTATGCGCCACGAAAATATGATTACCAGGCAAAACGATATTTTTCTAAAAATGTTCATCAGGAGAAATTTGGTCTCGCTTTAATTCGGGTGAAAATATGGAAAAATTAGACATTCAACAGTGCGCTAATGTCATCAGTCTCGGTGCCAATGTCCGTGAAGAGCCAAGTCGAAAGATAACGCTCGCTCGATGACGGAACCACGGCGACGATGGTTTTGTCTTTATTTTCAGGACGCTTCGCCACTTGCAACGCCGCCCAAATGATCGCGCCGCTCGAAACGCCGACCGGAATTCCATCAAGCTGATTCACTTCTTTTGAAATCGGCCCGGAATCTTCCTCACTGACTTGAATTGTTTCGTCGAGAATTTTCACATTCAAATTCGCGGGAATAAATCCCGCGCCGATGCCCTGCAATTTATGCGGCCCCGGTTGTCCGCCGGATATGACAGGCGACTTTGACGGCTCGACAGCAATTGCCTTGAAGCCCGGCTTCAATTTTTTTATGACTTCCGCCACGCCAGTGATCGTGCCGCCGGTCCCAACACCGGCGATCACGAAGTCCACCTTGCCGTCCGTATCGCGCCAGATTTCTTCTGCGGTCGTCCGCCGGTGAATCGCCGGATTTGACGGGTTGCTGAATTGCTGGAGGATGACGCTGTTGGGAATTTGTTTGTGGAGTTCCTCGGCTTTGGCAATCGCGCCTTTCATGCCTTTTGCGCCCTCGCTCAACACGAGTTTCGCACCGAGAATTTTCAACAACTTGCGCCGCTCGATGCTCATCGTTTCGGGCATCGTCAAAATCAATTTCAATCCGCGCGCGGCGGCGACGAACGCCAGTGCGATGCCGGTGTTGCCGCTGGTCGGTTCAATCAAAATTGTGCTTTCGTTGATCGCGCCAGACTTGAAGGCATCTTCAATCATTGCCAAACCGATGCGGTCTTTGACGCTGGAGAGCGGATTGAAAAATTCGAGCTTGAGCAATACGTCGGCGACTGCGCCATGTTTTTTCGCCGTGCGGTTCAGCCGCACGAGCGGGGTGTTGCCGATGGTTTCCGTGATGTCATTGAATATGCGCGCCATAACTTTTTTCTTTATTGGTTTGGTTGATA
>Ga0302320_10010718_pt1 | contig 19494 bp, 27 predicted proteins | sample Bog_T0_3_FD_202130 | JGI IMG/M metagenome (GOLD analysis project Ga0302320, IMG submission 202130) | Peat permafrost microbial communities from Stordalen Mire near Abisko, Sweden - Bog_T0_3 | ecosystem: Environmental > Terrestrial > Soil > Wetlands > Peat | place: Sweden: Abisko, Stordalen Mire... | reverse complement strand
ATATCCACAGCTTCGTCCGCTGCGGACCACGACGGACGTATCTCTTACAGTGTGAAAAACATAAGTATCTCGGGGCGCGGTGTTCCGCCTACGAGATGCCCCGCCGTTCACGGCGGGGAGTGTCACACTCCAGCTAAAATTGCGCCTGCCATTCAGTCCACCGGGAACATCACATCACCATCTACCGGCAGCAAAAATCTTTTTGCTGCCACAGGAGACCTCACGTTTGTTCCAGGAAACGCTGTCGCTGGCATAACACCATCACAGACCTTGTACGCAACTGCCGCCGACACGATCCCCACCACAGGACATTTTTCGGTTCAACCCCTTGGGTTAGACGTGCCCAAGATTCTGTTATCAAACCAATAGTCTGGTGACTCTCCCCGCCGTTCACGGCGGGGAGTGTCACGAAATCCGCACACAAAAAAGCCGCCCAGGTTTTTCTCTTGCCATGGGCGGTTTTTTTTGGAAAAGAGCGCGTCAGAGACCAGCGATCATCCGCTGGATCAATTCCTCGCGAACACACTTTTCGAGGTCGGTCGTCTCATCAGGATCGATTTCCTGACGAAGCAGCGTTGCGACGGCAAATGCGACCAGACGGGTACGCAGTTCCGATTCTTCCCGCGATGCAGACGAAGATAGCCCGCCGCCACCACCGTTGCCGCCGCCAAGCCGACCACGCTTCATGACGTGGATAGCTCCTGGGGAGACACCGAATTCCCTTGCGAGGTCAGCAACACGCTCACCTTCACCAAGCCGTGTCAGAATATCAGAACGCTGTTTGTCGGTGAGGCGCTTGCGGGTTCCTGTACCCATCGCCACAACCTTATCTTCCTCCGGCTCATTTTCAACCTTCGGTTTGTCCGTCTGATAGCGACGCATAGGCTGAGTGTCGCTCATGGCGATTTTTCTCCATTGATATCTGGAGGAAAATCACACAAATCGATAATTTTGTAAAGCTCTACAACATGCAATTGACGCATGTCAGGCATGTTCTATCACGACGACGTGTTACGTTTTTTCGAACACGGACGCGATTTCACCACCAGAATATGTGATACGCTGACAGTAAGTAGATAGTTTGCCGGCAGATGTGGTTATCATCTCGAAACTTTGATTGTCAACTGATAAAATCAACTGTGTGTGACGCTTGGAATCAAAACGCTCCCAAACCAGCGTCACTTCGTTTCTATTGCCTGTCGGGAAAATATCCGGTAGTCCAACTTTTTGATTGGCGTCAATGAGGCGCCGAGCATTCTCAGCCGAACCCTTGGCGACTTTGCTGGTCATTACGAATTCATTCAACCGCTCATAACACCCATCGAGACTGGAAACACTACCATAGATAGCTCGTGCTGCCATGATTTTAACGATCTCGACGCTATCCGCCTGACTACAAGAAATAGCCTCCAATACGTCAATACATAGACGACAATCGAGAGTCGAATGACTTAGGGGAGCTTCCATCATTATCACCAAGTTCTTATTGTAATTTATTTTACACTATTCAGATTGCCAAGTCAAATTATATTTTTCCTTGCGCAAACCGTCTGTATGCGCTACGATGTCGCCGACATTTTAAAAAATCCCCCAATGCTCGTCGAAGACGTATTGAAGCTCATTGCCGACCGATTAAACAAGCATTATGCCGTTGAACAACGGTTTTACGGCGTGCTCGATGATGATTGGCATGCCAGCTTTATCCAAAGCGTAAATGCTCATGCGGAACGCGGACGACCGCTTTCCACGGAACAAAGCAAAATCGTCCTCAAAATCATCACAAAGGTGCGGACTTATCTCATTTCCTATGGCGATATTACCTCTGACACTGTGGATGGACTGCTTGCCAGTCCAAATCACCGGCAGCCGCTCTATCAAAGCACAAACATACCCAAGGAAGTGCGTCATATAGGCTCGAATTTGCTGGGGTTCCGTTTCAAATATAACGAACTGATTATCAGCGACATCAAAGCACTATCGGCACTAAGTATTTCACAGGCGGCATATTTTGAGGGCACCATGCGGATATGGGTGGTCGCCGTAACGCGAGCCTCATTGCAGCCCATCAAATCACTTATAAAGAAATACCGGTTTGGTGTTGATTGCTCTACTGAAAATTGGTTTCACTTGTTACAATATAGCCTTGATAAGGAATCATCCGTTTTTGTTGATGAGGAAACCGATTTAATTGTGGTCAACGTTTGCGATAACGAACTGCTGGCACACTGGGTGAGCCATGTTGCTGGTGGAGAGCCTATATGAACCAGGATTTCGCCATCGACCTGACACCGGGAAACGCCCGCCGACTGGTCGCGATTTCCAGGATATGCTCAATGAATCTTGACCCGTTGCTTATCAGCAAGGCGAAGGAGGGGTTGTTGGATGATTCTGCTTTTGATCCTCTTGTTTGTCCCCGCACCTCCTTAAGACAAGCCGCGACGCAATTCATTGTGGATTGCGGTTATCGCTGTGCGGTTCCGATGCTGGACAACACACTGGACCGTCGCATGATTCTCAACGCTGTCCGGCTCTCTGATGAGGAAATCGTGACGATTGCCACCAATGACTGCCGTGGATGGTCCAGGGTTATCAATGGCTATAAATTGGCAAAGTCTCTGAAGATTGTGCCCATCAGGAGTGCCTTTGACCGTGACGCCAACAACACCGTGGCAAACAGCGACCGTTATGCCGGCATTCTGGTGCTGGATTATCCTGTGGCTGGTTTCAGTGGTGTCCCCGACAGTATGTATTGTGCCATTTGTAATGATTTTCCGAGAACTATTATTCATGCTAGTCCGCCACACATATATGTGGCTACAAATGCAGGGTTCCCTTGGTGGGAGATGTCCTGTGCGTTATTTTCCACCATGCCGGATTTGATTTTCAGTTATTCAGCAGATGGCATAAGGAGCGTGATGCATTATCCATCGTGGAAATTATCTGGGCGTGATGAATTGGCTATTTTGTACAATACATTTTTGCCATCCAAAATGTCAAACTATGGACTAAATACATAAGTCAATTTCTGAAAGTATTCTATTTTGGTAAAAGTGTGTACGATTGTTCTCGACGATATGGTAAATATCAGATGCCTTGGTCTGGACCCTGTGACCCGGCGGAAGTTTCTTGCTGCCCTCAAATTCATGGTTCCCTATGCCCGCCACACACCCCAGTTCAAGCTGAAACGATGGGACGGCATGGTTGCGTTCGGCACAATCGGAGGCGCAACGCAGCTTAACCTGCTTGACCGGGTGCTACCAATCATCATTGAAGCCGGCTACGAAATCGAGATTGACGACCGGCGTCCTGACTTTGACATCACGTTCCCGCCAATCGAAGACAATGAACTGGCGGACTACAATTGGCCTGCCGGGCATGAGATGGCAGGAGAACCCATCATGCTTCGGGACTATCAGGTCGAAGCCATTAACCGCTATTTCCAGAATCAGCAATCATTACAGTGTCTTAGCACAGGCTGCGGTAAGACAATTATTTGTGCCGCCATGAGTAGGAAAGTAGAACAAGTCACTGGTGGCAGGACCATTGTTGTTGTGCCATCAAAATCCCTGGTCACACAGACAGAAGAAGATTATCTTACTGTCGGACTGGATGTCGGTGTGTTTTATGGCGACAGAAAAGAGATTTCTTGTCAGCATACCATTTGCACATGGCAATCCCTGTCGGTTTTCTCGAAAAAGACCAGACGTGGTGAGCTTGAATTTACCATTAATGACTTTCTTGAGGGCGTAGTGTGTGTCATAATTGACGAAGTACACGGTTTGAAGGCGCAGGAATTGCGGGCTTTATTGACCGGACCAATGGCGCACCTTCCCCTGAGATTTGGAATGACCGGTACTATTCCTAAAGAAGATTATGAGTTCTTGGCTTTGTTGTCATGTATTGGTCCCGTTGTTGGGGAAATTTGCGCGGTTGATCTGATGGAGAAAGGTGTCCTCGCCGATTGCGATATCCGTATTGTTCAATTGTTGGATGATCATGTCGGTTTTTCGGACTACGAGAGTGAGCATAACTTCCTGGTGACCGACCCGGACAGGGTTCAATGGATTGCCAACTACTGCATTAATTTGGCAGACGGCGGCAATACGCTTATCCTGGTGGACAGGAAAGAGACCGGGTTCATGTTGGAGGCTGCTATTCAGGACGCAGTGTTTATCTGCGGTGATGTTAAGGTTAAGAATCGAAAAAAAGAGTATGATTTAATAAAGACCAGCAAAAACAAAGTTATTATTGCTACTTATGGCGTGGCGGCAGTTGGTATCAACGTACCGCGAATGTTTAACTTGGTTCTGTTGGAATGCGGAAGGTCATTCGTCCGCACAATTCAATCTGCCGGACGTGTTTTGCGACGGTCAAAGGATAAAAATCGTGCTGTTATTGTGGATATGACCTCCAGCTTGAAGTATTCAAGGCGCCATTTATCGAAACGAAAAGAGTACTATAGGGATGCTGGTTATCCGTTCACTGTGGCAAAGGTGGATTATCGTTGCGTGATAACGCCTAAACGGTTTCCCCTTCAAATCACTTGATCCGGGATGAGGTTTCTGCTATACTACAATTAATCGAATCACCTAAGGATAACAGTTTTGTTTTTATTAACGCCAGAGAACAAGACGTTCAACATGAACGTCTTGCCAGAACAAGTCGATGATCTTAGATATTGTGTACTTGATTATTCCACCTCCGATGTGGACTTTTTTTTTAATTATACCCCTGATATTTCTTGATGTTTTCCCCAGACCGGCGGCTGATCTTCGTATTGGTCCTTACCGAATTCAATTGCCGCTGGATTGGAGTATCGTGATAGCGGACAAGGACTTCGGCAATATGGAAATCATTGAACTGAAGAATCTTAACGACCGCCCCTTCGATGCGTTCATTTTGAATCCTATTAGTTCTTATATGCCTAGTTTCGGGCAGGTCACTATCGAGAACGTCTTTCCTGATATGATGTGGTACATGCCCAAGCTGAAATATGGACATATCCTGGTAGTTCCATTGGAAAATACCGTTAAACCAATGTGTGTGCTGTGCGTGCGCGACCTGAATAAGATTTCTGAAGTTCTTGATATAACTAAAATATTCTGCTAACCATATAATAAGGAATAACACAACGTGACAAAACGTATCGATAATTTACTGGCTGATTACGTTCGCCTTAATTGTAAGGGCAACCTGGGACCCAGCAACGCTGTCATGATCAAGATCATCCACGAATTGGTGCGGATGATTGAGGCTTCTTCGTCTTCCCATACGCTATCCGATCTTCCCCTACCGTCACCACCGCCCTATGAGACCGGTATTTCACACAGATTGGATGTTTCCGAACCAGTTCCTGAACCCGCAGCATCGGATGACAAGCCTCCTGTCGGTGAGCCGTTCCCCGCCGAGGAAAGTGCTTCAGCGACCCCAGAAGGCGCCGCCGCTTATGCTGACCAGTATGCCATTTTGCACGCTGCCAGCCCTGATACGTCCTCCCCGTCCGCTGAGGATGACACAGCCGCTGAACCGGACGCCGCCCTTGCCGTGGCTCGTTTGACCGTTGCCGAGATTGCCGACGCGCTTGGCGCCACGGTTGTTGAAGAACCTGCCCAGCATGTTTCTGCTGCCGCCCATGCACGGACACCAAAGGTCGCAAAAAAGGGATAATCTCACATAAAATAAAGGGTAGAATTCTACCCTTTACTTAAAAAATATTTATTTACTACTATTCCCGCCGCCACCATTACTACTACCATTACTACTATTACCACTTGCGTCACTTGGAGGGAATGAATTACTTGGGGTTGGTTGAGATGTCGCACATGCTGATAATAAAGCCAGACACGCCGAAACACTCAATAGTATTCTTTTATTCATCTTCAAATCCTTTCTTTATTTAAATGCAACGTCATAGAGCCGACAATAAAAAACGTTTTTGACTGCCGGCTCCATGATGCATAGCTGTTTTTGGCGAGAGAACTGAAATCCCTCATTTCTATTTAGGCATTTGGTCAATGATGGCGGAATACAAACTGGATATATTCGAAGCGTTGGCGGCTGTCGATAAACAGGATGGCGATTGGTTTGACCGTCAACCGGAGGACAACCAGAAGGGTTTCGCGCCGCCAGTTTTTCTGCGATGGATATCGTCCATTGATGGCGGTGAATTTGCCCAGGAATACACGCTGACGCTGGTCAATGACCGGGTAAACCTTTTTGCCAATGAATTGATGACTAAATATCCGGACCTGCTGTTTCGCCTTGCCGCATCCTGTGGAGTAGGGGAGAAGCAACGTCATGCGTGGTTGCCGCTTGCCAAACAAAAAGGATCATCGGTGCATTCCAAAAATGCGGCTTGGCAATTGGTGGCGGAATACAATCCATCAGCCAGCGAGACCGAAATAGATTTGCTCGTGGCTTTACATACGGCGGACAGTTTCAAAGCGTTTACCGAAGACGCTGGATTGCAGGCGGACGAAAGCAAAGAGGCGTTACGGGCATATGCCAACCTTACCGCAAAAACCAAAGACGCTACTGCCAAAAGCACTTCCGGTAAAACGAAAGGAAAAAAGCGAGTTTGATTGTCATTTTTGCCAAAAGGATTTTCGGACTGAACATGCTTTGCTGGCGCATATTTGCGAAAAGAAGCGCCGCTACATGCAGCGTGATGAAAAATCAGTGCGGATGGGTTTTGCGGCGTATCAGCATTTTTATGAACGGGCGGTATGCCGGAAGAAATTACCAACCTATGACAAGTTCACTAATAACAAGCTATATACGGCATTCGTAAGATTCGGACGTTATTTGATGAACATTAATGCCGTTAATCCCCTTGGTTTCATTGATTTCCTGATTAAAGTTGACGCCGGTATTGACCGCTGGGAACATCCAGTCTATTATGAAATCTATATGCGCGAATTGACCAAAATAGAGTTGCCTTATGAAGCCCTAGAGCGCAACATGAAGCTTATGCAAAGCTGGGAAATTGACACCGGGGAACATTGGACGGATTTCTTCCGCAAAGTGGCGCCGTCACAGGCAACATTATGGATACGGAGCGGACGCATCAGCCCGTGGGTGTTGCTTACGGCGCCATCGGCAGATGAGTTGTTCGCCCGGTTGTCGCCGGAACAGGACGAAATTGTGACTGGACTGATTGACGTGGATTTTTGGCGCATTAAATTAAATAACCACGCCGCTGATGTGGCGGTCATTCAGCAAGAATTGGAGAAAGCTGGCATATGAGACATAAGTTACCACCGTCAAAGATTTTGGTCCGTCCGCCACCGCCACCACCATTGCGTCTCAACCGCATCAAGCCGGCAAACGTTGATTATGCTGAGCGTTTGGAACAAAGGATTGTCGATTTTGAGTCCAATGTGGAGATGCTTCTGCACGAAATTGGCGGAAGGTAGGATTGACATGGCTGAATCAGACCGCCAGCAATTCTTGGCCGCCATGTATCGGGATGTTGGCGATGATGATAAGCCAAAGCGACAGCATGACGATATCATTGACCCGTCTGAAACTGGCATGCGCAAAACGCGCAAAATCATTATGGGTGCCGTGGCTGTGACTGTTCCGAGTGTTGAATATGTTGAAAGCCTGGAGCAAAAACTATTGGTGCAGGAGCAAGCCATCGCTGAATTGAGTCGTTATATCAAGCGGCTGGATGCGACGCTTAACCAAACACGGCAGTTTGCGCGGCGTCAGGGTGCCAACATTGCGGACTTGCAGCATGACATCATTCAGAAAGTTGATCGCCAATGACATCGACGGTTATCATCAACGATTTCGAGACCAATCGCCGCACGCTTTCCATTCTTGAGGATGCGGATTTCAATGTGGTTAATGGCGTCTGGGAGAATGAAGACCCGCTTCTGGTGGAAATGCAGAACAATCCGTTTTTTGCCGGTCGGCGTCGCTGGTGTGACCTTGATCCGACTCATTACCGGCTAATGATTTTGCGCAATTTGACTCAAGTGGCGCAGATTGGCGATGATGAACGAGGCAATGAAAACAACTTAATTGTCCGCTCGCTTCATTTTCTGTTGTGCGCTATGATTCATTGTTTGCAACGCCGCGCTGAAAGCATGCTGGAATTGGTAAGAATTAATCGCTTGAATGAGCATGAAATCACTTTTGATTACACTGCCACATTAAACATGCACATTGAAATGCCGAAACCGAAAGCCGGCAAGTTGTTTGTGGTGGTTGATAACGACAAAACTTTGTAACGGAAGATATTTTTGAAATGCGTTATCCGATATATCTGTGCGGACCGATTAACGGACGCAACGACGCTGGTTGCATTGATTGGCGCGAAACCGCCAAGAGCCTTCTGGTTCCACTATCAACGCTTGACCCGATGCGGTTGGATTATCGTGGACGCGAATTGGAAGAAGGCATCGCCAGTCAAATCGTTCTTAACGACAAAAACGATATCCGCAGTTGCGGCGCGTTATTGGTTGTTGGCACGTCAATGGAAATGTTCTATGCGTATGAGCTAGCTATTCCTGTTTATGTGGTTAACCTGAGTGGTGAACCGCTTTCGCCGTGGCTGATCTATCATTCCGCCAAAGTATTCGGGACGCTACGAGAGGCTTGCGAAGCGATTCTTTCGGATAGCATTGATTATGCAGATTATTGATGTCAATGACCCCTCCCTAAGAGCGTGCACGCTTCCGGGGAGGGTCATCGTCAGCACCGACATTGATATTGATTTCCCCAACCGCGATGCGGCGTTGGCTGGCGTATGGCATGTTCCCGCCGTCCAAATGAGACAAGGGGAGCGGGTCAAGCATCTGAGCGGCGTATATTTCCAAAACATCCCGATTGACCCAACCGATGATTGGGCGGTTTATAATCATGAGGAGGCTGCCAAGCGTGGCTATTTCAAAATTGATTTTCTTTCCAGCAATATCTACCAGGGCGTTCGTGACGACGCGCATCTTGATGAATTATTGGCACGTGAGCCCTTGTGGGAGTTATTCGAAGAACACGAAATCGTCCGACATCTGGCGCAGATAAACAATCACTTCAGCACCGTGCAGACCATCAAGCCAAAAAGCATCGGGGACTTGGCGGTCTGTCTGGCATTGATGCGTCCTGGCAAGCGGCATTTGATTGGGCGTCCTCGGACGGAGATTGATGCTGAAATCTGGCAGCCGACTGAGGCGTATTATTACAAAAAGCCGCATGCCATAGCGTTTGCCGCCAGCATTGTCGTGCAACTAAATCTTTTGGTAGAGTGATGGCGCTTTATGTGTTTCAAAGCGGCACTATTCAGGACCGAGCGATTCTTGGCTACGAGGTCATCAGTTCAAAAAACGGCTGCCTGCTTTGCGTCGTGAATTTAGCTCTGCTCTACAGCAATGAAATCGATCTTAATGCCGGACGGTTCCATTCGTTCTCCCAAGAAACGCAAGAAAACCGGTTGTCCATCCATAAACATATTAAATATCAGGAAGATACCATGGCATGGTTCTCCGTTGTGCTGGAATGGATTGCGCTGCATTCCAATGGCAAATGGTCCTTCACGGTAAACATGAATCACGTGAGTGATGGACACTGCGAATTCAGCTTCGAGAACGTCTCGGCTTGCGTCGCGTTCGCTCTGCTGTTCATGGGCGGGTGAGGACCGGTGAACCGCTCCCTCTCAACAGCCCTTGCTTGCTTTCTTCCCTTGCGCCGAATCCGTCACGGTTGCTCTGATATAGGAAGCTTTCTTAGTATAGACTCTTATATAGGTATGGGTCGTCGATTCTGCGTGGATAACTCCCAAAAAGGTCGTCGATTCTGCGTGGATAACCCTTTTTGGTGGAAAAAAGGTCGTCGATTCTGCGCACCGAAGGTCGCCGATTCTGCGTGGATAACTTTTTGGGCTGGCAAAGGTCGGCGATTCTGCGTGGATAACTCGCAGTGAGTGGTCAAAGGTCGGCGATTCTGCGTGGATAACTCGCCAAGGCTGTGGATAACCCCTCTCGGGAGGGCAAAGGTCGCCGATTCTGCGTGGATAACTCTCCGTGAGCGGGCAAAAGTCGCCGATTCTGCGCAGAATCATCGACCTTTGGTGGGTTGACGCCGGGATGCGTCGATTCGGTGACCCCCGGACCTCATTTTGGATGCCGGATTACGCAGAATCGACGACCTTCACGCAGAATCGCCGACCTTTTTCCGGAGATTAGCCCATCTCACGAAAAAAAGAGTGGATTTTGGCAGGATTCCTCAGCCAAGTCCCTTGCCGGTTTTCTCGTTGTCTGCATACTCAAACCGATTTCAGGAGCCTGGAGGAGGAAATATGACCGCTTGCCAGCTAGAATTGATTGGCATCGACGAAGCCAACCGGCTTGCTGACGCAGCGCCCACCAAAGCCGCCAGGACGCGTCTTCGGAACCGTCTGTACTCCGTGAGCGATCTGCTGTCTGCGTTACCCGGAGCCGACGACTTGGCGTTCAACCACTCCGGTTTGTGCCAGACGTTTTTGCCTCATTCACGTCCAGCCAACAACCAAACGGTTTGGACACGTGAAAGCGGACGGTTCACGTTGATGGTATCTCCTGGTGTGATGAAAATGGAGGGTCCTTCCGGCGCTAAGGGCAGATATGTTGGCGTGCCATATGGAACAAAAGCCCGGCTTATCATGTTTCATCTACAAACAGAGGGATTGCGCTCCCGAACGGTTTCCCTTGGAGAAAATCTAAGTGCATTCCTTCGTTCACTTGGTTTGGCGGGCACCGGAGGAGCGCGCGGAACGATAGCACAAGTACGGGAGCAGTGCATGCGTATTGCACGCTGCACGTTCACCATGCAATGGGATGAGCTTGAGAATGGCGGTGAAGTCACCAGAGTGGCTGACACCAAGATTGTAGAGGGTTTGGAATTGTGGAATGCCAATTCGGATGATTGGTCAGCGACGATTGAGTTGGGTGAAAAATTTTATGCGCATCTCATTGAGCATGCCGTTCCATTGGATAAGCGTGGTATTGCTTTGCTTTCAGGAAACAGTCTGGCATTGGATCTTTATGCGTTATTCGCCTATCGGCTTCCCAAACTTAAAAGCGACCTCACCATGACATGGGCAATGCTAATGCAGCAAATTGGGAGTGAAATGAACGAACGCAAACATGTTGCCGCAAGAGTACGCGATGTGATGCCCGACGTAATTCATGCTTATCCGCATGCCAATGTAACCATTACCCGCCACGGTTTGCTTATGAAAAACTCCAAACCATCCGTCCCCAAGGAAATGGTGTCAGGCTACCGCCTGATAGACGGTTAGGGCATCCGTTGCACAAGAGTGATTTGCCGTTTGCGCACGCGTTTGGAAATGGTCTCTTGCAGCGATACCGCCGGTCCGGCTTCCAGATTGAAATCCTTGCGGGAGAAATGCTTCAAACAATCACGGAAATCAAAGCTCTGTTTTAGGAAAATGTTAATGGGTATCTGTCTATTGCTCTGCCACCACCAATTTAAACCCGCACAAAGCAGCGCCCTACGGCGTTCTTCCGTTGGAAGGGCATCGATAACATACATCGACAGAAGCTGAGTATCGCAATTCTGAATAATTCCAAGGTATTCGACCCCTGCCATGGTGCCATAACTCATGAACGGGAACTGCTCCAAAAACTTTATAATGCGTTCGTCCATAAATAGATCTAATTTTGTTTGTGTTATTTAGCCATGCAAAAACGCGATATAATCCAATAGATAAATAGGCTACACACAATTGAAAAAACGACATGCCCGTTAATCTGTTTGATATTCCAAAGGTAGTAAACCTTGTTCTGCCGGAAACGACAGGGGCAACAGGAATCCGTATGAACTATCCCATCAATAAAACCGATTTTAGCGTCGTCAAGGGCATCTCCCAATCCATCCAGTTCTTCGTCCGCGATATTGACCGCCAGTTCGTTGACCTGTCCGGACAGACCCTCACCATCAACATCATATCCCGTGCCAATACCCTGCTGCTATCACGGGACCTGATTGTGGTGGACGTGACGCAATCACTGTTCGCGTTCGTCATGGCGCCATCCGACACATTGGACTGGACCATCGGACCGCTCAGCTACAGCATCATGGTGACCCGACCAGACGGTTCCCAGACGCTGCTGTGGACCGATTTGAACTACGGTCCCCACTCCTACCTGACCGTTCAACACGGTCCTGTACCGGCTCCTGCGGCGCCGCAAACGCTTGTCCCGTCAACATTCATCATCAACAATAGCTGGGCATACAGCGGTCCCCTTGCTGTCCAAGCCGGCTATCCTGGTGGCGTGCAGACCTTTGCCGTCTATTCGACCGATTTTGTCGGGACGCTGCAAATTCAGGGGTCGCTGCAACAGCAGCCCACCTCGCCGACCGATTGGTTCGTCATTTTGCAACAGGACTTCGAGACGGTTAGCGGGGTTACGGCTATCTCGGTGTATGGCGGCGTTTATCTGTGGCTGCAAATCCTGTTACCCGTCAATGAGCCGGAGCAATATCAGATAACGCCACCCATCACGTCAGGCAGCGTTGACCAAATTCTTTATAAAAAATAACACAAAATACGGCTTGACAAATTTCCTGCTGCGTGCTCATCATAGCTGCGCTACAGGAGTCGCCAACAAGGAATCCATAGATTTTCTTCCGCGCCTCTGTTATATGCTCGCGCGGGAAGACCCGCGCTCATGACGGCTTGGTTGCAGGTTCGAGTCCTGCCGGGCGTACCAATTGCAACCCATCCTTCCAAAAGCGTCCGAAATGGATTACTATTGGCATTGGATTGGTTAGATTGAAAGGTTTTCAGAGATGGCGACATTTTTTACGTCGGACAGTCACCACTACCATCGCAATATTCTTAAATTATGCAATAGACCATTTGCGTCCGTAGAAGAAATGGACGAAGTTCTAATCGCCAATTGGAATAGCGTCATTACCCAGCCCACCGACGATGTGTGGATGCTTGGTGATTTCGCCTACCGCCAAAAGAAAGGGTCGCTCGGCGCTATTTTCCAGCGGCTCAACGGCAGCAAACGGCTCATCATTGGTAACCATGACAATGATGAAGTCATTGAACTGCCATGGGTTGCCGTGCCAACACACTACGAAGAAATCAAGCTAGACGGCACCAAAATTGTGCTATGCCATTACCCCATGCGATCCTGGAATGGCATGTATCATGGCACGCTTCACCTGTATGGACACGAGCACGGCAATATTCCGGATTACGCCACGTGTGTCGATGTCGGCGTGGATTGCTGGAACTATTTCCCGGTAACGCTTGCCCAAATCAAGAAACGGATGGCGACTATGCCACCCAATCCGATTCTTGAGGCAGCGAAAAATCGGGATAAGGAAAAGATAATCCAGACCTAAAAAATGTCCGCACTGGAAGAATTGCTATCGACAGACCGTGTTTGGGACCGTCTATCCAGCGCCCTGTTGGGACGGTCCAAACACTCCGGCGGCAGGTTCATCACGATATGCTGTCCGATGTGTCAGACACGCGGGGAAACGGCGGATAAACGGTTTCGCTGCGGTGTCATCCATGACGCCACCGGCATCGGGGTGAATTGCTTCAACTGCGCCTTCAAAGCCCGGTTCAAGATTGGCGAAACGCTCAGCCTTGATATGAAGGGTTTCATGGTCAACCTTGGCATCCCGTCAGAGGAAGTCAACCGGCTGTCCCTGTGGGCTTGGACTATCAACAAAATGGCGGAGACTGAGCCTGACTTCGTCATACCGCCGGCAATCTGCCCGACCTTCGAAGATGCGCCGCTGCCGCATGGCTGCAAGACCATTCACGAATGGGCAACGCTTGGCTGTGATGATACGAATTTTCTGATGGCTGCGGAATATCTGTTGGCACGCGGAGACGACATAGCCAATGCCTGTCCCTATTATTGGACGCCTGACCGCACATTGCGACAACGGCTGATTATGCCATGCACCATCAACGGACATGTGGTTGGCTGGATAGGACGGGCGGTCAGACCAAATATAGTGCCCAAATACCTCAACGAGACGCCGCCCAACATCCTGTTCAATGCCGATGCCCTTACCAGGAAAAAACGCAAATATGTTATCATAGTGGAAGGCGTCTTTGACGCCATTGCGGTGGACGGCATTGCGCTGTTGGGAACTCATTTGAATGAACGGCAGACGGCGTGGATAAATTCCAGTGACATGAATAAGATTGTGGTGCCGGACCGCGACATCGCTGGCTTGGAACTGATAAGGCTAGCCAAGCAGAACAACTGGATGGTGTCCAATCCAGGTTACAGCACCTCTGGCGAATATGCGTGGTGGGACAATGATATCAAGGACGTAGCGGATGCCGTCAAGGCATATGGACGGCTATGGACGCTGAGAAGCATTATAGCGAACGCGACCGATAGCGCATTCAGGATTGAACTTTGGGAAAAGACGCTGCTTTTAAGTGTCAAGACGACTTCATCGGTATATCATTAAGGATGGTTTATGAGAAAAGGAAGTTCTGACGGTTACGTTAACAAGTATCCGATTGAGGTTCAGGCGCTGTACCTAAACTATTTAATTGGCAACAAAGATATATTTCAAATTTGTCGGGCTATTTTGAGTGCGGACTATTTCGACGAAAAACTTCGTCCGGCAGTCCGGTTTATTATGGACTATACCGACGAATATAAAGCCATCCCATCGATAGAACAAGTTCGTGTGATGTGCGGCGTAACGGTGGAGAAACCGACCGAGAACTCGCCTGAGCATCGCAAATGGCTACTTGATGAAGTGCAGGGATTTTGCCGACGCAAGGCGATTGAACTGGCGATTTTGGACAGTCCCGACCTGTTGGAGAAGGAGCAGGAAGCCGAAATCGAGGAACGCATCCGGGAAGCCATGGAGATCAGCGTCATGACTGATCTCGGCACCGACTATTTCGGCGATCCGCTTGCCCGGCTGGAAAGGATGCGTGAGAAAACGGTTATGATTTCAACCGGATGGCAAACGCTTGACCACAAACTATATGGCGGCGTTTCCAGGGGCACCCTAACTGTTCTGGCTGGGGCTTCCGGAACGGGGAAAAGTTTGCTTTTACAAAATATGGCGTTGAATTGGGTATTTTTAGGACTAAATGTAGTATATTTCTCACTTGAGCTTTCAGAAGAATTAATATCGCAGCGTCTTGATGCAATGGTTACCGGGCGTTCCACCAGGAATGTTTTTGTCCAATACGAGGAAGTCGCCGAGAGTGTCATAAAGCAAAGTCAAAAGGCGGGCAAGCTCCAGATCAAGAAATTACCGGAGGGTGGCACGACCGCCAATGATCTCAGAGCCTATTTGAAACAGTATGAGCTTGAGACTGGTATCAAACCGGATGTTGTGATAGTTGATTACCTTGATTTAATGTATCCAATTAACAAGCGGATTGACCCTTCTGATATGTTTGTCAAGGACAAATACACCTCGGAAGAGTTGCGTGGTCTGGCTTGTGACCTGGATGTTATCTGTGCAACCGCTTCACAGTTAAACCGGCAGTCGATTGCTGCCAATGGTGAATTCGACCAGAGCCATATTGCCGGCGGTATTTCCAAAATCAATACAGCCGATAACGTATTCGCCATTTACAGCACGCTGGCAATGAAGGAAAGGGGCGTTTATCAACTGATTTTCCTAAAGACCAGAACAGCCGCTGCGGTCGGACAAACGATTGATCTGGCGTATGATCCGGTAAGCATGCGGATTACCGACCAGAAAATAATTGAGGATAATCCAGAACGCCAAAAAGGCTTTAACAGCTTGCGTGCTGAGCTTTCTGCCAAGACCGCTAAATCAAAAGACAATGGCTCGAAGACGGCGACGGCTGCCAAAGACGATGTTGCTGAACCAGTGGAGACCAAACCAACTGTCATGGAGCTTGTGGCGCGGCTGAAGAAGACAAGACAAACTGTGACATAAGTCAATTACCCCTCCCTGAAGGGAGGGGCTTGGAAGAAAATAATTCATGGAGATGTTATGCATAGCAAGAAAGACGTGGCTCCTCCCCTGCCTGAAGGCAGGGGTCTCCGCCGCGCAGAAAAACGATGAAGACTGACATTATTGATTCTCTCACGCCAGGAGCGGCACTTTTGGCTGCCGGCATCAAGCCAACATCAACCTGGGACATGTTGAGACGTGTCAAGGCAAGGATTACGCCGGAGATTGCCGCGTCCCTGTCGGCTCAGACTGGACTGACTGGACTGAGTGCCAAATTCTGGCTAAATCTTCAAGAAGCTAACGATTTGTGGAACGAAGCAAATGGCGACGACGCCATTGAAGAAAATTAACGCACACAAGACGCCAAAGACACTCTCGTAGCTAATATTAGTGTAACGCCTAAATAGCACATATAGGTACACGTGACGGTGATGGACAATAATATTATCCAAATGCGGGAGTTCATTATGTTGACCGAGGAAATATCTTCGGCATTGGAGCCAACTGTGCAAAAAGTAATTGATAACGACGACGAAACCTCGCCCGAGCGGGACGAAAACGACAACGAATTAATTACTGAGCTTGGCGATCTAGCTGAAAAACTCAGGTCACATACAGAAGACGAAGACGGTGAACAGTCATTGGGTGTTGAAATGGGCATGCAGCGCGCTGCTGACATGATTGACAATTTGCTTCGCCGCTATTTCGGAGACCAAAATTTTGGATAAAAGATTCCGCAGCATTGTTGATGAACTGCTGGATTATGCGCCCATGCAAAACCGGGATTTGTTCATCGAATCGAGGGGGCAGCAGGTCATCGCGTCGGCATTGAATCTTGTCCGTCTTATCAAGGAGAGCTACCATGAGGATATCGCGGATGATTTGACACGGCGCCTAGTGCGCGCCATTTCCACAGGCGACGAAGAGAAATTCCGTCGCCGTCTCCGCGCCATGCGAGAATCACGAATTAAGAAAGTAGAAAGCGGCAATGTCAATGACAAGTGAACAGGAGGCTCTGGACGAGGGTCCAATCGCCAACGCTGCAACAATGGCTAACGGATTAGGCAGTCGCATTGGTAATGCAACCATGGCGGCGTTGGGCAACAACAAAGCAAATGGCCGGCTGCAAACACAACAGACGGTTCAGGAACTTATGAAGCAATATCATAAGTGGGTTGGCGTCAATAACCATGATCACAAAGGTCCGACCTATGACAACTTTATGACCTGGATGCATAACACCCAGGGCGATAAATATGATTCTGTGATGGAACCAGTCGCCAAAAGGTTGGGGCTTCAGGCGCAAACCGCTACTCCCGGCGCGGCGACGACGACGGCGCCAAACCAACGCACCGAACCGGCGTTTACCGGAGCGGATGCAAAGCCAGGGGCAGCAGCGGCACCAGCACCAGCAGCAACGGCAGCAGCAACGCCTGCAACACCGTCACCACAAGCCGGTGGGAAGCAAAACACCATTCAGCCTGCGACGCCGGTCCAGCCGTTTTCCGCAGGTGCGCAGGCGAACAAGTCAGCGCCCACACGCAAATACATTGATCAGACGGTCAACCAAATCAAAGGCGATATCGGCAAGAGTCCGCCAAATGTTGGTGAGATGATTGCGCTGACCAAAGAATTGCTGGCACATGCCAATGAACGGCTGGATGGATCGCAGACCGGTGTCAGCACCGAATCCCGTGTCACGCAGTATCTCAAGCAGATGCGCAAGGACCCGGCATTGATGCAGAAAGTCCCGGCATACGCCAAATACCTGAATTCCCTGACATTGGAATCCGTACGTCGCAGCATCGACCTTGCATGTTATCTGGTAGAAAACCGTTTCAAAATGAAATCGCGGTTACGGCTTACCGAAGCCTATGCAAGGTTTCTTCTGGAAGACGACAAACCGTTGTCACGTGACGACATTCAGCAACTGCTTTCGCCGGTTGCCGCCACCATGATCAACACCGGAGACGCTACCTTCACAACGCCAAAATGGCTTGGTGGCAGCGGCACGCCCCAGGTCAGCAAGGGCGCTTATGTCAATAATGGGCAAACCTATGCCGGTGGTGGCAACACGCAGGTTCAAGCCGGCGGCAATAACACGCAAGCTACGCAAGCCAATACGACGCAGCCACCATCTGCTGACGCCACCACGACAGCCGCGCCAACCCAACAGGGTACACAAGGGCAGCCGGACCAGCAAAATCAGCAGAACGCGCAGATGTCGCCTGCGTCGGCAAAAATGTTCAAGTCAAAGCTAGACCCGAACACGTTGAACGCGGGTCTCAAGTCAGCGCAGCTTGATCAGGAGACTGCGACGGGCATTATAGAGATTGCCAGCAATGCACCGAATTTGCAGACATTTCTAAAACAACTGGATACGAAAAAAATCAAACTACCAACATCCGCCATTAGCGCAATCCTTCGCGCAGTTGTTATGTAACAAATGTCCGAGAATTTCGCCCTGTTGCGCACCCTATCGGAGAGCCGCCTGATTCCGGCACAGCGCTCTCTCAAGGGCTATGACCCTGAGGAATTGGCGGAACTCGCCTATCTCTATATTATCTCGCTGCGCATCATGCTCGCCGAGGACGACACCCGCAATTGGACGGAGAGTTATTGTCAGAAAACTGCGCGCGGTAGTAATTTTACCAAATGGCGTACTGATGGCACTGACCTCTATGTCCTTTTGCATTCCTTGGCGGACGACACTGAAGACATCGGTGATGATAAGGAGGATGCGGATTATTTCCGTGACCGCATTAATATTTATCCGGCGATGATTTACCGTTGGATTGTTGCCGGTTCCCATGGGCGGCAAAGCGAATCAGATACAAAACGGCTGTTTGTCAGGCTCGATTCGATGTTCAGGATAAAAAATGGTTCCATGCGTGCCATCCGCCGGTTGGTTCAGGATTGGCCGGATTTGGACGAAAAGGATTGTCGGCTTGCCATGACCCGTTTGTTGCAATTCATGCGGTCACGCGCCTCCCGTGGCGAACTGACGCCGTATTTGAATCGTCTCTCACATATTCGCAGACTTGAACTTCACGATGTCAGCAACCCGGAAGAAGATGGGGATTTCAGCGATGACGACGTCAAAATCGGTTCACATGACCGTGGGGCAGAAGGAAAGCCAGCGCCGAAGCACAGTTTTCTGCGCACGCTTGCCACTGTTGGTGCGGGCGCCCTGACCGGAGCTTTGGTGACACGCTCTTTGTCTGGCAGGCGGCATACCAAGGAGAGCGCGAGCGCTGACGCCAGTTGTGCGGCGAATGTAGCAAGTTCGATCGGCGGAATAGGCGCTGGTTTTGACGATGATTACAGCAAGTCAGCGTATCCGCCGCCGAAAAAACGAGCCAAGGATACTATTATTCGGCGTATACCAGTCAAGAATGTGTCAATTACCCCTCCCTGAAGGGAGGGGTTTGGAAGAAAAGATGCTCACCACATCTGACCAACCAGGACGCAAAGCGATTGACTAGCCGATCTTTGACTAACTGAATTGACTGCCCGTGGTAGGGCAAAATACGTGAGAGATGTTACCCCAGTCCC
>Ga0302320_10010715_pt1 | contig 19498 bp, 16 predicted proteins | sample Bog_T0_3_FD_202130 | JGI IMG/M metagenome (GOLD analysis project Ga0302320, IMG submission 202130) | Peat permafrost microbial communities from Stordalen Mire near Abisko, Sweden - Bog_T0_3 | ecosystem: Environmental > Terrestrial > Soil > Wetlands > Peat | place: Sweden: Abisko, Stordalen Mire... | reverse complement strand
AGCGTGAGGCGCGCGCCCATGGCTTCGAGAGGCTTTCTGATCCGCTCCATGGGTCGGCGGGAAAGTGACTCGTCACCGATGAGAGTGAATGTGCCCTGCTGCGCGGCAAGCAACCCAGAGATCATGAGCATGGTCGAGCCGGAGTTGCCGCAGTCGAGTGGATGGTTCGCCGGTGTAACCTGGCCGGCGACGCCGGTGACTTCGATTGAGTCATCGTCGGTACGGTTGACCTTCGCGCCGAGAGCCTGCATACAGGCCAGCGTTGAGGCGCAGTCCGCGCCGGTGGAGAAGTTGGTGAACCGCGAGGTGCCCTCGGCAAATGCGCCGAGCATGGCGTAGCGATGGCTGATGGATTTGTCGCCGGGCAAGCGAAGGCTGCCCATGATGTTGCGCGCGGGATGGATGAGGCGTTCCTGAGTGGAGATGGACAAGAGGGCTCCGGTGAAATGGACGTTCTCTCCGAGTTTATCGAATGGGGATGGGGGAAATGTATGCAGGTTGAGATTTGTGGCCTCACACCCATGACGCGATAAGACTGCGTCATGGATGGGGCACCCAGAAGCCTTGGTTTGTAGAGACATTCCCTAAGGGGCTAAAGCCCAGATACATTTGATGCTTGACTTATGTACGGGCTGAAGCCCGTACCCTTCATGACGAGATAATCACAAGGGCGGGTAAAGATGCTGATACCCTAGAGGCATGAAATTTGGCGTGCTTGTTTTTCCGGGCTCGAACTGCGACCACGATACCTACAACGTAATCGCCGAAGTAGCGAAGCAGCCGGTCGTGTTTCTCTGGCACGACTCTGAGAATTTGCAGGGCGTGGATGCGGTATTGGTCCCCGGTGGGTTTGCTTATGGCGACTATTTGCGCACGGGCGCCATTGCGCGCTTCTCGCCCGTCATGCAATGGGTGAAGAAGTTTGCCGCCGCTGGCGGCCCGGTGCTGGGCATCTGCAACGGGTTTCAAATCCTGACCGAGTCCGGCCTGTTGCCCGGCGCGCTGATGCGCAACGCGGGGTTGAAGTACATCTGCAAACAGGTGCATCTGCGCGTGGAAACGACTAACAGCCCCTTCACGCGCACAGTGAATAAGGGCGATGTGCTCCAGATGCCGATTGGGCACATGGAAGGCAACTACTTCTGCACGCCGGAGGATTTGTCGCGGCTCGAGGCTGAGGACCGGATTGCGTTTCGTTATGTGACGCCGCAAGGGGATCTGACTGCGGAAGCGAATCCAAACGGGTCGCTGAGCAACATTGCCGGCATTTTGAATGAGCAGCGGAATGTGCTCGGAATGATGCCGCATCCGGACCGGTCAAGCGAGTTGCTGCTGGGCTCAGCAGATGGATGGAAGATTTTTGAGTCGATGGTTGAGGCGCTGACGGCTAAATAAAGTTTCTCCTTTTGACTCTTCCAACCTGGAGAGCACTAGAGCGTTTTCGGTTTGAGTGTTTATGGTTCAAACTGAGAGCTGTGCTCTCCCACCCTTGAATCAAAAGCGATTCAAGGACGGGGCACCCAAAGTGTTGCTAACACTTGACGCGAAAATGCTCTAAAGTCCCAACCCGCCGTCGACTGCGAGAATTTGGCCGGTCGTAAACGGCGCGTGTGCGGCAAAGTAAAGCACAGCTTCCGCCACTTCCGCGGCTGAGCCATTGCGCAAGAGCGGAGTCCTGGATGCAATTCGCGCGGCACGGGCAGAAACTTCGGGAGCAGCCTTTCCCTCATCCGCCATATCGATCCAACCCGGCGCGACACAGTTGACGCGCACCTCAGGCGCGAAGGACTTTGCCATGGCCTGCGTAAGCATGTGCAGCGCGGCCTTCGAGGCGCAGTAGTGCGCGTGACCGGGCCATGCGCGTTGGCCTCCTAACGAGCCGATATTGACGATGCAGCCGTGAGACGTGCGCAGATGGGGCAGCGCCTCGCGAGAGACTAGAAATGGCCCTCGGGTGTTGGTTGTAAACACCGCGTCCCACTCGTCGAGTGTGAGCGTGGCGAGATCGGCGCTGGCAAACACGGCAGCGTTATTTACCAGGATGTCGAGACGGCCAAGAGTTTGAGTGGCCGTGCGAATGGCAAGGCGCACAGAGTCCTCCGAGCGCACATCGCACTGGATTGCCCGGGACTTGCCGCCAATGGCGGCAATACTGGCAGTGGTCCCCGCTGCATCGAAATTTGAATTGTGGAAAGTAATGGCAACATCAGCTCCCGCACGGGCAAGCGTGAGCGCGATTTCGCGGCCAATGCGGCGCGCGCCGCCGGTCACGAGTGCCGATTTGCCGGTTAGGGGTAGGTCGGGCATGATGGTCGCCTGCATTGCCGGAGTTTGAAAATCAAAGGCCGCAGGCAGATGGGAAGGCAGCGGCCAGTGTTTGAATCATCGACATGCATCATCTTTTCGCGTTCAAACTACTTGGGCGCATCTGGTGTGGAAGGCTTGCTTGGCGCTTGATCCTTGGGCGCGTTCTGGCTTTTGCCGTCACCTTGGTTGTAGATCGAGTACTGCTGCCCCGGGCGCTTCATGCGGACCTCTTTGGTGATCTGATCCTTGTCGACTTTGTAGTCTTCGCCATAAGTCTGAAATCCGCTGGCGATAATCTGCATTCGCACCGTATCGCCGATTGGGATCACGTCGATCACCGTCTTCCCATCTTCATTGGTCTTTACCTCAAGTGCGCCTTTATCTGTATCGCCCTCAAGGGGATGAAAGATGACCGCTGCATTCTCGATGGGCTTGCCGTTCGCATCCCTGATTACCCTGACTTCAATGCGCGCGGCAGGCGGCGGAACCTTGTACTTGCGTGGGTGCGGGTTGGTGTTTTCCTGCGCGAAGGCAAAAGTGACGAACAGCAGCGTAAAAGCAGCCGTGACGGCCGAGAAGCGGAGAAGGGAACGGTCAAACATGGGACTTATTGTAATTGGTCGCATGGTTGATTGGCACGGGCAAGCAAAGCATGTAGACGGAGAATTGTGATGAATGAATGGACTCCTCAAGCGCTGCATTCTTATCATTTCCGATTCGGACCCTAAATAAGATATTTATTATGTTATATATGCGCATTATTTGGCGAATCTTAGCGTATTACGCTCACATTTAATCAAAATGTCCTTGACAATCTCCGAGAGATTCCCTATCGTTAGCAATTGGATGGCGTGACTGCTAGCAGGTGACTCCAGTAACTGGTAACCGGCGATGTTCGCATCCGCAGTTTTCTGAGTTTCGAAGTTGAACCAGAACCCGTATTCAAATACCCACGGCCAGGATCAATCGGGCTGTGCGTCAATGAGAAGAAAAACAAAGGAGAAGCAAAGCAATGGCTGCAACAGCAACGGCAAAGAAAACCTTTACACCGCTTCATGACAGAATCCTGGTCCGCCGCATGGAAGAGGGCGAGACTGTTCGCGGGGGCATCATCATCCCCGATAGCGCCAAGGAGAAGCCCATGGAGGGTGAAGTGATCTCCGTCGGCAAAGGCAAGTCGAACGACGAGGGCAAGGTCTTCCCGCTGGACGTGAAGGCGGGCGACAAGATTCTCTTCGGCAAGTACTCCGGCACCGAGATCAAGATCGACGGCGAAGAGTTCCTGATTATGCGCGAAGAAGAAGTTCTCGGCATCGTGAAGTAGCTGCGCTAGTACTGGTCAGTGGTCAGTGCTCAGTAAAGGCCGCTCACCTCAGCTTTAACTCTGGCCCAAAAATTCGCACAATCGTAAGCATTGAACTTTACAACAACTGGTCACTGAACACTGTTCACTGATCACTGGAGAGAGAATCATGGCAAAGCAGATTTTGCACGGAGAAGAGTCGCGTCAGGCGATTCTGCGCGGCGTCAACACGCTGGCAGACGCAGTGAAGGCGACACTCGGCCCCAAGGGCCGCAACGTTGTGATTGAGAAGAAGTTTGGCTCGCCCACCATCACCAAGGACGGCGTGACGGTGGCCAAAGAGATTGACCTGAAGGACCCGCTTGAGAACGTGGGCGCGCAGCTGGTTCGTGAAGTTGCTTCCAAAACCAGTGACGTCGCCGGCGACGGCACAACGACTGCCACCGTGTTGGCGCAGTCGATCTTCCGCGAGGGCGTTAAGACCGTTGCCGCCGGCGCAAACCCGACGGCTCTAAAGCGCGGCATCGAGAAGGCCGTAGCCACTGTCATCGGTGTTCGCGACAAAGAAGGCAAGTGGACCGAGGGCGGCGCTCTTGGCAAGCTGTCAAAGCCTGTTAACGAGGGATCAGTTGCCCAGGTAGGCGCGATCTCAGCCAACGGCGACCAGGAGATCGGCGACATTATCGCCGAGGCAGTGAAGGTTGTGGGCAAGGACGGCGTCATCACCATCGAAGAGTCCAAGACCATGCACACCGGCCTTGAGACTGTCGACGGAATGCAGTTTGACCGCGGCTATCTCAGCCCCTATTTCGTCACCGATGCCGAGCGTCTTGAGTCGGTTTTGGAAGATCCCTACATCCTGATCTACGAAAAGAAGATCAGCGCCATGAAGGACCTTCTGCCACTGCTTGAGCAGGTTGCCCGTGGCGGCAAGCCGCTCTTGATTATTGCCGAGGACGTTGAAGGCGAAGCGCTGGCGACACTCGTTGTGAACAAGCTGCGCGGCACGCTGAACGTTGCGGCCGTCAAGGCTCCCGGCTTTGGTGATCGCCGCAAGGCCATCCTGGGCGACATTGCCATCCTCACCGGCGGCAAGGCCATCACGGAAGACTTGGGCATCAAGCTCGAAGGCGTCAAGCTCGAGGATCTTGGCCGCGCCAAGCGCGTCACCATCGACAAGGACAACACGACCATCGTTGACGGCGCCGGCAAGACAACCGACATCGAAGGCCGCGTGAAGGAGATTCGTTCGCAGATCGAGAAGACCACCTCGGACTACGACAAGGAGAAGCTCCAGGAACGCCTTGCCAAGCTGGTCGGCGGCGTTGCCATCATCAAGGTGGGTGCTGCAACCGAGACCGAGCTGAAGGAGAAGAAGGCTCGCGTTGAGGATGCGCTGCACGCAACCCGTGCGGCTGTCGAAGAGGGCATCGTCCCGGGCGGCGGCGTGGCACTGGTTCGCGCCATGCCTGCTGTGAGCGCACTGATCGCAACGCTGACCGGCGATGAACGCACCGGCGCGCAGATCGTGCTTCGCGCACTGGAAGAGCCGCTTCGCCAGATCGTCGCCAATGCCGGCGAAGAGGGCGCGGTGGTTGTGGCCAAGGTACTTGAATCGAAGGAAGCGCACTACGGCTACAACGCGCAGACCGGCGTATTCGAAGACCTGGTCAAGGCCGGCGTCATCGATCCGACCAAGGTAACCCGCACGGCACTCCAAAACGCAGCCTCCATCGCGGCTCTGCTGCTCACCACGGAAGCTCTCATCTGCGAGATTCCTGAGAAGCAGGCAGCTCCGGCCGGCGGCGGACACGGCGGCGGCGGCATGGACGGCATGTACTAGGATTTGCCATCCAGATTCGCCCTCCAGATTCGCCATCTGGGCAGACGCGCCTTCGGCGCAAATACAAAAAGCCCCCCGGCTTCGGCCGGGGGGTTTTTTTGTGTGCGGCTTTTTTGTTTGGGTAGAGTGATGCCAGTCACCGGCAATGTGCATTGAGAGGACTAGACTGCCTTCCGTATGGAGCCTGCAGCATCGTTGGTGAAAGGTGGCCATCCATGACAACCCATTGTTCAATATGCAATGCGCAGATCGATTCATCCCAGGTACCGGCTTGGGTCTATTGTCCTCAATGCGGAACAGCGCTGGCTCGCGGAGTCTCGGCGGAGGTGGACGCCGGTCCGCTGGCTCATGAGGCCGCCCCGGTCAAACGGGCATTCGGCGGATTGTTTTTCGGGATTATCGTTACCCCGGTCTTTATCATCGTCGGGACGATGTTATGCCTCACCGGCCTGGGCGCGTTCCTGGGCATTCCGATGATTGTTGCCGGCGCGCTTGCGCCGCTGCTGGGGCCCATGATCGGCATGGACACGCACGCCGGGAAATGCCCGTGGTGCGGGGCCAAAGTAAGCATTGTGCCGCTTGTCGATTGCTTCCACTGCCAGGCCTGCAACGGCAGGATCACAGTGAAGAATCACCGCGACATGGCGCGGGCAAGCTAACGCCACGACTAAGAATTTCGCAGTCCGGCGCGGGATATGGGTGCCCCAAGTCTCGATTCTGAGACCTGGGAAAGCACAAAGATAAACGTTGAATTCGTTAGCCGCGCGCCTGCGCCGTTGCCGAGCGAGAGAGCGATCCGTGCTTCGTCATCAAGTACTCGTTGACGGCGGCAGCGGCCTTTCGCCCTTCCGAGATAGCCCACACAACGAGTGACTGCCCACGCCGCATATCGCCGGCGGCGAAGATGCCATCCACCGAGGACATGAAGTTGTTGGTGGCCACGTTGCCGCGGTTGTCGAGCGCCAACCCCAATTGCTCGATCATGCCATTCTTGACCGGGCCCAGGAAGCCCATGGCAAGCAGAACCAGGTCCACGTCCATGGTGAACTCGCTGCCCGCAATCGGCTCGAACTTGGGCGGCGGACCCACGCGGACGGCGTGAAGCTGCTTCACGTTGCCGTGCTCGTCGCCGGTGAACTGGATGGAGTTGATGCTCCAGTCGCGGATGCCGCCCTCTTCGTGCGCGCTCTCTGTGCGCAGTTGCAGCGGCCACAAGGGCCACGGCGTTGAAGAGGCGCGCTCGTTCGGCGGCTTGGGCATAATTTCAAACTGGTGCACGCTCCTGGCGCGCTGGCGGTGGCTGGTGCCGAGGCAATCCGCGCCGGTGTCGCCGCCGCCGATGATGACCACGCGCTTATCCGTGGCCAGAATCGCAATCGCGGGATCAACAACATCGCCCTCGTTGCGGCGATTCTGCTGCGGCAAAAACTCCATAGCGTAATGAATGCCTTTCAACTCGCGACCGGGAATCGAAAGGTCACGCGGATGCTCCGCGCCGCCGCAGAGCAGGATGGCGTCGTACTGCTCGGTGAGCAGCTCGACCGGAATGTTGCCGCCGACGTGCGCGTTGGTCTGGAAGATGACGCCCTCGGCCTTCATCTGATCGATGCGCCGGTCGATGACGTGCTTCTCAAGTTTGAAGTTCGGAATTCCGTAACGCATCAACCCGCCGATGCGGTCGTTCTTCTCGTAAACCGTCACCGAGTGGCCGGCGCGGCGCAACTGTTGCGCGGCGGCCAGGCCTGCTGGGCCGCTGCCGACAACAGCAACGCGCTTGCCCGTGGTGTGCGCAGGAGGCTCGGGCTTGATCCATCCCTCATTCCATCCCCTCTCGACAATCGAGCGTTCGATCAGCTTGATCGAAACCGGCGGCGAGGTGATGCCGAGCACGCAGGCTGCTTCGCACGGCGCAGGACAGATGCGCCCGGTGAACTCCGGAAAATTGTTGGTCGAGTGCAGGCGGCGAATCGCGGTCTCGAAGCGATCGTGATAGACAAGATCGTTCCAGTCGGGAATGAGGTTGTTGACCGGGCAGCCGGTATGGCAGAAGGGAACGCCGCAGTCCATGCACCGCGCGCCCTGCTCGCGCTGTTTCTCGGCGGGGAACGGCTCGTAAATCTCCAGCCAATCCTTGACGCGCTCTTCCGGCTTGCGCCGCGTGGCTTGTTCGCGCTCGATCTCCAAAAATCCAGTGTCTTTACCCATTGTGCACCTCAGCTGCTTCCTTGCGTTTTACGCCGAGAACGCGTTTGTATTCGTGCGGGAAGACCTTGATGAATTTGGACTGCGCTTCGGTCCAGCGCTCGAGGATCCAGGCTGCGCGCGGGCTGCCGGTCAGGTCACGATGCCGCTCAAGCAGTCCGCGAACGAGAGCAACATCGGCCTCCTCGACAAGCGGGTCGAGATCGACGCTGACCGGGTTGCAGCGCCGCGTGCCAAAGTCAACCTTATCGTCGTAGACGTAGGCAATGCCGCCGCTCATGCCCGCGGCAAAGTTGCGGCCCGTCGAGCCCAGCACAATGACGAGCCCGTTGGTCATGTACTCGCAGCCATGATCGCCCACGCCCTCCACAACCGCCGTAGCACCGGAGTTGCGAACCGCAAACCGCTCGCCGGCTTTGCCGTTCAGGAAGACCTCGCCGCTGGTTGCGCCGTAGAGCACCACGTTGCCGACCAGAATGCTCTCCTCCGGCAGGAAGCTCGAAGTCTTTGGCGGATAGACGATGATGCGCCCGCCCGAGAGGCCTTTGCCTAAATAATCGTTCGAGTCGCCTTCCAGCTCGAGGGTAACGCCGTTGGGCACGAATGCGCCAAAGCTTTGCCCGGCCGAGCCGTGGAAGTTGAAGTGAATGGTCCCGTCCGGCAGTCCGGCCGATCCGTATCGGCGAGCGATCTGACCGCCCAGCATGGCGCCAACCGTTCGATGCACATTGCGAATCGCGAAGTTGCCCTTGACAGGTGTTTTGAACTCAAGCGCGGGCTTGGCCTTTTCAATCAGAGCATGATCGAGGGCCGACTCCAGCCCGTGATCCTGCGCCTGCGTGCAGTGCCGCGACACGCGCGAGGGCAACTCCGGCGCGTAGAGAATCGACGAGAGGTCGATACCCTTGGCCTTCCAGTGCTGGTCGGCAACGCGGGCGTCGACCTTTTCAACGTGGCCCACCATCTCGCTGACTGTGCGGAAGCCAAGCTTGGCCATGTGCTGCCGCATCTGTTCGGCAATAAAGAAAAAGAAGTTGATTACGTGTTCGGGCGTGCCCTTGAAGCGCGCGCGCAGCACCGGGTCCTGCGTCGCAATGCCGACTGAGCAGGTGTTCAAGTGGCACTTGCGCATCATGATGCAGCCCATCGTGATGAGCGGCATGGTGGCAAAACCGAATTCTTCCGCACCGAGCAGCGCGGCGATCACCACATCGCGCCCGGTCTGCAGCTTGCCGTCCGTTTGCACCTTGATGCGGCTTCGCAGGTCGTTCAGCAGCAGCACCTGCTGCGTCTCGGCTAGGCCAAGCTCCCATGGCAGGCCGGCGTGCTTGATGGAACTGAGCGGCGATGCGCCCGTTCCCCCGTTGTCGCCCGAAATCAGCACCACATCCGCATGAGCTTTTGACACGCCAGCTGCAACCGTGCCCACGCCAGCCTCTGAAACCAGCTTCACGGCGACGCGCGCCAGCGGGTTCACGTTCTTCAAATCGTGAATCAATTGGGCCAGATCTTCAATGGAATAAATGTCATGATGCGGCGGTGGCGAAATCAGTCCCACGCCGGGAATCGAGTGCCGCGTCTTTGCAATCGCCGCATCCACCTTGTACCCCGGCAACTGGCCGCCCTCACCGGGCTTTGCGCCCTGCGCCATCTTGATCTGCAGCTCGTCAGCGTTGACCAGATAGTTTGTCGTCACGCCAAACCTTCCGCTTGCCACCTGCTTCACCGCGCTGCGGCGCAGATCGCCGTTGGCGTCGCGTGTAAAGCGCTCTTCGTCCTCGCCGCCTTCGCCGGTGTTCGACATGCCGCCGAGGCGATTCATGGCAATGGCCAGGGTCTCGTGCGCTTCTTTACTAATTGACCCGTAGCTCATGGCTCCGGTCGTAAAGCGCTTCACGATCTCCTTGGCCGGCTCAACCTCTTCGATCGGAATCGGCGTGTCTGCATATTTGAGCTTCAACAATCCGCGCAGCGTACAGAGGTTCTTGTTCTGATCGTCGATCAGGTCCGTGTACTCCTGGAACGTCGCGGGATTGTTATTCCGCACCGCGTGTTGCACCTTGCTGATGGTCAGCGGATTCAGCAGGTGATACTCGCCGCCCTCGCGGTACTGGTACTGCCCGCCGACGACGAGATCGGTTTCAGAATCCGTCAACGGCTGGAAGGCATAGGCGTGCTTCATGGCCGCTTCACGCGCCAGCACGTCGAGCCCGATCCCTTCAATGCGCGAGGCAGTATGGGGGAAGTAAGCGTCGATGAGGGACTTGTTGAGGCCCACAGCCTCAAACACCTGCGCGCCGCGATAGCTCTGCAGCGTGCTGATTCCCATCTTGGAGATGGTCTTGAGCAGCGCCTTGTTGATTGCCTTGATGAAGTTCTTCTCCGCGTACTCGGCAGTGATCGACTCCGGCAGCAGATTGCGCTTCTTCAGGTCGTGAATGGTCTCAATAGCCAGATAGGGATTGATCGCGCTGGCGCCATAGCCGATCAGCAGAGCAAAGTGCATGACTTCGCGCGGTTCGCCGCTCTCAATGATGAGCGCGACCTGGGTGCGAGTCTCTTCCTTGATGAGGCGGTTGTGAACCGCGGCCATGGCCAGCAGGCTGGGAATGGGAGCGTACGTAGGATCGACGCCGCGGTCGGAGAGAATGAGCAGCGAGTAGCCGGACTGAACCGCATGAGAGGCGCGGTCGCTCAGCTCGTCGAGCGCGTGCTTCAGGCCCGCTTCGCCGTCGGCAGCGCGGAACAGAGCAGGCAGCGTGGTGGCCAGCAAATCTCCCGACGAGATGCGACGCAGCTTCTCCAGATCGCGATTGCTCAAAATCGGATGCGGCAGCTTCAGCGTGTGGCAGTTCTCCGACTTCTCTTCCAGAATGTTGCGCTCGGTGCCGATGTAACTGATCAGGGACATGACCAACTCTTCGCGAATCGGATCGATAGGAGGATTCGTAACCTGCGCGAAGAGTTGCTTGAAGTAGTTGAACAGGGACTGCGGGCGGTCCGAGAGGCAGGCCAGCGGCACATCCGTGCCCATCGACCCAATCGGCTCCTCGCCCTTGGCCGCCATGGGCAGCAGCAGGATGCGCAGATCCTCTTCGCTATAGCCGCAGGCACGTTGGCGGCGCAGCAGCGTCTCATGGTTGGAGCCGATGACGCGCGTCGGCTCGGGCAGCATGTCGAGAGTGATTTGCTGCTGCTTGAGCCACTCGCCGTAAGGCTGGCGAGCGGCAAGCTCCTTCTTGATTTCTTTGTCGGAGATAATGCGCTGCTTCACCGTGTCAACCAGGAACATGCGGCCCGGTTGCAGGCGGCCTTTTTTGCGCACGTCCTCGGGCGGCACTTCGATTACGCCGGCTTCAGATGCCAGCACAACCAAATCGTCCTTGGTCACAATGTAGCGGCCGGGGCGCAGTCCGTTGCGGTCGAGCGTGGCTCCCACAACACGGCCGTCGGTGAAGGCAATCGCCGCCGGTCCATCCCATGGTTCCATCAGCGAGGCGTGGTACTCGTAGAAGGCGCGCTTGTCCTCATCCATGTCCGGATTGCCGGACCAGGCTTCAGGAATCAGCATGGCCATGACATGGGGCAGGGAACGGCCCGATTGAAACAGGAACTCGACTGCGTTGTCGAGCGAGGCGGAGTCACTGCCGCCGGGAACGACTACTGGATACAGCTTGTCGATCTGATTTCCGGTGGGGCCGTAATACAGCGGGCTCTTGCAGACCGACTGGCGCGCGTTCATCCAGCTCACGTTGCCGCGGACGGTATTGATCTCGCCGTTGTGGGCCACGTAGCGGTAAGGGTGGGCCAGCTTCCAGCTCGGAAATGTATTTGTTGAAAACCGCTGATGGACCAGAGCAAGAGCGGAAGTTACAAGCGGGTTGGCCAGCTCGTAGTAGAACTTTTCAATCTGCGGTGCCAGCATCAACCCTTTGTAGACGATCGTGCGACAGGAAAACGAAGGAACGTAGAAGAATTCCTTGTCTTCGATATCGGATGCCGCAATCTCGTTCTCCGTCCGGCGGCGGATGCGATACAGCAACCGCTCAAAGGCATCCTCGTCGAGGTCTTCCCGCTTCGAAACAAACAACTGCTCGATATACGGCTGCGAGGCGCGCGCCTGGCGGCCAATCGCGTCCCCGTTGACCGGCGTGTCCCGCCAGCCCAGGACCTTCAGCCCCTCTTCAACCACAATTCGTTCAAAGATTCCCTCGCACTGGAGGCGATCCAGCTTTTCGACGGGCAGAAAGCACATGGCAACGCCGTATTCGCCGGCAGCGGGCAGCTCGATGCCCTGCTCGGCGCAGTCCTTGGCAAAAAAGGCATGAGGGACCTGGATCAGGATGCCCGCGCCATCGCCCGTCTGCGGGTCGCAGCCCGCGGCTCCGCGATGGGTGAGGTTGATAAGCACCTCAAGACCCTTGCGGATAATGTCGTGGCTTTTCTCGCCGCGAATGCTGGCTACAAGGCCCATGCCGCATGCATCGTGCTCATGCTGCGGGTGATAAAGTCCCTGGGCTTCGGGTGTGCTGAGGCGAAAACTCTGTGTATTCATGGCAGCCTTTTCGTCGTGCAAATTGGTTGACCGGGCCGGAAATCTTGACCGGAAATCTTGGCCGGAAACCTCGAATAGACACATCCCCCGTGCGATCCCAGCAGTGGAAATCGCCTGTTGCATAGTCAAGAAGTGTGCTTGAGCAGTCCGGCCGCGTCCGGGACCACTTATACCAATATAACGAAAAATTCACACCGATGCAGAATTCAATTCCCAAAATTGGATAGCGAGCGTCCGGGTTTCAGCCCCCCGTGGTTTCTCGTGTATTTTGGTAATTGGACTTAAGGGTGGAGAATGCCAGCGCGCGATACGATACTTGTCACCGGCGGGGCTGGTTTCATTGGCTCGAACTTCATTCTGCAATGGCTGGAAGCAACCGGCTCCTCCGTCATCAATCTGGATGCCCTGACCTATGCGGGCAACCCGGCCAACCTGGCATCGGTTGAGGGCAATCGCCGTTACAGCTTTCATCGCGGCGATATCTGCCACCCGGATCTTGTGCAAAATCTGCTGCACACCGAGCGGCCCAGGGCCATCGTTCATTTCGCGGCTGAAAGCCATGTGGACAGATCAATCGCCTCGCCGGAGGCATTTGTACGTACAAATGTGAACGGGACCTTCAACCTGGTCGAACAGGCGCGCAAATACTGCTCCACGTTGAATGAAGCGGATCGCTCCTCGTTCCGCTTTCTCCACGTTTCAACCGATGAAGTGTATGGCACGTTAGGCCCGGACGATCCTGCCTTCTCTGAGACCAGCCCCTACGCCCCGAACAGCCCATACGCCGCTTCCAAAGCCGGCGCGGACCACCTGGTCCGCGCATACCATCACACCTTCGGCCTGCCCGTGCTCACGACCAATTGCTCCAATAACTACGGCCCCTATCAATTCCCAGAAAAGTTGATCCCGCTCATGGTTTTGAACGCCTTGGAGGGCAAACCGCTGCCCGTTTACGGCGATGGCAAGAACGTACGGGACTGGCTCTTTGTCGAGGAGCACTGTTCGGCCATTCGGACTGTGCTTGAGCGCGGACGGCCCGGCGAGACCTACAACATTGGCGGCAACAGCGAGAAAGCCAACATCGATGTGGTTAACACCATCTGCGATCTGGTAGATGAGATGCGGCCGGTTACTGATTCTGGGCGGGATGGGAACTCGCGCCGGAATCTGATCACCTACGTCGAGGACCGCCCCGGCCACGACCGCCGCTACGCCATCGACGCCAGAAAGATCAGCCGGGAACTGGGCTGGCAGCCGTCTGTAGACTTCGAGGGCGGACTGCGCAAGACCGTACGCTGGTACTTGGACAACTCCGCCTGGATCGACGGCGTGCGAACCGGAGCTTATCGAGACTGGATCATGAAGAACTACGCAGAACGGACAGAAATTTGATGAGCGATATGAGGGGAATATGAAAGGCATCATTCTTGCCGGAGGCTCCGGAACCCGGCTCTACCCGGTTACTCATGTCGTCTCCAAGCAACTTCTGCCCATCTACAACAAACCCATGATCTACTACCCGCTGAGCACGCTGATGCTGGCGGGGTTGCGGGAGATTTTAATCATCTCCACGCCGCAGGACACGGGCCGCTTTGCCGAACTGCTGTGCGACGGCCGCAAGTGGGGCCTCGATATCAGCTACGCGGTGCAGCCCAGTCCGGACGGCCTCGCGCAGGCCTTTCTCATCGGCAAAGACTTCATTGGAACCGAAACCAGCGCTTTAATTCTTGGCGATAACATATTCTACGGACAGGGTTTCTCCCGCCAACTGCAATCCTCTGCCGCGCGAGAAAGCGGCGCAACGGTATTTGCCTATCCAGTCGAAGATCCCGAACGGTACGGCGTAGTCGAGTTCGACTCCAAGGGCCGCGCCGTGAGCCTGGAAGAGAAGCCAAAGCAGCCCAAATCGCGCTATGCCGTCACGGGACTCTATTTTTACGATCGCGACGTTGTGCGACTAGCCACGGAGTTGAAACCCTCCCCGCGCGGCGAACTGGAGATCACGGACCTGAACCGGCTCTATCTGGATCAAGGAAAACTCAACGTCGAAATCATGAGCCGCGGCATGGCGTGGCTCGATACCGGCACGCACGAGTCGCTCCTCGAAGCCTCCATGTTCGTTCACACTATCGAGCGCCGCCAGGGCCTGGACATTGCCAGCCCAGAGGAGATCGCCTACCGCCAGAAGTTCATCACAGCCGAGCAACTGGAGGCACTTGCGCAGCCGATCTCGAAGAGCCGCTACGGCCAATACCTGCTGGAACTGCTGCGGGAACCGTATCTGTCTCCGGATGGGGCAAGAGAATGATGGTGCGCTATGAAGATTGAAGAGACATCGCTCCCCGGCGTGCTTGTGTTTACTCCAGCCGTCTACCGGGACAACCGCGGCCTGTTTCTTGAGAGCTTTAACCAGCGCACGATGACAGCCGCCGGCCTGCCCGAGATTTGGGCGCAGGACAATTTTTCGCAGTCGAAGAAGAACGTGCTGCGCGGCATCCACTATCAAATAACCCAGCCGCAGGGAAAACTGGTCCGCGTCACGCACGGCGCGGTGCTGGACGTTGCCGTAGATCTGCGCCGCGGCTCTCCCGCATTCGGCAAGCACATTGCTGTGGAACTGACCGCCGACAACGCCCGCATGATGTGGATTCCCCCCGGCTTCGGCCATGGTTTTCTGGTGCTGAGCGAGGAGGCGGGCTTTGCCTATAAAGTTACCGACTACTATGCGGCGGCCGGCGAGCGGACGATTGCCTGGAACGATCCGCGGTTGAATATTCCCTGGCCGATTGCGGACGCGGATGTAATCATCTCCGACAAAGACCGCCAGGGCGCGCTTCTTAAGGATGCGGAAGTGTTTGCTTAGAGCAGAATCCGAGTAGATGTACCCAACTGCACGCCCATCAAGAGTCATTTTCCTTAAGAAAATGACACCTTTCACGATCGTCCAATGGGCACTGTTACTCGGATTCTGCTCTCTAGACGGCTGAAACGGGCGCAAAATCCCGCGACAGACCGTCCGCGGCGAGTGATATGATTCGCGGGCAACATAAATACTAGAATCAGTCACGGGAAATATGTTTAAAAAGCTATTTCTGATGAAATTCTTGCCAGTGAAAGCGGATGCGGGGTTGTTGGTGATGCGCTCCATCCTTGCTGTATCCCTCTTTGTTAAACATGGCATTGAGAAGATATTCGGTTTTCAGTCGAGCATCGTGCACCTTGCCTCCAGTGGTCATTACGTCAGGCTGATAGGGCCGGGGCCTTCACTGTTTTGCGCCACGGTGGCCGACGGGCTGCTGACGGTTCTGTTGCTTCTGGGACTCGGTACCCGGTGGTGCGCATTTCTGATCTTTATAAATCTTTCAACCGCATGGGTGGTTGTGGGCATGCCATACGCCGGGCATCAGGTGACGGGCACTGCCGGGGAGATGATCTTTGCTTACATTGCCGGCATTCTTTGCCTGGCGCTGACGGGTGGCGGACAGTACAGCATCGACACCTTACTGGGAAAATAGACCGCTCCTTCAGGCGCGCATTGAGCAATACCTGCATGGCGACAAATGTTATACTTACGTGTTGTGCGCATGCTTGCGCCGTTACTTCCGATCTCGTTGAGGTTCCTATGTCCGGCCATTCCAAATGGGCCACAATCAAGCACAAAAAGGGCGCGCTCGATGCCAAGCGCGGCAAGGTATTCACCCGCATCATCAAGGAAATCACCATTGCCGCCAAGTCCGGCGGCGACCCGGACGGCAACCCTCGCCTGCGGACGGCAATCCTGGCCGCCAAGGCTGAGAATATGCCCCAGGAAAACATCAAGCGCGCGATTCAGCGCGGCACCGGTGAGCTCGAAGGCGTCAGCTACGAAGAGATTTCGTTTGAAGGCTATGGCCCCGGCGGTGTTGCTGTTATCGTCGACGTGCTTACCGATAACCGCAATCGCGCCGTGAGCGAGATCCGATTTGCCTTCTCAAAGAATGGCGGAAACCTCGGCGAAACCGGCTCGGTCCGCTTCATGTTCTCGAAGAAGGGCCTCATCGCGGTCGAAAAATCTGCCGCTACCGAAGAGCAGTTGATGGACATCGTGCTTGAACACGGCGGGGAAGACCTGAACGACGAAGGCGACAGTTGGGAGATCATCACCGATCCCGCATCGTATGAAGCGGTCAGCACAGCCATCAAGGCCGCCAAAATACCAACGGTGATGAGCGAGGTGACCATGGTCGCCTCTACCTACACCAAGCTCGAAGGCTCGCCAGCCAACCAGATGATGCGCCTGCTCGATGCCCTCGAAGACCTGGACGACGTGCAGAACGTCTACTCCAACTTCGATATGGACGCCGAGCAAGTGGAGCACGCGGCCGGATAAGTACGTTTGAAGGTCACCGGAAGGCCGCCCGGATGTGGCGGCTTTTTTATGAACTGAGAACCGGGAGGCAACGGATCGTCTTGAAATATTCGCAAAAAATTGTACTCATTGCCTGTTTAGCTGTTGTTCTTTCCTTCTGCGCGCGCACTGCAACCGCAGCCGCGGCCACCGACTTTGGCGCCGACAATCCGGTGGCGAGAGTGCGCAACAATCAAAGCTGGGAGTATGGGCCGTTTATCAACTGGGGTACCGGCGTCGGCGACCGCGCGAACTTCAAATTTCTTTGGGGCGGTTTCCAACTCGCCAAGCCTCTGACTCCTGTTCTGCGCGCCGGAATTTTAAGTGGACAATTTGAGTTTGGCGGCAACATCATGCCGCTCTGGCAGGCATACACTCCACCACCACATCTGCAGGCCACAACTTGCCAAACGCCTGGTGGGCAGCCGGTCTCGTGCATGTTGCAGCTTGCCGGCGGAACCTATCGCGGCGTGAGCCTTACGCCGGTCATCTTTCGATGGAACTTTCTTACGAAATCCAGACGCATTCAGCCATGGTTTCAGGGTGCCGGAGGACTCATCTACACCACGCACGAGTTCCCCCCCGATTTCGAGGTCGCAGGTACCGACTTCAGCACCAGCGTGTGGAATTTTTCGCCCCAGGGCGGAATTGGCTTTCACTTGTTCACTGCTCCCAAGCGCTCCATCGACGTGGGCTTGAATGCCGTGCATATCTCCTCCGCCTCGCTAGGCGATCGCAACCCGGGCGTCAATGCCAGCCTACAGATTCAGGTCGGCTACACATACTGGAGAAAGTAATTTGCAGGGCGACGGCACTGCAATCTCTGTGTCAACGTGAATCAGCCAAGGTGAATCAGAATGAACGGCCCGGTCGTCGAGTGCGTCCCCAATTTTTCTGAAGGCAGAGATGCCGTCAAGGTCCAGGCCATTGTGAGCGCAATGCGCGGCGAAGGCGTGCGCCTGCTCGACTGGTCGATGGACGCGGACCACAATCGTTCGGTGGTGACCATAGCCGGCAGCGCCGATGTCGTCGTGGAAGCCGCGGTGCGGGGCGTAGGCAAGGCGGTGGAACTGATCGACCTGAACCGGCATGAGGGCGAGCATCCGCGCATCGGAGCGGCGGATGTAATCCCATTCGTCCCGGTCTCCGGAATCCGTCTTGAGCAATGCGCCATGCTGGCCCGTCAGGCCGGCCTTGAGATCTGGCGTCGGTTTGGAGTTCCCGTTTACTTTTATGAAGCCGCCGCAGCGCGGCCAGACCGAGCCAACCTGGAGGACCTGCGCCAGGGTCAATTTGAAGGTCTGCGGGAGTCGGTTCACAAGGACCCCAGACGCCGGCCCGATCTGGGCGGTCCAGACCTGCATCCGACGGCAGGAGTTTGTGCCGTGGGCGCGCGAAAGTTTCTGGTGGCCTATAACATCTACTTCGATTCGACGGATGTCGCGGTGGTTCGCACCATTGCCCGCGGAATCCGGGCCTCCTCCGGTGGGCTCAAGGGGGTGAAAGCCATCGGAGTCATGGCCAACGGCCGGGCGCAGCTGTCGATGAACATTACCGATTTCACGGTCACACCCATCTCTCAGGTTCATGCGGCCATCACTGCTCTGGCGGCCAAGCACAGGGCCACAATGGCCGAATCGGAGGTCATCGGGCTCATTCCTGAGGCCGCCTGTGAGCGCGACAGCCCCTGGATGCGTCAATTAGGTGAGTTCGACGCTGAGACCAGGATTTTGGAGCGCCGGCTGGAGGCGCCCATTGCCTGGCCGGGCGACTGAAGTCGCAAACAATTTTCAGCTTCAGCGTCTAAAATGGAAGAGACAGTGCTTGTGTCTGCGCTCGTTGGGTTGGTCCCGGCAGAAGCAGTTTTATGTGGTCAATTCAAATTTTGTATTGTGTTGTTGGAGGTAGTTCGTGTTGAAGTCGATGAGGAATTTTTCGGTTGTGTCGATGGTGTTGGCAGCGGCTGTCGCTGCATCCGCCGCTCAGCTTTCAACAGATGCGCGCGCAGCCATCCCCCGCGAGGTGCAACAACTCGTGGTCATCGACTACAAAGTCATGCAAAACTCGCCTGCGGCCATGGATCTGCGCAACAAGGTGACCCCGCCGGAGTTGAAGCAGCTAGAGGAAGCACTGGAAAAGTCGGGCCTCAACGACAATCACGACGTGGACCAGTTGGCGTTTGCCCTGTTCCGCGAGTCGGATGCGAAAGAGGGTGAAGGCCTCGCAACGGTGGGCATTGCCCAGGGGCAGTTCAGCGAGCAGGACGTGCTGGCCAACTTCAAGAAGCAGAAGATTGTCGCCACAACTCTGCGTACCAACAAAATTTATCCGCTCACTCACTCAGGCATGGTGCTTTGCTTTGTGGATGCCTCCACGATGGTCTTCGGCCGGAAAGAGGCAGTGACCAAGGCTCTCGATTCGCGCGACGGATTGGCGCAGAACCTGCTCTCCAACGGATCCATGATGAGCGAGATGCAGACAGTCGATTCGAGTCCCTTGTGGAGCATTCTCGACGATAAAGGCACGCAGATCATGATGAAGCAGGCCCTGGGCGAGGCCGGTTCAGTGACAGACTTCGAGACGGTGCGCAAGCGCCTGCAGGGCTCCTGGTACACCATGGATTTCCAGCACGGCGTAAAGTTCAACTTGACTGTATCAACCGGGGATGCCTTTACCGCTGCAACCATCTCTTCGCTGATGTCGGCTGGCATCATGCTGCGCAAGATGAGCGGCTCCGACGCGGAGAAGCTGGCGTTGAGCGATACCGATATCAATTCCAGCGCCGGGCAGTTGAACGTCCATTTCGCAAGCACCGACGCGCAATTCAGCAGCCTGCTCCAGTCGCCGCTGTTCCAGAGCATGGTGCACTGAGTTCGCAACCCATAAAGAAGTAGTTCTATC
>Ga0302320_10010713_pt1 | contig 19498 bp, 14 predicted proteins | sample Bog_T0_3_FD_202130 | JGI IMG/M metagenome (GOLD analysis project Ga0302320, IMG submission 202130) | Peat permafrost microbial communities from Stordalen Mire near Abisko, Sweden - Bog_T0_3 | ecosystem: Environmental > Terrestrial > Soil > Wetlands > Peat | place: Sweden: Abisko, Stordalen Mire... | reverse complement strand
GCGCCCCATTGCACGTTTTCAAGAGGCAGTACGCCGAGCGTGTTGAACGGATTCTGCACGGCCAAAGCCTGATTGCGTTCGTAGTAATACAGAGAACCGTGGATTGCATTGGTTCCGGACTTGGTGACCAGGTTTACGCTGCCGCCGGGATTGCGGCCTACCTCCGCGGAGGATTGTGTCTGAAGGCTGAATTCCGCGATGGAATCGATGGGAAGCGTGACGCCGGCAATGTTCTCGACACCGCCCTGGTTGACTGCAGGAATGTTGTGCCACCAGTCATTGTTATCGGCGCCGTCAATCTGCCAGTTCACCTGGTTGCCGCGCGTCCCGTTGACGGAACCAAAGCCGCCGAGGGAGTAACCGGCAAAGCCAGGGGCCAGTCCAATCAGCTGTGTAAAGTCGCGGCCATTGAGTGGGATATCCTGGACGGTAATCTCGGGAATATCAGTCGTCTGAGTCGTCGAAGTCGTGTCCAGCGCGAGGCCGGACGCGTTGACTTCCACCGTTTCACCTGCAGCGGCCACAGCAAGCTTAACGGGCAGCGTGTAGATGACGCCCGCAGTCACCGGAACCGACGAAATCTTCTCGCCTTTGAAGCCACTGGCCGAAATCGAAATGGTGTACCCGCCAAGGGGCAAGTCCTGAAAGCTGAACTCTCCCGCGCTGGACGAGATGGTTTTGTGGGCCGAGTTGGTTGCCGTATCGGTGGCCTCGACAGTTGCGCCTGGAACGACAGCCCCGGACTGATCGGTTACGGTGCCGTTGATTCCGCCACGAAAAGTCTGGCTGATCAGAGAGCCGGGAAGCGCGAATAGGATTGTCACGGCAAGGAACAAAACCGCCCATCCACTTCGATTGATTTTGTGTTTCATATGGCCTGTCCTCCAGAAAATGCAGATAAAGGTGTACTGTCGTGCGCCCGTCAAATGGTGCAAAAACATCCGGAACATGAGCGGGCGCTCATGGACACACAAGTGATTATTTTTTCTTAGGGGGTCTACAAGGATGGTATTTAGGCGGATGCACTTCCATATCCAAGTTTACGCAGTGACGAAATAAGGAAGCAATAAAGAAAGGCAAGAAAAGCTTCCGGCCCTTGGGCGCGCTGTAGCTGTATTGGAGCGGCGTTGCCGTGAGAGAGGCTGCGGGGTGGCTGCTTCGCAAGTGTCTAGAGGCACTCCTGTTCCCACACCCTGATCAGCATCAGGCCAGAGAGATGCCGAAACCCGACCTCGAGGGAATCTTCCCCGGCAGTGGAGCCGAGGAACTCGGCCTGGGCAACCTGCGACTCGGGAACGGTCATGGAACAGGGGCGGGGCAACGACGACTTGAGCGTACCGGCGATCATGTTGGCGATCTCCTTTGCCGCATCCAGCGTGTCTGCCTCCGTGACTGACTCAAGCGGCTGCATCATCATGGCTGCTGTTGCCTGGTAAGCAAGGCCGCTGCTCATGCGGATATCGATCGTGCCCTTCCATACGCCGGCGAGAGAGACGCTTCCCAGCAGATGGCCCGCCGTGGCAGAGAAATCCAATGGCGAAGGAATGACTTCGAGATCCATTGCGAGCATCTGCTCCCAGAACTGGGCGTTGGCCTTGATGACGCTCTGCCGGTCGATTGGAGCCCGCATCGGATGCATACCCTCCTGAGAGACCGCCAGCAACTCTAAGTCTCTTCACAGCTTATCGGGTGAATTTCAGATTTCTCAAAGGATGGCGGGCGGGAGTGGGGTGCCGACGGTCATTTTATTTTCTTCATCTTTAGGAAAGCCGACGGCAGGAGCGAGTGATTTAAATCACCCAGCGGGGTGCTCCGGGATACAGCCACCGGGCCGAATCGGTGGCACTGTGGTGTCGCAAGGTGACTGCCATGACGGATTCAGTTGCTCCACCAGTCGGACTCTCAGGTACGGAACCGGCAAGAGCCCCGGTGCTGGACATCATGATGGCGCGGTGGCTCCATCCGAGAGTGATCCTGGTTGCATCGGATTTGACGGATCTGGACCGTCTGATGCCGTTTGCGCAGCAACAGGCGTCGGAAACAGGGGCTCGGCTGATTCTGATACACGTTGTGTCGACTTCGGCATCGATGGCGGCCGATGCTGCGGGAATGCCCTACTACGATCCTTCCGGAGCTTTGGAGTTTGCGACCAAGGGCCTGCAGCCGTGGTGTATGCATGCACGCGAGCGCGGTATGAGCTGCGAAACGCTGGTGCGCGAGGGAAATGCCGCGCAACAGATTGGCGCCGCGTCCAGGCAATTCAGAGCCGACAGGCTGATTCTGGGCACGCGGAGCCGCAGCAAGCTGGGAAAACTGCTGCTTGGTTCGGTGGCGGAACAGGTGTTGCGGTCAGTGAACGTGCCGGCGGTAACCATTGGACCGCAGGCTCATGCAGAAGTGGCGGTGGGCAGTGAGCGAGTGATGCTGCATGCAACGCTGCTGCGGGAAACAGCGCGAGCCGGGGCAATGGTTGCCGGACAAATCGCCGCAAGTCAAGGGGCAAGGCTGGTTTTGCTGCATGTTTTGCAGTCTACGGGCCGGTTTCTGAGCGATGAACCAGGGCGGGACGGGCAGCCAGCTGGCCTTGACTCGGCCGCGCTGCATCAGTTGCAGTTCCTGGCAACGGAGAGCCGGACCGCGTCTGGAGCTGACGTTGAGGCGCATGTGGTGCACGGGAGCCCGGCGATTGAGATTCTTGCCGAAGCGACCAAGCTGCGCGCCAACCTGATCGTGCTCGGTGCGCGAAACCATTCAATGTTTGAGGAACTGACCCGCGACCGGACTGTCTGCCGGGTGCTGGCACATGCACGTTGCCCGGTGCTGACGCTTCGGGAGGCGCCACAGGCGGCCATCATGAGCGCGGTGCTGCAGGAAAGTGCGCGGAGCTGATGGGCCAGAGACCTTGATCGTTGCCATCCGGCGAAAGGTGTTTCGGGCTGTTTTCGAGGCGGGACAATATCCACTTCGCACAATTGCTCAATGCTACCCAAGCCTTGCTCCATTTGGCGCCGATTTCAGGGGCATCAGTGTTCGATTCCGGCCATTCGAATGCGAGATCGGACAATCAAAGAGAGACAAAACCGGTCCAAAATGCCGGTTCATGTGCATGAATCCAATCAGATTTAGCCCAAGGATGGATTGGCGCGGCCCGTGCATGCACTGTATGCACTGCTCTGTGACATACGACGGCTCTGAGAGAAGGCGCACGAATGACAGGACTGCTTAAGGATGTTCGCTTTGCATTGCGGCAACTTGCCAGGAGCCCATGGTTCACATTGGCAACGGTGTCAATGCTGGCAATGGGAATCTGCGCCAACGGCACTGTTTTCAGCTGGATTGAGTCGACCCTTCTAAATCCCGTTCCGGGAGCTGCGCAAACCGACGAACTGGTCACGGTGCTGCGCGGTGCGTGGAACAATGCACCCTCGCCGCCGCTGTCTTATCCGGACTATCGCGACCTGCGGTCGATCAATCACAGCTTCAGCGGTATGCTGGCCTACCACGCCGACTGGGCAGCGCTGACAGGCGGCGACACGCCGCAGCGCGTTTATGCCGCGAACACATCGGCAAACTACTTTGACGTGCTGGGAGTGAGGCCGTATCTGGGTCGCTTTTTCCGGATGGACGAAGAAGCAAACCTGGGTGGCGCTCCTTACCTGGTGCTGGGGTACGACCTTTGGCGGACGCGGTTTGGAGCGGACCCGGCGATTGTCGGACGGTCCGTCGAGATCAACGAGCGGTCTCTGACGGTGATTGGCGTCGCGCCCAAGGGGTTCGTTGGTTGCATGCCGGGGATTCGCGACGATGCATGGGCGCCGCTTTCGCCGATCCGGCAAGAGGGCTCCAACTGGCAGATCGAGGGGCGCGGGCGGCCCTGGCTGAACGTCATGGGGCGCTTGCGCCCCGGTGTGAGCCGCGCAAACGCGACGCAGGACCTGGAATTGCAAATGCGCCAGTTGGTGGCTGCTTACCCCAGTGACCACCTGGACGTGAACACCATCTTTCTCGATCCACTGTGGCGCTCCCCGTTTGGCGCGAACGGGTATCTGGCGTCGTCGCTGCCTATTCTTTTGCCAATTGCCGGGGTGGTGCTGCTGCTGACATGCGCCAACATTGCCACGTTGATGCTGGTTCGATTCATCTCCAGGCGGCGCGAGGTTGCGATCCGGCAATCACTGGGTGCCAGCCGGATTCAACTCATGCGGCAGATGATTCTGGAAGGGCTGCTGCTTTCGCTCGCTGGCGGCGCGGTGGCTGTTCTGCTGACTTCCTGGACGGCAAAGTCCCTGGCCAGCTTCATTCCCCCGAACAGCAGCCCGATCGCGATCAATGGGTCTCTGGATGCGCGGGTGACAGTTGCCATGATCGCCCTTGCAGTTCTGGCCAGCGTATTTTGTGGAGCCATGCCGGCTTGGAGATCGTCTGGCGTATCGACCGCCGAGGTGCTCAAGGAAGAAGCGGGGAGCGTATCGGCGAGCGCTCAGAATCAATATCTGCTGAGCGGGCTGGTGGTGGCGCAGATTGCTTTGTCTTTGGCGCTTCTGATCACAGCGGGGCTGTTTGTGCGCACACTGCAGAAGACGGCATCGGCGGACCTGGGATTCGATCGCACGCATGTGTTGCTGGCATCCGTGGATCTGCATTCGGCAGGATACTCCTATGCCGACGCACAGGCCTTCCATCGCCGGCTTCTCTCGAAGCTTGAGATTCTGCCAGGGGTAACCTCGGTGGCTTTGTCGGACTGGGTCCCGCTCAGCCTGTCGCGCGGATCGACGGACGCCCTTCCGGATGGCTATGTGCCGAAACCACATGAGTCCATGGAAGTGAGAAACGCGTCGGTAACTGCGGGATATTTTCAGACCATGAAGATTCCCTTGCTGGAGGGCAGAGACTTCAGTCCGCAGGATGGCGGGGATGTGCCCATGGTGGCGATCGTGGATCAAACCATGGCCCGGCATTTCTGGCCGGGACAAACCGCCATCGGCAAACGGATGCGCGTCTACGGTATCTGGGTTACTGTGGTCGGCATGGCGAAAAACTGCAACCATCAGCGCATGAATGAGGCGGCGGAGCCTCTCATGTATCTTTCCTACTTTCAATTTGCCGGGCCGCAGGCTATCTATCAATTGCGAACCAGGGGTGATCCGGAACGAACTGCGCCGGCGTTCGAAAATGCGGTGCACGAGATCAACGGCAAGCTGGCGGTGTTCGATGTGCGAAGTCTGGAAGAGAGCACGCGCACCGGAAACATGTTTGAACTGATTCAGTCCACGTTCGCAAGCGCGTTCGCAATTCTCGCACTGATTCTGGCAGCCTTCGGCATCTACGGCGTTATGGCTTACAGGACGCAGTTGCGCACGCACGAGATCGGCATTCGCATTGCTCTTGGGGCTTCGCGAACGAATGTTCTGGGAATGGTGTTGAAGCAGGGACTGAGGCTCACGTTGCTGGGCGTCTTTCTGGGGCTCTCAGTTTCGTTGCTTCTGACCCGGCTTCTGGGAGGGCTTCTTTATAGGGTCTCAGCGATGGATCCGCTGACGATCTTTTCCGTGATAGGGGTTCTGCTGGTCATCGCTTTGGCAGCGACTTATCTTCCTGCGGCAAAGGCCATGCGCATCGATCCGGTGAGCGCGATTCGGGGACAGTAGACCATTGCGGTGATCGGAGGAATAGCGGGAAACAGGTCTTTCGACTTGGATTGGCGCAAGAGCGCGCGAGAGTCCGCTCAGCAGGGCAGCTTTTCAGGCGTGGGAGAAGCAGGAGCTAAGCGGTCAGGCGTTCGAGCTGGTCGGGCTTGGTGATGGTCATGCTGGAGCCCTTGATAGTGATCCATTGATCGCGGCGGAACTGGTTCAACAGGCGGGTAACCGTTTCGCGCGAGGTGCCGGCCATGTTGGCGATCTCCTCATGGGTGAGGGCCATGGTGAACCGGATCTCCGGCTTGCCGTTGGCCGAAGCACGTCCCCAATCGAGCAACAGGCGCGCCAGGCGGCCGGCGGCCGAGCCGGAAAGGGCGAGTCGCTTGGCATCGTGGAACACAGTGAGGTATTCGCTGGAAAGAGACTGCGCTGCATGCATGCTTGCAATGCCATGGCGGCCGAGGAAGTCAACAAACTCCTGCTTGCGGACTGTCTTTACCTGGCATGGCTCGATGGCTTCGGCGGTGACTTCGTGGGGCACATTGGCCAGAACCGCGCTGAGACCCATCACGTCGCCGGGGCCGGCGATCTTGAGAATCATGGTCTTACCGTCGCGGGATGTGGAAGAGATTTTGACCTGACCAAAACAGATTACGAAGACATTGCGCGCCGCATCGCCCTCCGTGAACAGCTTGGCGCCACGTGCGTGGCTCATCATGATCCCGATTCCGTCATAATCCCGCAGTGCTTCCGGGGTTAAGTTGCAGAACATGCGCAAATGGCGATGTTCGCAATTTACGCAATCTTCCGGGGGGTGATGAGGGTGAAACGATGCCATAGATATCCTGGTGGTCAACTTGCATTGTAGCGCATTTAAAGGAGCCGGTGCAGGTAATTTCAACTAGGGAGTGAGCAAAGAGTTGCAGACAGGATGGCCGCCTGCGTGCCACATCGCCAGTCGCGATTATGCTTGGAAAAGTCCGCTGCCACGCCGCCTGATCTTTGGCATGCGACTGAGGCAGCTCGCGTCGTAGCCGCGGGAGACCTCTCGGGCGAGTTCACCAAGCAGTTGCATACGCAGGGGGGGGTAAGCCTCAAAGGCCTGCGTTAGCGCGTCGATCGGCAATAGCAGTACGGATCCAGGTACCTGGGCAACAAGGGTGTAGGTATGGTGACGGTCGCCGAGAACAGCGGCAAGTTCCACCAGGTCTCCCGGACGCGCCAGACCAAGGGTCAGACGGGTTTCAAGGCGTTCGGTTCGGCGCAGAAACTGCCCGGAGACAATGAGATACAGGCCGCGACAATTCGCGGATTGACGGAACACGGCCTGCCCGGTCTCAACATTGATGCACTGCGCGGAGCCATTGAGCAGAGTTCCGGTGGCAGATGGGCACGCTAACAACTCTGCCAGCGGACGTGGCTGAATAGCAGCCGGTCGGCCCGATTGAGTTTCAGGTTCCATGCTTCCTTCTCCAAATTCTCTATGGCCAAGTGGCCGTTCCTCAACGGCACCCGGTTTCAAGCGCATCCTTTGTCAGAGAGCCGCAAATCGCCGCGGCAGCGGGCGTCATTTTGCCTGGATTTGAGCAGCGCGCTCAACCGGAGCAGCGGTCTCGCCAAATTCCGGTGGAACGCAGAGAACCGGTACACGAGAGCGCGCCAAAAGGGCAAAAACCGTGCCATGCGGACCGGGTGTATCGCTGGTTCGCTTGACTCCGGCCACAAGGATGCTGGGGTGAAACTGTGCGATTGCTTCGACGACGACGTCGGCGGGACTGCCGTCCTTGACGATACAACGCACCGGAAAGCGCCCTCCCGGGGTGATGCCAAACTCCTCGAGCGAAGTTGAACTCGGATTCAGGAAGGCTGAGGCCTCCGCGGGGCCGCGAGCATGCAGGACAATCAGCGTCCGGTGAAAGACCTCGGCGAGCGAGTAAGCGGTAGAGACCGCGGCCTCGGTCGTCTCATTGCGCTCCATGGCGAGCAAAATGGGGCCGCCGGGAGTGGGACGAAACTCACCCGCGTTCCAATCTGCCGCAACCGCAAGAACCGGGCACGGCGAAAGGCGGACGAGGTGCTCGGCAATGGCGCCGACAAGTAGCGGCCCGGCACCCTGCATGCCTTTTGTTCCGATGACGATGAGGCCGGCCTCATATTGGCGGGCAACGTCGACCAGCATTTGCGCCACTGCGCCCTGGCGCACCTCAGAGTGGCTATGAATTCCCTGGCTGAGCAGGTCGGCGGAGAGCGTGTCGAGGGCGGCGCGAGCCTCGTCCGTAAGGTTCCGACGAAGCCGGCCGGGAACTGCGTCTACGGCGGCGTAGGTCACGGGATCGAGTCCGTGCGCGAGCACAATGCGCGCCCCGTAACTGCCTGCCAATTTGCGCGCATACTCAAGGGCTGCTTCCGACTTTCCTTGGAGGTCGGTGGCCACAACAATTGTCTTCATATTGCTTGCAAAGCTCATGCACAGCTCCTGACGCACGGTTGGCGCGCCCTTACATCTGGCCCATTGGAATCCGAGTTTGCACTTTGCAGTCAGGAAGAAGCAGTGACAGCATGCACTCCGCCCTGTGATGAAAATCACAACAGGATTTGCTCGCCAAGTCCACGCGGATCGAGGACGCGGATGGCCGGGGGAGAACCTGTATACATGCGAAGGCCGAATGAGATAGCCTTCTTCGCGACATGAAAAACTCACATTTCTTCCATACACAATCGATTGCTCTTTGTACAGGACGCATGACAGCTATCGTTCTGGCAGTGCTGCTGGCTGGTTCCCTTTTTGCAGCGGCCCAGGCCCCGGTGGCCGACTCACCCGAGATCGAGGCGAAGGCGCAAGGCTGGATCTCCAAACTGACTCTGGAACAAAAGGTGGAGTTGGTTGGCGGCGTCGATGAAATGTACACGCATGCAGCGCCGGCGATCGGGCTGCCCCGGTTCAAAATGTCGGATGCGTCGGTGGGAGTGCGCACGTGGGGACCGACCACAGCTTATGCGGGCGGAGCGGCATTGGCGGCTACATGGGACACTGACTTCGCGCGGCAGCTGGGCGAGTCGCTGGGCAAGGACGCGCGGGCGCGGAATGTCAATTTTCTGCTTGGACCGGGAGTGAACATTGCGCGGTCTCCGGTGGCGGGGAGGAACTTCGAATACCTGTCGGAGGATCCGTACCTGAACGCAACAATCGTGGTGCCATACATTCAAGGGGTTCAGTCGCAGGGCGTAATCGCGACCGTGAAGCATTATGCGGCGAACAACCAGGAGTACAACCGGCACAATGTGAATTCCGACGTGGACGAGCGGACGCTGCGGGAGATGTACCTGCCCGCCTTTGAGGCTGCAGTCACAAAGGGTCACGTGGATGCGGTGATGAACTCGTACAACCTGCTCAATGGCGAGCATGCCACACAGAACGAGTTTCTGAATCTCAAGGTCTTGAAAGGCGAGTGGGGATTCCAGGGGATTCTGATGTCCGACTGGGATGCGACCTATGACACGGTGGGCGCGGCCAACAACGGGCTTGACCTGGAGATGCCGGGGCCGCGATTCATGAATCCCAAGGCGCTGCTGGCGGCCATCAAGGCCGGCTCGATCAAGGAGTCGACGATCGATGAAAAGCTGCTGCGCATCTTCAGAACGGAACTGCGCTACGGATTCGTGGATCGGCCGCAGTTTGACCCGTCGAATTCGACCTTCTCGGTCGCGGATCGCGCGGTGGCGCTCAAGGGAGCGTTGGAAAGCATCACGCTGCTGAAAAATGAAGGGTACATTCTGCCGCTCGACGCTGGAAAAGTGAAGACAATCGCAGTGATTGGGCCGAATGCATGGCCGGCAGTGCCTGGCGGCGGCGGCTCGTCGCAGGCGCAGGCTTTCGAGCCGGTTTCCATGCTGACGGGGATCGCGAACCTGGTGGGGCCGAATGTGCATGTGCTCTACACCAGAGGGCTGCCGGAGATGAATGAAGTCTTCTGGCGGACGCATTGGGAGGGCGGCGTAAAAGTCGCCACGTATCCCAGCAAGGACTTCACCGGGACGCCGGAAACGACGGCTCCGGGCGCCATTGCCGATTACAAGGAAGAATGGTGGGGACCGGCAGACAAGACGCCGCGCAGCATTCGGTACACGTCTCAGTACAAGGCCGGCAAAGATGGCAAGTACCTGGTTCTGGCGGGAGCCTCAGGGAATGACCAGTACACGGTGAGCATTGACAGCAAAGCGCTGCCGAATGCGGTCAACGTGGAGGGTCAGGCGCCGCAGGCCTGGACCATCGACTTGAAGGCCGGGCAGACAGTGAGCGTCGTTGCAGATTACCTGCCGGGGTTTGTGGGTGTGCGATTCGGGCTGGGCGTTGCCTACCAGCCGGACCTGGTTTCCGATGAGGCGAAGCAGTTTGCCGCGATCGCGGATGTGGTGGTGGTGGCGGCCGGATTTGGGCCGAATACCGAGAGCGAAGGTCTGGACCGGACGTTTGAGCTGCCGTGGGGACAGGACTCGCTTATTGAGGCCGTGGCGGCGGCCAATCCCCATACGGTTGTGACATTGACGGGCGGCGGCGGGATGGATACGCGGCGCTGGCTGGATAAGGTTCCGGGGCTGGTGCATCTGTGGTATCCGGGGCAGGAAGGCGGCACGGCGATTGCCCAGGTGCTGTTGGGCAAGCACAATCCGGAAGGCAAGCTCCCGATCAGCTTTGACCGCAGTTGGGAAGAGAATCCGTCGCACAACTACTACTACCCGGTGAAGGGCGACGACAAGGTGCTGCATGTGACCGAGACAGACGGAAAGAAGGTGGATTACGTCATTCCGCATGTTAAGTACGACGATAAGCTTATGGTCGGATATCGCTACTGGACGACGACAGGCAAGCATCCGCTGTTTCCGTTCGGATTTGGGCTAAGCTACACGACCTTCCAATTCTCCAAACTGGAAGTGCCAACATCCTGCGCGGCTGGTTCCACGGTTACAGTGAGCTTTGACGTTACCAACTCTGGCAGCGTTGACGGCGCGGAAGTGGCTCAGCTGTATGTGTCCGACCCGTCGGCGAAGGCCAGCAGGCCGGAGCGGGAGCTGAAAGGGTTTGAGAAGGTGCGGCTGGCTGCTGGTGAGACGAAGCATGTTAGCCTGAGCCTGGACGCGCGGGCGTTCAGCTATTGGGATGAATCTGCGCACAAGTGGACCATCGATCCGGGAAAGTTTGTGATTCGGGTTGGCGACTCAAGTGAAAACACGCCGCTGACGGCGGATGTGACGCTGAACTAACAACGCATGTGATTCCGGGAACTCGCTTTGTCCCGCTATGATCGCAGGATGAAGCGAGTTCTTTTGTCCTGGAGCAGCGGAAAAGACAGCGGGTGGGCGCTGCATGTTCTGAGGCAGCAGGCGGATGTTGAGGTGGTTGGCCTGCTGACTACGCTGAACGACGAATTTCAGCGCGTGGCGATGCATGGGGTGCGGCGGTCGGTGCTTGAGGCGCAGGCAGCGGCAGCGGGGCTGCCCCTGTGGGTGGTTCCCCTGCCCTGGCCATGCAGCAACGAAATCTATGAACAGCGGATGGCCGAGGTCTGCGTTAGGGCTATCGCGGAGCATATGGATGCAGTGGCTTTCGGCGATTTGTTTCTGGAAGACGTTCGGGCCTATCGCGAGAGGCAACTGAAGCCGACCGGGCTGGAGCCTCTGTTTCCGCTTTGGGGGATTCCGACTGCGGAACTGGCGCGCACGATGATTGCCGGGGGACTGCGGGCGCGGGTGGCTTGCATTGACACGAAAAAACTGCCGGCTTCGTTTGCGGGGCGGCAGTTTGACGAGGCGTTTCTGGCGGATTTGCCCGCGAGGACTGACCCTTGCGCGGAGCGGGGGGAGTTCCATACCTGCGTTTATGCGGGGCCGATGTTTTCAGCGCCGGTGCGGCTCCAGGCGGGCGAGGTGGTTAACCGGGATGGGTTTGTGTTTGCGGATTTTTTGGAGGCGGATGGGTAATTGGTCTTAAGCGTAGCGTCCAATGTCTTGAAGGACAAATGCAAGTCCTCCGACTCCGCTGAAAAGCGCTCCGCTCAGATATGGGAATTCTCTAGGAAGCTTGCGACTTTCTCCTGCGCCTGCTGGATCTTCTGGATTTGGCTGGAGGCGCCTTCTGCTCTGAAACTGCGGGGGCAAGGCCGGCTTCTTCTGCGGTGGGCAAAGTGTGGGTGTCGTACCACTGCTGGATGACCTGGGATTGCCACTTGTCGCCGCGGCCAATCCAGAGCTCCGCCGACTGGTCGTAGCGGTCGAGGTTGGTTTGCAGCCAGTAGACGCGGTTGTCGCGTAGCCAGGCTTGGCGGTAAAGCTCGCGCAGCAGCGTGTAGCCGTCGCGAATGTCGTGCATGCGGCCGTTGCCTCCGCCAATCGAGTAGAGCAGGCCGGCAACGTCGCCGCGTTTTGTCTTGTCGCCGGTTGCGGCAAGGGCGCGGGCCTGCTCGTAGAGTGTCAGCGACTCGTCCGCGGCCTGGAATTTGAGGCCGACGAAATCGATCCGGCGGGCTCCAAGTTCGAGCGCATCCAGGGCTTCAGGGTTTTCAAGCTCCCGTTTCTCCTGCTGGGCGGCGGCACGCGCCTGGGCGATGAGCGTGACGGCCTGCTCGGCGTCTAGACGGAGTTCGCTGAGAATGGGGCGGATTTTTGCGGCGACTTTCTGGCCTGCGGGCGAGATGGGATCGACCCAGAAGTAGCTGTCCCGCGCATCTTCGAGATCAGCCTTTTTGAGCAGGGCCTGGACATCGCAGATGGCCTGCTGCGCCTGGTCGATTTTTCCGGTTGGATCGTTATGGAAGGCAAGGCCGTAAGAAGCAGCGAAAGCGGCCTCCGAGGCCTCTCCGCGCTGCCAACTGGCGGATGCGCCGAACAGGATGCCGAACCAGTCTTCGTCGAAGATGCCCTCGCCATCGTCGTTCCAGACCGTGTTGAGCATGCCGGTAGAACCGAGCTTCTGGCCGTCGCGGACAAAGGCGCGGATGTTGCCCAGGGCCTCGTTGTTGTTGGGGTAGATGCGGCTCCAGTTGTTCACGCCGGGGGCGACCCAGGTTTCCAGGCCGGCCTTGGTAAAGGGCAAAATTATGGCGGTGAAGCTGGGCTCGGCGTCGTAGCGCCAGGGCACGGCGATCATGTCTTTGGGCAAGGTTGTCACGAGTTCGGGTGAGTTGACGGCGATGTCACCCCAGAACAGCAGCTGCTTGTGGTTGGGCTCGAGAGCGCCGTGGATTTTGGTGAGGAAGTCCATGTAGACCGCGCCGAGGCCGCGCTTTTCGACTTCGTCGTGGGAGCGTCCCCGCCCGAGCTCGTCGGTTTCGTCTGCCCCGAGGTGGGCATACGGGCCCGGAAAGACCTTGGCCAATTCGTCAAACCAGCTGACGATCTGAGGGATGGTCGCGGGGTCGCCGGGAGCGAGCACGGAGCCGTGCGGCGTCTCCCCGATGCCCGAATATTTCTCGAATTTGAGCACATTGTGGAGATGGCCGAACGCTTCTTGCTCGGGGATGACCGTGATGTGGTATTGAGCGGCGTAGTCGACCAGTTCGCTGGCTTCGGCAGGCGTCATGGCGCCCCCGGGGAAGGCCGCGACGGGAGTGCTGTCGTAGGCGAAGGTGTGTTCGAAGTAGGGCGAAAAAGTATTGAGCTTGTAGGAGGCCAGGGTGCGGATTTCGCGCTTGAGGAAGTCCATGTTGGGGATGGGGCCGCGGGACCAGTCGTCAGACACGCCGCGGTGGGCCATGGCCGGCCAGTCGCGCAGCGTCGGGGCGAGCAGGACTTCGTCTTTGCCGCTGCCGCGGGTGAGCTGCTTGACGGTCTGCACGCCGTAGAAGATTCCCGTGGCCGTTTCCGCGATTACCGCAAGGCCGCCTTGTCCGTCGGGGACAAGGACGTAGCCTTCCTCATGCATTTCCGGGGGGAAGGTGAGGTGATTCCGGTCGAGGAGGGCCTTGGCGGGGTCGGTGTCGGCGCGGGCTGGGTCAATGCGTTCGAGCCGGATGAACGGGGCATCCTGCTGGACCTGGCGCTTGCCGAGGGTCTGCTCGGCCAGGTCCTGGGCGGCAAAGCTGTCTTCTGGACCTGTGGCGGCGACGAAGAAGCCTACGCCGCCGATGGGGATGGCGTTGACGGCGGTGCATTCGCGGGGAGCGGGAACGAGGTGGAGATCGGCGCAGGTGGGGGTTTGTGCGAGTGCGGTGAGGCTGGAGATGAGCAAGATTGGAGCGAGGGAAAGATGAAGACGCATGGATGCTCCCAGGGCTGGGGTTATTGGTGGCTCTAGCGTACCATCCCCTGCGGTGGGAAGGGGCGGTGTGAGTGCGGTCTGGGACACCCGCATGACAGCCGGTATGAAGACCAGCGCTACAGGGACGACCGGCACGCCAAATGAGTCTGTGCTTTCCCACCCATCGCAAAGATCGCGATGGATGGGGCACGGCGGGTTGGTGGAGACGATGGGGCTGCCTAGCGCAGGGTTTTCAAGGCTGGGTAAAGTTTGCGCCATTGGGTGTAGCCGGTTTGGTACGCGGCTACGTCGTTCGGGTCGGGTTCGATCCGCTGGGCTACCTCGATGGCTACGCTGCAGGCTTCGTCGAGGTTGGCCCAGTGGCCTGCACCGACTCCGGCCATCAACGCGCAGCCGAATGCGCCGCCTTCTTCCGCGGTGAGAATTTCGACGGCGTGGCCGTAGATGGCGGCCTGGATCTTGCGCCAGAGCGGGCCGCGCGCGCCGCCGCCGCCGAGACGAATGCCGCTGACGGGGATGCCGAGTTCGGCGAACAGGGTGAAGGTGTCCTGCAGCGAATAGGCGACGCCTTCAAGCACAGCGCGGACAAAATGGGCGCTGGTGTGGATGGTGGAGATTCCAGCAAAGGCGGCACGGACCTGCGGGTCGAGGTGCGGGGTGCGCTCGCCGAGCAGGTAAGGCGCCCATTCCAGGCCTTGGCTGGTGGCGGGGATTTTGTCGGCGGCGGCAGTGAGTTCGTCATAACTCTGGCCGGCGAAAAAGGTCTCCTTCAGCCAGCGGAAGCTGAGGCCGGCGGACTGGGTCACTCCCATAACGTGCCACAGGCCGGGGACGGCGTGGCAGAAGGTGTGCAGGCGGCCGTGGGGGTCCTTGGTGGGCGCGGCCGTGGCGGCAAACACCACCCCGGAAGTCCCGATGGTTGCGGAGACGGAGCCGGGTTGCAAAATGCCCATGCCGACAGCACCGGCTCCCTGGTCTCCGGCGCCGGCAACTACCGGGGTGCCGGCAGCCAGGCCGGTCAGGCTCGAAGCTGAATCGCTGATACGGGCGCAGACTTCGGGCGATTCATACACCTTGGGCAGCCAGCTTTCGTCGATACCCGCGGCCTCGGCGACTTCTTTCGACCAGCGGCGGTGGGTTACGTCCAGCAGCAGTGTGCCGGAGGCTTCCTGCACGTCAATGGCGAACTCGCCGGTGAGGCGGTAACGAACGTAGTCCTTGGGGCAAAGGATGTGGCGGATTTTGGCGAAGATTTCGGGCTGGTGCTCGCGAACCCAGAGCAGCTTGGTGACGGTGAAGTTGGGCAGGGCCGGGTTGCAGGTCAGCTCGATGAGGCGGTCGTAGCCGAGCCTTTCCGTAAGCCAGTCGCACTGGGGTTGGGTGCGGGTGTCGCACCAGATGAGTGCTGGGCGGAGGACCAGGCCGTTTTCATCCAGCATGACCGCGCCGTGCATTTGGCCGGTTAGGCCAATGGCCGCAATGAGCTGGCGCGGCTCGGGGGTGGCGGCAAGGGCTCCGCAGATGGCCTCCTGTGCGGCCCGCCACCAGTCTTCGGGATCCTGCTCGGCCCAGCCAGGATGAACGGTTGTGAAGGGGGCGTGTTCAGCGGCCGCTCCGGCAATCAACTTCCCTTCCCCATCGACGACGACTGCGCGCGTTCCGCCTGTGCCTACATCCATTCCGAGGAACCACATATGCTTCTGCTCCTGACTCGCCAAACGAGCTTGCTAAATCGGTTTTCCCAGCGCAGGCAGCATATCACCGATGGCCTTGCGGATGACAGGGGAAGAGAATTGTCGAGCGAATGCCGGGGTCGGGCGTCTTTGGGTGTAGAAGATCCTGCCGGGTCCAATTGGGGCAATCGCGACGCGCGGGCGGTCTTTGATTCGAAAAGTTTGAGAGGCGGACGATGACAATGAACAATTTCTCTGCTGGAAGACGTGCGACTGGTGACGCGTGGGTGCTGGCTGCCTGCGGGCTGGTGTTCGGTTTAACGATGACGGGGATGCGGGCGGGGGCGCAGTCTTCCGATGAGAAGGTTACGACGGCCAAGGTGGATGGGGGAGTGAATCAAACCATTTTCTTGAAAAACGCTGCGCAACAAAACGACCTCACCGATATCCAGACCGATCTGCGCAATTTGTTTCCAAGGGTCAAGATTTATGGCATTCCCGCGCAACACGCCATTTCGATTCACGGGTCACCTGAGGACATTGCGGAAGCCGAGAGAATTGTGACGGAGCTCGATAAGCCCAGGCCGAGCTACCGGCTTACGTTCACTCTGGCAGGAGCCAATGGCGGACAATCGGGCTTGGAGCAGAGTTTCACCCTGATTGCGGGGGCTGGAGAGAAGACCGTCTTCAAGCAGGGCACACGGGTGCCGATTGTGACAGGGCATTATGACGCAGAGGCAACGACCTCGAATTCGCAGTTGCAGTATATGGATGTGGGCCTGACGATCGAGGTCACGGCAGTTCGGCTTGCGGATGGAGTGGGCCTTCGATCGAAGGTGGAGCAGTCGAGCCTTTCGGAAGAGAAATCCGGCGTGGGAGTGCAGGACCCCGTCGTATCGCAGGCTGTGTGGGAAGGGTCTTCGACAGTGACGCCAGGCACGACGCTGGTGCTGGGAAGCATTTCGAATCCAGGAACCGGGCACAAGCAGGAGATTTCGGTTGCCGTGGAGCAGGTGAAGTAGGCGGCAGCGTGGCTGTTGAGTCAGTGGGATTCATTCCATTATCCGGTACGGTACCCCATAGTGTGATCTCTAGCACATGTTTGGGCGCGGATAAGCGCGACAATGACTCCGTGAGGCCGGCCCTGGATTTGGTGCGCCGGCCATGGAGAAAAACACACATGAGCGATCTCGCCCCTTTGGCTGAGGCAGTTGCAGTTGATCCACTGGTTGGTCATCCGCCCGACTTCCATGTCTTCCACAAGTTCATTGAGCGCTGCAAGTACCTTCCGGCAATTACCACAGCGGCGGTCTGGCCGCTCTCCGATGTGGCGCTGCGTGGCACGGTAGAGGCCGCGGTTGAAGGCCTGATTGAGCCCACCCTGATTGGCGATGCGGCGGCAATGAAGGCCCTTGCCGCGAAGATCGGCGTCGACATCAGCGGCTACACGATTGTCGATTGCGATTCCGAGCGCAAGGCTGCGGAGCTAGGCGTGGCCATGTGCCGCAGCGGCAATGCGCAGGCCATGATGAAGGGCAGCCTGCATACCGATGAGCTGATGAAGGCGGCGATGAAGTCCGATACCGGTCTGCGCACCAGCAAGCGCATCTCCCACGTGTTCATCATGGATACGCCGGCGTACGCGCGGACCCTGCTGATCACGGACGCGGCAATCAACATCACTCCTGAGCTTGAGGACAAGATTCACATTGTGCAGAACGCCATCGACCTGGCGCATGCGCTGGGGATTCCAGAGCCGAAAGTGGCGCTCTTGTCGGCGGTTGAAACGGTGAATCCGAAGATCAAGTCGACGCTGGACGCGGCGGCGCTGTGCAAGATGGCCGATCGCGGGCAGATTACGGGTGGAATTCTGGATGGGCCACTGGCGTTTGATACGGCCGTCAGCGTGAAGGCCGCGAGCATCAAAGGGCTGATTTCGCCGGTGACGGGGCAGGCGGACATTCTGGTGGTTCCGGATCTGGAGAGCGGGAACATGCTGGCCAAGCAGCTGGAATACCTGGGCGGCGCGCAGCTGGCGGGAATTGTGCTGGGAGCGCGGGTGCCGACGATCCTGACCAGCCGGGCGGATTCGGCGGAGACGCGGCTGGTTAGCTGCGCGGTTGCGGTGCTGCTGCATTATGCGACGCATCCGCAGGTGAAGGTGTAAGCACGTTTTAGCAAGCCGGCAGGTCAGCAAGTCAGCGGGTGCCCATCCGCTGGCTTGCTTTTTTGCGTGCCAATCATCTGCGAAACTGGAAGAATGAATTCCCCTTTACCCGCGTTGATATTTGATCTGGACGGAACGCTAACGGACTCCATGCCGGGGATTGTCGGATGCCTGAGAAAGGTGCTGGACGCGCGTGGGATGGGCGACCAGGGTCCGCTGGAGAGGTTTGCCGGACCGCCGGTGGAGGAATGGACGACCGAATTGCTGCCGGGCGGAAGCGACGAGGACCGGGCGGAGCTGGCGCGTGAGTACCGCAGCTGCTACGACCGGGAAGGCTGGCGGAACAACTCCGTGTTTCCGGGCGTGAAGCAGATGCTTGCGGAAATCCAGCAGAGGGGATTCCCGCTTTATGTCTGCACGTCAAAGCAGCAGCATTTTGCGGTGCGGATTCTGGATTTGTTTGGGCTTTCCCAGATGTTCACGGCGATCTACGGGGACAAGGCTGAATATTCGAGCCACGGCAAGGCTGAGTTGCTGGGGAAGCTGTTGCGGGAGCAGAGTCTGCAGGCGGAGATGGCGTGGATGATCGGCGACCGGAGCTACGACATCGGGGCGGCTCATGCAAACGGGATTCGCTGCGTCGCCGCGGCCTGGGGCTACGGATCGCACGAAGAATGGGCTGTGGCGGATGCGCTGGCTGCTACTCCGGCGGATGTGGTTGGGGCCATTTCCGGGGAGTAATCCCAAGACGCATCAGCCCCCGCATGGGCAGGCGGTTGCCGTGCGTGGTTTGTGTTCTCACAAGTCGGCAGGGAACGTCTGTCCCCCATCCCGCATCCAAATCCTTGCCCGGATAAACAGCTCTCGATGGCCATCCTGGTCCGTCGCCGCGTGCCTTCCCGGCAAAGGAGTTCTAATTATGTCAAGCCACACATCCGAAGAGTCGAAAGTCGCCAAAACCAACGTTCCAGACGGTTTTGACACCGAACAGGTGAAGAATCTTTCCAGCGTGCTGAACGCGCTGCTGGCCGATGTCTTCGCCCTCTACCTGAAGACGAAGAACTTTCACTGGCATATGAACGGGCCGCATTTCCGCGACTACCACCTTCTGCTTGATCAGCAGGCCGACCAGATCTTCGATATCACCGACGCCATCGCCGAGCGGGTTCGCAAGGTTGGCGGCACGACAGTTCGTTCGATTGGGCACATTGCCCTGCTGCAGCGGATCACGGATAACGATCAAGAGTTCGTGCCGGCGCGGGATATGCTCCTGGAACTCCACGCCGATAACAAGGTCCTGGTGGAAAGCCTTCGGGCGGCGCACGAAGTCACCGACAAGGCCAATGACTATGCCACGACAAGCCTGATTGAAGTGTGGATCGACGAAGCAGAGCGCCGTGCCTGGTTCCTGTTCGAGGCCACGCGGTAGATGTGTCCCATCCCGGCTGTACCACTCAGGCCGCCGACCGAAAGGATTCGGCGGCAGTGAAGATTCAGACAGGGCCCGGCATCGGAATCATGGATGCTGGGCCTTGTTTTTATGCGGATTCTCTTGCCGGTCCAACGACTTGCGAACGCCGGTTCCTTTGCGATTACCCGCTGGGGGCCGGCGTTGCCGGCAGAATAGAGGCTTCAGGCGTTATAAACTCAAGAAAGACCCTCCAAAGCCTTAGAAGCTGTCCAGAAACCCAGAAGAGGTATCAAAAAGTTGGAGGGAAAAGCGTCCCTCGGGGGCTAAAGCCCGGCTCATTCCAGCGTCTTTGCG
>Ga0302320_10010712_pt1 | contig 19499 bp, 17 predicted proteins | sample Bog_T0_3_FD_202130 | JGI IMG/M metagenome (GOLD analysis project Ga0302320, IMG submission 202130) | Peat permafrost microbial communities from Stordalen Mire near Abisko, Sweden - Bog_T0_3 | ecosystem: Environmental > Terrestrial > Soil > Wetlands > Peat | place: Sweden: Abisko, Stordalen Mire... | reverse complement strand
TCCCGAATATCGCGAATGCGTTCACGCAGCCTCATTACCTCTGCGCGCTGCGCACGGAGATCTCTTTCTGCCACTTCTATTTGGTGGACGGCATTGTTGTGGACCGCAGTGAAAAGGTTGATCTGCTCCTCGTAGAACCTCACGTTCTGGTCCACCGTCATGGGTGTGGCTTTATGCGCGGTATCGAGCAGAGAATCGGCAAATTCTTGATGGCAGGTGGGGCAGTGTCCCGTGGCGACCTCGGGCTGATCACTCGACCCGAGATTGCGAACCTTTCGCACGTCTTTGTATTTCCTTAAATCGTCGTTGATGCTGTCGATGCGTTGCTGCAGCGACTCCGCTTCCGCTGTCTCGGTTTCGAACCTGTCATAGAGGGCCGCGACGGAGCGCTCCTGTCCTGCAAGTTGATCCTCCAGTTCAGCGAGTTCTACCCGAATCTTAGGCTCCGCAGCGGCGGTCAAGGGAACCTCAACGCTTTGAAGTTCGGCGAGGCGCGCCCGCAGGCCGTTTAGGTGATCCGCGATTGGCATCCACTTGGAGGACTGCATCACCGAAAGTGTGGGCAATACTTCCGGAGGCCAGGATGCAACCGGCTCTACGGGAATTCCTCTAACATTTCCCACCACCGCAGCCGCCGACTTTTCCGTTTGACTCCGCGTTGCGGTCCATTCCCGTCTCAGCCGTTTTACGTCTTCCTGGACGGCGACACGTTCCAGCGCGTTGGCGTAGGCATCGAGCCCGAGCAGAAATTCAACCGTCCTTCGTCCCACATCGCGGATACCTAGCCATGTTGGATATCGGGCCGGGAGCCGACCCCAGCCCAACTTCTGTTCTACATAGAGGAGCGGGAAGATCGTCTCCAGATAGAGCGGAGTATCGACATCATTGAACCGGGGCGCCATCGGCAATTCCCAGCCAATGAAGTCCTTGAGCTTCCGGTGAAATCCGAGTTCATTGCCCGCCGCTCCCCCCTCTCGAACGTAGTAATCTCGCGCTGTGCTCAGGCCTTCCTTCTTGGTGATTGCACGACCTTCATATACCGTCATCAGGTGCCGATGCCGTTCGCCCGCGATAGCCCTCTGCACCGTCAAAAACTCATGTTTTGCGTTCTCAATCTCAATCGATACCGTTGAATCGATTACCATCGCCCTCGCGTCCCGGCCTTCCACCTTATACTCCAGGTAATCTGTCATGGCATGTGCCAGAGGCACGGCATGAGAGGGGCTCTGCATGCCTTCCATGCCGAGGGCATACATGATCGACTGGACGACTTGGGATTTGCCGGCCCAATTCTCGGCGCGGATGATGTTCAGCCCGTCAGCAAAGTCCTGCTTAGTTCCAAACACCCCCTTGTCGGTGTTTATGTTGATGAGCAAATGCCTTATTCGCAGCATCAGACGGCCCTGACCGTGATCATCTCAGTCGCGATCGTTTCGGTGATGTCTTTGCCGATGCGCGCCAGGAAATCACGCTCCTCCTGCATTATGGTTTCATCCTTCAGTATTTCCGTTACCCACCGCTTGCCTTTGGCGGCTATTTGGAGTCGGTCGCCACCGACCCAATCGACATAGCCTTCGCCGACGGCCAGATTGATGGCCCGCCCCAACGCAGGCTCAAACCGAAACTGAAAACTGAAGAGCGGCTGCTGGTGATTCCGGACCTGTTCGAATTCAGCACGGTTCTTAGCGGAACGCAATGCCCAATTCAGTATGTGCAATCGCCTCAGTGAGCTCTTGCCTGCACGGGAACTCAGATGCAGGATGAGCAGCAACGCTCCGATCTTCCAGTCAGGCCGAAGCTCCGCTGCGATGGCCATCGGCCTTCGTGTGAATCGGAAAGGCCGATCCTTCGCTATATTGAGGCTCTTCTCTTCGTCCATCACTCAAACTCCAACGGGCAGCGCAGGAGCCAATCCGATACGGCCTCGCGGGCCAATACATCCGCCGCAGGCGGGCTGATACCTGAAACGCTGCGCAGCGTCGATTTGTATGCACTCAGCGTTGCGTTAAAGAATTCGCCAGGGACGGACGTGTTCGTCAGGCACTCCGCCTCAAGCTCGTCTTCGCGGAACGTCTTGCGGCAAACAACAGTTTCATAGACCTCAGGGAGTTCCAACTCCAGTCGCCCCAGCACAATCTGCCCGCCGATGTAGTCCTTCACCATCTGATTGAGGAACCTCTGCCGCATCTGCTCGGACTTACCCTGCGCTATGACTGTGGATTTCCGTGTAAGGTTCTCTGCCATTTGGAGACCCTTGTTGTCATCAAACCATTTGACAACAGCCGCCGCGCTGTCGGGGATATCCTTCACGTCGAATTGGTAGAGATCCTGACTCGCGAGCGCCCTCACCTCCAGTGCGAATTCCTCGCCCGTGATAACCGACACTCGGAAATCTCTCGTGACGTGCTGCGGGGCACGCTTCCGGACCTCCTCTGCTTTCTTGTTCGCGTGCACGAGGAGTTCCTTGTTATTCCAAAACGGCAGGACAAAATTCCAAATGCCAATGCGGATGTTGCCCAGAATCTTCAGCAGCTCTGCTTCATTCTTGATGAGTTTGCCGATGTCGGCGGTCATCTTGGTCTTCTGCTTCTTGAGCAAGAACGCGGAATCGGTCCAGGTCTGGCACGCGTAACATTGGTACGCCGTTCCATCCGACGCAAAGCCTTCCAGTCCGTAATCGCCGCCGATTTCAGCCGCGATATGCTGGTAGGCTCCGACCGGCTGTGCGTAGCGCAATTTCAGGGCTCTCTGGATGTGCCTTTCCCAAGCGTTGGGGTCCCACGGCGATGCATCACCCGGCATAGATCTCCAATGTTCCTTGGCAAATCGCACACTGCTAATCGGTCGTACCGCTGCTATCCAGGCACGCCCCTAGGGTGTCTTCCGGCTGGTCAAGCTACTGAATCTATCAGATTTACGACTTCCACATCGGTTTTGGACAACACCAATACCAAGTTCCCCAAGATCCAGGCTGTGGGAGACCACTTTCGTGGAGTCTCAGTCACGTCAAGTTAACGCAAGACGCCGGCCCGGAGAAGCGCTACACCATCGGCCCGAACCAAAAGATCGGCGTTCGCTAAGCCGCGGTCATCCTCAGTATGTGGTCGAGGGCGCGGCATCAATTTCAGCCTGTCACGTGCCCGGCATCTCGCGGCTTACCGGGTAGGCGCAATCAGCGCCCAAAGGAGCCGGATGTATCTCCCGACAGATTCCGAATCCGAGATTGAAAAAATCGGCGGTGACCTGCTTGAAAGCTCTGGCTTCGAAAGTGAGACGCCGGACCCTGAATTTGAATTCGGCGCGCATTCTGCGGAGGAGGATCTTCTCCGATGAATCCCCGCGAACCATCAAATGCCGCGCCTGCGAAGCGGGACCACCGTCAGGAAGTCACGAACTCGATCATCAAAATGCTCGAAGACGGCGTTGCGCCCTGGCAGAAGCCCTGGGAATCGGCTGGCATGCCATTCAACCCCACAACCAAGAAGGTGTATCGGGGCGCCAACGCGATCCACCTCATGGCCACCGGTCTTTCCCGCGGCTATGAAGACCCACGCTGGATGACCTACAAGCAGGCTGCCGAAAATACATGGCAGGTCCGCAAGGGCGAGAAGGGGACGTCCATCGAGTTCTGGGAAGTCAACGACAAGGCAGAGGAGAAAGCCGGGGAACCCAGCAAAGGGGAAAACGGCGAATCGGCCAAAGGGAGCCAGCGCCGCCTGATTCACCGCGTTTACACTGTTTTCAACGCCAATCAGATCGAAGGCGTGCCGGCCTACGAGCATCCGAAACGGTCCACTTTCGAAGCTGTTCAAAGCGGCGAGCGCATCCTGGCAAACTCCGGCGCGACGATCGCCCACGACCAGCGTGACCGCGCTTTCTACAGCCGATCCTCGGACAGCATTCATCTTCCTTCGAAGGAAGCCTTCCAAGACGCGTCCGGCTACTACGGAACGGCGCTGCACGAACTGGCACACTGGACAGGCCACCCGTCCCGGTTAAATCGACCCACACTGACCGACTCCTATCGTTTCGGCGATTTGAACTACGCGAAGGAAGAGCTTCGCGCCGAATTGGCGAGCGTATTCATCGCCGCCGAAGTTGGCGTGCCTCACGACCCCGCTAATCACGCCGCATACGTCGGGTCCTGGATCAAAGCCCTGAAGGACGACAAGAACGAGATCTTCCGCGCGGCGCACGATGCCTCGAAAGCGACCGATTTCGTGCTCGGGCTTGAGCGCGAGGCGTCGAGGGCTGAAGCTTTGGAAATCGGCGACTCGGTGTCCGCCAATCTGCTCGAATCGCAGCCGGTTGAGGACGGCCCCGCCGCCAAGGCGCAGGAGATCCGAGACGAGATCGAAGTGCTTCAGATTGACCGGGAACGGGTCGTCGAAGAATCCCGCGTTGGGTCCGCAGGGCAGCGAGGTGAGAACGGCGGAGAACAACCCCAGCGCGAAGACAGTCAGGTTGTCGCCCGCTTTGAAGCTGACAGCGGAACGGTTTCCGTTCACCACAAGAGTTCGGCCACTGATCATCACGTTCCCGTGGAGGCGGCGACTTCTGGTCAGTCCAACGGAAAAGAACGATCTGCATCAAGCCAAACCGGCCGAGAGGACTTGAGCATTTCGTTCGCCGCCGCGAAAGAGCTAACGGCAGAGAAGCTCGGCGACTCGGCACGGACGTTTGCAGCACAGACGCAAAGCGGGAACTACAGCGGCAACATCATCGGCGAGACCGATTTCCATGTGGTCCAGCGGCTGTCACCGCATTCCGCCATTGCGCACATGCGGCAGCTATTGAATCTGCCGCCCAAGGTTGGAGAGAACGTGACGATCTCTTACGCCAATGAGAAGGGCGCAGTGAAAGAACTGCAGGAGCGCGGGAAGACGAGGGAATTGGCCCGATGAACCGCTCTATTCCTACGCATCTATGTTGCGGGATTGTCGCGTTCCGGCTGCTCGCTGGCGACCGCTTCGATCACGATCCGACCGGCCATCGCCGGCTTAATTCGGCGGCTCAAAGATGATTGCCCAACCAAAACTGTATCGGACACCCCGCGATCCAGGGGGCTTTCCCTTCGGCTACAACTGGAGGGCGACTGCAACCGGCTTTGCGCTCCTCGTCGCCTTCAACTTCCTCGCTACCCAGTTCATCGCCGCTCAGTTTCGCTATCAACCGGCGCTCGGCAGCCCCCTTCTCCGTACGCGATCGGCAGCGATATACCAGCCGTTTGCCTGGTGCATCTGGGGATACCGCAACTGCACGAGCCGGGATCAGCGGGTTCGGAAACCTTTGTTCGAGGGCGAAATGATCGTTCTGGGTGGCTGCGTTCTCTCAATGATCGGCTTCTTCGCAGCCGCCAACCGGCGCGCTCAGCGACTATCCGAGAATGCGGAAGACCTTCACGGTTCCGCTCGATGGGCGAGGTCCGATGACATTGAGGCCACCGGCCTGATGAAGGCGAATGGTGGCGTCTATGTGGGCGGCTGGTACGACGACTCCGCCCGCCGTCTCCAATATCTGCGGCACAACGGTCCGGAACACATTCTCGCCTTCGCCCCGACCCGATCCGGAAAGGGCGTGGGGCTTGTCATCCCCACGCTGCTTGCCTGGGACGAGAGTGCCGTGATTTACGATATCAAAGGTGAGAACTGGGCCAAGACAGCAGGATTCCGTTCGCGGCAAGGCCATTTGTGTTTCAAGTTTTCCCCGGTGGAGGACGGCACGTCCTCACGGTTCAATCCACTCGCCGAAGTTCGCCTATTCACTCCGCGCGATGTTTCCGACGCTCAGAACATAGCCGGCATGATCATCAGGAGCGGCGAGGACAGCCCCATGGAACGGCATTGGGAGGACAGCGCCGCTTCGCTGACCACCGGAATGATCTTGCATGCGTGCTACACCGCCGCGATCGAGGGACGAATCGCCTGCCTCGCGGATCTCTCCGGTCTTTTTACCCGGCCGGGCACTGAATTCAGGGAGACGCTGAACGAGATGCTGAGCTACCCGCATGATCCGGAATTCAAGATTGGATGGAAGACCCCCGGCGGACTGAACACGACTACGCATCCAGTTGTTTCGGAGAAGGCGCAAGAGATGCTCGACAAAGAGAGCAAGGAATTGTCGGGCGTTCTCTCAACCGCGAAGACGGCGTTAGCTCTGTACAGCGATCCGCTCGTTGCCCGCAACACCGCAGCCAGCGACTTCACAATCAATGACCTGGTGAACGATGAACGGCCGGTGTCGCTCTATCTGGTGGTTCCCCCGTCCGACAAGATCCGGCTCCGAAGGCTGATCCGTTTGATGTTCACGATGGTGGTCAACCGGCTCACGGAGCGCATGGCCTTCGAGGGGTCTGAGCAAAAGCGCAATAAGCACCGGCTCTTGTTCCTGATTGACGAATTCCCAAGCCTGAATCGCATGGAAATCTTCGCTGATGCGCTGTCCTACATGGCTGGTTACGGGCTGAAGGCCTATCTGATCACTCAGGACATCCGACAGGTCGTGGATGCATACGGACAGAACGAAAGCATCGTTTCGAATTGCCACGTCCGGATTGCCTTTGCGCCTAACCAGGTCGAAACTGCGGAACTTCTATCCAAGATGACCGGCACGGCAACAGTCCAGAAAGCAAGCTTCAACTTCTCCGGCTCCCGGTTTTCGCCAGTCATGTCACACGTCAACGCAAGCGTGGATCACATCGAGCGAGCGTTGATGACGCCGGACGAAATCATGCGGCTGAGACCGCCCAAGAAGCAAGGCGACGGAGACGCGGAGATCATCGTCGAGCCCGGCGACATGCTGATCTTCGTTTCCGGGCATTACCCCATCCTCGGGATGCAGATGTTGTATTTCTCGGACCCGGAATTGGCTAAGCGCGCGGCGCTCGCTCCTCCCTCCGTGTTGCAGACTCTGGAAGTCGGTAAGCGCATTCCGCAGAAGCCGGCGGGCCACACCAGCAATATCATCAGCCGCCCTGAAGTTGCCGATGAAGACGCTACGAGCGAGTTGGAGAGAGGCTTCATTGAGGAACTGCGGAGGTAATAAGGTGTGGGCTCGTCGAGTTGTCCGTACGCAGATGGATCCATCACTTGGCTAAAACGTCAATGGGTATCGCCCCGCACGCGGAACGATGAATAGGGTTTGGAGAACAATTCATGCGCCGTACCAGATCAAAGCGCCCCAGAGCAACCCAGTCGCCGTATGAAGCGTTATGCGATCTTGCTCGCCAGATTGTCAGCGAAGCACATCTGCCAGGCGAACCCGACTTCTTCGATTTGCAAGCTGAGGATTTGCTTATCAAGACCCTCCCTCTCGGATTTGACAAGGCCCTTGAGCGAATTCGCTCTTTCAGGTCCGCGCCAAGCGAACATCCCGATGAACTGGGGCACCTGTTTTCGGGTTCACCTGTAATAGTGTCATTTGTCATCATGGCAGCCGAAAGCGCGCTCGCAGCGTACATCGAAAGACCGAAATGGAGGACTCCAAGCCATCCATGGTATTGAAGTGGCCCGCTCGCGTCCGAAGTGGCCGCCAGATGGGAGCTCGGAACATTACTAGGCCGGTGCTTTGCGGCTGTGCTTCATCCGATCGCCGCAAGCAGATGGAACGTTCACGTGGCCTAACGGCCATCGGATGGGTGGAGTGACAGCATGCAAAAGAACCACATCGAACTCGCAGGATATTTGGCGACACGGCCCGAATTACGGTTCCTCCCCTCGGGAACAAAGGTCGCCAATGTCCGCATGGGTGAGACGTACCGATTTATTGGACAGGACGGCAAGCAACAGGCTCACACGAACTGGCACAGCTTGGTTTTCTACAACGAAGTCGCGGAAGTCGCGATGACCTACGAGCAAGGCGAGAACGTCTGGGTCGAAGGCACGATGCAACAGCGAAAGTTCACACCCGCCGATGGAAGCACACGGACCGTGCACGAGATCCACGTCAAGAGCTGCCACATCGTGGCCTCAGCGCGGATTGAGCGCGAGACGGCGCCGGCCAACGACGAATCGCAAGCATCCGGCGCAACGCAGAGTTCAGGAGCAAATCACCATGGCGACGAGTGGCCTGTGGGGCCGGCTTAGGAACACCAGTCCCAGAACGGCAAAGTTGATTGGCGCGACGGCACTGTCCACGTGCCTCGCTACTTTTCTATTGATGGGACTGCTCGGTGTGAGGATCAACGCCTCGCCATCGCTGCCTCTCGGCCTATACGTCGAGACTTCAGACCAGTCAGGCCTGGTCGAGTTCTGCCCGGCAGAACCGTTTGGCTCTTTCGCGGCGGCGCGAGGGTATCGTTCAAAAGGAAGTTGTCCGGACGGAGCGTCGCCGCTCATGAAGCCGGTGATCGCACGGGCCGGGGATCTCGTTCAGACCTCTCGTCGAGGTATCGCCGTGAACGGCGTGCTGGTCCAGAACACGGCGCCGAGACGGCTGGATACGTTTGGAAGGGCCATGACGCCATGGCCCTTCGGCACTTACCGCGTCGCTCCCGACACGGTTTGGGTGGCCTCTTCATATAACGCCAGGAGCTTCGATAGCCGTTACTTCGGTCCGGTTGCGGCTTCCTCAATTCGCGCCCATCTGCGTCCACTTCTCATCGAACCGTGAAACTCCAGCATCCACGCGCGCAGCTTTTGTCCGGGCTCGCTTCGGCGGCAGTGGGTTTACTGCTGACGACCGCCAGCCCGGTCGCGATAGCGATCACCGCCTTCATCCCCGCACTTTGGATGGCCCAGCCGACCAGGCGCGGAGCCTTTATTGGGGCATGCTGCTACTACGCCGGCGCTCTCTGGCCAGTCGTCCCAGCCGTCAACGCCTTCCTCGCAGGCGGCCACCCCGGAGCCGGCACGTGGCACTCCGGCTCTCTCGGGGCGATCCTTTGGGCGGGTAGCGCTGTTACCCTCTCGCTGACTTGGCCGATCCTGTGGACTGCCGATCCACGACAACTCTTCTGGCGCGCCACGATCGCGGGGCTCTTGGTTGTGCTACCGCCGCTGGGGCTAATTGGAGTCGCGTCCCCCTTGGCCGCTGCTGGATTTCTCTTTCCGGCGATGAAGTTCATCGGTCTGCTCGCGGTCCTTCTGGCTCCGGGCATGATAGTGTGTCACCCCCGAATGGGAACTGCCCTGCTGCTGACAGCCGCCCTCGTGGCGAACCTCGTGTATTCGGGAGGAGCAAAGCCGCCTGCCGATTGGCAGGCTATGAACACCGTCGGTGAGGATGAAGCAACTGACGATTACTGGACTATCTCGAAAACTCTCGAACGAGCCGAATCGTCAAGCGCTCACGTCATCGTCTTTCCTGAAGGGGCATTGCCCCAGTGGACCGAAAGTGCTGAAGCCTTCTTCGAACGCCGACTCAGCGCTTTGGGAGCCCGCGGGCAGATACTCCTCGCCGGAGCCTTTATGCCGGCCGATCCGCCAAGCAGGATGGGTGAAGTAGACTTCGCAGAGCAACTGCAGGTTCTTCGAGGATCCGAGTCCTCGGGAGAGGCGCTCCCGGAAGTTCATGTCGGGCCGATCTCGGAAGTAGCCTACCGTAACGGCATTGTCTCTCTCGGAACGGCGTCTGCAGTCGTCCAGCAACGCGTTCCCGTGCCGTTTGGAATGTGGAGGCCCTTCACAGGCACCGGTGTCCCGCTGAACGTCGCTGGTGATGGCATATTGAGAGTCGCTGGGCAGCGCGCCGCTGTCTTGATTTGCTACGAGCAACTCCTCGTTTGGCCAGCCGTGGTTTCTATGCTTCACCGGCCAACCCTCATCGTCGGGATTGCAAATGACCATTGGGTAAGGCACACGCCTATTCCGGAGTTGCAGCAAATGTATCTGCAATCCTGGTCCCGCCTATCTGATTTGCCGCTCATTTCCGCGTCAAACCGATGACTAGAATTGCCTTGAAGCACGGCACGCCCAAACGCCTGATTTCCAGTCACGGCACCCGACACGACGCACTTACCAGCCTGGCGGGGACCGTCGCCTTGCGCGGATGCGCGGTGAACAACATCCTCGCCCTGCTCGTCAGCAATCGCGACGAACGTCTCGACGGCCCTTATGTTTCGAACCAGCAACTCCTCAAAGATGCCCAAGAGGCCGTACGTTGGGCAGGTTAGAAGCAAGCCATGAACACACCTACTGCGCACGCTCTCGAATACCGCATAAAGCCCTGAAGCACCACCGCCAACCGAACAAAACGAGTGAATCCACCGAGAATAGAGCCGCGTGATTTGATTCACTTCCACGCGTTTCGTAGACATTTCTCCATGAGTGCCTTGATCTCCATCGGTTCCACTCCCATTGGGGCCAGGATGCACCAAGCCTCGGCGATTTGAGAAACCGTTCTCCGGTCACTCTCGCGAAACTGGCGCGTCCCCTCGCCGGCGTGTTCCTCGCAGAGTCTCCGCAGATGCAGCGGTGAAACACCGTAGGAACCAAGGAAGCTGGCTGCCTTTGTGCAGAGATTGTCCAGCTTCGACTGCGCGGCTGCAACTAGAGCCGAAACACCCGCGGTATCGATCTCTTCCTTTGAGCAGCGCGAGGCCATCATCAGCAGATCGAACATATCCGGATTGGCCGGTATCAGCTCGCGGGCTGGGGTGGAGGCCGCTCTGGAGTACAGGCGCCATTCGCACGGGATGGAGAAGCTTGCCACAAAGAGCCGCTCGCCTTCCACTTTGAGAGTAAGCGGATCATCTTCCGGCAGCGATTTGGCGAGTCGTTCCAAGTGCATACCCGGGAGCCGCAGCTCGCTTGGCCAGTCACCGCTGGCCGCGACCTGCTCGACGTTGCCGGAAAGGTCGATCACAAGCTCCTTTTTGTCGAAGGTGATAACCGCTGTCGCCTTGCGAACTTCCTTGGCCGCGCGACCTACGTTCCTTAACGCCTTGGCGAATTCAGTCCGCTTGACAGTGACCTGCCACGATGCGATGCTCATGCAGACTATTCTCCCCCTGCCACCGCTGCGTTGTGGCTGGCGAGTCCACGACGTGGATAGTGGTCAGCGTAAGGACATGCGGAGAAACGACGAGCATCCTAGGGCTCATCGTGGGTACGGGCAACGCAAGATCAGGCGCCTTGCACTCCGCTAAGAGGCCTTGCAATAGTCGACTATGACGAGTAAAGAGAAAAAGCAGCGATTCATTTCCAGGAGCCCAGTTTCCGAGGAAGTGGAGGTCGAATACGACTGCGGCGAAGACACTGAGTATAACGCAGGCTTTGAAACAGCCTGGCGCAATTGGAGTCCCCTCACCGGGATATTCGTCGGCTTCAACCGACTCGACGCGAACTGGCAATGGGTTTCGCAAGATAACGTCTCGATGAAGGTCGAAGGCAGGGCCTATGTCCTCACCTCGACTGATTCTGAGGGGCACTTCACGCTTGAGCCACGCGGCAAGAAGGAAGGGGACTGAGAGTAGCATGACCACCCCACAGATCGCCGAGGTTCAGCGCCGGGCGCGAGATTAGAGGCCCAAACGCCCAGATAGGCAGTTGCGCACACGCAAACGTGCTGATCGAACAGGGCGGACGGAACGCGTGGCCGCCTCTGGTACGTGAGCCGCGCCACCATCTACGGGGTGCTTGCCTGTTTACGGACGCGCGGCGGCCGTAGTGCCGCGCTATGCAAGCGCGATAGCTTCACGCACTACAGATCAGCGTGGGACCGCATGATCTCCCCGCCGGAGCCATTTCCTGAAGCGGTGCGAGATAATCGGCTCATCATGGAGCCTGATTTCAATCGGCTGGCGGACGAGATGATCTGCGCTGGAAGTTACGCCAAAGCGCGAACGCTTCTGGAGGCGGCGCTTCGGGAGATCCCCGTCGGCTGGAGCCCCAGGAATGAGGATGACCGGTCACTAAGGATAGCGTTCTGGGACGAGGAGGAGTTCTTCGCCTACTGCGACCGGCAGGGCGATTCTTCGGAGCAACTTGTTCTATGGATTAAAGGCTCGTACTCCAAGGCGTGGTACCAACTGGCCATCATAGCGAGCGAGCAGGAGGAGTTCGAACGCGCACTATTTTGTCTTGACTGTGGCCTTGAACTCGAGCCGGACCATCCCGAACTGTGGAGTGAAAAGGGGTATTTGCTGGGCCGGATTGAGCGCCAGCAAGAGGCCTTGGACTGCTACGTCCGTGCGGGTTCCGTGCGCGACTGGGCTTCCTCCTCACAACTGGCTCGATCTCTGCGCGGTCAAGGCGTCCAACTGATCGATCTCAATCACCTGGATGATGCGGAGAACGCGATCCGGAAATCGCTGGAACTGGAACCGAATAGCGAGGTCGCACGTAAGGAGTTGGAATACATTGAGAACTTGAGGCGACAGCGCGACGCTGGAAGCGAGAGAGACCTGCCCTGGTTTGTTCGCTCGTTGGTGATCCCCCCGGCCGATCCTCTAACAATCCATCTCTTGGCGTTGGTCGAAGGTCTGCCATCCATCCCCGGTCCGCAAACGGTGGGGTCGGAGAATTACTCCAGCATCTTCGATAAGTTTATGCAGCACGGGTGGGAGGGGTTCGAAGAGGAGTTTGACCGCATTGTGCCGCGGGAGCGTCCCGATTACGCCGATGTGAAGCGCGACCTCTTGTGCGAGCCTATCTTCAATCCCAAAGCCCATCGGAAGTTGACGGAGGCGGTATTCGGCGCAGAGACCTCGGAGGAAATCTTGGGTGGGCTGGCTCGGAAACGCAAGCAAATTCTCCAGTAGAGTTACCGGCAGCCAGACCGCGATTTCTTATTTCTGCGAAACACGAAATCGAGCGGGCAGAACGAGTTCGCTGAGCAAAGAGTCAGCCAATCGGAGACGTAAGCCGTGGTCGGCCAGCACACGGTGTTGGTGCAGAGACAAACGCGCCTTCGCAGCCTCCTGAATCACGAACCGGGTACCCTGGCGGGTCATTCTTTCCTGGCCGCGATCACTCCAGCGAGGATGAGAATCGCTCCGACAAGCGCACCCCAAGGCCATCCAAAGATGAGGCAAAGAACTCCCACGGCAATCAGCAGACATCCGCAACCCATGATCCAGTAACTCCGTTCTAATTCATGAGTTTAGAAATCGCCCGAGCGTGATCCAAGGTCCCAGTTGCCACTTCTGGTGAAAGCTCGAACGATCTGTGCCTTCCGCAATGCACGAAATGCCGCGTCAGGTGTGAGCTTCATCGGTCCGCGCCTTCGTCGGCATTGCTCTCTTCATCCAATCCTGAGCTAAGCGCAACGCCTCCTCAATTTGCTCGAGGTTCATCGTCGTGGCAACAAGATCTCGTAACTTCGAGTAAGTTTTAGCATCTTCGCCGGTGGTATGTAGGGTCGCAATGGTTAGCCACATGACTGATAGCAAATTGTCCTGCTGCACGCCTTGGCCCTCGTGATACATGCCACCGAGGATGAACTGAGCTTTTGCGTCTCCCTGTTCGGCGGCTTTGCGAAGCCAGACAGCGGCCTTCGTATAGTTTTGCGGCACGCCATGGCCCTTGTAATACATGGCACCGAGGTTGAACTGAGCGTCCGCGTCTCCCTGCTCAGCGGCTTTGCAAAACCAAGCAACGGCCGCGGCATAGTCCTGCGACACGCCCTGGCCGTCTGCATACATGCGGCCGAGATCGAACTGGGCTCTTTCGTTTCCCTGTTCTGCAGCTTTACGGTACCAGACGAGGGCTTCGGCAGAGTTCTGCGGCACTCCATGCCCCTGGCCATACATGAGGCCGAGGTTGGCCTGAGCTTTTGCGTCTCCCTGTTCGGCGGCTTTATGAAGCCAGCGGACGGCCTCGGCATAGTCCTGCGGCACGCCCTGCCCATCTGCATACATGCGGCCGAGGCCGAACTGGGCTCTTTCGTTTCCTTGCTCGGCGGCTTTGCGAAACCAGGCAGCGGCCTCGGCATTGTCCTGCTGCACGCCCTGGCCGAGGAAATACGTGAGACCGAGGATGAATTGAGCGACAGCGTTTCCTTGCTCGGCGGCTTTGCGGTACCACGCGACAGCTTTCGCGTAATCCTGCGGTACACCTTGCCCAGCATAGTACGCGGCACCGAGCATGGACTGGGAGTCAGCATCCCCTTGTTCGGCGGCTTCGCGGTTCCAGCGGGCGGCCTCGGCGTGGTCCTGCTGCACGCCTTCGCCTTGCCCATACATGGCGGCGAGAAAGAACTGAGCTTTCGCGATTCCCTGTTCAGCGGCCTTGCGAAACCAGGCAGCGGCCTCGGCATAGTCCTGCGGTACCCCTCGGCCTTCGCGGCAGAGGATGCCGAGATTGCACTGAGCACTAGGGTGCCCTAGCTCGGCAGCTTTGCGGAACCATTGTGCAGCACGGGAATGATCCACCGACATCCCGTTGCCTTCGTGGTTCATCATGCCGAACTCGAACTGAGCATCACGATCCCCTTGAAGGGCAGCCCTCTTATACCAGCGGGCGGCTTGGGCATAGTCTTGTGCAATCCCGTCGCCCCGGTACGCCATGCGACCGAGGATGAATTGAGAATTGGCATCGCCTTGGTTGGCCGCCTTAAGGAACCAATGCGCGGCCTTGGCGTAATCCTGCGGCACCCCCTGGCCGTTTAAGTACATTGAGCCGAGTCTGAACTGAGCGTTAGATTCACCTTGCTCCGCCGCTTTGCCGAACCAGTGGAGGGCCTCAGCGTAGTCCTGCGGCACTCCCAGGCCTTGGAAGTACATGAAACCAAGGCTGTTCTGAGCCGTATCGCACCCTTCATCAGCGGCTTGGCGGCACCAATAGACAGCCACCGCGAAGTCCTGGAGCACGCCTCGGCCTTCAAAGTACATTGAACCGAGACGGAACTTGGCGACAAAGTTGCCTCGCTCTTCCGCCGCTACTCGCAGTTGTTCAGCGGTTTGTTCGTCGACCCCGCCGCTCGGCTCTATCTCTCGCGCCCTCCGCTGTGCCTCGGCGATCTGCTGAGGACTCATCTCCTTGGCGACAACGAGATCCCGGAACTTGGCACGATTCTCCTGATCGGCCCCTGTCGCGTGCGATGCTGCGAGGTTAAGCCACATGTGCGCGGCGATGTAGTCGCGCTGCACTCCGTAACCCTTAAAACACATAACGCCGAGACCGGCCTGAGCTTCATCGTGCCCCTGTTTAGCCGCTCGCTCATAGCAGCGGGCAGCCTCGCCGTAGTCCGGCGGCACGCCGTGCCCTGAGTAATACAGGAGGCCTAGATTGAACTGCGCGTCGGCGTGTCCCTGTTCGGCGGCCTTGAAGAACCAACGTGCGGCCTCGGCATAGTGCTGCGGCAAGCCGATCCCCTGGGAATACATGAGTCCGATGTGGAACTGAGCATCTGGATACCCCTGATCGGCGGCCGCGCGGCACCAGCGGACAGCCTCGGCACAGTCCTGGGGCATTCCTTCCCCCCGGTAGAACGCGATACCTAGGTCGCTTTGCGCGGGGATGTGTCCCTGATCAGCGGCTTTGCGATACCAGCGGGCGGCCTCGGCGACGTCGCGCGGCAGCCCTTCGCCGCGAGCGTAGAGATTGCCGAGCATGCTTTGAGAAGCGGCGTGCCCCTGATCGGCGGCTTTGCGAAACCACCGGGCGGCTTTGCCAAAGTCCTGCGGCAATCCAGTGCCTTTTGCGCAAATGACGCCGAGGGTGTACTCCGCTTCAACGTCTCCCTCCTTGGCGGCTTTTCGAATTGCTTCCAGAGATTCGATTTCTTGGTCGCCGACCTTCCGCCCAGGATCAGGGACATCCGATGATTGCGACTTCCCCTCGGTCGGCTGGCCGACCAGTCCCCTTGTCGCAGATACCACGCTTTTCCAGAATGAGCCCACTTCCTCGCCTTCCTCGATTGACGTCTTGTTTCCACTCCAAGCAGGAGCCACCTCGCGTTGCGCCTCCATAAGTGCAACGGTGGGCAGAAACCATTCTCTTGCCCGCGGTTTGGGCCCGATTGCCCTTCATTCCGCTCGTCCCCCAAGTTGCCTTTTTCCGCACCACAGCATATCAGGGCTGGGAGAAAGTCATCTAGTCAGTCTCTACTCAGGTTGCGTGTGTCGGGAGTGCCACCGTGTGGGTGCAGGGACTCGGCAGCGACTGCCAAGTGGTGAAAAAGTTGGTTTTGTACGTACCTCCAGAGCTGCACACGACCCCGGCCCGCAAGAGGACAACGACGCCTCACTAGAACAATTTCCCAAACCCCGCTCGGTAGGATTGATGGGTGGGGCTGGACCAGCCGCAGAGGCTCTTTCCGAATCCGCCGTCGACCTAGCGTCACGATCTCTGCGCGTTCCGAACTCGGTGTGCCGCGCAGCCATCCACCATGCACTTCGATGTTGAGGACTTTTTTACCCGAAGGCGGCGTTACTCTCACCGAGGACGGACATCGAGGTAGGAGGCCTATGAAATGATCACCCAGTACCTCGGTAGTAGCCAGATTGAAACTTAAGCTCTAAGGTCATCTGGATCGCGTTCGCAGAAGCTGAACACGTCTTTGCGCTGATTCACCAGCGCATCGACATCCGCGCCGTCGCCATCGACCAAGAGGAAAATCCCGTCCGCTGCAAACCAGCGTTCCTTGACTATGGTGATGCCCTGCCAGATATCTGGCGGCAGGACTACGTGCGAATTTCCGAGCCAAACTTTGAACTTCGTTTGCATGGCGCCAGCATTCTGCCATGCCCAACTGCCTGCCTTTCCTTGCGCTATACGGAAGGCCGTCCCCCCAGGCAGGAGGAATTATGCGCGACCATCAATCCGGTCTCAAGTACTCACGCCCGTCAATAACGCCGTACGTCTCACTCCCTCTCTGCCGTGCCGGCACCAGCTCCACGGCCCGCAGGTGCTGCGCCAGGCGCAAAGCCGCCTGTCTCGCACCCGCTCTGGCCGTTGCGCTTGAACGGGAGTGAGTCGTCCGCCAGCCGTCCCTGCTGGAAATCGCGCCCTCTCCTGCGGTGAGAGGGAACGCGATTCCCCGCCCACGGGACGGCCAACATGTCACAGTTTCAACTCGCTTTCGACTTCTCGGCTCCAGCGGAGCCAGTCCTTCTCGGACTCGACGCCGAGACCATTGAAGCACTCGCCAACGACTCGCTCCCCGAGATCTCCATCCCGGAGATCATCGCCGGGATCACCGAACCCGAACAACAACCAATCTCCGGGAAGCCCAAGTGCCAAATTCTCGTGGGGCCGGAGCGCGAAGCCCCCAAAGGCTTCAACCGCGACTACCGCATCACGGATGCCGACGATATCGGTGCAGGCGGACTCAAGGCCAAGTTCGAGAACAACCTCGCCGCGATTCGGCTGCTCAAACAACTCGAACAGGAGAACCGGATCGAAGCGACTCCGGAAGAGAAGCGCACTCTCGTTCGCTACAGCGGCTGGGGCGCCCTTGCTCAGAAGGCCTTCAGCTACAACTACGAGTTCTACGATCTTCAGCGCGAACTCCAGGAACTGCTAACCGAAGAAGAGCACACCCAGGCTAGCGCCTCCACCGTCAACGCTCACTACACCAGTCCGATGGTGATCAATGCGATCTGGCGCGCCGCAAGGCGGCTCGGCATCCAGGCTCAGTCCCGCATTCTCGAACCCGCGGCCGGCATTGGTCACTTTCTCGGTCTCCAACCGGAAGAGCTGAAGTCCAATTCCCGCGTTGCCGTCGAGATCGATGCCACTTCCGCTGCGATTCTCAGACTCCTGTACCCCGACACCACCGTTCGCGCATGCGGCTTCCAGCAGCCGGGCCTACCGCTGAATTTCTTCGACCTGGCTATCTCGAACGTTCCCTTCGGCAAGTACGGCGTCCACGACATACAGTTCAAGTCCAAGCCGCGCCTCTGCAGCGCCATCCACGATTACTTCTTCGCTAAGGCCCTCGCCCACATTCGTCCCGGGGGACTCCTGGCCTTCATCACCTCGCGCTATACCCTCGACAAGAAGGACGAGTACCTCCGCCGTCACCTCGACGAACACGCGGTCTTTCTTGGTGCCATTCGGCTTCCCGGCGGCAAAGACGGCGCATTCGCACAGAACGCCGGCACGGAAGTCACCACCGACATCATCTTCCTGCGCAAGCGGATGGAAGAGGAAACCGGCGCCGTTTCTCCCGCCTGGCTCGAAACCCGCGAAACCAGCGTGCCGAACGAAGACAACCTCTTCCAAGACGCGGCCATCAACCAATACTTCCTCGACAATCCACACATGGTCCTCGGCCAGCTCACCCTTGCCGGCTCCATGTACCGTGAGAACGAACTCACCGTCCTGGGCCACCTCACCGATGATCTGCTGGACTCGGCAATTCAGAACCTGCCCGAGAACGTCATCCGCTACGACGCATCCATCCGCGAAACCGAACCCGATCAGGTGCTGCGGCTCTCGGACACAACGCATCGGATCAAAAACAATGCCTTCGACATCGTCGATGGTTTCATCGTCGTTCGCAACGGCGACGCGCTCATGCGTCCCGATTTCTCGCCCGTCTCCCGCCAACGCATCCACAAATTCATCCAACTGCGCGACACCCTCCGCGGCCTCTACAACGCGCAGCTCCAGGATCTCGACGAAGGAATCATCGCCGACAAGCGGGCTCGCCTGAACATGCAATACGAGATGTTCCTCGCCGCCTTTGGCCCGTTGCACGAGCCCGCCAACGTCAAGCTGCTCTCGAACGATCCAGACTTCCCCGTGGTTCTCGCCATCGAGGATTACAACCCATCCACGCACCAACCCACAAAGCGCCCCGTCTTCTTCCAGCGCACCATCTCTTCCTACACACCTCCGGCCAGCGCAACCAGCGCCAGCGATGCGCTCTCGGTTTCTCTCCGCGAGAAAGGGCGTATTGACTGGGCGCGCATTGCCGAACTGCGCCCGGAGTCCACGCTGCAGAAGATCATTCGGGAACTCGACGGCCTGATCTACCACAACCCCGAATCCAACCGATATGAAACCGCCGACGAGTACCTTTCCGGCGACGTTAAAGCAAAGCTCCGCGCCGCCGAGACGGCGGCCACGCTCGATCACACTTATCAAAGGAATGTCACCGCGCTCACCGCAGTCCAGCCCAAGGATCTGACCCCAAGCCAGATTTCCGCCCGCCTCGGTTCGCCCTGGATCCCAACCGACATCATCGAATCCTTCATCCACGAAATCATTCTTGAGAACGCTACGCTCTACGGGCCGAATCTCTCCGTGATCTTCGCCCCTCAAGTCGGGCAATGGTCGGTCACCGTCTCCGACACCGTGCGCACTTACGCCACCAACTCAACCAAATGGGCGGCCTTCCATCTCACCGGCACAACCCTTGTCGAGATGGCTCTGAACCTGCGACAGCCCAGGATCTACCAGGAGTTTGCCGACGGCACCAGGCACCTTGACGTCAACGCCACCAACCGCGCCATGGACGTCCAGCAATCGATCAAGGACGCCTTCACGGGCTGGCTCTGGCAAGACGTTCCGCGCGCAGAACGCCTCTGCCAGATCTACAACGACAATTACAACTGCCTCCGGCTCCGCGAGTACGACGGGTCTCACTTGACGTTCCCCGGGATCAATCCC
>Ga0302320_10010709_pt1 | contig 19502 bp, 26 predicted proteins | sample Bog_T0_3_FD_202130 | JGI IMG/M metagenome (GOLD analysis project Ga0302320, IMG submission 202130) | Peat permafrost microbial communities from Stordalen Mire near Abisko, Sweden - Bog_T0_3 | ecosystem: Environmental > Terrestrial > Soil > Wetlands > Peat | place: Sweden: Abisko, Stordalen Mire... | reverse complement strand
GGGGACAGGGTGGGCGGCCTCGATGACTTCGATTCTGTGCGTCGGGACGGCGTGGCCGTAGCGGGTGACGACAGTGCCTTCCAGCGCGACGTCGGGCCAGGCGTCTTCCAGCGCGGCGGCCATGACGGCGGCGGATTTGCCGCCGCCGACGACGATGCAGCGGCCTTTCGTGGGTTTGGGCGGCAGGTGGCGGGCGAGCACGCTGCGCGGGTCGGCGGCGGCGACGGCGGTGTCGAACAGGGTGCGCAGCGCGGCGCGGGCGCGCGCGTCGGTCCAGTTCGGGTCAGGCGGGCAGGGCGTGTCCTGCGGCATCGGCCGTTTCCTTTTTTGGCGCGGGGAGTATGGCGGAGGCGGCGAAGGCGCGCCATCTTTGGGTTCGACAGCCTGCGCGTTTCCAACGTGACCGGAAACGCTCAGGTTCATCGTTTGCGCGCGATTCCATCAGCCTGAGGATCGTTTCGCGATTCGAGTCAGGCTGATATCGTTCTGGAGGAGATAACCGATGCCGGCACCCGAATTCGACGCTCAGACCCGCACCGAACTGGAGGCCGCGGCGTTCCGCCGGCTGGTCGGGCATCTGCGGGAGCGGACCGACGTGCAGAATATCGATCTGATGAACCTGGCGGGGTTCTGCCGGAATTGCCTGAGCCGGTGGTACCGGGAGGAGGCGGCGGAGAAGGGGATCACGATCGCCGATCCGGATGCGCGGGAGATCGTGTACGGGATGCCGTACAAGGAATGGCAGGCGAAGTACCAGGTGGAGGCGTCGCCGGAGGCGCTTGCGGCGCGGGCGAAGGTCGATTCGGGGCACTGATCGTTCGGCGGGTTCGGGAGCGCTGGCGGCGGCATGTTGCCTGACTGCCAGCGTGACCGGGGACGGCCCGGGTTGGATGAACGGCGGATGCTTGCTTCCTGCGGTTTTGGGCACGCAGAAGTTGAGCGATGTGCGGGGATGCCGGCTTGCGCTGGCGGCCGTTTTTTGAATAAATGCAGATATATAGTTGGATATTCGGGTCGCATCCGCATTTATGAATTGATTTTTTGCAATCGGGGGTTGCCGATCTCACGGCTTCGTGATAGATCATTGTGTGCAAACAACCCGGTCGGGTGCTGAGGTGAGAATGGGCAAGGTCCTCAGTTATCGACGACGAGACCATCATATCTGATGTGATCGGGGACTATTTCCGCGACAGCCTCGGTTTTGTCGTCGAGTGCGCGCATTCGGGGGCCGCGGCGGCGGCACTGCTGTCGCGGTATCGCTTCGATCTGGCGGTGATCGATGCGACGGTCGGTGGGGTGTCGGGGCTGGAGCTGGCGCGCCTGGCGGCGAACGAAGACACGCCGGTGCTGCTGATTTCCGATCAGCCGGAGACGGCTTTCGCACTGCATCGGTTTGATTTTCCGCATTTGCCGAAGCCGTTCACGCTGGCGCGGCTGCGGATCGAGGCGGCTCGGGTGATGGCGGAGCACAAGGCCAATGTGGCGCGGGTGAAGGCGTCGATGGTTCGGATGGAGGCCAACCGGCGGGCGCTGGCGATCGCGCTGGCGGAGTCGGACCGGTTGCTGGACGTGGCGCGGCGGGGGCTGCCGCTGATGGGCCGGGCGGCGGAACCCAGAAGTGCCGCTGGGTGGATGAGCGGATTACTGGCGTGACGAGGGCGGGTTGTCGGGGCGGCCGAGCAGTGCGCGATTCGCGGTCGCGAGGGTGCGTTCGGCGGCGGCGATGAAGGCGGCCGTAAGGGCGAGGCCCGCCGCGGTGTTGGCGATGGCGATGTGGGCCTGCTCGATTCGCCGGCGGCTTCCGGTGATAATGAATGCGTGTTCGTCGTCCATGGCGATGATCCTGAACTGTCCTGTTTGAAGTCGGGCCGGTTCGCCTGGACCGCAAGGACACGCCGTGTTGTTTGCCGGTGGCGGTGAGGGCGGCGGTTCGGGTTTGCCATTGACCGCTGGTGCCCTCGCGGCTATCCCCGCCCGCCCTGCAGCAGCGGAGATGACGACAGAATGGCGAAGCCGGTCAGCGAAGAAGAGATCAAGTCCGGCGGTGTCGCTGTCGATCGGCTGCGCAGCCTGGTCGAGCGGATCGAGCGTCTGGAAGAAGAGCGCAAGGCGCTGTCCAACGACATCAAGGACATCTATGCGGAGGCGAAGTCGGCCGGGTTCGACGTCAAGGTGCTGCGGCAACTGATCCGGATCCGCAAGCAGGAGGCGGCGGAGGTGGAGGAGCAGGAGACCATGCTCGACATCTACCGCCGCGCGCTGGGAATGTAGCGGGCGGCGGCGGATGCGCGCCGGTTGGTGAGGGTGCATGGTCGGAACGAAGCGGGGCTTGCTGTTGCGCAGTTTCCGGATCGATCCGGCGCTGGGCGGCGACCGGGTGGAACGGCTGCCGTTTCTGCGGCATGGACCGGTCTCGGTCCGGCTGGAGAGTCCGCTGACGCTGCTGATCGGCGAGAACGGATCGGGTAAGACGACGGTGCTGGAGGCGATCGCGGCGCGCTGCGCGATCCGGCCGGGCGGCGGGCAGAGCTATGCCGAGTATGAGGACGAGCGGGAGGCGACGGCGATTTCCGCCGGGGTGTCGGTGGAATTTGGCGGACGCCGGCCGAAGGGGCTGTTCCTGCGGGCGGACCGGTTCGCCGAGACGATGGGGCGGGCGGGGCAGTTGCCGATGCCGACGACCGGGGAGTGGCGGCTGGCGGACGAGCAGAGCCGCGGCGAAGGGGTGCTGTCGCTGCTGACGGCCCGGGTGGATGCGAGCGAGAACCTGCTGTTTCTGCTGGACGAGCCGGAGACGGGGCTGTCGCCGCAGCGGCAGATGGCGCTGCTGTGTCTGCTGGATTCGCTGCACCGGGATGGCCGGTCGCAGGCGGTGGTGGCGACTCATTCGCCGATCCTGATGAGCCATCCCGGGTGCGACCGGCTGTGGATCGATGAGGATGGGATCAACCGGCGGGCGCTGGCGGATATTCCGCACTGGCGCGACATGAACCGTTTCATGCGCGATCCGGAGACGGCGTTGCAGCGGCTGCTCGACTAAGCGATGTGCGGTGGCGGCTGGGGTATGGCGTGCTTGTCGCCCTGCGATTGATGGTGACAGGCTGAGCGGCGGGTCATAGGCTGATCGGCGGTTTGAAGGACGTTCCGACACCCCAGACAGGATGAGATGGTCATGAGCCCCGCCAGCCAGGTGATTTGCAGTTGCGTGTTGACGTTCGGCGTGCCGATCGCGCTTGCCGGATGGGATCTGTGGCGGCTCAAGCCGGCTTCGTGGCGGCCGCCGCCGGGGGAAGAGGCTGAGCGGGAGCCCTCCCCGCTGCCGGATTCGGGGCGGCCGCCGGTTGTGCAAAAGCCGCTGCCGGACTGCCTGATTCCGAAGCGTGCTCCGGTCCGGGTGCCCGAACTGGTCTAAGGCGCTCTTGCCGCCGCCGCGGCCAGGGGACACGATGGCGCTGTCATCGTGTCGGTATCGTTGTGCCGAGCGGAAACAGGGAAGGACGCGTCATCATGCGGGCCAATCGTTTGCGTGCGCTGCTCAATGCCAATCAGCCGTCCGTGGGGACGCATCTGCTGTCCACCTGGCCGACGCTGGTGGAACTGGTCGGGCAGACCGGGCAGTATGATTATGTCGAGTTTACCGCGGAATACTCGCCGTTCGACATGCATGACCTGGACAATCTGGGACGCGCGCTGGAGCTGAAAGACCTGTGCGGGATGATCAAGGTCGAGCAGACGATGTGGACGCACCAGGCGATGCGGGCGATCGGATCGGGGTTCCAGAGCATCCTGTTCGCCGATGTCCGCACGGTGGCGGATGCGCATGCCTGCGTGGCGGCGGTGCGGGCGGAGACGCCTGGGTCGGGCGGGCGGCTGGGGGTGGGGATGCGGCGCGATGTCGGCACGGTACGCGATGGCGGCTCCCCGGCCTATGTGGCGGCGCTGGATGAGGTGGTGATCGCGCTGATGGTGGAGAAGCGGGAGTGCGTCGAGGACCTGGATGCAATCCTGTCGGTGAAGGGGATCGACATGGTGCAGTTCGGCGGGTCCGACTACTCCATGAGCCTGGGGCTGACCGGGCAGCGCAACCATCCGGACGTGAAGCGGGCGGAGCGCAAGACGATCGAGATGGCGCTGGCGAAAGGGCTGCACCCGCGGGTGGAGCTGGGCGATATCGCGCAGGCGGCGCCGTACCTGGAGATGGGGGTGAAGCATTTCTGCATCGGCTGGGACGTGCGCATCCTGCATGACTGGTGGCGGGCGAACGGGGCGGGGATGCGGGCGCTGCTGAGTGGTGCCGAGGCGGCGGGCGCGGCGGTGGCGCCGGCGAAGGAGCCGGTGGCGAGCTACTAGCGCGGCGGGCGGTGCGGCTGCGCCGGGGCGGGATGGGTCCCGGCGTGGACAGTATCGGGTTATGCCGAATACTTCTGTATTCTGATGGTCTATTGTGATTGTGTCTTAAGCGGATTATTATCAATTATCGCCTCGATTAGACGACTAGCGGGCACACTGACGACCCAGTGATTTCGACCCCGGTCTGAGCGCGGGTCGTCAGCAGGTGCGGTCGGATGCGGGCAGACGGGTTTTTCCCCGCGTGCCGCGCATCAAGGGCGCGGTTGCGGGCGGTCCGGCACGGTTTTCCGGGCGAACCCGGAAGTCTATGTGGCAGACGATATTTCCCGTGACGGTATGCTCGTTCTCGATGGCGCGCTGACCGTCCGCATCGCGCCGGCGATCGGCTCGACATTGCTTGAAGCGATCCGTGCGCATGCGGTGGTTTCGATCGATTGTTCGGCGGCCACGGAGCTCGACCTGAGCTTCATCCAGTTGCTGATTGCGGCGCGCGTCAGTGCGCTGCGGCTGGGCCGGCTGGTGGGTCTGGCGGCGGCGCCGGACGGGGTGCTGCTGGATGCGCTGACGCCCGACGGGTTCCGCCCGACCGAGGCGGATGGATTCTGGTTCGAAGGAGCCGTCGGATGAAAAAGAAAATTCTGACTGTCGATGATTCGTCGAGCGTGCGGCAGATGGTGAAGATGACGCTGTCACAGGCGGGCTATGACATCGTTGAGGCCGGCAACGGCCAGGAGGGGCTGGATTCGGCGAAACGGGCGCCAATGGACATGGTGGTGACCGACCCGAACATGCCGGTGATGAACGGGTTGGGGCTGATTCTTGAACTGCGCAAACTGCCGGACTATCGCGGCGTGCCAATCCTGTTCCTGACCACCGAATCCGATGCCGAGGTGAAGAAGGAGGCGAAGGCGGCCGGGGCGACGGGGTGGATCACCAAGCCGTTCCAGCAGGATCAGCTTGTTGCGCTGGTGAAGAAAGTGCTGGGCTGATGAGCGGTTCGGAAGCGGCCCAGATATTTCTGGAAGAAGCCGCCGATCTGCTGGCGCAGCTTGAGGACACGCTGCTCGACCTGGGTCGCGGGCTGGACCGGGCGCGCATCCGAACCAAGGCGGAGGAGAACGGGCTGCTGGCAACGGGTTCGAAAGTTGGCGCGGCGCGTCCGATGGTTTTTCTGGCATCGACTGGCCTGGGCCATCAAAGCCGCGGGACGCTAATTTCCGGTTAACGCGGCCGGCGATTCTGTTGCGGGGCCGTTGCGGGTCCGGGGCCTCGCCACTACCCTGACCGGCGACCATGAGCCGATCGCCGCATCCATGATGAGCTTCGTCCTTGCCTGCGACCTGGGCGGCAGCGGCTTGCGCGTGGGGTTGGTCGATGCGGCGGGGCGGATCGTGCACAGTGCCGGGGTGGCGCTGTCGCTGCGGTTCGATGCGGGTGGCGGGTCGGAGGTCGATCCGGCGGTGTGGTGGCGGGCGCTGTGCCGCGCGGTGGATGCGCTGGCGGCGGGTTGCGGCGGCGCGTGGGAGCGGGTGGAGGCGGTGGCGGTCGCCGGAATCACGCGGACCCAGGTGTTTCTGGGTGCGGATGGGCGTCCGGTGCGGGCGGCGGTCAGCTTTCGCGATACGCGGGCGGCGGGGTGTCTGGCGGAGGTGAAGGCGGCTCTGTCGGCCGATGATCCGGAGTTCGGGCAGGTCAATGCGTTTCATCCGCTGGCTCGTCTGGGGTGGCTGATGCGGGCGGAGCCGGACGTGGCGCGCTCGGTGGCGGCTGTGGTGGAGCCGAAGGATTTCCTGGCGCTGCGTCTGACCGGGGTGTGCGCGATCGATCCGATCGGGTCGGCTCGGCTGATCGCGTCGCGGCGGATGCTGGCGGCGCTGGGGTTTTCGCCGGGGATCGTGCCTTCGGTGGTGCAACCGGCGACGGTGCTGGGGTGGGTGCAGGCCGGGTTGGCAGGGGCGCTGGGGCGGCTGGCGGGGCGTCCGGTGGTGGCGATGGGCAACGACACCTGGGCCTCGGCGGTGGGGCTGGGCGCGTTGCGGGACGGTTATGCCTACAATCTGTCGGGTACGACCGAGGTGCTGGGGGTGCTGTCCGCGCGGGCGGTGTCGGCGGAGGGGCTGATGACCGTGGAGTGGGGCGGCGGGTTGCATCAGGTCGGCGGACCGAGCCAGGCGGGCGGGGATACGATTGGGTGGCTGATGGGTCTGTTGGGGCGGGACGGCGTGATCGGGCCGGCTCTGGCGGCGCTGCTGGCAGAGCCGCGGCAGGGTCAGCCGTTGCTGTTCCTGCCGTATTTGCAGGGGGAGCGGGTGCCGTACTGGGACCCGGCGCTACGCGGTGCGTTCATCGGGCTGAACCGGGGCCACGGGCCCGTGGATTGCGCGTATGCGGTGCTGGAGGGGATCGGGTTCCTCAACCGGCTGGTGCTGGAGCGGGCGGAGACGACGACCGGGGTGCCCGTGCGGGAGATCCGGTTCGGCGGCGGCGGGGCGGCGAATGCGGTCTGGTGCCAGATCAAGGCCGATATCTGCGAGCGGCCGGTGGTGGTGACGGACTGCGCCGAACCGGGGCTGCTGGCGGGGGCGATCTGCGCGTCGACGGCGCTGGGCCGGTTCTCCGACATTGCAGCGGGACAGTCGGCTTGGGGGCGGCCGCGGGCGGTGTTCGAACCGGAGCCACAGCGCGTGGCGACGTACCGGCGGCTGTACGAGCTGTTTCGCGCGGCGGAGGCGGCGGTGGCGCCGGTCTCAAGGGCGCTGGCCGCACTGGGATGATGATCCTGGAGCGCTGGGGGACGGTGCTGGCCGGGCTGGCGCTGATCGGGTTCTTCATGCTGTTCGCCGGCAATTTCGCGGCGCCGGCGAACCTGCTCAATATCCTGCGCGACACCAGTTTCCTGGCGATCCTGGCGCTGGGGTTCGCGCTGGCGCTGACGACCGGAGAACTCGATCTTTCGGTGGCGGAGGTGGCGAGCCTGTCGGCGGTGGTGGCCGGCGGCTGCATCCAGCATGGTGTGCATCCGGCGCTGGCGGCGCTGGTGGCGCTGGGGACCGGGACGGCGCTGGGGGCGTTCAATGGGTTTGGCGTCACGGTGCTGTTCGTGCCGTCGCTGATCGTGACCCTCGGCACCGCGGCGATTGCTCGGGGCGTGACGTTCATGGTTACCCAGGGTGTGGCGTTTGTCGGGCGCTGGCCGGCGCTGTTCACCGGGCTGGCGCGTGGGGTGACGATCGGGGTGCCGAACCTGGTTTGGTTCCTCGGCGTGATTTCGGGGCTGGTGTATGTGCTGCTGAAATGGACGCGGACCGGGGCGCATATGGTCGCAACCGGCGAGGCGGACGAGGCGGCGCGGCTGGCCGGGATCGCGACGGCTCGGATGAAGCGGCTTGGGCTGACGCTGTCGGGGCTGTTGGCGGGGCTAACCGGGCTGCTGCTGGCGGCCAATCTGTCGTCGGCGTCGCCCAACATGGCGGGTGATTATTTCCTGTATGCGATCGCCGCGGTGCTGCTGGGGATGACGATGATCGAGCCAGGGCGGCCGAACGTTGTGGGGACGGTGTTCGCGGCGTTCGTGCTGAAGGTGCTGGGCAACGGGCTGATTCTGCTCGGGACGCCGTATTATGTGCAGGACATCATGCTGGGCGGGATCATGATCGCCTCGGTGGCGTTTTCCTCGGCGGTGGGCCAGAAGGTGTCGTTTAAGGTTTGATTTGGGGGATGCGGCGATGCGGGTCGTTTTTGCGGCGATTGTGGTGCTGTTGGGTTTGACGCTGCGGGCGGGGGCGTTCGAGGTGGGGATCATCGGGTTTCAGTTTTCGTCCGAGACGCATGCGCGGGTGGCGAATGCGGCGGCCGCGGCGGCAAAGGCCAAGGGCTGGGGGGTGACGCTGCTGAACTCCGAGGGGTCGCTGCCGAAACATGCGGAACAGTTCGATGCGCTAATCGCCAAGAAGGTCGATGCGATCATTATTGCGATGGGCAAGCCGGTCGAGGCGGATGCGCAGTTCAAGGCGGCGAAGGATGCGGGGATTCCGGTGATCACGGTGCAGTCGGGCGCGAGCCCGTATGCGCTGTTCGATATCGAGAGCAATGAATACAAAGTGGGTGCCGACGGGGCGCTGTTCCTGCTGAGCCAGATGGGGTTTCACGGTGATATCCTGGAGGAGCGGTTCGAGCTGAACGTGGCCTCGCGCATTCGCGGCAAGATGCTGGATGCGGTGCTGTCGGAGAACCAGGGGGTGCATGTGCTGGGGAAGCACGCGATGGCGCGCACGCAAAGCTGGCCGGATGACGTGCGCAGCGGGATGCAGGCGCTGCTGCTGCAGAACCAGGGGAAGATCGGCGGCATTTGGGCCTCGTTCGACGGGCAGGCTTTCGTCATCGACGATCTGCTGCGGGCGGAGGGGGTGAAGAAGGGCGACATCCCGCTGGTGTCGATGGATGGCGGGCCGGAGAGTTTCCGCCGGATCGCCGATCCGGACAGCACACTGGTGGCGACGGTCTCGGTGCCGTTCGAGGCGATGGGCGAGAAGGCTGTGCAGGCGGTCGACGGGATCGTGGTGCACAAGCAGAAGGTGTCGTCGTTCACGCCGGGGGTGTATCTGTTCGTCGACGCGACTCTGGTGGATGCGGCCAACGTGCGCCAGTTCATGCGGTGAGCGAGCCGGTCCTGTCGCTGCGCGGCATCGGCAAGCATTACGGCGGCGTGACGGCAGTGGATGGGGTCGACCTGGATGTCGTGGCCGGCGACGTGCTGGCGATCTGCGGCGATAACGGCGCCGGCAAGTCGACGCTGATCCGAATCATGGCGGGGGCGGTGGCGCCTGATATTGGCTCGATCCGGCTGGATGGGGCGCCGGTGCGCTTCCGCTCGCCGCAGGATGCGCTGGGGCAGGGGGTGGCGACGATCTACCAGGAGTTGGCGCTGGCGCCGCGGCTATCGATCGCGGCGAACGTGTTCCTGGGGGCGGAACTGACCCGGTCGTGGCTTGGCGTGCGGCTGCTGGACAAGGCGCGGATGAGGCAGGAGGCGCGCGCGTATCTGGCGCGGCTGTCGGTTGCGGTGGCGGATGTGGGTGCGCCGGTGGAGCGACTGTCGGGCGGGCAGCGGCAGGCGGTGGCGATCTGCCGCGCGCTGCGGTGGAATGCGCGGCTGATCATCATGGACGAGCCGACGGCGGCGCTGGGGGTGCGGGAGACGGCGGAGGTGCTGGGGTTGATCCGGCGGCTGCGTGAGGAAGGGCGGACGATCGTGCTGATCAGCCACGCGATGCGCGATGTGGTGGCGGTGGCCAACCGGGTGGCGATTCTGCGAAATGGGCGCAAAGTGATCGACCGTCCGCTGGAGGGGCGGGAGACGGCGGAGGTGCTGGGGCGCTGGGTGCTGTCTGGGGAGGCGGTTTAGGTGGCGGGGTCGGGTTCCGGGCCGGGGGAGGATCGCAGGCACTGGGCGGCGGTTGCCTCGGACTGGGTGGCGTGGGCGCGGGCGCCGGATCATGACGCGTTCTGGGCGTACCGGGATGCGCTGGCGGGGTTTATCGGGACCGGTTCGGGGTCGGCGCTGGATGTCGGGTGCGGCGAGGGGCGGGTGTCGCTTTTGCTGGGCGCTTGCGGCTACCGGGTGACGGCGGTCGATCCGGTGCGCGAGATGGTTGCGGCGGCGGCCGGGGCCGGGTCTGCCGCGGACTATGCGGTTGCGGCGGCGGCCGCGCTGCCGTTCGCGGACGGCTGTTTCGACCTTGTCATGGCGTATAATGTGCTGATGGATGTGGAGGATGTTGCCGGGGCGGTGCGGGAGATGCGGCGGGTGATGCGGCCATCCGGGACGCTGGTCGTTTCTGTCGTGCATCCGTTTTCCGATCGCGGGCGGTTTGCGGCGGACGGGACGTTCGTGGTGGAGGGGGATTACTTCGGGCGGGCGCGGTTCGACGGGGTGGAGGAGCGGGACGGGATGCGGATGCATTTCGCCGGCTGGTCGCAGCCGTTGGAGGTCTACGCGGCGGCGCTGGAAGGGGCGGGACTGGCGATTACGGCGCTGCGCGAGCCGGTGCCGGATGCGAGGCGGGCCGACCTGGCGCAGTGGCGGCGGCTGCCGCTGTTTCTCTGGCTGAAGGTTCGGGTGGTGGGGTGAGGGTGGGCGCTGTTGCTTGGTCTGGAACAGTTCGCGAGGATGGTGGGATGCCGGACGACCTCTATCACCGTGACGTTCTTGCCTGGTCGGAGCACCAGGCGATGCTTCTCCGCCGAGCGGCGGGCGGGGAACGGGTGAACGATATCGACTGGGCGCATGTTGTCGAGGAGATCGAAGACGTGGGCCTGTCCGAACTGAACGCCGTTCGCTCCTATTTGCGGCAAATTCTCGTGCATCTCCTGAAGCTGCACGGCTGGCGTGACCTTTCGGCCTGCCGTCACTGGCGCAGTCAGATCGTCGCGTTCCAGGCCGACATGCAGCAACGGTTTGCCCCGTCCATGCGGCAGCGGATCGACCTGCAAGCGGTCTATGAGCGGGCGCGGATGCAAATCGAGCCGTTGCGGTATGGCGGCCCGGCGGCGGCACCTGCACCTGTGGCATGCCCGGTGACGCTGGACGCTCTGCTGACGAAGCCGTGCGACGCGTTGGAGGGGCCTTTCCGGGCGGCGCATCCGGATGGGCAGGCGACGCGGGCTGGGTAGAGCGAATGGGGTGCCGTGGGCTTTGTGCTTGCGTGGGGCAACGTCACCGGCCGCGCAGCGGGTGTCGGGGCCGAAGACTCATCAATCTGGTGTTTATTGGTGCATTTACATTAATTTTTCACTAATCTTTCATCGCAACATGGTCAGTCCTTCACCTGTTGCAAAGGTCAGGTGCGCGGACGGCGCCGGAGGTCAAGCGGCCCCGCCTTAACCGTTTGTTAGCGACCCCTGGCGCAGACATGCTTGCATGCCCACCATCCAGCGCTTCGGGTCTGTCACGATCCGGATGTATCCAGGCGACCACCGGCCGCCGCATTTTCATATCGTCGGGCCCGACTTTCAGATCGTGATCGGTATCGCTGACCTCGCAATCCTCGCCGGCGAGGCGCGCCTCGGTCAAATCGCACCCGCGCTGTCCTGGGCGGAGAAAAATATCGATTTGCTTTTCGAGATGTGGGACAAATTATCCGAACGAGGGCAGATCATCATGAACACCGCGCCATTGCCGCGCATTTCCGAGGTGTCGGCCAGCAAGTCCGGTCTCGTGCTGCGTGTTTGCTGGCAGGGACTGGGCGAAAGTTCCGTCGATATCGGCGAACCGGTCAGGACGTATCGCCTGTATCGCCCCTTGCGCGATAATCCCGCTCTGTTCGCCCGCGCGCATGTGGGCGAGTACGGCACGGACGTGGTGTGGGAAGACGGCATCGACATGGCGGCCGATTTGCTGTGGCGATTGGCGGCACAACAAGGGACGGTCCCGGCGCAGTTCGCGTCCGGTTCTGACAAACAGCCCTGAACAGCTTGCATCCCTGGCGAGATCCAAACCCACCGGACCGCCGCGCTACAGCGAAATCTTCAGCAAGCCGCCCAGTTCCCCGATGATTCCCCGCCGGAACGCCAGCACGCAGATCATGAAGATCGCGCCTTGCGTCACGGTCACCCAGGCGCCGAACTGGGCTAAGTAGTTCTCCATCGAGGTCACCACCAGCGCGCCCATCGCCGGGCCGAACACGGTGCCGAGGCCGCCCAGCAGCGTGGTCAGCACGACCTCACCTGACGTCGAGTAATGCACGTCGGTCAGGGTGGCGATGCCGAACACCAGCGCCTTGGTGCCGCCGGCGATGCCAGCGATCATGCAGGACAGCACGAAGGCAATCAGCTTGTAGTCGTCGGTGCGGTAGCCGAGGGAGGTGGCGCGCGGCTCGTTTTCGCGGATGCCTTTCAGCACCTGGCCGAACGGCGAGTGGATGATGCGGTGGACCAGCAGGAAGCCGCCGATGAAGACCGCGGCGGTGACCCAGTACATCGTCATGTCGTTATTGAGGTCGATGAAGCCGAACAGATGGCCTCGGGGGACCTGCTGGATGCCGTCCTCACCCCCGGTGAACGGGGCTTCGAGGCAGAAGAAATACACCATCTGGGCCAGCGCCAGGGTGATCATGGCGAAGTAGATGCCGGAGCGGCGAATCGCCAGGTAGCCCAGCACCAGGCCAAGGACGGCGCCGGTGAGGCCACCGAAGATGATGGCGATGGAGGCGTCCACGTGCCAGGTCTTCATGGTCCAGGCGGTGACGTAGCTGCCCATGCCGAAGAAGGCGGCCTGGCCGAAGGACAACAGGCCGACATAGCCGATCATCAGGTTGAAGGCGCTGGCGAACAGGGCGGCACACAGCACGCGCATCAGGAAGACCGGGTACAGCACGAAAGGGCTGGCGGCGATCAGCACGATCATCACGACGAAGGCGATCGACTGCGCCCGCGAAAATCCAAACATCTCAGGCGGCCTTTCCGAACAACCCACGCGGCCGCGTCAGCAGCACGATCACCATCACCAGGAACACCACGGTGGCGGAGGCCTGGGGGTAGAAGACTTTGGTCAGACCCTCAACGACGCCGAGGCCGAACCCGGTCAGGATGGACCCCATGATCGAGCCCATGCCGCCGATCACCACCACCGCGAAGACGGTGTTGATGAAGTTGCTGCCCATGTTGGGGTTGACCGAGTAGATCGGCGCGGCGAGGACGCCGGCGAAGGCGGCGAGGGCGACGCCGCCGCCATAGGTCAGGGTGATCAGGCGGGGCACGTTGACGCCGAAGGCCTGCACCAGCGGTGCGTTTTCGGTGGCGGCGCGCAGGGTGGCGCCGAGCGAGGTTTTCTCGATGATCGCCCAGGTCGAGAGGCAGACGACGAGGGCGGCGAGCACGACCCAGCCACGGTAGTTGGGCATGTACATGAAGCCCAGGTTGGTGGCGCCCTGCAGGATGTCGGGGATGCGGTAGGGCATGCCGGAGCTGCCATAGCCGTTGCGGAACAGGCCCTCGATCACCAGGGACAGGCCAAAGGTCAGCAGCAGGCCGTACAGGTGGTCGAGCTTGTACAGCCGGCTGATGATGGTTTTCTCCAGGATGATGCCAAAGATGCCGACCAGCAGGGGCGCGAGTATAAGCGACGGAAAGTAGCCGATGCCGAAATAGTTCAGCAACATCCACGATGCGAACGCGCCCATCATGAACAGCGAGCCGTGCGCGAAGTTGATGATGTTGAGCATGCCGAAGATCACGGCGAGGCCGAGCGACAGCATGGCGTAGAAGGCGCCGTTGATGAGGCCGAGGAGAAGCTGCCCGAACAGCAGCGGTCCGGGAATGCCGAAGATCATGATCATGGTGGTTTCCCGGCCGAGCCGCCCCCTTATGTTTTGATGAAGGAACAATGACCCTCGGCGAGCGGGCGGAACACCTCATTGCCTGGGGTCGTGACTTTCAGTTTGTAGTAATCCCACGGGCCTTTGCTTTCGGCCGGGGTTTTCACCTCGAACAGGTAGGCGTCAACCAGATTGCGGCCATCCTCGCGGATCTTGCTTTTGCCGAAACAGTCGTCCTCGACCTCCGTCGCCTTCATGTGGTTGATGGTGGCGACGCCGTCCTTCTTCGCCTCGGCCGCGCCCATGGCGGCGACGGTTTTGAGGTAGTGCAGGGTGGCGGAATAGCAGCCGGCGTGGATCATGTTCGGGTAGTTGTTCGGCGTCTTCGGCAGTACTCGTTTGGTGAAGGACCGGGTTTTGTCGTTGAGGTCCCAGTAGAAGCTTTCCGTCAGGTTGAGGCCGCCGGCTGTCTCCAGCCCCAGCGCATGGACGTCGTTGATGAACATCAGCAGCGCGGCGATCTTCATCGAGGCGTTGACGCCGAACTCGTGCGCCTGCTTGATCGAGTTGACGGTGTCGCCGCCGGCATTGCACAGGCCGAGAACTTTGGCGCCGCTGGACTGCGCCTGCACGAGGAACGACGAAAAATCCGTGGTGCCGGGGAACGGGTAAGGGGCAGAGCCGAGAACCTTGCCGCCGGCGGCTTTCACGAGGGTGGAGGTGTCGTCCTGCAACTGTTTGCCGAAGGCGTAGTCGGCGGTGAGGAAGTACCAGGAATCGCCGCCGGCCTTGACCATCGCGCCGCCGGTCGATTTCGACAGCATGTAGGTGTCGTAGCACCATGAAATGAAATTCGGCGAGCACTGCGCGCCGGTCAGTGCCGACGACGCCGCGCCGACATTGAGATAGACCTTGTTCTTCTCGCGGCACACCGACTGGACGGCAAGGGCGACCGAGGATGTCGGGACATCGAGCAGGACATCGACGCCGTCGCGGTCGAACCACTGGCGGGTGATGGAGACGGCGAGATCGGGCTTGTTCTGGTGGTCGGCCGAAATCACCTCGACATCCAGGCCCTTGGCGGCAACGCCGAAATCTTCCAGCGCCTGTCTGGCGCAGATCACCGAGGTGATGCCGCCGGTGTTGGCATAGGGGCCGGACAGATCGTTCAGCACGCCAATCTTGATCTTCGGTGCCTGGGCGCGGGCGGGCCGGACCAGCGGCAAAGCGGTTGCGGCCGCGACGGTTGTCAGGACGGAACGACGGGTCAGTGTCATGCGCGCACCTCCATGTCTTCAGCAGGGAACAGCCGCCCTTGCTGGGCGGGCGGAACGCTGGTCCGGCCGGCTCGTCGTGGTAATCCGGCCGGTGTGGCGGGCTGGCGGGTGACGGTCATAAACTCAACTCCATGCGGGGCATTGCCGAGCGCCCCGGTCTCCCGCGCTGATCGTGTCGCCGGCCGGGCGCTGCCGCCGTTCGGTCGTTTCCGCCACGTCAAACGCCCAGGTATTCGTGCAGTTTGTCCATGCTGGATTCGAGCAGATGGTTCGGGATCATGTCGACGATCTTGCCGTGCTCCATGACGTAGTGGCGGTCCGCTACGGTGGCGGCGAACCGAAAATTCTGCTCGACCAGCAGCACGGTGAAGCCGCGGTTCTTGATTTCGCGAATGGTGCGGCCGATCTGCTGCACGATGACCGGGGCGAGGCCCTCGGTCGGTTCATCCAGCAGCAGCATTTTCGCGCCGGTGCGCAGGATGCGGCCGATCGCCAGCATTTGCTGCTCCCCGCCGGAAAGCTTGGTGCCGTGCGCGGTTTTGGCGCGTTCTTTCAGGTTGGGGAACAGGGTGTAGATCTCGGCGACGGACAGGCCGCCGGGTGCGACGACCGGGGGCAGCATCAGGTTCTCGGTGACCGAGAGGGAGCCGAAGATGCCGCGTTCCTCCGGGCAGATGGCGATGCCGGCATAGGCGATCTGGTTCGGCATCAGGCCGATCATCTCGGCGCCGCGGAACTTCACGCTGCCCTCGCGGCGGGGGACGAGGCCCATGATGGATTTCATCGTGGTGGTCTTGCCGGCGCCGTTGCGGCCGAGGAGGGTGACGACCTCGCCTTCGCGGACCTCGAAATCGACGCCGTGGAGAATGTGGCTTTCGCCGTACCAGGCGTTCAGCCCGTTGATCTCAAGCATCGGTGGTTCCCAGGTAGGCGGCGATCACGTCGGGGTTGTTGGAGACGGTTTCGTAATTGCCCTCGGCGAGGACCTTGCCGCGGGTCAGGACGGTGATCTTGTCGCAGAGGCCTTCGACGACCGAGAGGTTGTGCTCGACCATGAGGATGGTGCGGCCGGCGCGGATGCGCTTGATCAGTTCGACGATGCGGTCCACGTCGCCGTGCGCCATGCCGGCGGTGGGTTCGTCGAGCAGCATCATTTCGGGGTCGAGGGCGAGGGTGGTGGCGATTTCCAGCGCGCGTTTGAGGCCGTAGGACAGGTCGGCGACGACGGTGCCGGTGAACGCGGTCAGTCCGACGTCGTACAGCAGTTCGTGCGCTCGGTTGTCGAAGACTTTCAGGGCGCTTTCGGAGCGCCAGAAGTCGAAGCTGGCGCCGCGCTGGCGCTGCAAGGCGAGGCGGACGTTTTCCAGCGCGGTGAGGTGGGGGAACACGGCGGAGATCTGGAAGCTGCGGATCAGGCCGAGGCGGGCGACCATGGCCGGCTTCATGCCGGTGATGTCGCGGCCCTTGAACTTGATGGTGCCGCGGGTGGGCGGCAGGAAGGAGGTGAGCAGGTTGAAGCAGGTGGTCTTGCCGGCGCCGTTGGGGCCGATCAGGGCGTGGATGGTGCCGGTTTCAACGCGCAATGACACGCCGTCCACGGCGACGAAGCCGCTGAACTCGCGAGTCAAGCCATTGGTCTCCAGGATGGTGTCTGTCACCCCCGGACATCTCCCCGTTGGAATTGGTTGTCGTGTGCCGGGTCCTGTGGGTCCCGGTCTGCGCGGCGTTTTGCATAGTCCGTGCGGCGGCGCAAGGCGGGGTGGCGGATCGGACGGGGCTGGTTGGGGGGATCAGGACTGGCGGGAGTGTCCGGGCACGGGTGCGGTCTATTCGCGGTTTGGCATTGCCACGCCGCAGTGCGTGCACGCGGCGGCCTCAGGTGAACAACAGTCCGCCTTCGATGGCCAAACCGGGCAAGGCCTCGACGGTCAGCGTTGCTGCCGGACCGAGCTTGTCCTCCACCGTGCAGGTATCGCCGACGGGGTTCCGGTGGATGTGCACGACATCTTCCGTCAAATCGACGAGCCAGTATTCCGGGATGCCGGCCCGAGCATAGAGGATGCGTTTGGCACCCTTGTCGAAGGCGAGCGTGGAATCGGCGACCTCGACGAGGAGAAAGATATCGCCTGGCCCCGGGTGCTCCCGCGGATAACCGCGCCAGGGCCGCCGCACCACCGCGATATCCGGCTGCGGCTCGGTGTCACAGTTCAGTGTCATGGGGTTCTGCACCCTGAGACGGGCGGGCGGGGTAAGGGCGTGGCTCAGCAGATCGGTCAACGCATCGACTGCCAGCGCATGGCGTGGTCCGACCGGCGCCATGGCGATAAGCTGTCCTTCGAGAAGCTCGACGCGATCATCCTCGCCGAGGATGCCGGCCTCGGCGAGGCGGTGGTAGTCGGCGACCGACAGGCGGTGCCGCGACACCGGGTAGCGGCTCAGGATGTCGAGGTCGTCCATCGGGGCCTCCGCGCCTGGCATTATGGTAGGGATGAGCGGTTCGGGCGGCAAGCGACTGCGTGATTGACGCGTTCCGTGGGGTGCCGTGGGGCGGTCGCGCACATCAACGCGACCTCCTCTGGGGTCAAGCGGTAAGCCTGGTTGACGAGGTCGGACAGGCCACGCTCGAGACGCTGCGGTTCGGCGGCGGCGTTCCGGGCTGGGATGACGGTGTCGGCGTGCTCGCGCTTGAGGCGGGCGATCTCTGCGGCCCGGGTCGATGAGGACCGGTGACGGATCGGTACCTTGGGCATTCAACGCGGACAGCCGTGCCGCTATCGAGTAGGATGGATGGGCATCAAGGGAAAGCAAACACGGGACGCAGAGAATCGCTCTCGACGCTGAGGCTGGACAGGTCTTAGTCGAACTGATCCGCCGTGGCATCGTGTCTGGCACGCGCGTCCACGTGCTGGTGGCGGTGATGAGTGAGGAGGCGTTGACCATGGCCGCCATGGCGCAGGCCGGACAAGCCTTCGATTGGCTGGCCGGGGAGCCGGATCTATACACCGATGCAGACCTGACGCCGCAGACCGGTTATGGGTTCGCGTTCGGCATGTTTTCCGTATGGGCGAGGCTGCAATGAGCGATCTCTACGACACCGACATCCTCGAATGGTCCGAGCACCAAGCCGCGTTACTGCGCCGCCTATCGACCGGCGAGGCGGTCAATGCCGAAATCGACTGGCCCAATCTGATCGAGGAGGTGGAGGACGTGGGGCGCAACACTTTGCGGGCCTGCCGCGCCCAGTTGCTTCAGGCGTTGCTGCATGACCTGAAAGCCAAGGCGTGGCCGCTGTCCCGAGACGTACCGCACTGGCGATCCGAGGCCCGTGTCGCCCGCATCAATGCGGCCGACGCCTATGCGCCATCCATGCGCCAGAAAATCGACATGGCGGCGATCTATGCCAAGGCGTTGCGCGCCATGCCGGACACGATCGACGGTCAGCCGCCGGAGCCGGTGCCGGAAGTCTGCCCGGTGACGCTGGACGATCTGCTGGGCGAAGATCCGTGAGCGCCGCGGCCGATCGCGAATTCCGCCGGGAGGCGGCCAAGGCGCTGGCGGCCTACCTCGTCGGTGCCGGCGTGTTCACCGTCTCCATCCTCGCTCTGGCGAACTGGCTGCCTCCTGGCTGTCAGTCGCCGGTGTTTCAGCCCGCCACTGTGATCACGATCCCGCGGGCTCGGTGATGACTGTTCCCGGTCCAGGCCGGTGCGCCTTTCAGTTGATTTCTACGGGGTGAGCGGCATGCGGGGTGGGGCGGTCGCCCACATCAGAGCGACCTCATCCGGGGTCAGGCCGTAGGCCTGGTTGACGAGGTCGGACAGGCGGCGCTCGAGACGCTGCGCTTCCGCGGCGGCTTGCCGAGCCGGGGTGATGGTTTCGGCGTGCTCGCGCTTGAGGCGGGCGATTTCCGCGGCTGAAAGCTGGTGCTTCCGCGGGAGAGCGGCTCGGACCGCGGCGGCGAAGCCGTCTGCGTCGAGGCGTTCCGGCGATTCCAGAAAGCGGCCGGGCTTGTCGATGCCGAATTCGATACGAAGCCAATCCTGAATAGACGTCAAAGCAAAGCGCGCCTGTCTTCGGAGATCAGATATCCGATTAATCGGCAGCTCTTCGTGTGGTCGTGGCGGGATCGGATAGGCTTCAACAAACGTGTTGAAATACCTTAAGGCGTCGTCTTTCCCGTGCTGGGCGCCGCGCCATGAACTCCACCAGCCAACTGGTGCGTTAAGAACTGCGGCGAGCCATTCATCGCCGGTCGGAAGGAAATAGGTGGTATTGTTGACATATAACTGGGAGCGATCGATGGCGAACGACGTCGTCCATGTAATATCGGGATACACTATCTTGGGCTTTTCAAGTTCGGCGAAGTAAGCGACGGTATCTTGGATCTCATACCAAGCATACGGTCCAGGCTTCCGACCTTGCCATTCGTCTTTCTCATCACGCGGGAGCCAATCCGACGGCTTTGGTTCCAGACTGGTTCTGAACCTGGAGAGGTGACCAAGGACCGCGGGATATCGGTCGATTTCGATACCGCGACGGGCAAATATCATGTGAAAGCCTA
>Ga0302320_10010706_pt1 | contig 19507 bp, 14 predicted proteins | sample Bog_T0_3_FD_202130 | JGI IMG/M metagenome (GOLD analysis project Ga0302320, IMG submission 202130) | Peat permafrost microbial communities from Stordalen Mire near Abisko, Sweden - Bog_T0_3 | ecosystem: Environmental > Terrestrial > Soil > Wetlands > Peat | place: Sweden: Abisko, Stordalen Mire... | reverse complement strand
CCCACTGCCCACTGCCCACTGCCCACTGCCCACTGCCCACTGCCCACTGCCCACTGCCCACTGCCCACTGTCCACTGTCCACTGTCCACTGCACTTTATACTGAAAGACGACATGAGCCAGTTTCTACCCGTAGACGAACAGATGGACCTGCTCGAGAAAGGCGCCGCCGAGATCGTCCGCGTCAGCGACCTTCGCGAGCTCCTTGATGACAGCCGCAAAACCGGACGCCCCCTGCGCGTCAAAGCCGGCTTTGACCCCACCGCCCCCGACCTCCACCTCGGCCACACCGTGCTCATGCGCAAGCTCCGTCACTTCCAGCAGCTCGGCCATCAGGTCATCTTTCTCATTGGCGACTTCACCTCCCTCATCGGCGACCCCACCGGCCGCAACGTCACCCGCAAGCCGCTTACTCTCGAACAAATCCAGAAGAACGCCGAAACCTACAAAGCCCAGGTCTTCAAAATCCTCGACGAAGCCAAAACCGAGGTCCGCTACAACTCTGAATGGCTCGGCAAGCTTGACTACGAAGGCACCATCCGCGTCACCTCCCACTTCACCGTCTCGCAAATGCTTGAGCGCGACGAGTTCCACAAACGCTTTCAGGCCGAGCAACCCATCAGCCTTCACGAGCTGCTCTACCCCGTCATGCAGGGCTATGACTCCGTCGCCCTCGAGTGCGATGTCGAACTGGGCGGCACCGACCAGAAGTTCAACCTGCAATGCGGCCGCGACCTCCAGCGCCACTACGGCCAGAAGCCCCAGATCATCCTCATGACGCCCATTTTGGAAGGCCTCGACGGCGTCCAGAAGATGTCCAAGTCCCTTAACAACGCAATCGGCATCAACGAGCCGCCCGCGGAAATGTACGGCAAGCTCATGTCCATATCCGACCAGCTCATGTGGAAGTACTACGTCTTCCTCACCGACCTGCGCCTCTCTGAAGTGGCCGGTCTTGAGCTCGAAGTCGCCAACGGCAAGCTCCACCCCATGGAAGCCAAAAAGAGCCTCGCCCGCACCATCGTCGCAGGCTTCCACGGCGAAGAGGCAGCCCAGGCCGTCGACGAAAACTGGGCCCGCATGTTCCAGCAAAAGATTGTGGCAGGGGACGTCGAATCCGTCTCCGTGGAAGTCGGCAAAATCCGTGTTGGCTTTTCTGAATCGGTGAAGGAAGAACAGGGTAAGCAGGATTTCTTTCAGGCACAGGATGAGGAAGTGAATCGTCGTGTTGGGCGCGGAGAATTCCGGTATTCCGGTGCAGTCGGCGTTTACTCTGTTGTCAAGCTGATCCGAGAACTGGGATTAGCCTCCGCGACAGAGGCAGCAAAGCTAATAAAGGCAGGGGCGGTTTCTATTGATGGGGAGAAACAAGCCAGCCCCTACTACGTCCGCACCGGTATGCCCGGGCCCGCTGAATCCGCCCCGCTGCAGCTCGCAGTTCGTGTCGGCAAGCGTGCCAAGATCGCCGTAATTTCGTAAAAATGGCGTCTTGGAGGTAGCCGGGTGCCGGGTGCCCCATCCTTGGCATGTTCTTGTTTTTGTGCCAAGGGTGGGAGACGAATAAAGCCCGCACCACCTCAACTTCCAAAATCGGAGGGAATGCCGGGTGCCCCATCCTTGGCATGTTCTTGTTTTTGTGCCAAGGGTGGGAGACGAATAAAGCCCGCACCACCTCAACTTCCAAAATCGGAGGGAGCAGGGGCCTTCAGATGGGATGAGACGGCTGGTCTCGCGAGCCAGATTAATCTGTTCGCACCCACTCGAAGTGCAAAGGAGACCAGCCAATGAAGAAGGTTAGCCCGGGCTCGTGCGCCATTTCCACGCCGGACAGCAACTACATCTGCGGATTGATGCGAGTGCGAACGGTGGAGAACGCTGGAAGAGTGCGGCCAGAGCCGGTGCGTCGGGCGTACGCCCCTTGTAGACAAAGGCCAGCGGCGACAGCAGGCTGAGCGGTGAAATGATCCCCTCAAAGAGAAGTGGCAGAATCGCAACCAGCCCGCCGGCATCACCGGAGTGAGCATGCAGCGCCAGCAGCAACACAAGGGCGACCCCGATCGCGATTGCCGCAATCCAGATCCATCCCCGCCGCTGTTGACCTTCGATCATCGCCAACCTTCCCGTGGTTGGTAGTATATCCGCCATCGAGTTTGTGGACGCGCCGGAAGCGGTTTGGCTGAGCTTGACTGCCCGGGCCTTGCTGACCGGATACCTCACGAAAATCTCCCCTAACTCCGAGGCTTGCGTTCTTGTCTAAAGAGTTGAACAACGATCCCACGGAGAATCCAATGAGTCGACGGTTTTCAAGAATTCTGCTTTCCATGATGCTTTCCTTCCTTCCGGCCATATCACTTTCCGCACAAACACCTGCAGGCTCATCGGCTCCACCTGTATTCAAAGCCAGCGCCCGTGAGGTAGTTGTCGATGTGGTGGTTACTGAGGGCAAGGGCGGAGCCGTCAACGGCCTTCGCAAGGAACAGTTTCAGGTCTTTGAAGAAGGCAAGCCGCAGACTATCGACTTCTTTGAAGAGCACGGCGCCGTCGCACGCCTGCCAGCATCGCTGCCGACGCCCCCCGCGATGCCGCCGAATGTGTACACCAACGTGCCCCCCGTGCCCCTGGACGATTCGGTCAACGTGTTGCTGCTCGACAGCCTGAACACGCCACCGCAATTCCTGTCGTATGCTCGGAAAGAGATTCTCGGCTATCTGAACAACGTCAAACCAGGGACGCGCCTGGCCATCGTCACGCTGAACGACAAGCTCAACTTTGTGCAAGGCTTTACCACCGACGCAGCCCTGCTTCGCGAGGTTGCGCTCAAGCAAACCGCCCCTGGCATCAGCCCGGCACTGGTCACCAAGAGCGAAATCGGCGGCGAACAGGAGCTCGAAAGTTTTTTGAATGGCAATGCCCCCGCTCCGGGCGCGGCCTCCGGCTCCGCTTCCACTGGAGGTGGCAACAGCCCTTCGGGTTCGGGCTGGGCGAACCCGACTGCCCCGATGTCGGCCACCACCGCCGTCGCCGATGCCTTCGCCAATTACCAAAGCTACAAGTCGGCCATTCGCACCCGGATGACGCTCGAAGCCATCTCCGACATCGCGCGCTACCTTGCCGCTGTTCCTGGGCGCAAAAACCTGGTCTGGTTTGCCGGCGATTTTCCAGTCGTGATCTTCCCCAAGTTCGACCAGAGGCAGGATGACGAGGACAACGCAATCATGTTGCGCGAGGTGCGCAAAACCGCCGATCTGCTCACCGCCGCCCGCGTTGCTGTCTATCCGGTCTTCGCCAACGGAATGATGTCCGACGACATTGTCTCGGCAGACAACCGAAGCCCGGGCTCGGCCACCAACCCTTTGAGACTGTCCTCCATGGCCGGTATGGACAACTATACCGGCAGCCACGACGATCGCGCGGCCCTGATCGCCGCCATGAACCAGGTCGCCTCCGACACCGGCGGCAAAGCCGTCTACAACACCAATGACCTCGACACCGCTATTGGCCGCTCTGTGGCCGACGGCAGCCATTACTACACGGTCGTCTACTCGCCCGCGAACAAGAAAATGGACGGCCATTACCGCAAGATTGAGGTCAAGGTAGCCGACTCCAAGCTGAAGCTCAGCTACCGTCACGGCTATAACGCCGATCAGGACTCTGTTCTGGCTCAGGACTCCAAGAAGCAGTCTGACCCGCTGCTTCAGCAACTGGTTCACGACATGCCCAACGCGACCCAGATCCTCTTCGCGGCTCGCGTGGTGCCGCTTACACCACAGCCGGCGCCGGGCGGCAAGGTTGCCGGCAGCAACGCCAGCCTCTCCGGGCCTACGACCCGCTACTCGGTCGACTTCATCATCCGCTCGAGCGATCTTGCCTTGCCAGCTGCAGACGATGGCAAGCACCAGGGCAAGTTCGAAATAGGCCTCATCGCCTGGGATATGAAAGGCAAATCCGTGAACTGGGATGAGGGCATGCAGACCTTGGCTCTCAAACCCGAAGGCTACGCCGCCGTTCAGAAATCGGGAATTGTCGAGCATATGGAGATCGACTTGCCGAAGGCCGATCTGTTCCTCAAACTCGGCGTCGTCGATGGAACATCCGGCAAGGCAGGAACGCTGGAGATTCCGCTGCACCTGGCTGCGGCCAACACCACGGCCCAGGCGGCGCGCGGCCAGTCGCAGGATGCCGACAAACCATAACCATCCACTCCAGCCCTTTCAGAATGGTGCCGGGTGCCCCATCGAGCGCTCTTTGCTCGATGAGTGGGGCACCAACCAAGCTCGATCCAGGAGCCAAAGGTGTCCGCCCCACCGCAGGTGGCCGAAGGAGCCTTGTTCCACTGCAAGGGGGCGAGAGGGATCTCGTGCCCGCGCGTTTCTTGAGCGCGGGGCCGGCCGGAGTCGTCTGCCCCACCGCAGGTGGTTGCGCATGCCCGCTTCGGCTGGGTATCTTGGTGAAGCAGCCTCAGTATTTACCGTTAAGACATTCATGGAAGTTCTAAAACGCCTTTTCGAGCAGCATTTCCAGTTGCCCGCCGAACACGTGCAGCCGCTTCAGGGCCAGCTAGGCGGCTCGGGGCGCGCCATCGTGCGCCTCACAGGTGGCGGCTTCAACGCCATCGGCATTCTCTATCCCGTGCGCGAAGAGAATGTCGCCTTCCTCGAATTCTCAAGACATTTTTCCCGCCACGGATTGCCGGTACCGGAGATCTATGCCGAAGATTTAAGTCAGGGCGCCTACCTTGAAGAAGACCTGGGCGACACCACTCTCTTTGAGTTCTTGGGCAAGAATCGGGACGGCGAAAACATCGCGCCGGCTGCGATCGAGGCCTATCGCAAAGTAGTCGCCGTGCTGCCCCGTTTTCAAGTCGAGGCAGGCCGCGATCTCAATTACAAAGTCTGCTACCCGCGCTCCAGCTTCGATCGTCAATCCATCGCCTGGGATCTGAACTACTTCAAGTATTACTTTCTCCGCCTCGCCGCCGTGCCTTTCAACGAGCAGGCGCTTGAGCTGGATTTCAGCCGCCTGACCAAGTTTCTCCTCGGCGCCAATCACGACTATTTTCTCTATCGGGATTTCCAATCGCGCAACGTCATGCTCCGCCTCGGCGAGCCATTCTTCGTCGACTACCAGGGCGGACGCAAAGGCGCTCTGCAATACGACATCGCCTCTCTGCTCTACGATGGCAAAGCCGATTTGCCGCCGCACGTGAGGTTGGAGTTGTTGGACTACTACCTCGACCGCCTCGCTGGGTACATCGACGTTGACCGCGAAGCCTTCATGGAGCACTACTATGCCTACGTCTACGTCCGTATCCTGCAGGCGCTCGGCGCGTATGGCTTCCGCGGGTTCTATGAGCGCAAGGCTCACTTCCTGCAAAGCGTTCCCTATGCGCTCAAAAACCTCCGCTGGCTAGCGGAGAACGTCAAGCTGCCCATCGCCCTGCCCGCACTGATGGACGCCTTCCACGGCATGTTGGCCTCGGAGAAATTGCAGAGTCTGGTTCCTTCCGTTGAGGGTTTGAAGGTGCGAATTTTCAGCTTCTCCTTCCACCGCGAAAAGCCTGTCGATGACTCAGGCAACGGCGGCGGCTTTGTCTTCGATGCGCGCGCGCTCCCCAATCCCGGACGCGAACAGCAGTTCATGTCGTTGACCGGCAAAGACGCGCCCGTCATTGACTATCTGAATCGGCAGCCGAGCGTGCATCAGTTTCTATCCAGTGTTCTCAGTCTCGTGGATGCGGCGGTCAGCACCTATCAACGCCGCGGATTCAAAGACCTGATGGTCTCATTCGGCTGCACCGGGGGCCAGCACCGGTCCGTCTATCTGGCCGAGCAGTTGGCAAAACATCTGCGCGCTGCCAGCGGTCTTGAAGTCATCCTCCGCCACGTAGAAATCGAGAAGATGGGCCGATGAAGGCCATGATCCTGGCCGCCGGTCTGGGGACGCGTCTGCAGCCGCTCACCAACGACCGCCCCAAGGCGCTCGTCACCGTCGCCGGCCATACTCTTTTGGAAATCGCTCTCTGCCGCTTGCGCAATTTTGGCGTCTACGAAGTGATCGTCAATACCCATCACTACGCGGATAGCATCGTCGGATACCTCAAAGCCAACCGCAACTTCGGCATGAGGATTGAAGTCTCTCACGAAGACGAGTTGCTCGACACCGGCGGCGGCTTGAAGAAGGCCGCATGGTTCTTTCTCGAGTCCGGCGGCAACTCGCCAGAGCCCTTCATCCTCCACAATGTCGATGTAGTCAGCAACATCGATCTCGGCCGCATCGTCCAATTCCACATCGAGCACAACGCCCTCGCCACGCTTGCCGTGCAGCACCGCGAGACATCGCGCTATCTGCTCTTCGACGGCCAGGGCCAGCTCTGCGGCCGTCGATCGGGGCGCAACGGCAAACCGGAAATGGTCCGGTCTTCCGAGCAGCCAATCGCGCTCGCCTTCTCAGGCATCCACATCGTCTCTCCCGAAATCTTCGCAAAAATGGAGGAAGAGGGCGCGTTTTCCATCATTCCCGCTTATTTGAATCTAGCCGCGCGCGGTGAAAAGATCGTCGCCTTCCGCGCAGATCAATCGTATTGGCGCGACCTTGGCCGCCCCGAGAACATCGAGCAAGCTGCACTGGATTTGGCGAGCGGAAAGATTCCCTCAGCCTTGGGAATTCAGCCAACTGCGAATCCCGCGGATCATTCCCCATGACATTTCTCCCTCGCGTAGGTCCACGCCGAAAATGGCGGGTGTCCCGCAGCCGGATCATCGGTCATGATGAAGGGGTCGGGCCCGAATCCCGTATAGAGCGCATACCGCTCGGTTGCCGTCTGATCAAGCGGAGCTTCGTCCCTTAAATACTGATCGACAACCTCCTTGCAAGCCGCGACCGCTCCTTCCAATGTGGAGAAATCGCCCAGCTTGTACCGCGCGCCCTCATCCTGGTAGTGGAAGTTGTCATCCACATGCACTGAATAGGTATGTCCCAACTTCGCCATCCCGCCTTTTCCCGCCAACCCGATTCGTTTCCAGACCGGCCAGCCAAGCATACAGTCTTTTGCGTGCGCCGCAACACGGTCAGACTCCAACTTTCACCAACCATAAAAGAACCCGGAATGGTCGGCTCCGAGTCCAATGACTTGAGCGCAAGCGGGCATTCTGACGCCTGCCCGTACAATAAGAAAGGAAGCTCGAACACAGCAAAAGCATGGCGGACGAAGAGCAAAAGAAGCCCCAGGAACGCGACCCGAAAAAACGCGACGAAGACCCGGTCGGGAAGGTTTACGACTCCCAACTGGTTCGCCGTCTCGGCCATTACGTGCGCCCATACTGGATTCAGGCCACCATCTCTTCTCTCGCCGTCAGCTTCAAAGCCCTCAGCGACGTCACCGGCCCCTACCTGGTCAAGGTCGGCATCGACCGTTACATGACTGGCAACTCCAGCGGCGTCACCAACTGGCTCACTCGCCGTCTTCCCGCGGATCCCTACCACGGAATCACAGTGCTGGCAGGCCTCTATCTTGCCGCCCTGCTTTCCGCATATTTATTTGATTTCATCCAGGTCTACCTGATGCAGTGGACTGGCCAGAAGATTATGTTCGATCTGCGTCGCGACATCTTCCGCCACATGCAGCGCATGCACATCGGGTTCTTTGACACCCACGCCGTCGGCCGACTCGTCACCCGCCTCACCTCTGACGTCGATGCCGTCAACGAGATGTTCACGGCCGGCGTACTCGCCATCGTCGACGACTTCTTCAACCTCACCATCATGGCCGGCGTGATGCTCGCCATCAACTGGCGGCTGGCGCTCATTGCCTTTGCGGTCCTCCCGCTCATCTTCATCGTCACGCGTCTTTTCCGCGACAGCGTCCGTGAGAGCTATCGCCGCGTCCGCGCTGCCATTGCCCGCATCAACAGCTTCACCCAGGAACACATATCCGGCATGGCCGTCGTGCAGCTTTTCAACCGCGAGCAGCGCGCTTACAAGGACTTTGAAGACGTCAACCGCCTGCACATGATCGCCTTCAAAGACACCATCTTCGCCTATGCGCTCTACTACCCTGCGGTCGAACTGCTCTCCGCTCTGGCCATTGCGCTCGTCATCTGGCGGGGCGGCTTTGGCGTGCTGAAGGGCACGGTGACCATCGGCGTGCTCACTATGTTCATCCAGTACTCGCAGCGGTTTTGGCGGCCGATTCAAGACTTGTCCGACAAATACAACATCCTGCAAGCCGCCATGGCCGCCTGCGAGCGCATCTTCAAGCTCCTTGATACCGCACCGGAGATCGTCAGCCCCGCGCATCCCGTTGCAGGCGATGGAAGCAATCGAATTGAATTCCGGCACGTGTGGTTCACCTATCAGCCCCTCACCGACGCCCAGAAGGCCGCCGTTGCCGCAGCCGATGCCGGCGGCCCAGAGTATTCGGCCATGTGCGCCATCGAGGGCATCGAATGGATTCTCAAGGATGTCTCCTTCACCGTCGATCCAGGCCAGACCGTTGCCATCGTCGGCCACACCGGCGCAGGCAAAACGACGCTCACCAGCCTCATGATGCGCTTCTACGACGTGACTGCCGGAAAGATTCTGCTCGACGGAGTCGACCTGCGCGCACAAGACCTGAATTCGCTCCGCAAACACTTCGCGGTTGTACTGCAAGATCCGTTCCTCTTCACCGGCACACTGGCTGAGAACATCCGCCTCGGCAATGAAGAAGTGACAGACGCGGGTCTGCGCCAGGCTGCGCGAGACGTCAACGTTCTCGACTTCATCGAGGGCCTTCCAAACCAATTTGACGAGCCAGTGCGCGAGCGGGGCAGCTCGCTCTCGACGGGACAAAAGCAGCTCATCAACTTTGCTCGCGCCCTGGCCTACAACCCGCGCATCCTCATCCTCGACGAGGCTACGTCAAGCGTCGACACCGACACCGAGTTGCGCATACGCGGCGCGCTCGAGCGCATGGTCGAAGGCCGCACCAGCGTTCTGATTGCGCACCGGCTCTCGACGGTCCAGCGGGCAGACACCATCCTCGTCATGCACAAGGCGCAGTTGCGAGAGATGGGCAGCCATCAGGAACTGCTGGCCAAACGCGGGCTTTACTGGAAGCTTTACCAACTGCAGTACAAAGACCAGGAAGCGCCCATGCACACGAGTCACTCGTCAAACATTGATCGCAACGGGTCAGCCGGTTCGCTCCGCGAGCCTTCGGTTGCACCGGCGCTCTGACCTATTGCCCAAATGCAGTCCTGTGGCTCGCCAATCCTGCAAACGACGCCTGTCGGTACCGCCCCAATTCGGTTCCCCTTCAATCTTGCCTAACCAGTGCCGGAAGAGTCGTGTCTAATGCACTGCATGGGGAAGAACGACCACGAGGCGGTGCGAGCGGTCCTGGGTGGAGACAAAGAGGCTTATGGGGCGCTGGTGGTGCGCCATAGCCATAGCCTCTTCAGGGTGGCGTATCGCATCACCGGCAATGAGGCCGATGCCGACGACGTCGTGCAGGAGGCCTTCCTGCGAGGTTATCGCAAGCTGGAGACCTTTGAGTCGCGGGCGAATTTTGGCACCTGGATCTACCGCATCGCCGTGCATTGCGCGCTTGACCGGATTAAGTTGTCGAAGGCGCGCGAGACCAGCCGTCTGGCCGAAGAGACCGATCCGGAGCTCGACGATGTGCAGGTGGCGGACTGGGCCGCTGGGCCGGATCGCCTGCTGCTAAGCGGGGAGATTGGAGCCATGCAGCAAGCGGCCATGCAAAGCTTGACGGCCACGGAGCGGACGGCGTTTGTCTTGCGGCACATGGAAGATTGCTCGACGGAAGAGATTGGGGCGGCGCTGGGGATTCAGCCGAATGCGGCCAAGCAGGCGGTATTTCGAGCGGTGCAGAAGCTGAGAGTTCGGCTGACGGGACTAAGGGTGAAAATATGAAGCATTTGACCGAAGAAGAGTTGGTGGCAAAGGCCTTTGGCGAGCGCGACGGCGAGGCTGCGGCGGAACGGCACTTGGCGGGCTGTGAGCAGTGCGCTGGCCGGTATGCCGCGCTGATGATTGACCTCGCTGCGCTCAAGCCTGTGTCGACGCCGGAGCGGGATGCCGGATATGGCGACCGCGTTTGGGCATCGCTGGTGCCCACGCTGCCCGTCTACGCCGCGGATAAGCGCCGCTGGTTGAGCCCCGTTTTAAACCTTGCTTCGAACCCTGCCATCTGGAAGGGGCTGGTCTATGCCGGTGCTTGCGCTTTGCTGGTCGGCGGAGCATTTGTCGCGGGCCGGAACTGGGACCAATGGACACGCCCGCGAATCGCAGCCGAAAACCAGTCTGGGCTCGAGGCAAAGCAACCGGTGGTGCTGGTGGTTTTGGGCGATCATCTGGACCGCTCGGAACGGCTGTTGGTCGAGTTGAAACACGCGGACGCGGGCAGCGCGGAGATGGTGTCTCCCATGCGGGATGAGGCGCGAAGCTTGCTGGCAGCAAATCAAGTGTGCCGCCAGGATGCGTCGCAAATCGGTGATCCGGCGCTCGAAACCGCCCTGGACAGACTCGATCCGCTGCTGACTGAGCTTGCCAACCAACCTGGCGGCCTGAATCGAGAGACCATCACCCGGTTGCAAACCGAGATGAACGCCGACGGGCTGCTGTTTGAGGTGAGAGTGTTGCGGGCAAGGTTGCCCGACAGGTTGCCGGACGCACAGGCTGGCGCCCAGGCGGGTGGCGCAGGCCGGACTCCCCACGGAGGAACGATATGAGCACGAAGCCGGTCTGTGGCAGTGTGTTTGCGGTCGTGGCTCTGGCGTTGATGGCGCCGTTGGGATCGGCGCAAATGGGTTCCGTTTTGCCCGTTGGCGAGGGCTTTTCAGCAGTTGTAACGCCTGCCGGAATGTGGGTCGAAGCTGGGGTCTCCGGTCCGGCGGCGGCGGATTCTGAGGACAGCGCCCTTTACGCAAATGGCACGCGAGCCATCAATGATGGTCGATGGGATGAGGCCATCAAAATCTTCGCCAAGGTGGCCGGTGAACATGGATCTCATGCCGACGGGGCTCTCTATTGGAAGGCATACGCTGAGAACAAGCAGGGGCAACCAAGCCATGCGTTGGACACGTGCTCGGGGTTGCAGAGGAGCTTTCCGTCGAGTAGTTGGAAGGATGAGTGCGGGGCCCTGGAGATTGAGATTCGAGCTGGAAGCGGCAAGCCTGTTGAGCCCAATGCCATGCAGGACGAAGATCTGAAACTGCTGGCTTTGAATTCGATGATGCACCAGGACGAAGCCAAGGCATTGGCCCAGATTCAAGAGATTTTGAAGAGCGATTCGAATGAACGGCTGAAAGAGCGGGCGGTCTTCATTCTTGCCCAGGGGCAATCGAATCAGGCGCGGCTGCTGTTGATGCAGGTTGCGCAGGGACAGTTCAATAGCTGGCATTCGACTCCGGCGCTCCAGGCAAAGGCGGCGGCGACGCTCAAGGGCCTGAAGATAGATATCCCCGCAATCGCGTATCCCGGAGAATCAAACGGCACGATGACGCTGGACGTGGTGGTGACAGACAAATCCGGTGCGCCGGTTGGCGGCCTGCAACCAGAAGATTTCAAGCTGCTCGACAACAAGCAGCCGCAGACCCTGGCCACTGTTGAAGCCGCGCGGGGGATGACGGCGAAGGCCGATCCGCCCGTCGAAGCGATTGTGCTGATTGATGGCATCAACTCGACTTTTCTTACCATCGCCAATGAGCGCCAGTGGCTCCAGAAGTTTCTCAATGAAAATGGCGCTGAGCTAGCGCTGCCTACATCTTTGATCATCGTCACGGATCAAGGGATGAGCATTCAGAATCATCCTTCGCGAAACGGCAAGGCGCTGCTGGACTTCCTCGACAACAACGCAACGGGTTTTCGCGCGGTGCGCCGGGCGGAGGGCCATGAGGGCGTTGTGGAGCGTGAGTTGGCTTCGCTCAAGTCGCTCGATTATCTGGCCTCGCAGGCCAGCTCCAAGCCGGGCCGGAAACTGCTCATCTGGATTAGCCCAGGGTGGGGCCTCTTTTCGAACGAACTATGGACAGGCGGCATCAAGGACGAGAAGATTCTCTTCAACTATGCCGTCTCCCTTTCAACCGAGCTGCGCGCCGCGCGAATCACGCTGTACAGCATCGATCCGGCAGGCGAGGGACACGGGCAATTTCTCTATCAGAAGTATCTGAAGGGCGTGGATTCGCCAATGAATGCGGACTATGCGGACCTGCTTCTGCAGGTGCTGGCGACGCAGACAGGCGGACAGGTGCTGGCGGGAAATAACGACCTGGCAAGCCTGATCGATCGCTGCGTCGCGGACGCGAGCGCTTACTACGTGCTCAACTACGTTCCGCCGACCGCGGCACATCCCAACGAATACCACGGCGTTGAAGTCCAGGTCGACAAGCCGGGGCTGACGGCTCGCACCCGCACCGGATACTATGCGCAGCCGCCAACTCCCGGCGGACAGAATCTGCCCAGCATTGCGGCCCAGAAGCCGGCGAACTGAGATCGCCGGCCTGGAGTCTTTCCCAAGTGCCGTTGCGAACGATGAATATCAATTTGGCTCCAGCAAGCGGCTTGGGCGACCGAAGCACCGTTGTCTTGTAACAGTCGTCCACCGGCGTTGCCGACCCACGGAGCAATGAAACCAGTCCGTTGATTCCGCCGCTAACCTGCTAACTCGCCATCCCCGCCACAGCCGGGGCCAACTCGCCGAATTTGTCCTATGACACCTTTTCGTTCGGATTGTTCAACTTGCAACTGAATCCGGTACTTGTTTCTTCCTGGGGCACGACTTCACAGCATGCTGCAAAACTCGCTACAGAGGGAGCCGGGGGGGCAACCCTCGCATAAAGCCAGCACAATCCTTGCGGGTTTCAGCCCCGGAGGATATGCTTCTTTCTCTATTCCATCAGGCGAAATCTTCCCAACGCCAGACTTGATCTTTGCAACTGGACCCAGAGACTCAAAAGGGCCGCTCCGCGATTGCGGAGCGGCCCTTTCCTTCGATGCTCGAAGTCGCGGCTACTTGGCGGCGACGAGAGGTTGCGTGGACAGGCTGCCATCGGCATAGCCCTTGGCGATCTCGGTGATTGCGATCGGGCTGTAGTCGCCGGCGTGCCCGGCCTGGCCAAACTGGGTCATGCGCGTGGCGACAACCTTCTGCATGGCCTCGCGGGCGGGCTTCATGTAGTCGCGCGGATCGAACTTCTCCGGCTGCGTCCACAAAACCTTGCGGATGGCGCCGGTGATGGCCAGGCGATTGTCTGTGTCCACATTGACCTTGCGCACGCCGTTGCGGATGCCCAGCTGAATCTCTTCAACCGGCACGCCCCAGGTTTCTTTCAACTGGCCACCGTACTCGTTGACGATGTCCTGCAGCTCTTTGGGCACAGACGAGCTGCCATGCATTACCAGGTGGGTATTGGGCAGGCGCTTGTGAATGGCAATCAGCACATCCATCTTCAGCACCGAGCCATCCGGCTTCTTTGTAAACTTGTATGCGCCGTGGCTGGTGCCGATGGCGATGGCCAGGGCGTCCACACCGGTGAGTTCGGCAAACTCGACTGCCTGATCGGGATCGGTGATGTGATCGAGGCCGCTGCCGCCGGCTCCATGGCCGTCTTCAACGCCGCCCAGCACGCCGATTTCGCCTTCCACGGTCACTCCGCGCTCGTGGGCGTAGTCGACCACCTGCTTGGTCACCGCAACGTTCTCTTCGAAGCTGGACGGGGTTTTGCCGTCGGCCTTGAGCGAGCCGTCCATCATCACCGAGGTGAAGCCAAGCTCGATGGCGCTCTTGCAGGTCTCAAAGCTGTTCCCGTGGTCCTGGTGCATGGCGATCGGAATGTCGGGATAAAGCTCGCTGGCCGCCAGAATGAGGTGAAAAAGATAGCGGTCCTGGGCAAACTGGCGAGCGCCGCGGCTGGCCTGGATAATGACCGGCGAATTCGTTTCCTTCGCCGCTTCCATGATGGCTTGAATCTGTTCCATATCGTTGACGTTGAATGCGCCGACGCCGTAACCGCCCTTGGCGGCCTCGTCGAGTAGCTGCCGCATGGAGACTAGAGGCATAGTAGGTTCTCCTTCTGGGTTAGATCTGATTGGGATCCGGTTTGGATCCGGCCGCCTGTACGCTCTGGCCCGCAAGAGCAGAAGTTCAGCCTCACGGGCGGCGGGAACTGCGATCGTCCTTATGGTAGCAGAGATACGCTTGGGGAAAGTGTGTCTCTGCGCACACGCGGGCGAGAGTCTCGCCACGGAAGTTTCAAATCCGGGATTCCCATGTTGGCCGGCACGGATGGCAATCCGGTCCGATTGCGAATCCAGCGGCCGTGCCGGGATAAGTCTTATTTAGGCTGGGCGACGATACGAAGGTACGGCTTGGGCGCGCGCCATCCATCGGGATACTTGGCGCGAGCCTCTTCATCCGAGACGGCGGGCAGGATGATCACATCCTCTCCCACCTTCCAGTTCACCGGAGTGGCCACCTTGTGCGCGGCGGTCAATTGCATCGAGTCCAGAACCCGCAGAACCTCATCGAAGTTGCGCCCCGTGCTCATTGGGTAGACCAGCATGAGTTTGATCTTCTTGTCGGGGCCCACCACAAAAACGGTCCGTACGGTTGCGTTGTTCACCGCCGTGCGGCCTTCGCAGGTGTCGCCCGCCTCGCCCGGCAGCATGTCGTAAAGCTTGGCGATCTTCAGCTCCGGATCGCCGATCATCGGATAGGTCACCGCGTGGCCTTGCGTCTCTTCGATATCGGCAGCCCACTTCGCGTGATTCATCACCGGATCGACGCTCAGCCCAATGATCTTGGTATTCCGCTTTTCGAACTCCGGGGCAAGCGAAGCCATGTAGCCGAGTTCGGTCGTGCAAACAGGCGTGAAGTCCTTGGGGTGCGAAAACAGGACGGCCCAGCCGTCTCCAATCCACTCATGGAAGTGGATGGTGCCGCGCGTGGTCTCGGCAGTGAAGTCGGGCGCGGTGTCGTTAATGCGCAGAGACATGATCGATCTCCTAAAGGTCGTTGCGGAAGCTCGGACCATAGCCAAGCAGTCCCCAAGATCGAACACAGCTTAGCATGGGCGGCAAACAGGGACAATGACAGGAGATGAGCAAGCAACGGCACAGTCGGCGGGTGGCGCACCCTAAGTTTTTGAAATCTTAACCTTCCCAACAAAAGTGGGTGCCCCATCCTTCGATTTTTTCTATCGAAGGGTGGGTTGGCATGAAGCTCGAGCATCGGAACGGGTATAGACTTTTTCAGTGATGGGAAAGGCGGGTGGCCCACCCTAAGCTTTTCAGAATCTGGATCTTGCAGCAAGAGTCGGGTGCCCCATCCTCCGCTTTTTTCTGCGGAGGGTGGGAGGCGACAAAACTCAACCGCAGGTCTCGCTCTTCCGGGAAGATCGGGGGACATGATACTGCCAAATCCCCGCCGCCCCGCTGATATTCTGAAACGAATCCGCACCCACGGAGCCCGCGCCCATGACTCGACCAGCAATCTCCGCAATCTCACCATCCTTCATTGTCAGCGACGTCGATGAGACCATCGCTTTCTACCGCGATCAACTCGGCTTCGAGACCAGACACCGGGAGCCGGACGAGAATCCTTTCTTCGCCATCATCGGCCGCGACGGTGCGCAGATCTTCATCAAATCCGACAAAGATGTGTCGCCGCTCCCCAACTCCAAGCGCCATCCCTTCATGCGCTGGGACGCATTTGTCTACGTGCCCGACCCCGACGCGCTCGCCGCCGAATTTGCCGATCACGGCGCAGCCTTCAGCAAGCCGCTTGAGGACACGCACGACGGTCTGCACGGCTTCGAGATTTGCGACCCAGACGGCTATGTTTTATTCTTCGGGCGTCCCAGGTAGCCGGGCCCTCGGCGTCGCAGGCGATCGTCCTTGGCGCTGCCGTACACTGGTCCCATGATCCGTCAGATCGCACCGCTGTTCTTCACTACCGACATTCCCGGCACGCTTGCCTATTACCAAGACAAGCTAGGCTTTGAGTGCCAGGGCACCTGGGGAGATCCGCCGATCGGGCGAATGATGCGGGCATTTGATCCACGTGCTGAAAACCGCCCATCGCAGCCAATTCTTCCGCCTACTTAGGCCGCGCCGCGCAATTCGGGTCGGCAATCTCGACGCGGCGATTCTTGGCTCTGCCCGTGTCGGTTGCGTTATCTGCAATCGGCCTGGTCTTGCCAAAGCCCTTGGCGCTAAGCCGGTCCCCGGCGATCCCATGCTGCGTGAGCCACGCCACGATAGCCTTGGCGCGCGCTTCAGAGAGCGTCTGATTGTAGGCATCGCCGCCCACATTGTCCGTGTGCCCCTGGACTTCTATCTCTTGCGTGGGATTCTTCTTCAACAGATCCAGAATCTGTTGCAACACAGGATCGCTGGCAGGCTGCAGCGAGGACTTGTTGAAGTCGAAGAGCACGCCGTAGACAGCAACATGGCAGTTGGTCTTCAGGTCGCTGCCCATGTCTTTATTCGCGACGCCCGCGTCCGCCGCGCGGATCTCGTTGAATTCGCTCTTGTAGAGAGTGGCCCACAGGTTGCGGCCGTTTTGAGTGTAGTGCGCGGTGAGAGAAACGTCCTGGCGGTCATACAGGATCGTCCAGCCGGCTTTGATGAGGGCATCGTGATACGCGGCGTGAAACAGGCTGTTGGACATACCATCCTTGGGCTGACGGTAGGTTTTGATGATCGACGATGGAGCCACGAGTTCGGGTTCAGTCACGCCCGTGATGGCGACACGAAAAGGATCGCTATCGGCGACACTGCTGCGGAACTGCCAACCGGGCAGCGGACCAAGCCATGGGAAATCGCCCGCGGTCGCACTGACAGGCTCAGGAGTGGCGGCGGGCAGCTTCAGGGTGAAGGTAAAGGGAATCGGCGCAGCCTCAACGATGTCCACCTCGGCGCGTTCCGGGCCGAGCGGGTCGGTTTGGGCCCATGCCTCAACTCCGTCTTTCTGGTAGTGAACAAACATCAGCAGCCCGCCCGCGGACCATTCATGTACCACTGTCCAGCCGCTGGCGAGGAAGGCCGGCTTGATAATGGCCCAAACAGATTCGTTCGTCATGGCGCCGGTGACGATGACGGGAAATTGCCAATGCTTTCCGCGCACCATCTTTCCAACCCCGCCCATTCCATTATTTCCCGTCGGCATCTGCATTTCGGTCCAGGGCTCATAGGTGATGCGGTACGGCTTGCCCAGCTTGTTCAGGAATGCGAGTTCGGCCGGGATCGGCTGCTCCTGCGCCAACAGCGGAAGGCTCATGAATGCAAGCAACGTGGCAATGACTGCGAATCGCGAACGACACGCCGCCCCAAAGAGCGAGAGTGCAAGATTACGCATGTATACCTCGGAGTCCTTGAGGGTAACACGATCACGATTGGTTCGTTTCTCGCAGATGCACCGAAAGCCATTTGCATTACCAACGGAAAGTCATCAACCTTCTCGGCATCCTCGAACCTTGACCCTGTTTAGGACAGTAGCGAGATCCATAAAGCGTAATGTCACTCCGCAATTGCGGGGCTCTGCGCATTTTGAGGCTGGAATGGCTCATTGCCGGCGCAATATTCATGCGGCGACAGGCATCAATCCAGAACCGATGGCGTTCTTCATGACTTGTCGGACTTCTCTCCGCGATGCTGGATAGAATCGATTCTGCCACTCAGTAGAACTTTATCCTGCCACCCGGTAGAATGTTATGCTGCCACCTGATAGACAGGAATCCTGTCATCGGCTGTCCGAGAGAATGAGCAACATCATCCACGCCGAAGGCGTGCGGGGATGTTTATCAAGCAGTAACTGACGGCTTGGCTGTTAACCGCCCGGAACCCGCATTTTCGCTCGACAGGCTTCGGCGATTTGCCGCGAATCAGAGCGAACTCCTGCCTGATCATGCTGCGAGTCAATCGCGAACTCGCGGGTTAAAGTCAGCGAACTCCACCAGCAGCCGATCCCTCGATTCACGATGGCGGGCAGTGACGCACCAATACTCGTCGTGGCTGATAAAGGCAAAACAATCTCCGCCCGAGGGTATGACGTATGCATCCCATCCGTAGACAAAACACGGCACGATGAACGCAGCTAGGTCGGTAACCTCGTCGGACCGAAACCAATGAGCATTGGCCTCACCCAGAGGGCGCAGATCTCCATAGCCCATACGCATCCGCTCCACCATCTTCCAGCCACTCCTTTCAAGTTGCGGACTACCGATATCCCAAAGCCGCAGCCACAGCAGAGACCCGTAAAAGGCGGATTCTTCACCGGAACACCCGAGCATGGAAAGCAACCGAGCTGCGTAGGTGACGCGCAGCGGGGTCTCCGGGTAGTTCAGCCAAATGCAGGACCCATCGGAAGAATCGAAAGAAATCTCGCCGGAGTCGCTGACGCGGAGCCCAGAAGACCATGCGTTCTTCCTCACGAACTCGGACGACTCACTTTCCGTTAGAACATTCATGACCGCTATTGTCTCTGGTCGATGGATTCGTTGTCGATGCTAGCCGAAGCCGCTTTTCCGGACTCACTGCCACTTTCGATTCCTGGTTCCGGATGTATGGTCGGCAATCCGTACACGATCCTGATTTCGGCTGAATGTTCCGCTTTTCCCTTCAGATCTGGGGGCCTTCACGCTGAAGCCATTCCAGACTCAACGGGACAAAATCATCGAACGCGTCATTATGGCCCCGATTGACGATGGAGTAGAACTGCTTAGGATCATTAGCCAGGGCATAGAGCTTCTTCCCATGCCAATCGGGAACAACCTCGTCCTTTGTGCCGTTTGCGATGAGTAGCGGCATGTGGAGCTTCCCGACCTTTCTTTCGTTGTCGAATCGGTCCAAGGCAAGCAGAGACGACGGGAAGAAAGGGAAAGCGACCTGCGCCATCTTTGGAATGGAAAGGTACGGAGCCAACAGCATCAGGCCGCCAACTTGGAACTCCGAAGCCATCTGCACGGCGACACCTGTGCCCAGGGAATGCCCGTACAGAACCATCTTTCTGTAAGGGACACCATGGGCATTCAAGTCCCGGAGATAAGCGCGCGCATCTAGGTAGAGTCCGTCCTCTGTCGGCTTGCCAGGAAGTCCGCTATAACCACGATACTCGGCGAGCAGGAATCCATACCCGGCTTCAATGTAGGGATCTGCAATCTGCGCTGCAGCACTAAGGCTGTCGGCATTTCCGTGGAAGAAGACGATAGTGATGGACTTGTGAGTCGCCGGCGCGTACCAGGCCTTCAAGTCGATCCCATCCGTGGTCCTTACCGAAATCTCACGGAAAGCCTGGTTTGCGTGAGCCTCTTGAAGAGAAGGGTGCGTATGGCTCGGATAGTAAAGCAGGCTGCGTTGAGTCACAAAGAAGATGACCAGGAACACCAAATACAGAGCGATTGCGAAGCCAACCGAAAGCCCAAATACTCTCATCAGTGCTCCAAGGTGCCCGCCAAAGATAGCGCCGATTGGCCAATCTACCGAACAATGCGGCATTTTGCACCAATT
>Ga0302320_10010703_pt1 | contig 19513 bp, 17 predicted proteins | sample Bog_T0_3_FD_202130 | JGI IMG/M metagenome (GOLD analysis project Ga0302320, IMG submission 202130) | Peat permafrost microbial communities from Stordalen Mire near Abisko, Sweden - Bog_T0_3 | ecosystem: Environmental > Terrestrial > Soil > Wetlands > Peat | place: Sweden: Abisko, Stordalen Mire... | reverse complement strand
CGGCGTAGGTCACGGACTTTTGCTTGGTTTCTTCAGGCACGGTGTGGGCTTTCTGCAGATGGATTTCCAAGGGCGGCTTAGGTGGCCGGAAAGGTCGATTCTAGCAGGGTTCCTGGAGCTGAAATTCACATTCCGCGCGCCACGCCCCCTCGCCCATTTCCAAAATCAGCCCGCACACTCTCAGCTTCCTGCGCGGCTTCCTCTTTGGATTCGCTTTCGTCATGGAAATCGCTAGCCCGGTCCTCTACGTCTAAGCCGCAGCCGAAAAGCGAAAGCCACTAGCTATAAGAACCGCGCGCGCTCCTCGGCCGTAGGCAAAGGGCAACTCTCCATGCGTCCCCAGATCCGGTAACGCCAACGGGCAATCAGCCGGTATCCCAGGTCGCACATCGCACGCGGAATCCATCACAACCAGAATCGACCCCGGCCCCAAACCCGATGCAGCCACAACTCCAAGCCGCTCCAACAGCCCCGCCACTTTCTCCGACTCAGACGCCACAAACCGCAGCCGATCCCGCCCGTCGCGGCGCAGGAACCACCGCACTGCCCGGTTACACAACCCGCAGTGGCCATCAAAGACCACCAGCACCCGGTCGCCGATCTCTTCAACGCCGCTCACACTCAACGGGATGCTTTCGCAGTCCATAGCGATTCAATTCGGCAGCCGCCCACCGATCCGCCTTCTATACTGAACCCATCATGAGTCCTCAAATCCCAGTTCCCGACCTGGCCCGCCGCGGTGGGCGCACACGCTCCCAGGCCCTTCAACTGCGCGCCGAAAGCTTCTTTCCCGGCGGCGTCAATTCGCCTGTCCGCGCATTTCGTGCGGTGGGTGGCGCACCGCCGTTTATCGAAAGCGCCAAGGGCGCGTACCTCACCGATGCCGACGGCAATCGTTACATCGACTACTTCGGCTCCTGGGGCCCCATGATTCTCGGCCACGCCTTCCCGCCCGTCGTCGAGGCCATCCAGCGCGCTGCCCGCAACTCAGCCAGCTTCGGCGCATCCACCGCCGCCGAGGCCGATCTAGCCGAGCGCATCGTCGCCTGCTACCCCCCGATCGAGAAGATGCGTTTCGTCAGCTCCGGCACTGAAGCCACCATGTCGGCCATTCGCCTCGCCCGCGCCGCCACCGGCCGCAAAATCATCGTCAAATTCGAGGGCTGCTACCACGGCCACGCCGACGGCCTGCTGGTCAAGGCGGGCTCCGGCGTCGCCACCTTCGGAATCCCCGGCTCAGCCGGCGTGCCAGAAGAAATTGCCCGCCTTACCCACGCCCTGCCCTATAACGACCTCGCCGCTGTCGAAGCTGCCTTCGACGCCCACCCCAACGCAATCGCCGCTGTCATCATCGAGCCCGTCGTCGGCAATGCAGGCTGCATCCCGCCCGCGCCCGGCTTTTTGGCCGGTTTGCGCGCGCTCACCTCGCGCGAAGGCGCTCTGCTCATCGTCGACGAGGTCATGACCGGCTTTCGCGTTGCTCTCGGCGGCGCCTGCGAGATCTATTCTCTCGATCCCGATCTCGTCACCCTCGGCAAAATCGTTGGCGGCGGCCTGCCCGTAGGCGTCTTCGGTGGCAAGCGCATTTTCATGGACTTGCTCGCCCCGCTCGGCCCCGTCTACCAAGCTGGAACCCTGAGCGGCAACCCGCTGGCGATGGCGGCCGGCATCGCAACAGTGAGTTATCTACAAGCCAATTCCGCTCAGGTTTACCAGCACCTCGAAACCACCGCCAAAGCCGTCGCCGAAGGCGTTGCCGCCGAAGCAGCTCAGGCTGGCGTAACCCTCACCCTCAACCGCGTTGGCGCCATGTGGACTTGGTTCTTCACTCCCGGCCCCATCACCGACTACGATGACGCGGCCAAATCCGACACCGCCGCCTTCGGCCGCTTCCACAATGCCATGCTCGACGCCGGCGTCTGGCTCCCACCGAGCCAGTTTGAAGCCGCCTTCTTGAGTACGGCCCACGGACCGGAAGAAGTCTCCGCAACCATCGCCGCCGCCCGCGAAGCGTTCAAAGCCGCCCAGGCTATATAAGCCGCTTGCCCATCCATTCTGTCGTCTTGACCGAAACAACGCGGAGTGGAAGGGCCTGTGTTGCCAAACAGGCCAAAGGGTGGGACACCATGAACCCGGGCCCACCGAATTCAGGCTCCCCAAGCGTCCAGCGTGACGATCCGATGGCTATCCTTGTACCGCGCAACCAGTTGGCCGGCAGCCGCAATCGACGGCCCCCGATTCGCCCCCATGTCCAGGTGACTTCCATCGTGCAGCACAATGTTAGCTGCCCATCCGCGCGCTTCCAGTCGATCGACGGAATGCGTGAGGCGCTTCACGATTGCTTCCGCGGATTGTTCGCTCCAATCCGAGGTCATGGCGTTCCACAGCACGGGAACCATGCCAAGCGATCTTGCGATCCGCAGCACGCTGGGCCGCCGCGCTCCAAAAGGCGGACGAAAAAAACTCACCGGCGCGCCAACAATGTCTTCCAGCACTTCGCTGGTCTTGGCAAGCTCATTCCGAACTCGATCTATGCTGGTGAGGGCAAGGTTGGGATGGCTCCACGAGTGATTTCCAATCAAATGCCCCGCCGCGGCAATCCGCCGCACGAGTTCAGGCTCCGCAGTGGCGTAACTCCCCACCATAAAAAAGGTAGCCCTCACGTCGTGATGGGCCAGAATATCGAGCAACCGCGGCGTCCACGCCGGGTTTGGGCCGTCGTCAAAGGTCAGCGTCAGTTCGCCGGGCCGCATTGGAGCGATCAGGGACTGGCCAAATATCTCTGAGCCGGGCCACATCGCGGCATAAGCGAATCCTCCCGCCATCAGTCCCACGCCCGCCGCCGCCCCGATCCCGGCCGAAACTTCTGTAACCAATGAGGAAAGCATCCTCTTCCAGTGTGCAGTGCCGCACTTATACACCGCAAGGTGCACCAAATGAGACGCCCGCTGCATCGAATTAGTGCACTCAGAGGTATACTTTTCTTGTTCGGGTCGCATCCTGAGTCCACGGAGCGGCACTGGAGCCAACCATGAGCCTCACGCACCCCCTAGGCGACGCGCATTTTTCGCCACGCCCCGCCACCATCCCAGACAACACCTTCGCTGCGGTTACCATGCCGGCCCTTGCTGAAATGAAGCGCCAAGGCAAGCCCATCTCCGCGCTCACCGCATACGACTACGCCACTGCTCGTCTGGTCGACGAAGCCGGCATCGACCTGGTGCTGGTCGGCGACTCGCTGGCCATGGTTGTACTGGGCCACGAAAACACCCTCGCCGTCACGGTCGACGAGATGCTCCACCACACCCGCGCTGTCCGTCGCGCCGTGCGCCGCGCTCTGCTCGTGGCCGACATGCCTTTCGGCAGCTATCACGGTCCTGTTGCCGAAGGCCTGGCCAATGCAATCCGCTTCGTCAAGGAGTCCGGCGCCGCGGCGGTAAAGATTGAAGGTCCGCGTTTCGACCTCGTACGCGCACTTACCGAAGCTGAGATCCCCGTGGTCGGCCACCTCGGCCTTACTCCACAAAGCATCCATCGCATGGGCGGCTATCGCGTGCAGGCACGCACCACTGAAACCGTCGTCAAGCTCAAGGCAGACGCTCACGCACTGGCAAATGCGGGAGCGGGCGCAATCGTCCTCGAAGGCGTTCCCCGCGAAGTGGCCGCCTCCATCACAGCCGAGCTGACCATCCCCACCATCGGCATCGGCGCAGGCCCCGATTGCGACGGGCAAATCCTTGTCTTCCACGACCTTGTCAACCTCACCTTCGCGCCGCCTGCCAAATTCGTCCGCCGCTATGCCGACGCGGGCGCACTCTTCCGCACTGCCATCGAGCACTACCGCGAAGACGTCGAACGCCGCGCCTTCCCTTCCGACGATGAAAGCTATCACCTGCCCGAAGCCGCGCGAGGTGCTCTGCATGCGGCGGAGTATTCGGGAGAGCTGCGGAAAGCATAATGGAGGTTTTCGACAGCGTCTCCGAACTTCGCCGTTGGTCTCGTGAAAGCCGTCATGCCGGCAACAGCGTCGGTTTGGTCCCCACCATGGGCGCACTTCATGCCGGCCATGCCTCACTGATCCGCGCCGCCCGTGAAGCCTGTACGCAGGTCGCCGTCAGCATCTTCGTCAATCCCACGCAGTTTGGCCCCAGCGAAGACTACTCCCGCTATCCACGCACCTTCGAACAGGATTGCGCCCTCGCAGCGGCCGCGGGCGCAGACGTCATCTTCGCACCGACAGTCGAGGAACTCTACCCCTCCGGCGCAAGCACATTTGTCGAGGTTGAAGGCCTCAGCGACCGCCTCGATGGCGCCTCCCGCCCCGGCCACTTTCGCGGAGTCGCAACAGTCGTTGCCAAACTGCTGATCGCCGCTGAGCCTGATCGCGCTTTCTTCGGCCAGAAAGACGCGGCGCAGGTCGCAGTCATCCGCCGCATGGTCACAGACCTGCGTCTCGTCACGGAAATCGTTGCCTGCCCCATCGTCCGCGACCCAGACGGCCTCGCCCTCAGCTCCCGCAACATCTATCTGAGCCCTGCCGAGCGCGTTCAGGCACTCAGGCTGCACGAATCCATTGCCCTGGCGGAGGCTCTGGTAGCCAACGGAGAACGCCGCGCCAGTTCCCTGATCCGCGCCGCCAAGCGCATCCTCGTTGCCGAAGCCGAAATCCGGATCGACTACACGGAAGTTGTCGACTGGGCGACGCTCGAAGCTGTCGAAGTCGCAACGCCCGGCACGCTGTTTGCCGTAGCAGCTTGGGTGGGCGCCACGCGCCTCATCGACAACTTACTGATCGCTTGAAGCCGATCCGCCCGAGAGGATAACGATATCCTGTATTCAAGGTCTCAGATGAGTAGAGACTATTGGATGGACATGAAAATCAGGCTCGTTCCAGTCGCTATGTACCTCCTGTTCCAGGTTTCCGGGTACTTTCCCCAGGCCGCCGCCCAACAGGACCATTTGCAGTCAGGCAATACGCAGTTGGGTAATCTGTCGTCGGGCAACACGCAGTTGATTCAGCGGGCGAGGGTCATTGTTTTTGTGCATGGCCTTCGCGAGAACCGCGACGCCTGGCGGGCTTCGAACGGCGTCTATTGGCCGGATTTGATCCGTGCCGACCCCCGCTTCGCCTATTCCGACGTCGAAGTCGCGGAGTACCCCACGCCCTCCTCCAACGGAAAAATGTCCAGTGTGCAGCTTGCAGAATTGCTCTGGAGCCGCCTCAGGCAGGACCACGTCTGGGAGCATCGCGAAGTGGTTTTTGTCGCCCATAGCCTGGGCGGCATACTCCTCGAGCAGATGCTGCTGAAACATCCCGCGGATGCCGCGAAAGTCAAGTTCATCGTGTCGTATGGAACCCCGCACGAGGGCTCATCGCTCGCCCGCATCGCTTCGATCTACGACAAAGACCCGCTGCTCAACGATCTCAGCGACGCAGCCGATAACACCTTCCTTACCCAGCTGGAAAGCAGCTGGCGAGGGCACGACTCTGTAAATGGTATTCATCGCTTCTGCGCGTATGAGACCCAGGACACCACCCCCGATGGCCGCATCGGCCACTATCTCAAGCCCCATGTCCGCGTCGTCAGCTACTTCAGCGCGACCTACGGATGCGATGTGACCACGCCGCCGCAAGCCATCGATGCCGATCACATCAACATGATCAGGCCTCTCAACCGGAAATCGAGTGCCTACGATTTCTTCTACCGCGTATACCGCGCGAATCCAATTCTCGAAGAACAGGTGGTCACCCGGGACAACGTGATCGCAGGCCTTCAGGCTGGCTGCAATCGAAGCAACGCGAATGCCGACTTGCAAGTACCGGTAGCCCTCGATAGCACAATGCACGAAAGGGTGGTTTCAGCAACCGCCTCTTTCATCGATGCGGTGGACCTCAGAGACGTGAATTCGGGCCCGCCGGCCGTGACCAAGATTGACCCGGACGGCTTGGCCCATGTGCAATACGAGTTCAGCGGGCCAACCAAGAAGCTGTTGGTTTGCTTCGGCGCCGCGCACGCATCCTTGAAGGTTGAGTTTTCGATTGACCGCGAGGTGCCGATTCGCGAGCCACAGTATTGAGCCCGGTCGAAACAAAATAGATTGCCGAATGACGCGCTCAAGCCGCAATCTGTAAAGAATGCCGGAACTCCCCGACATCGCCGCTTACATCACAGCCCTCGAACCGCGCATCCTGGGCCAGCCTCTTGAACATGTGCGCCTGGCCAGTGTCTTTGTCTTGCGGACGGCGGACCCTCCTATTGCTTCCGTCGAGGGCAAAACCGTCCGCGCTCTCCGCCGCATCGGAAAGCGCATCGCCATCGGCGTTGAAGGCGACCTCTGGCTGGTGATTCACTTGATGATCGCTGGGCGCCTCCACTGGAAGCCGCCGCAGGCCAAGCTCGCCGGCAAGAACGGGCTTCTTGCCTTTGATTTCCCGAGTGGCTCCCTGATTCTCACCGAGGCTGGCAGCAAACGGCGCGCCTCGCTCTACGTCCTCCGCGGAGAAGAATCCCTACAGGCCATCGACCCCGGCGGCGTTGAAATCTTCTCGACAGACCTCAACGGATTTCGCGCCGGGCTTACGCTTGAAAATCGCACCCTGAAGCGCGCGTTGACCGATCCACGACTGATCAGCGGAGTCGGCAACGCCTATTCCGACGAGATCCTCCACGCCGCACAGCTATCGCCGATCACCCTCACCCACAAGCTCAAGCCTGAAGAGTGGGACCGTCTCTTCGCCGCCACTCGGTCCACGCTCACTGTCTGGACCGACCGGCTTCGCGCTGAAGCGGGAAAAAGCTTCCCGGAAAAAGTCACCGCCTTCCGTCCCGAATTCGCGGTCCATGGCAAGTTCAATCTGCCCTGTCCGCGCTGCGGTGAGAAAGTCCAGCGGATCCGCTACGCCGACAACGAGACCAACTACTGCGCACGCTGCCAAACCGGCGGAAAGGTCCTGGCCGACCGCAGCCTTTCACGGCTGCTCGGCTCCGACTGGCCGCGCACGCTGGACGAGCTCGAAGCCCTGAAGCGTCGGTAGGGCAACTTCAGAGCTTGGGGTATTCCTTGTGAGGGTCGCGTTTCGGTGCGAAAAGCGTCGAAAAGCAGCGTTTTTTGCATAAAAAACAGGGTTTTTTGCCCAAAAAATGCTCAAAATCGAGCAGCTGTGATAACTGGTTGGTTAACAGGGTGTCTTCCTTAAATTATTCATTCCTTGAGGCATGTCGGCAGGAAGTGGGTTGAAAAACATGGGTTTTTGGGGGGGGGATACCCCTTTTCCTTTCGAACGTTCAGAAAAGCGCGATTTATGTCGAGACATCCCATGCAATGATTGTGCGCCGGAGCGCCGAATTAATCTGCAAACGGCTTCGGAATCGCTTTGCGGGTCATGTGCCTGGCTGCCCCGGTGCGATTCACGGAGCGGCTGGAGGTTCGGGATACAGGAATGGTGGTACCGCTCCAGCAGCTCCGCTCGCAATTTCACTTGACACGCCGCTCCCGCTTGCCGCACAGTCAACTTCTCAACTCCTTTCAGGCCGGCCCCGATCTCCTCCTCCGATTTCTCTGTTCTTCCGGTCCTGTGGACGCAAACCTCTACCCGCAATGGAGGATTCTCAATGGCACACCTACACTTCCACTTTCTCCCCATCCTGGTATCAGCCCTGATTCTCTGGTTCCTCGGCGCCATTTGGTACTCACCGGTTCTGTTCGCCAAGCCCTGGGCCGCGATGGTGGGCATCAAGATGGACGGCTCCGCGAAGAAAAGCATGGTCCCCGGTATGATTTCGTCGTTCATCGGCGATCTGATTCTGGCGCTGATGCTGGCCCACTTCATCGTGTGGTCAGGCGCCAACACCATTCACCGTGGCGCTTTTATCGGTCTTATCACCTGGCTGGGATTTATCGCCGCGCCCGCCTTTCCGCAGGGCATTTACGAAGGCCGGCCTTTCAAACTCTTCGCCATCAACACAGGCTATTGGCTTGTGGGTCTGATCGGGGTCGGCATCCTGCTGGCGGTTTGGCAATAAACCTGGGGGCGCTACAGGCAATAAACGTCGGGGCGCTAAAATCGAGCCATGAGCAAAGAAGTCATCTCGACTGAGGGCGCGCCCGCGGCCATCGGGCCGTATTCGCAGGGCGTGCGGGCGGGCAACCTGGTGTTTACGGCTGGGCAGATCGCATTGGATCCCGCCACGCAACAGGTGGTTTCCAGCGGCATCACCGACCAGACCACACGGGTGCTTGAGAACCTGAAGGCTATTCTGGAAGCGGCTGGAAGCGACCTCTCAAAGGTCGTGAAGGCGACGGTCTTCCTCAAGGACTTCAACGACTTCGCGGCCATGAACGCGGTCTATGCCGAGTACCTGGCCGCGGACGGCGATGTGCCGCCGGCCCGGTCCACCGTGCAAGTTTCGCGGCTGCCGAAGGACGTGCTGGTGGAGATTGAGCTGATCGCGGAAGTCTAAGGCTGGTTCGGCCGCGAATCCCCGACAGCCGTCGTTGAGAGAGGTCGATATGAGCGATTCACCCGACAAAATGGAACGCAGCGAAGCTGAGTGGCGCGAACAACTTACGCCTGAACAATATCGGGTTCTGCGCGAAAAGGGTACGGAGAGAGCGTTCACCGGCGCGCTGACTGAGAACCATGAGACTGGGGATTATCACTGCGCGGGGTGCGGGGCGCTGCTGTTCTTGAGCGGGGCTAAGTTCGACTCAGGATGCGGCTGGCCCAGCTTCATGATTCCCGCCGAATCCAAATCCATCGAGGAGCATGAGGACAGGACATTTGGGATGCGGCGGGTTGAGGTGACTTGCGCGCGGTGCGGCGGGCACCTGGGGCACGTCTTCCCGGACGGGCCGGCGCCTACGGGGCTGCGCTACTGCATCAACTCCGCTTCGCTGACGTTTACCAATGAACAACCGTAGACGACAGCCGATCGGGCGCGCGGCCTTGAAGGGCACAACAAAACCCCGTCCGGGCGGGGACGGGGTTTGCTGTAATCGAGGAGCGTGCGTCTGAATGCCGCAAAGAACTGAATCTGAATGGGTTACGGATCCGTCTGCCGATGCTATGCCTTGGCGATCTTGCCGCTCTTGATGCAGCTTGCGCAAACCCTGATGCGCTTGGCGTGGCCGTTGACTAGGGCCTTCACCGCCTGCAGATTGACGCTCCAGCGGCGGCGCGTGACGTTGTGAGCGTGTGAAATGTTATTGCCGAACTGCGGGCCTTTGCCGCAAATGTCGCATACCTGTGCCATGACTTCACTCCAAATCCTTGATTTTCGCCGGGTTAAGCCGTCCTCGAGCGCCGATTGGATTGCGCTCGATCCTGGCTCCTGCGCCGGGGCAAGTTAAGACACTCGCCACCAGCAGCTTGCCGAATCTTCAGTATACCCGGAATCGTTGCCTGAGCCAAACGGTGGACGGGATAGGTTGAGGCGTCCTGAGCTTGGAGAAAAATGCAGCATGAAAATGTCGCACTACAGGGGGGGGGGGTGTCCGGCTTCCAGCTCCCTTTGGCTCTATTTTGATTGTGCGCTTTCAGGTGTTAATGACCTGCAAAATGGCGGAAGGAAAGTTTTGGCGGGTTTGTCGGACGGGTGAAGAGGGTGCGGGAAGAGGCCTGATTTCGTGTCCCTTCGGCTCCGCGCTGGGCAGGCTGGAAGTCGTGTCGTTTCAAAGCTGCGATGAGCAACCGAAAGTCCCCTTCGGATTTGAGACCAAAAGAGCAGAAGCAGGTCCTTCGACCCCCCCTTCAACTACGCTCAGGGTCCGCTCAGGAGAGGCACCCAGCTTTTGTTGGAAAGCTGGGGATAGGTGCCCACGGGCGGGTTAGGGGTGCGGCTCTAACTGCTCGTAGAGGGTGGTGTTCTGGTAGCCGAGCAGGACCACAAGGGTCCAGATTCCGATGGCGGTTCCGAAGGGGAACTTGAGAAGGCTGAGGACGGCGGCTACGATGGCGACAATGCGGCCCCACTGGGTGCGCTCCATCAGTCCCCAGCCGGCGACGACAGCGAGGATGACTCGGCCGACGGTGACGATCCAGAGGAAATGAATGAGAGCCGGGCCGAGCCACTCGCGCGGGAAGGAGTTGTTTCCCCAGGGGCCGTGCGCCCAATCGCCGAAGTGGCCGGCGAGGAATGCGTTGGCGAAGGTGAGGCCGATGAGGCCGGTGAAGCCGATGAGGCCGGCATAGACGAACCAGCAGACGCTGAGGGCTCTGACCTTGCCGGCATAGTTCTGAACCTGGAATTGCAAGCCGGGCACGGCTGGGACCGCGACGACGGCCGGACGGCCACAGTGTGAGCAGAAACCCTGACCTGGCGGTAATGCGTGACCACATCCGCTGCAAAACATAGACGGCCTCCTCAAGATACGAACTGAGAGTACTACGTTGGGGCGGGGTGGGGAGTTCCTTGAGAACAGTGATTAGTGGTTAGTGGTTAGGGGTTAGTGATCAGGTTTTAGCGGCGGGAGTTGGTGATGCGTTTTTCCCAGCGCTCTTCGTGACGGTCGTCGTGGAGGACCAGGGCGGTGACGTGGTCCTGGGGGTCGCGCTCGAAGACGAGGCGGGTGGTGGTTACGCCGTTGAGGTAGAAGAAGGTGGTTTGGGTTTCGGCGGCGAGTTCGGTGATTTCGTTCTGACGGTTCTTCTCAAAGAGTTCGTTGCCCTGGCGGTAGACGGTGATGACGAGATTGCCTTTGGGATCGGTGTATTCGCCTACATAGGTGTCGAGCAGGGCGTTTGAGAGCTTGATGGAGGGCGGGTGAAGGGGAATGACGAGGCGCTCGGCGAATGCGGGCGGCGGAGTGGCGCCCGGCTTCGATTCGGCGGGATGGTCCAGGAGGTGGTCGAGGGGATGGTCGAGGAGCCAGCGGGGGAGATCGGGCTCGTTGTAGGCGCGGGTCCAGCAGTCGTGCGGAAGGCCTTGGTAGATCCATAGGCGGACGCGGCCGCCGGCCGCTTTGAAGGCCTGGTACATGAGCTCGCTCTCTCGGGGTAGGACGACGGTGTCGTTGCTGCCGTGGAAGAGCCAGACGGGGGTGCGGCCGAGGGCATGGGCATACTCGGCGGGGAGGGTTGCGGCTTCCTGCCAGCGTTCGGGAGCGTAGCTCCAGAAGACGCCGCTGGCGGCGATGGCGATGGCGGCCCAGCGATGCGGGTTCTGGCGGGCGAGCTCCCAGGCGCCGTAACCGCCGAGGGAGATTCCGGAGAGATAAGTGCGCTGCGGGTCGCCGTGAAACTCTTCGGATTCGCGGTCGAGGGCGGTCATGGCGATGGCCTGCATTTCGGGATCGGTCCAGTAGCTGGCCTGGGGGCACTGGGGCATGACGATGACAAAGGGCCAGCGTTCGGGGTGGTCGCGGACGGCCTGGGGAAGGCCGATCTGGGTTTGCCACATGCCTTCAGACCCGCGCTCGCCGCGGCCGTGGAGGAAGAGGATGATGGGCCATTGCTTGCGGTCGTCGCGCCGCCATTCTTCGGGGAGATAGACCTGATAGCGGTAGGTGACGCCGTGGAGATCGATTTTGCGATTGAGAAAGCCGGTTTCCTGAGGGGGTTCGGGGACTGGTTTGTGGGGTTTTGCGGGGGCTGCGTGGGCTGGACCGGGTGTAAACGCCCAGCCGATGGCGAGCGAGATCGCCAGGCATCTTGAAAATCGCAGCATATCGGAATGTAAACACAGGGAATAGGGGCTAGGGAATAGGGAATAGGGAATAGCACGTGCTGCGGTGGAAGATTTTAGGGTTTCCTTTCGAATTGCTTACGATTTGCGTGGGAGACTTGAGTTGTTATGCTGTACGCACTGATGACCACACTTGAAGCCGGCGATGTGCTGGACCACTACCGCGTGGACGCGACCGTTGCCCACAGCGGGATGTCGACGCTCTACAAGGGTACGGACTTGCGCGATGGACGGCGGGTTGCGATCAAGGTTCCGTATGAGGAAATGGAATCGGACCCGATTCTGGTGGAGCGGTTCAAGCGGGAACAGCAGATTGGCGAGGAGCTGGACCACCCTGGCGTGGTGAAGACGTATGACGGCGAAGAACGCAGCCGGATGTACATGGTGCTGGAGTGGGTGGATGGGCGGCTGCTGCGGGCGATCGTGAACGATGAAGCGAAGAGCCCGGACGGCAGGATGCCTGTTGAGCGGGCAGTGAAGCTGACGCTGGGGATTTGCGACGCGCTGGACTATATGCATAAACATGGGGTGGTGCACCGGGACCTGAAGCCGGAAAACATCATGGTGGATGATGAGGACCGGATCAAGCTGATCGACTTTGGGATTGCGATGAAGGAAGATGCGCGTCGGCTGACGGTAGCCGGGCCGATGGCGATGCTGGGGACGCCGGACTATATTTCGCCCGAACAGGTGAAGGGGCAGCGCGGAGACCAGCGGAGCGATGTCTACTCGCTGGGCGTGATGCTGTACGAGATGCTGACGGGGCAGCCGCCGTTTACGGGGCCGAATCCGCTGGTAGTGATGAATGAGAGATTGCTGCAGGACCCGAAGCCGGCACGGAAGGCGAGGCCGGAGATTTCGCCGGAGCTTGAGGAGATTTTGAGGCGCTCGTTGGAACGGGAGCCTCGGCACCGGTACCAGATGGCGAGCGAGATGGCCTGGGAGCTGGAGCACCAGGAACAGGTTGGCGTTGATGAAAGCGCGCGGCGGCCGGTCCTGGGTGGCCTGCGGCTGCCGGGGGCGCGGAAGATGATGTTCTACGCGGGGCTGGCGCTGGTGCCGATTGCGCTGTTTGCGCTGATGCTGATGATGGCGAGAAGGTAAGGCAGCGAGTTAGCTAGTTAGCGGGTAAGCGGGGCCGGGGGGCTCGCCGCTGGGGGAGTGCGGCGAGCCAGAGTTTTAAAAACTGCTTTACTTCCCGGGGTGGGCAGAGGTGGATGTCCGCTTCGGTTTCGCGGGGATGGCGGCGGACGAGGATGCTGAGGCCGCGGCCCTTGAGGGCGCGAAAGGCGGATTCGTCGGTCAGGTCGTCACCGAGGAAGGCGACTGAGCCGAATGTGCTGGATTCCTGGAGAATTGCTTCGACAGCGCCGCCTTTGTCGCGTCCGGCGCGGAGTTCGAGGCAGGCTTCGGACTCGACCATCTCGAGGCCGTCGAGGCACGCGAGGGGCTCGAAGAGGGCGCGGGTGCGCTTCTGAATGCGGCGGGCTTTGGACGGCGCGGCACCGCGCCAGTGCATGACGATGCCATTGTCCTTGTCTTCGAGCAGGCCCCCGAAGCTGTCCTGCTGAAGCTGAGCCTTGAGGTCATTGAGTTTTGCTTCGGCCAAATCGGAGACTGCTTCGAGCTCGCGGCGGCCGTCGGGGTAGAGGCGCTCTGCTCCGTGGAGGCCCCAGACCTCGATGGGTGATTTGAGGCCGAGGAGCGGGGCGACTTCTTTGGCGGGGCGGCCGGTGATGATGGCGATGCGGGTCTGGCCCTGTTTTTGGATTCGCGTCAAGAGTCCGGGGACGCCAACATAGGGGCGGGCCTTGAAACGGTCGACGCGGAAGGGCGAGAGGGTTCCATCGTAGTCGAGAAGCAGCAGGGGGGGGTGGGCGCCGGCGAAGGCGCCGAAGAATTTTTCGAGTGTGTCTTCCGCCTCAGGGGTCACGCTTTGCTCCGCAGGGGCTAAAGCCCAAGTTTATTTTCAGCTATTTTCGGCACGACTGAAGTCGTGCCCTAGAAAGAAATAAGCTTTGGAAAGGCCCGAGGGCCAATGGTCTGCTTTTGTGGTTTCCCACCCATCGAGCAAAGAGACGCTCGATGGATGGGGCACAGTTTCATATACTGCGGGTCGGCGAAGCTGGTGGACGACCAAAGAGAAACAACCGTTTCGTCCCGTCCCTACAGGACGGGGGTCGGTGCGGGCACTCGGACCCCGGGTTTCACCCGGGGCTATTCTCACTATCTCCCTCCGGGAGATGCGACCGCGCGACAATGAGTTTCATTCGTTCGAGGGTCGGCAACGCCGGTGGACCACTGACACTTCTTGCCTTTCAAAGGCGGCTTTCCCGGAGCCGTTGGGCCTTGTCCCGATGGAAATCGGCTTGTTGAAAACATACTCTCAGGCCAGTTTACGATGCACGACGGCGGGGGCGGGCACGGAGATGGGGCCCGGGTGGTGAACGTCGGTACTCTCCGTGGCCTCGATGCGGAGCTCGCGAAGATCGCCGAGGACTGCGGCGCCCCAACCGTAGATGTTGTGCTCCATGATGTGGTGGCGCATGCGCCGCATGCGTTGACAGCGGTCGTCGCGATTCATTTCGAGGCCGGCGTGGATGGCTTCGGCGACGCCGACGATGTCGTAGGGATTGACGAGCAGGGCATCCTGGAGCTCGATGGCCGCACCGGTGAATTTGCTGAGCACCAGGACGCCGTCTTCGTCGTCGCGGGCGGCGACAAACTCCTTGGCCACAAGATTCATGCCGTCGTGGAGCGAGGTGACGAGGCAGATATCCGCGGCGCGATACCAGCGGTTGACGGTATCGTGGTCGCAATGCCGTTCGATGAGAACGATGGGACGCCAATGCGCTGTTTGATAACGGAGATTGATGCGGTTCACGGCTTCGTGGAGGCGGTGGCCCAGCTCTGAGTAGCTGGGAATGCGGGTGCGGCTGGGCGCGGCGATCTGCACCATGGTGAGGCGTTCGCGGTGCCAGGGATGGTCTTCGAGCAACTGCTCGATGGCCAGAAGGCGCTCGATGATGCCCTTGGTGTAGTCGAGGCGGTCAACGCCGAGGGCGAGGGTTTCCGCGCGGACGCCGAACTCCGCGAGCAACTGCTGGCGAGCCAAGGCCGTTGCCCGCTGTTCAGAGTCGACCGATGCGAGAGCGGCGCGCTGCTGGGGCGCTCCCTCAAAGGCCACGCTCACGGGGTAAGGCCGGACGGCGCTGAAATGGCCGTGGCGGCGGACGGTCATGTGTTCGCGGTCGGTACGCGACTCGATGACGCGGTCGACGGTGGAGAGGAAGTTGTTGCAGTGCAGCGGAATGTGGAAGCCGATCAGATCCGCTCCGAGCAGGCCGTCAATCAGTTCGGCTTGCCAGGGGCAGATGCCGAAAGCCTCGGGGTTAGGCCAGGGAATGTGCCAGAAGATGGCCACACGGGCATCGGGCCGGGCCGCTTTGATTAACTGCGGCAGGAGGGCGAAGTGGTAGTCCTGGACAAAGACAACGGGATCTTCGGCGCCCTCCATTTCTTCGAGCAGGGCCTGGGCGAAGCGCTCGTTGACGCGCTGGTAGCACTCCCAATCGGCGGCGCGGAAGATGGGCCGGGTGTGGGCGATGTGACAGAGCGGCCAGAGGCCTTCGTTGGCGAAGCCGTCGTAGTAGCGGGTCTCTTCTTCTTCAGAGAGCCAAACGCGGCGGAGGGTATAGCGAGGATCGTCGGGCGGAACGCGGAGGCGGTCAAAGTCGTCGACCATCTCGGCGTCGGCATTTCCGCTGCCGCATGCGACCCAGACGCCGTCGCAGGCACGGAGGACGGGCTCAATTGCCGTGACCAGTCCGCTGGGTGGCACGATGCAGACGATCTCGCGGCCCCGGCGCTCGTGGGCGTAGGGCTCGCGGTTGGAGACGACGAAGATGCGGCTGGAACCGGAGCGGCAGTGTATGAATGCGGCCAATCGTTCGGCGGTCCAGAGGCGCTCGCCGGCATCGCGGAGGCGGGCCTCGGCCGCGGCAGAGGCACGGGCCGCCATCAGGCTTTCCGCCATGGATTCCATTTCACGGGCCAATGGAGTAAAGAGGCTCAACTCCGTCCGGCCTCGCTCAGCATCCGTTTCCACATTACCGGTTCGCAAACGGCGCAAGCGCTCCGCCGCACGTGTCAGGGGCCCCATCAAGAACCAGCGCACCATCAGCACCGTCACGGCGACGATGAGAATGACGAACGCGCCAATGCGCCAGAAGCTGCCCCGCCAAAGAGCGATCCCTTCGCGGTGAATATCGCCGGCATCGGCGAGGATGGCCATGGTTCCGAGCAGGCGGCTACCGTCATGGAGCGGAATTGCCTCCTCGAGCCATTGCTGGTCCGCGGTGCGCCCGAAGGCCGTTTCGTCGGTACCCTTCCGAAGGGAACGGGCAACCGGGGCACGATTGATGGACGCAACCAGGGAGACGGGACCTGAAGAAGCAAGCAACTGGCCCTGGGCGTCAAAGACGACCAGGCTTAGAGCCCCTATTCTCACGCGCGAATTCTCGGCCGATGCGGGAAGAGCCGCGAGGTTGCCGGCGGCGAGCAGGCGCTCCAGATCCGGCTGCACGCTTGCCCCCGATTGCTGCGACCGCAGCGCCAACTCCTGGCGATGGGTGTGCTTATGCGAGAGCACCTCGAAATAAGTGGAGGCAACGGACACCAGCGTCACGCTAGCAATCAACGCAAGGATCAAGCGCAAGCGGAACGAGTGCATAGGTGCTCTCCCTTCTCTGTGTAAGATGCAGGAAATCCCCGCAGTGAGGCATTGCACGTAAGTTGCCACAGCGCGATGGTTGTAATTCATACACTTACAGGGTGAGGGGAGATTTTGGCTGGTGCATTTTATACATCATGGAGCCGATTTTGTGGAGGAATGTACAAGCTGCGGTGCAAATCTGTTTCAAGCCTCAGCGGGGACGCTCGAAGGACTTGCAGTGTGCGCAACTTTGAAGGGTGTGCTCGTCAGCTTGTGCCCAAAACGTGTCGCCGGGCGCTCAATCAGGTAATAGCTGCCCACCGCAAACAGCGGCATCAAACACATCATCAGGATGGTGACAGCGTGGTGGCGGTAAACGAAGAAGAACTGTTGCCACACGTAGAGGCTGTAGGAGACGGTTCCGAGCCAGGCGAGCGGGCGAAACGAAAGTGGTTGCGCGAGCAGCGATCTGGAATGAAGGCTGGAGGCCGCAATCAGGGCGGCAATGGCGAGGCATTCAGTCAGCGGCGGAAGCCATTGAAAGAAGACAATGCAGCAGATGAGGACGGCCAGCGCGGGAAGGGCGAACCGTCTCGACCATCGGGCCGCGGCGGCGCGGGAAGCGGAAGATTGAAGCAGCAGAGCAAGCAAGCACCCGATCAACAGCGCATCGGCGCGCACCTGGGTCTGGAAGCTCAACCATTGACGGTCGTATTGGCCCCACTCCACGAGGCGAAACAGGGCGCATGCGAGGGCCCCGCCAATGGCTACCCAGCGCGCCTTCCTGAAGCCGGCGAGCAGAAGCAGGGACGGCCATACGAGGTAGAACTGCTCTTCCATCGAGAGTGACCAGAAGTGCGAGGCAAACAGAGTGACGCCCGCCCCTAAAAAATTGCGATAGAAGAAAAGGCATGATGCGATCTCAGGGAAAGAAAACCATTGCTGCCCGCAGAGCACGCCGAAGATCCACACCGCGGCCAGGTAAGCCCACGCGGCCGGCATGAGACGAAAGAAGCGGCGCACGTAAAAGCGCTTCAGGTCGATGGGACCTTCCAGCAGCTTGCTTGTAATCAGGTATCCGCTGAGCACAAAGAAGATCGTCACGCCGTGCTGGCCGGTCTGCATCCAGGGACGCATGTAGCGGCCGAAGAGCGCGGCCTGGGTGTGGTCGAACAGAACCAGCGCAATGGCAATGCCGCGCCAGCCATCCAATGTGGGAATCCGGTTCATGATCGTGCGCCACCTTGCGGCCAAACAGGGAAGCCGCGACCGCATACAAGATGCTTCCGCAATCTGAGCGTCATGGAGCGTTACGCAGTCGGCGCGACCTCGGCATAATACTGCTGATTCACTTTTCTTCCGGATGCGCCGAACCGCGGCGCGCGCTTGATGCCCCACTTGTGGGCGACGAAGCTGGCGGTGGTGACGAGGACTTCCAAACCGTACTTGACGCTGCGGCGGAAGTTGATGGAGGAAGCTTCTTCAAAATACTTGGTGGGGCAGGAGATCTCTCCGATGTTGAAGCCGAACATGACGGCCTGGGCGATCATCTGGTTGTCGAAGACGAAGTCGTCGGAGTTTTCGAGCAGGGGCAGAGTCTCGAGCAGTTCGCGGGAGAAGGCGCGGAACCCGGTGTGGTATTCGGAGAGCTTGACGCCGAGGAAGATGTTCTGGAAGGCGGTGAGCAGGCGGTTGGCGACGTATTTGTAGAAGGGCATTCCACCCTTGAGCGCGCCGGCTCCGAGGATGCGTGAGCCGAGGACCATGTCGTAGACGCCGCTGGCGACCATGCCGGCCATGGCCGGGACCAGGGAGGGCGTGTATTGATAATCCGCGTGAACCATGACGACGATGTCCGCGCCGGCGGCCAGGGCTTCGCGATAGCAGGTTTGCTGATTGCGGCCGTATCCGTAGTTGGCGTCGTGGACGAAGGTCTGCACGCCGAGCTTGCGTGAGAGGGCCGCGGTGCCGTCCTTGCTGGAGTCGTCGACGAGGATCTTGATGTCGACCACGTCGGAGAGTTCCCGAACGGTTTTTTCCAAGGTCTTTTCCGCGTTGTAAGCGGGCATCACAACCGCAATCCGTTTTCCGTTAATCATGGTTTCTGCTCCTAAGTCTTTCTTTGTTGCTGCGGCCGGAGACCGGCGGCAAAACTACTGCGAGACAGCCGTTGGCTGGTCAATGTGAGGCAGCGCTTGGCTGGCTGGGCAAAGGGTATTGCGTCATGGCGGCCGGCATCGTGTCCGGCTCGACCAGCCAGACCTTGCGGTCCGGATAGTACTGCATCAATACCTGATTATCGGCATTTTGCATTTCTCTTGCCCATACTACTTTGGAGGCATCGATATCGGGGGCGTTGTAGACCCACTCGTCGAGCGGGTTATGGTCGTCTGAATAGCGGACGAATACCAGCTGTTTTCCGGGGGAATTTTCGAGATTGGTTTCGATCTGGGCTCGCTCGGTGCCGAAGTGGCCGGGGCCAAACCACATGCCGGACCACTCGGAGGCCGGCCACTCGCTGACTTCGAGATGGAGCGGAGCGGCGAAGAGGCGGATCGATGCCATGGCGACACAGAGGACGACGGAAAGGCGGACCAGCATGAGGCCGACCGGCTTGCCCTCGGGGCTCCAGAGGCGGAGATGGCGCATGGCCTGCAGGCCGATGGCATAAAACACGGCGGTGAATGGGGCCAGGTAATGGGGGATCAGGAAGATCTCGATGATCATTCCGGCCATGAGCACGAGCAGGCAGACGACCAGGAAGCGGATGCGGCGATCGAAGAGCGCGCGGCGGAACATGATGAGGGGAGGCAGCAGCACGATTCCGGCGAAGAAGCGAATGGTGATCATGGACTTCATGAGGAGCGTGGGAACAAACTTGGCCAGGGTGTGGCTCTTGTTGAAGGCCTTCAACTCGCTTTCGTAGTAGAACTTGCGCATGGCGGCATGGCGGTAATGCGGCTCGGGGCGCGCGGACTGCCATATGAAATAGGGGGCCATGGCGTAGGTGGCGCGATTGACGGTGTAGGGCAAGGTGAGGGGGCTGCCGAAGGCGCGGTCGTTGTAAAGGCCGAACCAGGCCAGGGCCGCGGCGATGAGGGCGAGCGGAAGAATG
>Ga0302320_10010702_pt1 | contig 19515 bp, 20 predicted proteins | sample Bog_T0_3_FD_202130 | JGI IMG/M metagenome (GOLD analysis project Ga0302320, IMG submission 202130) | Peat permafrost microbial communities from Stordalen Mire near Abisko, Sweden - Bog_T0_3 | ecosystem: Environmental > Terrestrial > Soil > Wetlands > Peat | place: Sweden: Abisko, Stordalen Mire... | reverse complement strand
TGTTCGAATAGTACCCCATCCCCAATTCGGCTCAACCAGACCTGCCTGTGCATATCTTCTCCTTGTATTCGCCTATACTGGTTGCGTGTGGAACCTGCCCCAGTCCCGGCACTGTGATTACGCGGTGAGGTGCAAGGGATGTGCGGAGACCATCCCGGCCCCGGTCGGAACCATGCCGGAAACCTGGATTGTTGCAACCTGTCCCCTGTGTGGTGATCGGCGGCGGTATCTGCCGACTGACATCTTCAGAGGCAAGCTATCGCACCGTCTGACAGTAAGGCGGGAACATGTTCGACCCTGACGCGGGAATGCCCCGGCTGAATCGCTCGCTTGTGTACCTGGGAGCGTGCATCATTGCCGGTCTGAGGCTGGCGAGAGAGAAGCAAGTCAATGTCCGGGTGGTGCCGACGCGGACGGCAATCTCGGAGTCAGTGGACTTGGCACATGAGGTGTTCAATCAGGTATTCAGAAAGGTGCCAGAACGGGTGGAGGGGCAGTGATTCGGCTGCGATGATTGCGGGTGGACTGCTCGGCATACGCTGGACTGCTGCCAGTAAAGGAAGCTGCGGCTTTCCGAAGGTCAGCCGTCCTTACGATCCATTTTGAAATACTGCTGATGCGCTACAGTGCCATCGCATACGGCCTCAGTCGCAATAGTGATTGCCGGAAACTCCCAAGTGTGGGGAGTCCTGTCTGTGCTCGGCACGAGACCACGCTCCTGAACAATCGTTGCAATTCGTAAGGTCTCGCCGGGGTACACTACGTCATTACTGCCACCTCTGATAGAAATCCATTCCTTATCGGCATACGAATGAGGCCAAATCGGCTGTCCCTGGTCCACCATTCCGGGAAACGTAATCCCCCCGCCTCGCCTAAAACGCACCGAGGGGAAGCGAGCGAGTCCTCTTCCTTTGTTGCTTAGAGTGACGGCAATCCGACGTTCCAATATTCCCCCAGCCATCGCCTTTCCGCCGATTCCTTCATCTTTCAACTCAACTATCAGGCGTGCATGCGGTTTTCGTCCAAAACGATCTTCGATTTGAAAATATTCCATAGGAATTGTGCCCGATGCCACTCGCACATAAAATTCCTTTGTAATGGTTGACCTTTGTGGGGGACCATCCTGCTCAGGAATATAAACCAAAACGAAACCTGATTTTTGCCTCGCCGGTTTGCGGACGGTGTGAACTTGGACTCCAGTGATTCCCGGCCTCACATGCTTCAAAATAATATCGAGTGCCTCAGAAGAAACGGCCCCCACGTCGCCTACCGGCCTTTCGCCTGTGATAACATCCGGCTGATTCTGACCAGACTTGCGGGTGCTCATGCCAATTACGATTACTCCACCCGTCGCATTGGCGAATCCGCACGCAGCCTTCGCAATGCTTTCTTTCATCGCATTCAAGCTATGCCATTCTTTGCAATCGAAATCGGCGTCTTCGGCTCTGTTGATAAGAGCATTGATTGCCGTTCTACTTTGTAGGTCCTTGAAAAGTGTTTCTGCTCTCTCTGACATTTGTCGCAAGAATACCACCGCGCAAGGGTACAATGCGGGACAATCAACGGGCATGGAAGGCAGTCCGCGACAGTGGCACGGAGTACGGTAGGGCAGTCACCCCAACGGCGTCTGAACTTCAACAGCCGGTCTCGACTCGACTCGCTGAGGATGCCATTCCTGGACCCATGGACCCGTTTCCCGAAGCGGATCACCGGCACCTGCTCGCCGCAATCGACGCGGGTAGCCTAGCCCCAGTCCGTCTCTACCAGATTGGCGGCAATCCCTTGATCCTCACCGGGAAACCACTCGCGTTTAATTGCTGTTTCCATGTTGGTACTCTGGCACGGGACTGGGTGCGGCCAGAACGGTGGGCAGCGAGTGTCCCGGAAGGCTTACTACCATGGGAGCGAGCATCCTGGTCAAAAATCCGCTCCAAACTTGAAAATCCGAGTAGGATTGGATACCAGCGAACATGAAACTCATAACACTCAAAGCAGTTGTGATCGCCGTCGCTGCGCTCGGTACAGCGTACGTAACCTGGAGATGTCTCTCTCGGAGGTCAAAGACAAGCATGACGGAAAAGCTCAAAGAGCATCTGATTCGCTGTGAGAAGGCAATGCAGTCCGCCAAGCCGATTCTTGGCAAGTTCAGTTTTCCCACTGACAGCCGGACGCTCACTGTGATCGGCTTTATCTCATGGCTCATTGAACACCAAGAATCGATCCTGCTATTGATAACGCACGGAAATGCCGGTTCTGCATCTGCTCTCCTCAGACCAGTTGTTGAGGGCGCATACCGAGCACTTTGGATAAACCTCCCTGCAACGGACGCGGAAGTCCAGAAATTCAATGAAAAGGACAAGATCGACTTAGAGTTCGGAGAAATCGCAACGGCGCTCGACAGCGCATATGCCATGGGAGATTTTTTCCAAGATTTCAAGACACGGGCTTGGAAGCATCTCAACAGCTACACCCACGGAGGGATGCACCAAGTTGGACGGCGCTTCGTTAACCATGAGGTTGCCAACAACTACACAGAGGAAGAAATCTATGAGATGACCACTTCAGCCACAACGATAGTCCTGCTTACAATTTCGTTCTTTCTCAAGAGGCACGGTCATGCGGAATCGGGAGACCAGATTCAAGCCTTGTTGGAGACTTACGGTCCTTTGGCGGATGGCAAGACGCCAGCGAACCAGTGAGATTCTCTATCAACTGGATGTCGAGTCCCTAGCGAGGAAATAACGTGGTTACGCAGAGCGATGAACAAGATATTGATCGCGCAGGCAAGCGACTTGTGCGCTCCATTTTAGAGCCGTTGAAATGGATCGTAAACGATGTACAAGAGGACTATGGCATTGACTCGAACGTGCAAGTGTTCGATGGTAAATCGCCTAATGGGGCGTGGTTCCATGTTCAATTAAAGAGCCACACAAGTCCCAGTTATTCCTCAGATCGAACTTTCATTTCTCAATCGTTGACCATGGTCCATGCACGACACTATGCGCTTGAACTCCGACAGCCGATGTTCTTGCTTATTGCAGATGTGACGACCGCGAGGTTATTTTGGAGCTGCCTTCAGTTAGACCGCTACCTCTTAAGGCAACTTCAAACAGAATCGGGAAACGATTCGATAACTGTAAGGGTGCCTACCTCTCAGCATTTACCGGATACAGTTACGGACCTTCTGTCTGCGCTAAGTACTGCGTACATCGTTCTATCGAACCGCGAACTGTCTACAAGCGCAACAGCACACTTTGCCGATTCGCTTGTTTATTCCGTTGATCGTGAGAAACTCCGCACTGAACTGCAAGACAAGACTGACATATTAAAACTCCAGAAGATCACCGACCTCTATCATGAGGGCAACATGGTAGACGCTCGGGTCCGTGCCGACGTTCTTCTACGGGACCCAGATGCCAATATCGAGACCAAGTTTTGGGCAACTATTCATATCGGAGGTATCGACTTCGATACTTTGGCCCGCTCCGACAGACCCCAAGTGGAATTAGCCGAGCACCACCTTCAACTTGCGCTGAGTCTTCAGCGTCTCACCAAATCGGGCCCGAGGCCATTTAAGTTCTATGCGCTTGTGGCACGAAGAGCCGCAGACTTAGGACTACTTGCACACGAGAATTTCAGCCTCAGCATGCTACAGAGGGCTCATCTGCAAAAAGGCGGTGACCCATTCTTAGTGATGAACGTTTATGCGCGTCGGGCTTGGCTTGCAAGGGCGATAACTGCAAAATACAATCAGTGCGTTCGATTGGCTCGATATGCTTCAAAGTCAAGTGACCCATGGATGCTAGGTCGCGCCCTGGTAAATATCATTCAGGCTCTCGGCTCTTATGTAGCGACCTTGCATGTCAACGGTGAGGCAGAACTAGAATCCGCGTTTTCTCGGTCCGCTCTTCAAATAAGTAAGCTAGCTGCATGGGCCAGCAAGGCGACTGACGACGTGAACGGACTCGCGCTGGCGGTGTTAAGTTCTGTTCTTGTCGTCCGCTCACAAGACTCGGACACTTACAAATGGGCAATGCAAACGGCGACAACGATCACTGATGCGGATATACGCGAAGATACACTGCGAGGCATAGAGCGTGCGGCCCGTCGATGGAAGGGTGAAAAAGTAGAAGGAGATATTCGCGGTGATACCGTCTGGCAGGCTCTTCAAAATATGGCCGCGGTGCGGGGTGTCGATATTTCGGATGAGACTTCCCCTCTCGTGCGGGCACTCAGGATCGCAGTAAAGGACGACACGCCTGATCGAGTGCTAAGGAACTGTGAGCACCTATTGGTGAGCTATGGGGCACACGGACCGCTTGCAATCATGGTAAGCGAACTGTTTAACATGAAGTCAGCGTGTTCAAAAGTTTTGCACTGCACTCAGCACAACTTCCATTTGGAAGACAAAGATTTAGATTCCGCGCATGAGAAGTTCAAAGCGAAACACTGCGATTCTTGTAATGACCGAAAACCGAGGCCAGATGGCTGGCTCTTCAACGGTCGTCCGACTCCAAAGGAGGCCGAGTTTCTATACAATCTAATGGGAACTGATTTCGATATGCGGCTCGTCGATGAAGACTAGAAAAGCTGTTCAATAGTCAAGTCTCTTTATGCGACTCACGCCGCAAGCCGAATCGATTAATCGGCTCGGTACTGGTGTTCCTTACAGCTCCGCGTAGAACTCAGGATCGATCACCGGGCAGTCACAGTCGTGGTTCATGCACATGCGGTCACCACAGAGACCGCACTCGGATAAGGTCCTAGCTTACGCAGAACATTGACAATGCAAGGATCGGTACTGAGATCGAGCCCCTCAACCACATCATTGGCAACCTCATCAGATCAAGCCAGTGAGTATGCAGAGAAGGCTACAGCAATGAGTGCGAAGAGTGACAGGAGAGAAGCACGAGAACTAGGGAAACCTCACCGCACGGCCACGGGTGGTACACAGGTCGTCCCAGCCCCGGCATCACTCACCGTCCCTGAAGGTGGGGTCTCTGTGCTGGGATTCTGCCACGGGGATGGGAGTAGAATTATCCCACCTTCCCGCTAAAGCACTACGCAGACCATGACTGGGAGAATGCCGAATGTTTTGCACACAATGCTCAATGGAAGCAGGGGTAACGTTATTTTGTCCTGTGTGTGATCGCTACCTACCGAATGAGTGTGGGGAGAAGGCGAGTATTGGCTCGCGCATGGGAGCCTTTCTATTAGATTGGGTAGTCATCGTCATGTTAGGTGTGATCACCTTTTGTTTTCTGACTTTGACATCGATCTCTAATAAGACTGGGATCGCTGCGGCGTTGTTTATCTTTCCAGTGAGCCTGTTCCTTTACGTCATTCTCTCCGCGCAGTTTTTGTCCAGAGGTCAGACTCCGGGTAAATGGATGATGGACCTCCGCGTCATAGACAAGAGGAACGGCCAAAATCCCGGCTTCGGAAAAATGTTTGTCCGTGAATTTATCGGTAAGTGGATTAGTGGATTCTTTTTCGGCATCGGATGGTTTTGGATGATATGGGATAAAGATGGCCAAGCATGGCACGATAAAATCGCCGGGACCGTTGTTATACACAAGGAATCGCACTCGTATAGAGGTCTCATATCCTTTGTGGGACTTTCCATCATTTGTCTCGGATTCGTCGGCGCTTTGGTATGGCGGATCAACAACCCTTTGCACCCTAATATCACGACTGAACGAGAAGACGCACCGGCGGTTAAGGCGATTCCGTCAACTTCCGACAGCAGGATCAGCGCCGTTCCACAATCGAGTCGAGATGATTCATCAGGTCAAGCGGGGAAGCTCGCTAACGCCATTTCAGACTATGAGGCACAGACCGGCGTGCCTCAGAAAGAGGCACAAGTAGCTTTAGTTCTTACTGGGGCGTCCGCTCAGCAAGGACACAATCACGTTTACACGCTCTGTGGAATGGACACGCTCTGCATTTTGGACCGTAACGCACCCGGAGATGGTTTCGTTCAGCAGATGGGATCAAATAATCTTGTCGCTACTCAGCTTTTTGGTGCGGGGTTTCGTGTGCTGGTCATAAAGAACGAGAACAACCAAAGCTGGGGAGGGTATATTGACGGCGATCACTTTCGACCAATGAAACCAGAAACACCTAACGTAGATCAGGTTCAGGAGACCTCGAACTCTATCTCAGAGAACTGGAGGGCGCACAGTGACAGCGCCACTTGGGTCACCGGCCCTATAGGATTAACTACTACTGGAATCTCCATCAAAAATGTTATCTATCCGCTTATTTTGACCCGTGTCCTTCAAGGAGATGAGCTTGCAACCGCTGGGCAGATATTTCACTTAGAGCCTTCCCAAGATAACAAAGGTTGGCTGTTTCGGGCGAATATCTCCTCGGCGACAAGGTTAATCAATGACGGCCCATTGTGTGGCACAGAGAACGCACAATGGCTTATCGCGGTCGTCACACAGGGCAGCCCGTCCACAGCCAAGGAACTTCACCTAATATTCCTTTCGGGTGATTCCGAGCCTGCACTACAGCCGGGTCTGGAGCAATCGCCAAGAGAGTGCAATTCGTTCGTGTATTCCCATTGACACGCGGCCATTCCCGGCCTCGTCGTCACCGACTGTAGAGCGGCGGACTGCAACCTGGTACTGTTGACTGGGAACTGAACAAGCGACGGGAACGCAAGCTGGAGCGTGAGGCGGAACTCCACTTGATAGAACGGTAAACCACACGCGAACAGTGCGAACGCAAACCACGTTCCTGATGGTCGTCACTGCTCAGAGCATTGCGGGGAATAATAGCGAAAGCAATTCAAACACATCAGCAGCGTGCTTGATGCCAGCCTCCCGGACCCGAGGCACACTCTTTAGACAAATTGCATGCGTGGCAGCCAGCGTCATTTTGAATCTGTATACTGGCGGGAATGCTAGAGCTTGACCTTCAGGACTATCTATTCGAGAACCCCGATGTTTTGTTTCCCAGCCAAACTGTCCGCCAGAAGCGCCGGGAAGTCTATATCGAGGGGCGGCGCATCGATCTCCTGTTCGATGTGGATGGAACTCAATATATTGTCGAACTGAAGCGCAACACAATAAAACGCGAAGATATAGGCCAGGTCTTCGAATACTACGGCCTCATGCGGCATTCCAAGCCAACCGCGAACTTCCGGATGGTGTTGGTCGCGCCAAGCATTCCTGAGTATCGGCGCATCCCTCTGGAAGAAATGGGCATCCGCTGCGTAGAAGTTCAATGCCCGCCAAGATCGGCTCTGGAACGGCTGGCGCTCCGAGAAGTCGTAGCAAAGCAGCAGAAAAAACAGCGGCCAGAGACGGCTGGGGCCGTGCGCCCGCAGCATCTGGAACAACTCAGGTTTGAAGATTTGCTTCCTCCGGTCTCTGCACGATCCATGCAGATATCCTGGAGCTTACTTGAAGACTCCTTGCCAGCGGTGCAGAAGGACTTCTCAGAGTTCGAACTGCGCCCCGTCAAAATGGTTAAGCCAAATCAACCCGATGTTCTCTGCATACCAACGGGCGGCGACGAATCTCAATACAAGCTAGTTGGTGCCGGGGCTTGGTGGGCATATTCGTTCGGACACTCCGATTCGATGCCGAAGAATGACGTACCAAATATTTCGGTAAACGCTCTACCGTGGGGTCTGGACTTCGCAGTCAATGCCGAGTTGCAAACTTCACAAAAGGTAATGCGGAATAGGATCGCGACTTCCCCGCGCCGATTTGATCAGCTTGTCGCTGAGCACGGCCTGTTGCGACTTCAAGCCTGGATCAAATTTGAATTCCAACCTCGGCTCTATTACTGGGTCCTGCTGCCGGAATTGCAGCCGGGCTCCTGGGCAGGCAACGACCTGCTGAAACTTTATCAACAGTGCCTGTCTGATTTCCCTTCCCTGCGAACGCAATGGGTGGCTTGGATAAAGGAGATGTGCGGGAGCCTGTCGGCTGCGCAGATCGCCCACCTGCAGAGCCAGAACAGAAACCTCAACCTCGCGATGCGCCTTGTATATTCCTGCGAGAAAAGCAATGATGTTTGGACCTTGCCATATCAGAAGCAAATAGGACGGTTCGACTCTGAGTACCGGAAGTTGAAGCCGCTTATACAGTTTATGCAGTAGCGCCCATTCCGCTATTCGGTTCATACCTTGGCGCGATTAGGAGTTTAGTTTTCAGTGGAGATTTTCCACTCCCTAATTATTTTGGTTGGCTGCGGCCAGGTATTGAGTCCAATCCGCTGCAATCCCTCTCTGCGCATCTCCCAATGACATCCGTCCAGCCCGTACTTCGCGAGCCAGATAATTCTCCACGCGGTCCTTAGTTTTGAAGAACCGGTTTTCGAGCGCGGTCGCATCTGGTCCGCACTCCGGCCAGATGTTGCCGAGGCCGTCGGCGCCCCCTAGTTCAAGGGGTACGAGGTGGTCCAATTCGCAAACCTGGTTCTTGCCAGAATTCCCGTGAGGGGGCATCATTCCGTACCAGCTATAAACGACATGCTTCTCCGACTCGCTGCTCTCGCAGTTTCGAATGCAGCGCGTCCTCCAACCGGACTCTTTGAGCATCATTGCGGTGACAGTTGCGTTGAATCCGCCAGGGGTACAACGAGCATCAGGCACCGGGTACCCATTGCGAATCGATTGCTTGCATTTCCCGATAGAGGGCGGTCGCCATGCCATGAAGTAATTTGATGTGCAGGCAACTCCTAGAGACATGCAGGATGCGTCGTGTTCCGGCGGGACTCCGTAGTGATCTCGGCGGTCAAGTTTCTCCTCTTGTTGCTTTCCCTGCTCTGCATCCATGGTTGGAGTTGGCGCTACCGCAGCGGGAAAGCTGGTCGATCCCTTCGACATCTCGAACTTATTAATGATGATGATGCCAGCGATAATGAGTGCAACGACCAACAGGACGATCAAGAGACGAGTACTACGATGAGCCATTTAGTTCCAAGCTACCATAGCGGCGAAGCACGCGAACCTGCATCGCGTGTTTGAAAACTCAACAGACCAGAACTAGGCTGATTTAACCATCCGGGGCGAATGCTATAGTTCTCCCCATGACCGACTGCCCATTCTGCGCCATCGATCCAAGTCGAGTGCTCCTGACCTCGGACGTCGGCATCGCGTTCTTCGACGGCTTCCCGGTCACGGAAGGACACACGCTTGTAGCCCCGCGTGAACATGTAGAGAGCCTTTACCAGCTCTCAGCGGAAAATCAGTCAGCATTATGGACGCTCGTCGCAGAAGCTCGGAGTGTGCTGGCTGACCGCTATACCCCTGACGGGTTTAATATCGCCGTCAACGATGGGACAGCGGCAGGCCAGACCGTAGGACATGCCCACATCCATGTCATCCCGCGCCGCATTGGTGACTCCCCCGATCCTAAGGGCGGAATCCGGAAGCTGTTTCCAGAAAAGGCACGCTACTGGTGAACACGAGCATGGTGCCGACTGCGGACGACCAAGTCAGATTCCTTCTGAATGTTCAGCGCCTGCTGAGCGAAGGCCAGTTCGCGGCAACATATAAGTTCGCGCTCTTGATGGCCCTCGCTGACCTGTCAGTCGAATTGGGCGATGGCTCAGGAGACGCGTTGGCGCTCAGTGCGCACCAGATGGCCGAGAAGTTTGCGGAGTACTACTGGCGACAGTCGATGCCGTTCCTTGGAAAGTCCACACTTCGCCAGAACACCGGAAATCCGCCCGTCGTCGTCACCCTCTTGCAGCGGGCGCGTGAAACCCACGGTGAGCACCTCGCAGTGGCGAAAAAGGACAGAGCACAGTGGCAGACTCTCATAACGGGCGTTGCACAAACGATCCGTTCGATGCCACTGCGCTATTTGCAGAACGTCGGTCGAGGCTCGCTCGCATTTCTCTACGATCAGCCACAAGCCGTCGCCCCGTCCACGATCCTGTTGTACCCCGGCGTGGCCTATTGCTTCCGGCGTTTCCACGGACTCATAAGCGAACTGGTGCAGTCAGCATGGACCCGTTGGGTCAGGGAGCGGAATCTCTCTGTCATCGGCGACGTCGCCGATCTCCATGAGTTTCTCTTTGGAACAGAGCGTGCCAGCCTTGCCCTCGTTCGAGCGCCCTTGCTGGACCTGCAACACGGAATGTGCTTCTACTGCGGGTTGGCGATGCGGGGTCAACCCCAGGTAGATCACTTCATTCCCTGGACCCTCTATCAACTGGACCTTGGACACAACTTCGTTCTCTCTCACTCTGAATGCAACTCCGCAAAGCGGGATCGCCTTGCGTCCGAGGACCACTTAGCCGCATGGACGGACCGAAACCGAATGCATGGAGACTCGCTTGGGCGGGAGTTTTCCAGTTTGGGGGTACTCCACAACCTTTCCACCACTGCACGGATCACGCGGTGGGCATACGATACGCTTTCTCATGCCGGCGGATTGACGTGGCAGCAGAAGCAAACGCTTATTCCGCTTTCTGGCGCGTGGACCAAACTGCTTGAAGATCAGAGCTTGGCTGGATGATAGTTCGGCTCTAAGCACGATGGAATTTGGAGGCGGCGATGTCGAGTATTGACGGGGTATGCTTGGACGGCTTCTCTGAACCCGTTACCATACATGACCTTCGTCGGATTCGCTGCGCTAGCAATCCGAAGGGTCCTGGCATTTGCGTTGTTTCCATGTCGTCAGAATGGCAGCCCACTTTCATCCTGGTAAGTAGAAAGCACCAGAGGCTGATTCGACGGGCAAGGACCTGAGATACACTCCAGAGGTTGTGCGCGGTAACTAACGTTTGTCTATGTCCTCACGAGCCAGATGGACGGCGGCCATGATCCAAGTGCGATGACCGTAGTGGAGGCGTAGCTACCACGCATTCGCTTTTGCTCTTCGTTTCCATTTGCACTGGTTATCTCGCCCGTGACAGAATAATAGGCGAACAATCAGTGAAAGTGTTGCACAGAGGATTTGACCTCAACCGCACCGGAGGATAAGGATAGAAGCACAATGCCTCAGCAAGAAACATTCCTCGAATTACAAACACCAGATGGCGCAACGTTGACTGTCGTGAAGACGTACGACAAGCAGTTTGCCAAGGAAGTTTTTGGCGAGGTGGATGATCAAGCAAGAGATTTGCTTTGGAAGTCGCTTAAAATTGAGGAGACGTACGATCCTGCAAATCTGCCAGGCGTAGATGAGCCCGAAGACCGCGACGCATTGCTCCTGGACGAGATGCTGGATGAAGGCCGTGACGTTTATCCGCACTTCTCGTACTTTGTCGTTGCCAAGAGCCTAGGGGGCCAGACCGAATATTTCTATGTTTCACCAGACTGGCCGAGTGCAGAGGAATACGTGAGGACATTTGTGCCTGGTGCCTCCAGTCTCGCGTCTCCGCCACGTCACCCTCAACCGCCAACAGAAGAGCCAAGCATCTAAACAGTTTCCGCTCCCACGCACTACGATGAGAGAAACAATGGAATCAGGTCTATCAACGTTGGAACTTTGTGCCGGAGCCGGTGGCGAGGCCTTGGGGCTTGAGCAGGCCGGTATCGAACACGCAGGCCTAATCGAGTGGGATAAGCACGCGTGTGCCACTCTGAGGCTCAACCGACCACAATGGAACGTACTCGAACAGGACCTTTTTGCGTTTAAGGACGCTAAGGCGTTTAAAGGCGTCGAAATTGTGTCAGGGGGATTGCCCTGCCCGCCCTTCTCGAAGGCCGGAAAGCAACTGGGCCACCTAGACGAGCGAAATCTGTTCCCAGTGGCCATTGATGTTGTAGATCAACTTCTGCCGCGTGCGGTCATGATTGAGAACGTTCGCGGGATACTTGACGCGGTATTCGACGACTATCGGCAGCGGATCAAGAAGCAGTTAAGAAAGCTCGGATACGTTGTCGATTGGCAGCTCCTCAATGCATCCGATTTCGGAGTGCCTCAATTGCGTCCTCGTGTGGTGTTTGTGGCCATCAAGAAGGAATACTCCGAACATTTTTCCTGGCCCGAGCGTCAAAAGCTGAGAGCGCCGACCGTTGGAACAGCTCTATATGAAATGATGGCGGCAAATGGCTGGCGCGGTGCAAAGCTCTGGCGTGATAAGGCGGATGAAATTGCTCCAACCATCGTTGGGGGTAGTACAAAACATGGTGGTCCAGATTTGGGACCCACTCGCGCCAAGAAGGCATGGGAAAGCTTGGGTGTCAATGGCCACACAATCGCGGAGGACGCTCCGGTGCCAGACTTCGTGGGCATGCCAAGGTTGACTGTGCCGATGGTGGCCCGCATACAAGGCTTCCCGCTCGAATGGAAATTCTCGGGCAAAAAAACAAACGCATACAGGCAGGTTGGTAACGCCTTCCCACCGCCTGTCGCATATGCTGTCGCCAACAAGATCGTTAAGGCTCTGACGGTTGCCAGGCTTTACAAGGTCGCCGGATGAATGAGACCTTACCGCCAGAGCCATCAACTGCCGCACTCACCGTTTCTAAGGCTTTTTTTGCGCAAGCACGGCGTACTTTCCACAAGACCTTGCTCGATCGCGTCCTTTTTAGCAACGACGGCGTCCTTGCCAATGCTGATTCCAGTCAGGCGGCTAGTATTGCAATCGCAAGCGGGATAGCGAACCAGCTCGGAGAAGAGGTAAAGGGCAAGCGGCTTTCAGGTCAACAGGCCGGCAAGGAGTTTGAAGACATAGTCCGGCACTTCATAGAGCAGACTTTTGGTCACCTCTCCCACCTTCGTCCCGGCAGTTGGAAGGTCTTGCAGATCGGGACTCGAAACCAAGCAGTTCTTGCCCGTTTTGAACAGTATTCTCATTTGGACGCGATCGCCAGAGCGGCTGCAAAAGACCCAGAATTGCGAGCCGCGCTTGGCAATGACTACACGATTTCTCCTGACATCATCATGCTAAGAGAGCTTGAGACTGACGAAACCATCAACCAAGTAACGGAACTCGTAGATGACACTGTGAGCCGTCATGCTTCACTGAGAAAATCAAACGGCGGCCTACCGATGCTTCACGCCAGCATCTCCTGTAAATGGACTATGCGGAGTGATCGGGCTCAAAACGCGAGATCAGAAGCTCTGAACTTGATCCGGAATCGCAAGGGCCGCCTGCCACATGTGGTCGTGGTCACCGGGGAACCAACACCCAGCCGCCTCTCATCCCTAGCGCTGGGAACGGGCGACGTTGACTGCGTGTATCACTTCGCGTTGCCCGAGTTGGTCAAGGCTGTTGCAGAGCTGGGTCATTCGGACACGGTCCAACAACTCGCTATCATGATCGACGGAAAGCGCTTGAAAGATATTGCCGACCTGCCACTAGATTTGGCCATCTGAGCTTGAATGGACACCATTGATCCAGGGCGGCGCAGCGAGAATATGCGGCGCATCCACAATAAACACACCAAACCCGAAGTCCGCCTTCGTTCCCTGTTGCACAAGATGGGATACCGATTTCGTCTCCACGACAAGGACCTTCCAGGGAAGCCTGATATTGTGTTTTCGGGTCGGCACAAAGTAATTTTTGTCCACGGGTGTTTCTGGCATCAGCATCCAGGATGTAGAGAAGGTCGCATTCCGACAAGCCGTCGGGATTATTGGGAACCGAAACTCAACCGGAACACCATACGCGACGAAACCGCACTAGCTAAACTGAACGCTAAGGGGTGGGGTACTCAAGTCATATGGGAATGCGAACTTGAAGGAAATCTCCCTCAAGTCTTAGAGCGTATTGCAGCGTTCCTCGATGGTACAGAATCATCCTGATGCAGCAGGAGCTTCATTTCCGTTCGTAAATAAAGCGTTGAACACCCCTATCAATCGTTCCGTCTCTGCTGCAATAGTTTCAAGTCGGCCGTCGCGATCGAGCAAGAGTGCCTCGATATCCTTGTGTTTGTTTTGTTCGATGCACCTCACAAGATCGGTCTCCATCCAAGTCTCTCGAACGGTAGCTTTGGTTGGGATAATTGCTTGCGTCCTAGGCCCCCTCTTGAACCGCATCAGCAGCTTCGATATGGTGTAAGGATCAAGCCCTTCTGAATAACGCTGATAGCGATAGCTATCGATTTTCTCGCATCCAATCCCATACGTATGTCCCCGGTCTACTAGCCACTTCGCCACGCTTTGAATGATGGCCGAAGAAGGGTCTTTTTTCTGCAGGGCCTTTGCGTTGTTGACCTGAAGTTTTCCCACAAACTTGTCCCTTACTGATGGCCACTGATCCAAGTTCGATTGTAGGTTGTCGATAAAAACGTTAAGCGCCGTTTGTTCCCACTCCGCCTCCGAGTTGCGAAATGTCAGAAAAAGTACCCATTCATCGTAACTCGACGCCTGCCGCTTCATAACCTCTTCAAGAGCCTGCATGACCCGCGAATAGGGCCCTTCATGTTGTGGAGTAAGGCTGGTAGTCAGATCAAAATTGATCATGTCGAAAGGGAACATCCGCCGCAGATCATCATGATAGATATTCTTGGGGTCGGTCATAGCATCTTCAAGTCTGCAGTTCCCAAACACCCGGAATTCTGGAGACAACACCCGCATTCTCGCGAATTTTGTCGGGTCAGTTTCGAACGCCGCCACTTTTAGCACATCTCTGCCGTTCTCGCGGCGCTTTGCCAGGAAATCCTTCTCAAGCATCATTGTGACATCTATACGATAGTAAGCGGGCAGAGTTAGGTAGGAGAGTTGCCGTCCTAGTCGTTTGTTTAGCTCACCCGCATACCGCAACCACTCGCCTCGCACAAACTGTTTTTCAGGGTCGTTATACTCCATCTCCCGTCGCACTAAGTTGGACGCGTTCGCGGAGAGGAGAAATGACACGTCATCTTGCAGGGCGGCAGCGTCCTGTGCGCTCTCCTCCGACAGTGTCTCCATGAAATTGTCAAATGCAGAACCCGATTCGTGCGCCAATCAGCTCCTCACTTCACGGCAATTGCCAACGCGTTTAAAACGTTCTCAAGATCATCCTTCACGACGCCAACTAGAAGTTCGCTCGACATCAAAACCCTCAAGACCTTTTCGAATCGGTCTTGCGCGTCAGATGATAGGGAATTTCTGCTGACTATCGCATCCCATGTGGGGACTGGCGCGTCTCCCGTCGCCATCTGATCGTGTTCGGTTGCTCTCAGAGCGGTTAGCAGGGCCACTCCTGAACTGAGTTGCGCTGAGTCTGTGGCTGGCAACTCAAGGAGAGCATCTTCAAAAACTTGATTAGCAACATTTTTCTGCTCGTTTTTTCTGGCAGTGCGGAAGGCATTTTGACGTGCTTTGAAATCAGGGAATACGTTCTTGCGAAGTTCATCCCAGATGTATGCACGTAGAGCCTGAAAGTGAACATCGGTTTCTCGAAAGCTATCACGATCAATGTTTAAGGCGGACTCCAAGCCTTCCTCGACGAACACCTCCCCTGTCACTTGACCAAATTTCAAACCCTCGTCGAATGGGTACCCTAACCAACTCTTGTCATATCCGCCAATACCAACATCTCTAATTCGGATGTGGATACCCTTCAATTCTTCAGGGACGATTCCAGGTTGCTGAAAATAAATATATCCGCTAAGCCTGAGTGGCCGATTCGCTATGTTCTTTTCGTAGGAGAGATCATAGACCTTCGGGTCTGGGCTGGAATAGTCCACCGCCGATGGGTTTGGGAATCGTTGTGGCCTATGAACTGATACGCCATCGACTAGAAGAGCAAACCCTGTAGGTTGCGGTAGCTTTATTTTCTCCCAGTCGATAATTGTCCTCTTTGCCCCGCTGAATGGAGAACCGCTGAGGTAATCTACTGGAGCCAAAAGGCCAAGTTCCCACAGCATGTAAAAATAGTTATCCAGAACAAGATCAGCTCTTTTGGTCGAGGAGGTCATGGTGATGATATCGCTAAATGGCCTCACTCCATTTTTCACACTCATAACGTCGGTCGCGCCAACCGCTCTTCGTGCCAAACCGGTGATCTCGCTTGAGAGCCCTTTCTTTGCGTCTGGAACAGAGATCACTGTAAAATGGCTGCTCACTTCATCGGGAATATCCGGAACATATCGGATCGCACCAATGGTAACTTCTCCCTCCTTGGCCCCTTTGGCCGCTGACATACTCAACAGAGCAGTGTCATCTTTGTGGAACGGTTCCAGATTGATTTCGGCTAGGAACCGGGTGTTTGACCCCTTTTTCTTCGAGCTTATGTAAAACTTCGTTCCAAGTTGTGCGACAGCAAGAAGACCGATACCAATCCTTCCGATAAGCCGACGCTTAAAAATTGGGCTTACGTCTCCCGCTACGCGCTTCCGACTACCTCCGATGTGAGCCATTACATCCAGGAAATCATCGACACTCATGCCCGACCCGTCGTCGGTAATGGTGAAAGTTCGGAGGTGGGGCGGGTCGGTTGAAATGGTGACGCGCGTCGCGTCAGCATCGTACGCGTTGGATACTAATTCCTTGATTGCAGCAGCGGGGGAGCGATAAACACCAGACGAGATGTCGGCGATGATCTTCTGGGCGGCGATGATGTCCCGTTGCTTGGGTGCTGCGCCGGCGGGAAATGCGATCTGTGGGCTACCCTGCGACATGCCTGTGGCCTTGGAGCTTACCAGTTGTCGGGTTCGTGTGGCTCGTCAAATCATACCTCATCGTTGACCACTTCCATTTCCTGATCGAAGGTATTACGCACCACCTCAGGCGTTTGACACCTGTTTAATGAATCCGATCCGCAGCCGCCACACTTCAGGAAACGCGCCGGGGACGTGCTTTGGGCGTTGAATCTCTTTACCTGACGCCTCAGTTGCTTGAAGTATTTTCTCAGAATTTACTCTTCAATCAGTGGAGCGGGAAGCCTGTCAGTGAGCATAGCGTGGGTCACGGATTGCGTCTACACTAGCTCGAATGAAGCCAGCCAAGCGTAGGATCAAAGGCTATAAGCCCACGAAACCAGGCGGCGTCATGCAACCTGGGACTGTTGACTGGGGATTGAGCCGCCGCCGCGAGTTGAAAGCGGAACGCGAGGCCAAACTTCACTGGGCTGAACTTCAGGCGACTCGACAGCAGCGAGAAAGGGAGACGCCCTCATTCTGGGCGGCGCTGATCAGCATCTTCCGACGGTAGAGCGCATTCGTTAAACTGGTCCTGAGTGGTCGTCCTTGCCATGTCACTTGACGACGCTGAGCAGAACAACAGACTTGCACCCGACGGCATCCTGGGCGAATTAGAGGTCGATAGTGGTAGCCCGGAGTTCCCGGCGAGCATGTTTGTTCCGAGGGCGATCCGGCATAATCGAGTTTGCAGGCGGTGTCCAGCACGAGCAGAGAATGCAATCCCGCAGCGCTGATTACTCTGCGGGATTTTCTGCGTCTGATGAGCGATACAGTCGGTGCCTATCACTCACCTTCGAGCTGAGAGTCAATCCGCTGACTGATCTCCTTCAACGAGCCTCCTGGTACCTCCGCCCTGGTGATAATCGCCTTCGCCTTCGCACATGTCAGAGCCGCCTGTTCTCTTAAGTGAGGAGACGCACGAGACAATTTTAGCCTCAGACCATCAATGACCTCTGAAGGCAAAATACCCTGGCAAATCCCGCTACATACCTGCTTCCCCGCCGGGTCAGTATCCACAACCGACCACGAAAACAGGGTTACTTCCATTTCGGGCCACCCGAAGACATCACGCAACATACTCACTGCTCGCTCAACGACACTGAACCCCAAACCCCGATGGATACGCTGAGTCTCCTGATCGTATCTTTCATCATAGGTTGGAGAAACCACCTTCAGCTTTTGAATCATACGAATCCTCTCAAGTTTCAAACGACGCAGATATCCTGGCCAGACCATAGGTCGGTTGGAAAATGCGCCTCGCTGCAACTGGGCTGTCTTCCGTTTGGGTTCCACTTATCCAGCGGTTTCACTTGTCCAGTGAACTTGAGAGGTAGGAATGCCGGCCCAATTCCGTGATCCAAACCACGGAATGCCGAACATCATACTCCAGCCGCAATTACAATAATGTATAAAACAGCACACTTCACCCGCCCGACGGCGCCGGCGATCCCCTGTGCGGCGATAGAATACTGCCATGTGCGGCAGATACGGACGCAGGGCAGACAAACAGCGCATAGCGGAATGGATGCAGGCACACGATACTGGCGTCTTCGATGACTCCTACTATGCGCCGTCATACAACGTCGCGCCGCAGTCAATGCAACCGGTAGTTCGCCTGGACAGTGAGACCGGTGAGCGTGAGCTGACAGTCATGCGCTGGGGGTTGGTGCCATTCTGGTCAAAGGACGGGAAGGCCGCGTTCAATACCATCAACGCCAAGGCAGAGACGGTTACCACCAGTCCGGCCTTCCGTGAAGCGATGAAGAGACGTCGCTGCCTGGTGCCTGCCGGGTGGTTCTACGAATGGTCGAAGATCGATGCTAAGACAAAACAGCCTTATGCCATCGCTCTCAAGGATGATGACCTGTTCGCATTTGCTGGCCTCTGGGAGGCGTGGAAAGACAAGGCTACCGGTAAGAGCCTAGAGACGTACACGATCATTACCACGGACCCCAACGAACTGATGAAGCCGGAGAACGGTCCGCCGATCCATGACCGGATGCCCGTGATTCTGTCGCCGCAGGATTACGGCCGCTGGCTTGCTCCAGGCGAGCCATCACACCTGCCGGTCGATCTGCTGCGGCCGTATCCAGCCGAAGGAATGAAAGCTTGGAAGGTTGGACCCGCTGTGGGAAGCGTTCGGAACAACAGACCGGAGTTGGTGCAGCCACTCGAATAGCGACTCTGTGCCGGTTCAGCTCGTGCCCCCGGTTGGCGTAGTCTCATTGCATGGATAAACTGCGCCGGAAGGTGAAGGTTTACAAGCCGACGAAACCCGGTGGCGTGATGGAGCCGGGGACTGTCGATTGGGAGTTGAACCGCCGTCGTGAGTTGAAAGAAGAGCGCGAGGCCAAACTTCACTTCGCCGAACTTGAAGCAACCCGGCATGAACGCGAGCGGGAGACGCACTCAATCTGGTGGTCGTTCTTTCGCATCTTCAGGCGGTACTGGCAGAAGTGAGGCCGGCCCTCAGCGACAGAGCTTTGCATTCTACGCGTCAGTCAGGTTCAGGAATACCCCTCCCCTTAGACCGGTCGCTCACAGCCCTCAATCACGCCGGGCTCGAATAACTTAATCAGTATCTCAGTGGTGTTGGATAGCCCCGACCAACGACCGCGGTAACGGGGTATCTTAGCGAGCGTCAGCGTCTCGGAGCCATACGAGCGAAAATGGAAAGATGCCTGGCCGAGCGGGGTATCTACGTATAGGATGTCGCTGAAGGCACCAGTGCCACCATCATATGTTGCCCCGTATTCCCATCCATTTCGCTTAGCGAGGGCCACCAAGTGGTTCATCAACGTGGTTTTACCCTCGGCTAATATGGCTAGTACGTAGGGATCGTTAGCCTTATGGCGGTGGCCGGTCAGTTCTTTCCACTTTGCAAAAAAGCACTGGATCGAGGACGGGGACGGGTCCGCCATTGCCGACGCAACTACCCGCCAGCGTCGAGCACGCCGAAGGCCGTTGCG
>Ga0302320_10010701_pt1 | contig 19515 bp, 15 predicted proteins | sample Bog_T0_3_FD_202130 | JGI IMG/M metagenome (GOLD analysis project Ga0302320, IMG submission 202130) | Peat permafrost microbial communities from Stordalen Mire near Abisko, Sweden - Bog_T0_3 | ecosystem: Environmental > Terrestrial > Soil > Wetlands > Peat | place: Sweden: Abisko, Stordalen Mire... | reverse complement strand
TCGCGCAGGATTGCCATGCCCCCGCTGAAGACCGCAAAGGGCGTCCGGGTTGCACACTATTTGGAGGTCCATTCAGGCTATGAGTTCCCGCGCCCGCCGCGCCTTTTTCGCCGTTGTTCTTTTCTTCACCGTCTGCGCCGTGACGGGCACCGTTCTGCAGCGCAGAGTTGGGGCTCAGGCCTCGGCCGACCAAAGCCAGCTCCGCGACAGCCTGAAGTCATTCACCTCGGTCTATGCGCTCGTGGAACAGAATTACGCCGAGCCGATTGAAGGCGACAAGGCCGACGCAGCCATCTACGATGGGGCAATTCCGGGCATGTTGCGCGTGCTCGATCCACACTCCAGCTTCCACGACCCCAAGGATTATGCGCGCATGCGTGAGGAGCAGCACGGCCGCTACTACGGCGTGGGCATGGGGATCCTGCAAATGGACAACAAGATCTACGTGGTTGAGCCCTTCGAGAACACGCCATCTTTTCGGGCCGGCATCCATCCCGGCGACGTCCTGACCACGGTGGACGGCAAGAGCACCGAAGGCTCGAACACCGAGGTGGTATCAAAGGAGCTGAGAGGGCCGAAAGGCACGCACGTGCAGGTAAGCACGGTCCGTGAGGGCCAGGCCAAGCCGCTTCTCTTCGACCTCGTCAGAGACGAGATTCCCAACCCTTCCGTAGACCTGAGCTACGAAATTCGGCCGGGCGTGGGCTACGTTCACCTGAAAGTGTTTGACGAAACCACCGCGCAGGAGGTCAATGACGCCATCGACGCCTTCCCCAACCTCAAGGGTCTGGTATTCGACCTGCGCGGCAATCCCGGAGGCCTGGTCAACCAGGCGGTTGAAATCTGCGATCACCTTCTGCCCAAAGGCCAAACTATCGTTTCGCAGCGCGGGCGCGCGTATCCCGATGAAGTGTATACGGCCATTCACGGCAATGGCGGAAAGACCTTCCCCATCGTCGTGCTTGTAAACCAGGGGACGGCCTCGGCCGCGGAGATTGTCACCGGCGCCCTGCAGGACCACGACCGCGCCCTAATCGCGGGCCAGACCACCTTTGGCAAGGGGCTGGTGCAGTCGGTCTACAACCTGAGCGACGGGACCGGCCTGTCGCTGACCACCTATCACTACTACACGCCCTCGGGCAGGCTGATTCAGCGCAACTATACCGGGCTCTCGGAATTCGCTTACTACTACGATCGCGGCGGAGCCTTGCCGGCCAACGCCACCAACCAGGAGGTCAAGCTGACGGACTCCGGGCGCACCGTCTACGGCGGGGGCGGCATTACGCCGGACGAGAAGATCGAGGTTCCCAAGAGCACGCGCTTCGAGCAGGAACTGCTCGCGAAAAATGTGTTCTTCCACTTCGCACCGGGTTATGTCGCCAACCACACGGTGGACAAGAACTTCGAGGTTAATGAAGCCGTATTGAGCGAGTTCAAGCAGTTCCTGACCAGCCGGAACATCCCGTGGACCGAGGCCGACATGAGCGGCGCGAAGGATTGGTTGAAGGCCAGCATCAAAGACAAGATTGTGACCATCCAGTTTGGTCAGTTGCAAGGCCTGCGCACGCTTGCCGACTGGGACCCTCAGATCCAGAAGGCGCTGACGTTCCTGCCCGAGGCCCAGGCCCTGGAAGATCACGCGCACAAGATAGAGACCGACAAGGCTTTGGCCCGGAATGCTCCTCAGCCGACGAGTTGAGGAGCACTCCGACTCCCTCTCGGCGAGTTACGTGCGCAGTGAACCTCGTGCACGATTCGCCAAAATAGCCCCCGTGCCCCGTTCTTGCGACTTTTTTCTGTCGCAAGGGCGGGAAACCTCAGCCCTCAACCAGCCCTTGTTCGTAGGTAGCTGCCTCGTTGTTCTTCGCGGCCGGGCATCAGTTGACGATCTGAAGCTGCCCTGCGGATGAGATAGCAAACGCGCTAGCTTGGCATTCCAGGTGCGGATCCCAGTTTTTCGGCTGATAGATGCAGCATGGCTCCTGCGCGAGTGGATCGCCGGTGATGGCGTAGGCCCTGGCGCGCGAACCGCCGCATATCTCCTTGTATTCGCAGGCACCGCACTTGCCTTCCAGCTTGCTGGTGTCGCGCAACGACTTGAAGATGGGGGCTTCGCGGTAAATCTCGGCCAGCGGGGTTTCGCGGACATTGCCGGCGTGAATGGGCAGGAATCCGCTGGGATAGACGTTACCCACATGGGAGATGAACATGAAGCCCTTGCCGTCGTTGACGCGGCGGGTGGCCCAGCTTGCGGTGCGGGTTTGCGCATCCGCCGTGGGCGCGCCGGGCTCGTATTTGTGTGCGGCGCCGGGATGCCCACTGCCATGTCCCATCTTTCTCTCTTCCAGATTGTGCTGAATCAGGTACCGCCGGTAGTGCATGGCTTCCGTGGTTTTGATCTGGAAGTTCACCCGATGGCTCAACTCATAAATCTTGCCGAAAACCTTCTCGAAGTCCTCACCGGAAAGCAGGTCGGCCTGCTGGCCGCGGCCTACAGGAACCAGGAAAAATACATTCCACATAACAATGGCTAGTTTCTCAAAAAGTGCGCATAAGTTGTCGAGATCGTGTGCGTTGTGGCGGCTGATGGTGGTGTGAACCTGGATCGGCAGACCGGCGTCGTTGGCCCACTCAATGGCCTGAATGGTCCGCGCCCACGCGCCCGGCAATCCGCGGAATGCGTCGTGAATCTCGGGGGTCGAGCCGTCCAGTGAGATGCCCAGGCGCACCAGCCCGGCTTCCTTCAGCTTGAACATCGCGTCGCGCGTCAAAAGCGGCGTGGCGCTGGGCGTAAGGGCAACCTGCACCCCTTTCCCGGCTGCATAGTGGATGAGCTCGAAAACGTCTTTGCGCTTCAGCGGATCGCCGCCGGTAAAGACGAAGATCGGCACGCCCATGTCGGCGATCTGGTCGATGAGCTGCTTGCCTTCGGCGTTGGTCAGCTCGTCGGGGTGGGCGATGGGTTGGGCCGCGGCGCGGCAGTGTTTGCACGCAAGGTCGCAGGACTGCGTAACCTCCCAGATAGCCAGAAAAGGGGTTTCGTCGAAGTTCAATCCGCCACGAGCGGGAATATTGTGCATCGGCTGCATAAGGCCTCCTATCGAACGGCGGCTTACGGCGCGGGAGCAACGACTTACGCCGGGGGGCGATTGGTTCACCGAAGCTCAAGAAATCGAGCAAGAACCCTGCCGAAAGAATCAATGCCGGTCAGGTGTGGGTGAACCGCACGGGATTGCCGCGATTCCGCTCTAGAAGATCAGCCCGGAGGGGACCTCTGCTGTGATTGGGATCACCTCACCTTACTGAAGTGTGGGAGGTATTTTGAATTACATATGCAGACTGCGGAAATAGGCGCACAATCCATTTCAAGCGAACGATTGCACTGAAACCTTCGTCATTACTGGTAGAAAGACAATTCTCCGGTTGGCTGAAGCCGCAGCTATTGTAATCGTACGGTGATTTAACTCACTCTGACTTGTGTCACCGGACACCGAAACCCGATGGCGCTTCTGCTAATGTTTTTTGCACCTTCAGGAGGTTCCCATGGCAGTCGTTATCAAGCCGGGTTGGAGCAAACCCTCCACCATCCTCTTCGCCTCCGAGATTCCCGTCAATGAAAAATCCTTCACATTTGCGCTTGCGCAAGCCACGGAGTTTGGCGCCGATCTCATTCTCTTTCACGCATATGACACCCTGGTAGTGGCCGCATCGGAGACCTCGGGTATCCGTTATTACGACTATGCCGCCGCTGCCAAAACCGAAAAGCAGGAGCTTGAACCGCTGGCCGAGCGCGTCCGCGCAGCCGGGTTGCGATGCGAGGTCGTGGTCAGGCCAGGGCTGCCCGCCGACCAGATTCTGGCCTTCCTTCGCGAACGGGAAATCGACCGCGTGGTCATGGGCACGCACTCCCCGGGCCCCATCGGCAAGTTGCTGGTTGGCTCGGTGGCTGAGGCTGTGCTGCGGACCGCCCGGGTGCCCGTTTATATTGTCGGCCCGGAAACGGTCGACGGCGACTACCGGAAATATGCCACGCGCACCATTCTCTGCGCGGTCAGCATGCAGGAAGCCAGCCACATAGTCGCCGAATTTGCAGCGGAACTGGCCGCTCAGCACAGTGCGCGGCTGATTTTGCAGCATGTGATCCGGCCTCAGGAGCGGCACGAATTCCTTGCCGGCCGCACGATCGATCAAGTCGAGGCTGACTTGCTGGGATTGGTTCCAACCGATTTGATAGGGAAGATCGCGGTGCAGACGATTGTTGTGCCCGGCGATCCGACCGAGGAACTGCTCTACCAGGGCCGAGCTCAGCTTGCAGACTTGATCGTGCTTGGCGCACAGGGGGCATCGGCCTTTGCTGCCATCACGCGGCACGGGATTGTCTATAAAGTGCTGGCCCACGCGCATTGCCCGGTGATCACGCTCTCGCCCGCTGTTCTGGCCGAGTGCGGGGTCGGCCAGAACAAGCGCCATCCAGCGGAAGTCTACATGGCCGGCGTTTTTTAGAGCGGCTGTGACCGGGATAGAGCGCCTCCTCTATCCCGGTTATCTTGCGCTTCTCGGTGGGCGCTTTCTAGCTTGATTTCTTCTGAACGGGATGCGTCTGCGCGGGCCTCGTTGCCTTGGGAACCGATTTGGTCAAGCACGGCTGGTTTGCGCAGAGCACCCCGGTGATGCCCTTGCCTTCCGTGATGGTGAAGATACGGTCTTCGGCCGGCAGCTTCACGGTCTCCACTGAGCCGGAAGGCCAGTGAATCTCCGCTATCCCCGCGTCGGTCGCATCGCCCAGGCCAAAGTGCGGCCTTTGATCGTTCGACGATATATAGCTGCCGCCGCTCATCACGTCTTCGCGTTGGCGAATTCCATTGGCCTTCAGATAAACAGTGGCTCCCACGGCGTCGCGCGGACTCTTCTCTCCCCCAATCAGCTTCAACTCAACCCAATGGTGATGATCCGGATTTACATTCTTCAGAAGCACCGGCGGCCCATCGATGGGATTGATCACAACATCGATTTTGCCGTTGTTGAACAGGTCGCCAAACGCGGCTCCGCGCCCCGAGGTCAAGGTGGCAAGGCCTGAACCTTTCACCGGCGGAACGTATTCGAACTTGCCGTCGTGGGTGTTGTGGAACAGAAGCGCCCGTTCGGCGAAGGTTGTGCCCCAGTCATGCTCATCCACCTGGGGATAGACGTGGCCATTGATCATCATGATGTCTTTCCAGCCATCGTTGTCGTAGTCGATAAAGCCGTCGCCCCAGCCGACAAAAGGAACGGCCATTTTTGTGATCCCTGCCTGGTCGGCGACTTCGGTAAAGCTGCCTTCCCCATCGTTGTGGTAGAGCGCCTTGTAGTCGTCGGAGAAATCGGTGACCAGCAGGTCGACCAGGCCGTTGTTCATGTAGTCGCCTACGGCCAGGCCCATGGATGCGATCTCGCGGCCCTCGTTGTTCAGCGCAAAGCCGGAGACATAGCTCTGATCTTCAAACGTGCCGTTGCCCTTATTAATGTAGAGGTAGTTGGGCTCGGAGTCGTTGGCCACCAGCAGATCGACTTTGCCGTCGTTATTTACATCCACAAAGATCGCAGTGAATCCGTAGTAGGCGTTCTTGTCGGCGACGCCGGCTTTCTCGCTAACGTCTGTAAAGGTTCCGTCGCCATTGTTGTGGAAGAGATGATCCGGCTCGCCCTGCAGACCGTGCGGGCCGCACATTACGGGCGCTCCGTGTAGCTGGCAGAACGCGAAGGGAACCGAGCCGTCTGTCGCGGTGGGCTGATGGTTCAGGTCGTAGTGCACGTAGCCGGAGACGAACAGATCGAGCCGGCCGTCGCCGTCATAGTCGCCCCAGGTTGCGCCGTCTGACCAGTTGCCGAGAGTTATCCCGGCTTTTTCGCCAACGTCAGTAAATGTCCCGTTGTGGTTGTTGCGGTAGAGGCGATTCTTGCCGTAGTTGGCTACGAAAATGTCGGGCCAGCCGTCGTTGTCAAAGTCGCCGATGGCCACGCCGAAACCCCAGCGGTCGTTGGTTACGCCGGCCTTGGCGGCCACATCGGTAAACGTGCCGTCGTGGTTGTTGTGGAAGAGCGCTGCGTGGGGAGGCGTCTTTTTGCCGCTGAGGGCATCGTAGGTTGAGCCGTTGACCATGTATATATCGAGCCAGCCATCGTTGTCGTAGTCGATGAGGCCAACGCCGGATCCATCGGTTTCGAGGATGTACTTCTTGTCCTGCGTTCCCATGACGTGGCGCCAGTTGGAAAGGCCGGCTGACTTGGTGTCGTCTTCGAAGACGATGGTCCCGTGGTCCTTGTCGACAAAGCCGCCGGCGGTGATGGGGCGCCGCTCGGAGTCGTAGACTGGAGCAAACGTTCCAGCCGTCGAGTGACCGCCCATGCCGCTTTGGGGCGGGGGTATGTTTGAGGGCTGCTGCGCACAGGGGATAGGAGCGGCAAGTCCCACAGCGAGGCCGAATGCGGAAAAGGAAACAAAACGGCGTGCGCGACCGGGCACTAGCGTCCGCCAGCCTTCGACGATGTCGCCACCGCACACGGTGTTCCGCCGCATAGCGCTCCGGTGATTCCCTTGCCTTCGGTAATGGTGAAGATACGGTCTTCGGCGGGAATCTTCACTGTCTCCTTGGCTCCGGAGGGCCAATGAATCTCAGCCGTTCCCGCGTCTTTCGCGTCGCCAAGCCCGAAGTGCAGACGGCGATCGTTCGATGAAATATAGCTGCCGCTGGCCAGCACGTCCTGGCGCATGCGCATTCCGTTTGCGCTCAGGTAAACAGTGGCACAGGTGGCGTCGCGCGGGCTTTTCGGTCCGCCCACAAGCTGCATTTCAACCCAGTGATGATGGTCCGGATTCACGTTGCGCAGCAGAACAGGTGGCCCGTCGATCGGGTTGATGATCACGTCGATTTTGCCGTCGTTGAACAGGTCGCCAAAGGCAGCTCCACGCCCCGGAATGACCACTGCAAGGCCGGAGCCTTTTACAGGAGGAATGTAGCCGAACTTCCTTCCTTTTCCGGTGGCGTCGGGAACATTGTGGAACAGCAACGGCCGCTCGGCAAAGGTCGTGCCCCAGTCGTGCTGATCCACCTGTGGGTACACGTGGCCGTTCACTTCCATCAGATCCAGCCATCCATCGTTGTCGTAGTCCAGGAAGCCGTCGCCCCAACCGACAAACGGAATCGTAGTCTGCGCAACGCCTGCTTTGTAGCTCACATCGGTAAAGCTGGCGTCGCCGTCGTTGTGGTAGAGAACCTTGTAGTCGTCGCCAAAGTCGGTGACAAAGAAATCCACTTGGCCGTTGTTCTCATAGTCGCCGGCGGCAATGCCCATGGAGGCAATTTCGCGCCCATCCTTGTTCAGCGCGAAGCCCGATTCATAGCTCTGATCGTCGAAGGTTCCATCGCCTTTGTTGATGTAGAGATAATTCGGTTCGGAGTCGTTGCCTACCAGCAGGTCGGGTTTCCCGTTCCCTTTGAGCGAAATGAAAATCGTCGAAAACCCGTAGTAGTTGTCTTTGTCTTCCACGTGAGCTTTTACCGTGACGTCGGTAAAGGTTCCGTCGCCATTGTTGTGGAAGAGGTGGTCGGGCTCGCCTTTCAATCCTCTGGGGCCGCAGTTTACGGCCGCGCCGCGATACAGGCACGAAGCATATCCGACGGCCTTGGTTCCGGAAATGGGCAGGTTGTCGCGGTCAAAGTGGACGTAGCCGGTTACATACAGGTCGAGCAACCCGTCTCCGTCGTAGTCGCCCCAGGCCGAGCCTGGCGACCAGTTGCCGAGAGCCACTTTGGCCTTCTCCGCGACATCCGTAAAGGTTCCATCGTGATTGTTGCGGTAGAGCCGGTTCTTGCCATAGTTGCCCACGTAGATGTCTGGCCAACCGTCGTTGTCGAAGTCGGCCACGCTCACCCCATAACCCCAGCGGTCGTTGGTTACGCCGGCTTTGGCGGCTATGTCGGTAAAGGTTCCGTCGTGGTTATTGCGGAACAGCGCCGCATGCGGCGGCTCTTCCTTGCCGTCGAGCGCATTGAAAGTCGAGCCATTCAGCAGGTAGATCGAGAGCCAGCCGCTGTTGTCGAAGTCGATCAGGCCCACGCCCGACCCATTGGTCTCGACAATGAAATTCTTTTCCGGCACGCCCATCTTGTGGATCCAGCCGGAAAGTCCCGCCTGCTTGGTGATGTCCTGAAAGACGACTGTGCCGGTATCCACGAAACCGCCGGCCGTGATGGGCCGCTTCTGTTCGTCGTACACTGCAGCCGCACCCAGCCCCCCGGCGATTCCGCCCATTTGGCCTTGAGGGGGAGGGGTTTGCTGGGGAGCGGCCTGCGTTCCCGTTTCCGCTGGAGAAGCGGGCGTTCCCGGCGCCGGTGTGACCGCGGTAGCGACCAGAACGCTGGAGACAGGTGGATTATTGCTTGCCTTGCTCTGTTGTTGCGGCTGCAGCGCCAGGCAATCGCCGGGAATGGATAGAACACCAATCAGAGTGCAGGTGAAAGCTCGACGAACGGGCGACAGCAACGGAAGTCCTCCACGGGTTGAAGTGTATCGTAACCGGGGTTGTACTCGTCAGCCGTGCGGTTGGCCAATTGCGCACAGCCCCGAGATGCGGGAGCAACGTATCGTCGCGTTGGGGATATCAAAGGAACGGAAGGAGGTATCAATGACCAATCGACCAACCGAAGCGCAGACTCCGACGGTACACGACCATTTCGGCCGATTCGCCGCCTCGGCTTCCGCCTGGCTGGGATCCACCTGGGCCTTTGTGGTTGCGGGACTGGTAATCGTGGCTTGGGCCGCCACCGGCCCCATCTTTCATTTCTCCGACCGTTGGGCGCAAGTCATCAGCACGGCAACGGCTCTGGCTACCTTTCTCATGGTTTTCCTCATTCAGAGCACACAGAACCGCGATTCCCGCGCAGTCAATCTGAAGCTCAATGAACTGATCCGCGCCATAGATAGCGCCCGCAATCAACTTATCGATATTGAAAGGCTTACAGATCAGGAGCTTGACGAGATGCAGGCAATGTTCGAGCGAGTCAAGGCCAATTCGACCCGGCGTCAAGCGAGTATCGCTCCCAAGGAGAAATGAAACCCGGCAGCGGTTCCAAGGAACCGATGGTCCTTTCTGAACAGCGACCTGGAGAAGCTTCGTGAGTAACTGGAGGTCAGGAGCGTGAAGCGATGGACAAGCAAAGAGTAAAAGGCGCGATCGACGAAGTCGTGGGAAGCACCAAGCGCCATATCGGGAATCTGACTGGAAACACCAGGACCGAGGTGGAAGGCGCAGCTCAGCAGGTCAAGGGCAAGGTCGAGACGGCGGTCGGCAAACTGAAGGATGGCGTACGCTTTGCGAACGCGGACCTGGACGCGCAGCATAAAGCTCAAGCGGATGCCGACCGCGATCCCGCGTAGTCCTAACCAGCAACTAATAACTGAAAAGTAACAATTCGGACCCCGAATTGTCATGGCAAGTATCACGCTATCCGGGTATACTGTCGCCAAGGTGGCGCGCAAACAGCCCCGCCACCTTGAAGTGAGGTGCGTCTTCCGCAGGGACTCCGGTTCACTGACGTTCGACGTTCCACCATCGGAGGTTTCGAGTTGGCGCGCCATCGCGCGCGTCCTCCGAAGTCCCATGGACGCACTGGGTTGCGCCCTCTTTCCTGCCTCCTGTGCTCTTTGCGGCTCCCCTCTGCCGCAGCTTTCCCCTGTGCCAATTTGCGCTGTTTGCTGGACGGAGTTCCCCATCCAAGCCGGTCCCGCTTGCGCCCTCTGCGGCGACACTCTGGATGTTCCAATCTCCGACGAGAATCCTGCAAGTTATTCACTTTGCAGGGCTTGCCGGCTGGCGCCGCCGCCGTATGTCCGCGCCGTCTCCTATGGGCTGTACCAGGACCGCATGAAGGCGGCCATTCACGCGCTGAAGTATGACCGGATGCATCCTGCCGCCCGTGGGTTGGGCCGGATGCTGGCTCAGGCCATCGCCCAATTTGCGGATCAGGCACCGGCTGAAATGCTGGTGATCCCCATCCCGCTGCATCGGTCCAAATACGCGCAACGAGGATTCAATCAGGCCCGCGCTCTGGCTGAGAACGCACTCGGCTTTCTCCGTAAATCCCATCCTCAGTGGCATTTGACGCTAGCGAATAGCGCCCTGATGCGGCACCGTTCAACCGAAAGTCAGGCGGGGCTCACTCTTCGTGGCCGCCGCATGAACGTGCGCGGCGCCTTCACGGTATCGAATCCAAAATCCGTTGATTCGAAAGACATTCTGCTCGTTGACGACATATTCACCACCGGCGCAACCGCCCGTGCCGCGGCGCACGTGCTCGTACGCGCCGGAGCGGCCTCCGTTTGGGTTGCCACACTGGCCCGGGCCCGGCGCATCTACGAAATCAACCAAAACGCCAACCTGGAAGACGCACAGGACGATATCGGACTCTCCGGCAACGCGCCGGCCGCAGACGGAACGCAGGCAGGCATCTATTCATCGCACCGTTCATCGCAAGACCAACCATCTTTTTGACGAGGGGTTAAAGGATGTCGCTGGGAAAAGCAATGATTCATGCACGCAAGCAAAAGTCCATCGCCAAGGCCGCGGCCTGCGCAGGCGATTACGCAGCAGTCCAACCCGTCCACATGCTTCAGATGCCGGTGCTGGTCCTCAACGCATCCTACGAGCCCATCAACATCTGTGGCGCGCGTCGCGCCCTGGTGCTGGTGCTCAAAGGCATTGCGCGCACTGAAGAGGAGCACGGCCTCATGCTCCATGCCCAGCGCAGCCGCATCGCCATGCCCTCGGTCATCCGGCTTTTGGAGTACCGCCGCATCCCCCACCAAACCCGCGCCCTCTCGCGCAAAAACATCCTGCTGCGCGACCGCAACTCCTGCCAGTATTGCGGCGTTGTGCTGCCTTCAAGCGAGCTCACCCTGGACCACGTCATTCCCCGTTCCCGTGGGGGCAACTCCACGTGGGAGAACCTAGTAGCCTGCTGCCACTCCTGCAACCGCCGCAAAGGCAACCGCATGTTGCACGAGATCGACGACATGGCTCTCATGCGCGACCCGCGCCCGTTTTCGCTCCACACCAGCCGGCAGATCATGCGCATGCTGGGGCGCGGCGACGACCGTTGGCGAAAGTATCTGTTTTACTAGGGAACAGGGAATAGGCAATAGCGTCATGACTCTAAAGCTCTTATCCATAAATGAGCTGTCATCCTGAGCGAAGCGTACTTCAGCGGAGTCGAAGGACCTGCTTTTCGGAACGGTGGCTCTATAGCCGTCGAGGATGGCTTGATCTCTGTGCAATCATGCACGTAGAGGCCTTCCCACTTGTTCACAAACGCGATCGTACGCACCCCCGCAACTAATTTCGACGAAGGACTTACTACGGTTTCTTTGGGCGCGCCTTCGTTTGAGCGGGTGCTCGGGCAACACCTTCGCTATTGCCAGGCGCTCGTGGAGTGCGGGCTTGCGGTGACGGCGCTCGACGCCGATTTACGCTATCCCGACTCGACGTTCGTTGAAGATACAGCCATCCTCACCGCGCGGGGCGCAGTCCTGACGCGACCCGGAGCGAAGAGCCGCGAAGGCGAGGTCGGCGCGATCCGCGATGCAATTCTCAGGTTTTTCCCAGAGCCGCTCACCATTGAAGCCCCTGGAACCGTCGATGGCGGCGACATTTGCGAGGCGGAAGACCACTTCTTTCTTGGCCTTTCGCACCGCACCAACGAGGAGGGCGCGCGCCAACTGGCCCGCCACTTGGCCAGCTTCGGCTACACATCTTCGACCATCGATGTCCGGCCGATGACCTCCATTCTCCATCTAAAGAGCGGCATCTCGTATATCGGCGACAAAACGCTGGTTGTCATGGAAGAGATGGCGGAAAACACCCAGTTTCAGGACTTTGAGCTCATTCGCGTCTCAGCGCAAGAGAGTTACGCGGCCAACTGCGTGCGGGTGAACGGTCATGTTCTGGTGGCCGCAGAGTTTCCGAAACTCGCCGCCGAACTGTGCGCATGCGGATTCAGCCCGCTCGTACTGGAAATGTCGGAGTTCCAGAAGATGGACGGCGGACTTAGCTGTCTTTCGCTACGGTTTTGAGAACCCTAACCGCCGTCTTAGCTGAAAGCTGACGGCTGAAAGCTAAAAGCTGCGGCTCAAGGTTTCGGTTTCGGATCGGGCTGCTTGTCCTGCGTAGAAATATCCTTGCCTTCGTAGATGATCTTGAACGACGAGCCGAACCGCTTGTAATCGGAGTACTTGATCGTATCCCGCATGTGCACATCCTGCGCCAGGTAGCCGCTGCCACCGGCAAAGTGGAGAACGCCTTCGCCCTTGGTGTAGACCGGGAACCAGAAGTGCCCGTCCACCTGTGCCCGCCACGTCATGAATGGGGGATGCAGGTCTTCGTTGTTCTTGCGCGTGTCGTCGGGAACCATGCGGCCGTTGGTCACCACGATCTGCATGTCTGTTGTATCGACCCAGATACGGCCCAGCAGGTAGCGCTTCTTCTTCTCAATCACCTTGGGGCTCACGTCGAAGACATAGCAATCGATCTCGTCTACCTTTTGCCGACCCACGAATTTCACGTCGTATTGCCCGATATCTTCGGCGGTAAGTACAAACGGATAACCACGCTGAATGTCCTGAAGATCCGAGGGCGACATCTGGACCCGCTCCAGCGTGTTCTGCGGCGCAAAGACCACCTTTTCCGTGCGAGCGCCGCCGGGATCGAAGATTACGTCGTCCACTTCGTAGTACTCGCCATCCACCTTGTTGTCATCGTCGATGGTCTGCACCTTGGCTGTACGGCGATAGGTATAGTGGTTGAGCGCCTGCTGGAATTCGCTTTCCTTGGCCGCAAACTGGTGAATGATCTGCTCCGGAGGAATCGCCGGCGCGGTAATGTCCATGGCGCCAAAGCCCGAGTCCAGCGCCATGGGCGTAAACGTATCCTTATTTTGCGCGCCAGCTACCAGCACGCATCCCGCAGCCACCAAGATCGCCAACCATAGGTTTCGCACCCGTGTGTATCTCCTTTGCATTGCTCGCTTATCCCACCCATGAATGGCGCAGGTCCCGGAAACTCCACCCGTCTACAACGTTAGACGCATGGACGGAGCCCCTGGATGGTTTCAGAATCAAGGGGTTGGGGACCCGCATACGCTTGGATTTCCCGCCCGTGCAATGATTGTCTGGACTCTCGAAACGGCGTAGTGTTCTGGTTGTGCCCCGCAGCGTCCGAATCTAGCTTGCCGCTTATGCGAAGAATACCCGGTCTGCGCCGGCAAGAGTCAAGCCGCCGCGTTTATGTCCGAGACGACTGAAGGAGAAATACGGTTTTCATGCCCGACTCGTACCAGGCGCCCGCTCTCATCCTCACAGCGCTCCTGCTGCCTGCGTTCGGGTATATTTCTCTGCGCTTCCGGGATGCTCGGACTCTGCTCTGGTTTCTGGGTTTCCTGTTTGCCATCGTCCGCATGCTGCTCATCTACCAGTTTGGCTCCTGGCATTTTTCTGACGGCATGCATCCCTGGCTTACCGCGGTCGGCCAAACGGCCATCCAGATCAGTGCCGCGCTGTTTGTTGCATCGCTATCCCCGCTGCGCTTTCGCGTGGGCCGGTTCCAGGTTCTCTACGTCATCCCCTTCACCATTCCACTGATTGTTTATTCCATCCTGCTCGAAGGCGTTTTTCACGGTGTCATGCCGACCGGGCCCTGGTTCTGGCTGTTTCCTTCGCTTGGTGCAGTTTCCCTGGTGGCCGGCTTCTTTTGGGGTATCGCCAGGGGAAGCATGCCAAGCTGGCTGGGTGCTACAGCCTGCGCGGTGATGGGCTGCATTGGATTGTGGCTCTGCTTCGCAATGGGCGGCAACTGGCCGCTGGCTTTTGTGGAATCCGCCAACCATTTGATGACGGCGATGCTGCTGTTTTTTGTGTTCCGCCGCTTCTCGCCGGGCGTGATTCTCAGCGCGCTCGGCTTTCTGGCCTGGTCTCTCTTCATTCTTGAGGCGCTGCCCTCCATCGGTCTGGATTCCCCGCTGGCCACCGATCTGGATCGCATTGTCGTCCTGGGAAAGGTGGTTGCCGCCCTTGGCCTGATCCTGCTGGCGCTTGAGGACCAACTCGCCATCAATCAGACAGCCCAGGAGCGCGAGCGCCGCGCTCGCCGCGAACTCGAAGCTTATACCAACCTGATCCTCTCCCGCCGTCGCCTGGAAGACTTCGATCGGCAGGCCTCCGAGGTCTGCCAGACCGTTACAACCCACAGCCGCTTTTCGCAGGCTGCACTGCTGCTGCAGTCCGCGGGGCGCTATCGGCTTGCCGGCTCTGCCGGGCTCGATCCGGCGATTGTCGCGGCGCTCGACGAACTCGCTCTGCGCATTCCCATCAAGAGCTTCCTTGTGCCCGGCTCCGCGCCGTCCGCGATCGATCGTAGCCATACTCTTTCGCTCGACCTGACTCCCTGGCTTCTTCCAGGCGACGACATCAAACGGCTGAAATTCACCTCCGCCCTCGCCGTTCCCATGACCGGGCGATCGGTCACGGAAGGCGTTTTGCTGCTGGCAGGCATGCGCAATGCTCCGTCCCGTACAGCGCCGGGGAGCCTGCCCAATCCCTTCGAGCACCCGCTCCGCACCGACGATCTGCTGCCCATCGAAATGCTTACCACGCGCCTCCAGGCCACGCGCAGCCAGACCATGATGCTGGAAAAGCTCATCGACTCAGAGAAACTCGCGGGCCTCGGCCAGTTGGCCGGCAACGTAACGCAGCAGCTCAATAACCCGCTTACCGTCATCCTCGGCTATGCATCGCTGCTCGACGAAACATCTTCGCTCGACCCCCAGGAGCGTAGGGGCATTGAGTCCATCCTCGTGGAAGCCCGCCGCATGCGCGACACGATCGAGAGCTTGACGCGCGTCTCCCGGCCGCAGAACGGCCAGTTCACCACCGTCTCGGTAGCCGAAATGCTGGTCGACCTGGAGCAGCTGCACCGCTCGGAATTTCTGCGCCGCTCCATCGAGTTTCACCTCAGCGTCGCTCCCGGACTGCCCAAGGTTTTGTGCCATGCCCAGCAGTTGCGCCAGGCCGTGCTGCACTGCCTGCAGTATGCAATTGAGGCCGCTGAGAGCCAGTCGCCGGGCGGTGCCCAGCCAGGCGGGACTCAGAACGAGCTCAAGACCGTCCGCCTGGAGGCTACCGCCGAAGGAAACCAGGTGCAGATACTCATCGCGCATTCCGGCTCCGGATTCCTCCATCCCGACCGTGCTTTCGATCCCTTCGTTCCCACGCAGGCGCGCGGCGAGACAGCCGGACTCGGCTTGAGCCTCTGCGCGACCATCCTTCGCGATCACAACGGCCGCGCCACAGCCGTCAATCTCGAGCCGAATGGCGCTGCTATCCTTCTGGAACTTCAGGCGGCTTAGCGGGCTGCGGAAAAGCTCCATCAAGTCCGCATTTTCGATGGCTTTGTAACAGTCGTCCACCGGCGTTGCCGACCCGCGGATCGATGAAACTGCCCCGTGCCCCGTTCTTGCGCCTTTTTTCTGGCGCAAGGGCGGGAAAGCACGACCCTCAACGCCGACATCGTTCCCCTGCACCCTTACCGCTCGCCTACTCTTTCCCCAACCCAATCCGCCAGGCCTTGATGAACTTCCAGTGGATATAAACCGAGTGATTGATGTGCAAAATCAAACCCTCGCGCCCATCCAGAAAACCCAGCCGGAAAAAGTAGTTATATAGAAAAGTCGCCGCCGGATTCGCCACCGCATTCCAGACAAATCCCAGCCATGACTTACTAACTCGCCCCTTATTCGCCAGCAGTTGCGCAATCTCAGAGCTATACCGGTTCATGTGTTCGAGATAGATGCCCATGGTGGGATACGCATAGTGCAGCATATCCCCCTTGAGCTTTCCTCTCGGCCCCGTAAACTGTGGAGTCGAATGCGGCCCGACGCCCTCGCTCAGCCGCGCCTTTCCGCGCCGGAAAAGCCTGAGCTTGTGGTCCGGATAAAATCCCCCATGCCGGATCCACCGCCCGAAATAAAGGTTCAGCCGCGGAATCCAGTAAGCATCGAATTTCGGCTCGCCCGCCAGCGCCTGTCGAATCTCGTTCTGCAACTCCGGTGTCAAGACTTCGTCCGCGTCCAACAGCAGAATCCAGTCCGAGGAGCATAAATCCAGCGCCACATTTTTCTGCTCGCCATGCCCGCCAAAGGCGTGATAACTGGTCTTCGCGCCAAAGGACTGCGCGATTTCCAGCGTGCGATCCTTAGACCCGGAATCGACAACGACGATCTCGTCGGCCCAGCGGACGGACTCAAGGGTACGGGGCAGGTTCGCCTCCTCGTTCATGGCAATCATGGCTACGGACAGGGATTGACGCATCGATAGGAAGGATAACTCAGCGAGGGTCTGCGAGGATGTTTGCGGGCACACCATTGTGCAACAAGCCAAGCACCTGCGCGCGCCCATAGTGATCCAGCAATTGCTGCGCATACCATTCGGCAGCGTGATGCGCAGCCTCAGACTGCGCCTCAGTACTTGCGTGGGCAAGCCCTTGATCGACTTGGTCCAGCTTCAATTCCGGCGAAGCCCCGCCGCGCGGCGAGCCCGACCAAGCCTCTGCCAGCCCCTCCCGCAGCCAGAGCGGTGTAGTCGACACAGCGTACGCCTCCACCAGTGCGTGCAAAAACTCGTGCCGCATTACGGAGCCCAAAAGTTTCCGCGACTCGAGCGTAGCAAGCGGTTGCGTGCCAATCCAGCTGCCCTCAGTAAATGCCGCGACCCATCCGGGAGCGAGTGTCGCGTTGCGAAAGGCGGGCGTGGAATGAAATGCGCGAACCGTGATTGTCTCCGCAGGTTGCAACCCCGAGCGCGACTCAGCGTCCGCAAGCGCCTGGCTCACCTGGGGCAGATAAGAGGCATCGCTCGCACTCAATGTCTCAAGTCTGAAACCCTGTCCGCTGAGACTTTGCCAGGCCAACCCGGTAGCCTCGTCCGCCGCGTTGGCGCCGGGAAAGTACTGCTCAAGTATCTGCCCGTAGTCGCGGCCAGCCACGGACATGGCGGCAGCTCCAGCCTGGCAAAGCCCTACGCCATGCCCCGACCCGCGGCCGTGAAAGAGAAACCGATCTCCCTGCGCCGACACTTCAAACCACGTACTGAGTATCTTGCCCCAGCCCATCGCACGCCCCACGGCCAGTCGAAAGTCTTCCGCGGAAATCTCGGTGGAACCAATCCGCAACCCGACCGCTCTTCCCGATTCCCCGCGCGCCGCGACCGCAAGAGACTTCCAGCCGGGTCGCACCAGCCCTGCATTCGCCAGCGCCGCAGTCAAATCAGCAAGAGCAATACTTGCAGACCACTCGCGAGCGCCACCAGCAGTGCAATAAGGATCGACGCGTGAAACGAGCCATGGCATGGGGTGCCGCCCCGCCTCTTTTCCCTTCGCGGGCCATACCTCAGCTGGCGAAGCAGTCCGCCCTCCGCAGTTTTGATGAAACCATGCCTCCGCACGCTGCCCGTGAAACCAGAGCGTTTCTCCAGCGGTGGACAAAGTCGCCGCATGCGCAGCCTGGCGGTTGCCCCCACCGCCCCAATGCAGCAACTGGCAGTGCGTTGAATCGCAGAGATCGTAGTCGCCGTGCCCATGCGCCTCATGCAGCGCGAACGACCGCACCACCACCGCCAGCGCCTTCAAAGACTCCGCGCTATCCGCCGGTCCACTCTCGCTCGCCACCACGCGCTCAACATACGTCTCAACCGGCAGCGACACCGCCAGCACCAGTTCCCCGTTCCGTGCCGAGACTCGCAATGGATTGCGCAGCGTCACCGTCTCGCCGTGCGCGCTCAACGAGATCGGGCCCACAATTTCAATCGACGCCGCATCTGTCCCCTTGCCAAGCGCGAGCCGACTCCCCGTAGCACGAATCAGTGTTTGCGTAGCACGGGCAGCCGGCGCACACGAATTCCCATGATCGCAAATCCGCACCGTCGTGGCCCCATCCTGTGCGGGGGAAAACGTAAGCGCCTTGTCGTGCCACAGCGTCCAAAGCCCCACCCGCAACGTTGCCTGCGAATGCGCCGAAGGCGTTTGTCCAGGAAGGAATGCGGAGGTGAAGACCGCGATGAAACCCAGCCGGCGCAATCCTCTCATCGTCATGGTTGAGGGTTCCTCATCGGTGAGTGCGCGAGCAGATCCGCCGCAACCTGTGCAGCGTTCGCTCCGTGTCCCGCCGGAAGATAGACCACCACCACAGCCCGCGGCTGCTCGGCAGGCACTAATCCAGCGAACCAGCCATGCGAAGGAGTTCCCTGGCCCAGGTTCGCAGTGCCTGTTTTGCCGGCAACCGAGACGCCTCCCAATGATGCGGAAGCAGCGATGCCAAAGCTGGCTGAGTCCGCGAGCCCGGCCTGCACCACCTGCGCCGCTGCCGAGCCGCCATGCGCCTCAAGCTGCAACGCAAGCCAGCGGTAAGCCGCGGCCAGTTCCAGCGGCGATACACGAATCCCATCCACCCCAAGCAGTGTCAGGCTAGCCTCGTCGTGTGTCCGCGGTTCGCGGAAAGCAGCAGTAGCCTCCTCCGCAGCCAGGCCGGTCTGCCCAAGAATACCGGTAGCCGCAAGCAGCCGGTGCATCTCCCCATTACCCAACATCGCACCCACCGTTGCGAAGTATGTGTTGCACGACCATGCCAGCGCCTGCCGCGCATCCATCGGATCGATGGCCGGATGTGAGCAGTTCAACAAGCGGCCTGCGATTTTTAAATTGCGGGTGCATGCAATGCGCCGCGCTGGGTCCCAGCGTCCTGCGGCCACCAGGCTGTAAAGCACCAGCGGCTTGAGCGTCGAGCCGGGAGCGGCAAGTGTTAGCGCCGCTTCCCGCGGATGACTTGCTGCCAGCAGGTGTCCGGTCGCGATGTCGAGAACAACGATGCGCGCTTGCGGCGCCTGCTGCGATGCGTAGGCTACTGCAGACGCCCAATTCTGAGAGGTCTGCGGCTCGCAGAAACAAGCACCCGCCAGAAAAGCCACGCCCATCGCCAACATGAATGCTCCGCGCACAGCACGAGTATCCAATAGTCACTGCAACTAATTGGGGATTTTGCTTGCATCCAAAGGCGGGAGAATCTATGAGGGTACTGGTCTTTGGTGTTCTCGTAAGCCCCTGAGGCCCTACCGGCCTCGGTGCACTCGAAATTTCCGCGCCACGATGCTCACACCGATGGCGCAGTGAAGGCCGTATGATGGGCTGTCGGTAATTCCGCGCACTTTCATTTATGCAGGAAAACGAATGAGACGCCTTTTTACTTTTTCAGCGGGTACAATCGCTCTAAGTCTGGGCATGGCCGGTTTGTCCGGCTGCAGCGGTTCCGTGCGTGGAACCGGCACCACACCCCCGCCCGCCTCCATCACCAGCTTTGTCGCTAGCCAGGCGACCATTACCGCCGGTCAAAGCGCCACGCTGACTGGGGTATTTGCAAACGGCACGGGCGTCATCACCCC
>Ga0302320_10010697_pt1 | contig 19522 bp, 14 predicted proteins | sample Bog_T0_3_FD_202130 | JGI IMG/M metagenome (GOLD analysis project Ga0302320, IMG submission 202130) | Peat permafrost microbial communities from Stordalen Mire near Abisko, Sweden - Bog_T0_3 | ecosystem: Environmental > Terrestrial > Soil > Wetlands > Peat | place: Sweden: Abisko, Stordalen Mire... | reverse complement strand
CCGACATCCCCCGTCCATCCTTGGCTTCATACGAAGCGTAGATCGCGCTCAGATCGAGCGCAGAAACCACGTCCACCAGAAAGCGCGCCAAATGATTTTCCGGAAGCCAGTCGTGAAGAGAAGGTGGAAACAGCAAGGACTGATTTACATCGTCAGGAAGAAAGCTCTTGCCCATACTCAAAATCGTAAACCGAGCTGCCACATTCAACCTGGAATTTAACCGCTAAGGGAATCTATCTCCGACACACTCCTAGAGACAGGGCACGGGAAGCGATCGCTTGAAAACTATCAACTCCCACGGGTGCGCTGAGTTGTCGGCGCAACCGCTCGTAGACACGCACAGTTGCAGGTTCAGTTTGTAGGGAGGTCGCACTTGCATCGGCCTCGTTGGCAACGAGGCTACGGGCCAAATCACGGGTCTTTTGTGGAGGAAACATCGATTACGGTCTTTCTTTGCATGCTGATACTCGAGGAACGCGTCGTTTCCAGCCGCAACCGCCGCAACTTCCGCGGGGTAAAGCGCAAGATGAGCAACTTCCCGCTCCGCCCGCGACACTGCAAACCCCTGCCTCCGATCAACATCCAGAAGGCGATCAGAATACTTAAGTGAACAGTATTAAGGCTAATTGTTATCACGGAGCATGTTTGGTGATTAGCGTTTGAACCGCCCGCATCCCAAAACAAACAGGTAAACAGAATCTCGGCGGTGCCGAACAGGGCAGGGAAGCGCCTGAGAAACAGGATTTCTCAGACGTTACGGTCCGTTTGGCTCGCTGGTTCCGATCCTTTGCTCACCAGCGGCTCAGAAGATTCGACTGAGCTGCGGCGGAGGGATCGAGTCCTTCTCGCTGACGAAAGAAAAACTGGACTCAATTTGTTCTGTAGTTCTCTGGGATTTGCGTCGGCAACCACCATCCGCCTTGTCCACAATCGGCTCGAGCCGAATTTGCAGCTCCAGGGCTTCTATCAGAGCAGCGGCCCGGGCGGCAACGAGTTCAACCTGATTAACGGCCAGTTGACATCGCCCGGCGGGTTCGGCTCCTCAATGAGCCAGCTTTTCGGATTCGGCTATCCAGGGTGCGGCGGAACACTTTTACGCGTACGATGCTGCCACAGATGTTCGATTTGAGCCAAGAGTTTGCTCCCCGGAACTGAACTGTCGCGATACCTTAATTAAAGCGGGCAGGTCCGGTCATCAATGCCCGCTAGAAACGCTGCCCACCGGGACAGACATGGGTTGCAGACCTGGCGGATGTGCGTCGGGCTGCCAACCGCCTCCCAGCGCTTTGTATAGCTGAACTAGACTCCGGTATTCGTCGCCGCGTGCTTCGGCGAGCGTAAGCTCCGCCGAATAGAGTGATCGCTGACCGTCGAGGACTTCGAGATAGGTGGTGGTACCCCCCTGATACCGTACATTGGAGATGCGAACTGTCTCCTGCAGGTCGGTGACCGTATCCTGCTGGCGTAGTCGCACTTCGTGGTTTTTCTGGTAACCGATCAGAGCGTCGGACACATCTCCAAAAGCACGCTGAATGGTTTGCCTGTACTGAATGAGTGCTTGCTTGTTTTCCGATTCTGCCAGGTGCAGGTTGCCGCGCAGTGCTCCGGCGGTGAAAATCGGCTGACTCACCTGGGCACCGTACGACCAGATACCAAGATGAGTGCCCATGAGGCTGGAGAAGGCACTGCTGCGCCCGAATGCCCCACCACCAGACCCAGTCAATGCGATCTGCGGAAAGAACTCCGCCTTGGCCACTCCAATGTCCGCATTCGACGCAACCAGGATTTGCTCCGCCTCGCGAATGTCCGGCCTGCGTTCGATCAGAGCTGAAGGAAGGCCCGGTGATACTTCAGGTGGCAACGTTTGCTCGATCAACGGCACCCCGCGCTGCACGGCCTGAGGGTAGTCGCCGATCAGAATACTGATTGCGTCTTCCTCTTGAGCAATCTGCCGCTCCCAATCCGGTATCTGTGCATTTGCGGTGTCGAGAACCTGCTGGGCCTGAAGAACGTCAAGCTTGGTCGCCACTCCGTTTTGCAGGCGAAAGTTCGTTAGCTTCAGAGAATCAGTTTGTGTCTTCACTGTATCGCGCGTGATTTGCAGTTGCAGGTCGAGTTGAAGCAGTGTGTAGTAGTCTGCCGCGATGTCGCTGACCAATGTCAGAATCACCGTCTGCCTCGCATCTTCAGTAGCCAGTAGTTCAGCTCGCGACGATTGTGTAGCCCGCCGAAGCTTGCCGAAAAGGTCGATCTGAAATGCCGCATCCGCAGTCAGCGTCAGAAAGTTGTTGTTCGTCTGCGTATCTGGATCCTTGCCGCCGTTGAAATTGGCATTGCCCCCCACTTGGGGAAACAGGCTGGATCTTGTGACGGCAACCTCGGCCCGAGCGGCATTGATGCGCTCCGCAGCAAGCTGCAGATCGTAGTTCTGCTTAATCCCTGTGCGAATAAGTTCCTGCAGCTTAGGATCATGGAAGGCCTCCCACCAGGGAAGATCCGCGTACGAAGACGCCTCTGCTTGCGTCTGCGCGTCTGGCGCAAGGCTGCGAAAGTTCGCAGGAGTGTGCACGTCTGGCCGGTGATAGTTTGGACCAACCATGCAACCGGAAAGCGAGCCCGCGGTCATCGCGCCAGCAAGAAGTAGCGCAAGTCTCGCCATCCGCGATCTTGCCCGCCTTGGATCGAATTCGATTTTGAATGGATTCATTTCAGTCTCCTGCCTCCGGAACCGGAGTCACCGGCAGCGAGGACGATGGGGCCTCGCTTCGGGCGCCGGACCATTTCTCGACGAGGTAAAAGATGGCCGGGATGAAGAAGATTCCGACGGTGCTTGCTGCCAGCATTCCACCGATGACTGTGGTACCCATGATCTGACGCGCCACTGACCCCGCACCGGTCGCCGTCCAAAGTGGGATACATCCGAAAATGAATGCCAGCGATGTCATCAGGATTGGCCTCAGCCGCAGTCTCGCGCCCTCAAGTGCGGCATCGGCCAGTGGCCTTCCTTTCTCGAATTCTGTCTTTGCAAATTCGACAATCAGGATGGCATTCTTCGCAGCGAGTCCAATGAGCATCACCAGCCCGATCTGCGAGTAGATGTCGCCCTCGATCTGCACTAGATACGGCGGAACAAAGTAGCCGAGCAGAGTTCTGCGAAGCCAGAGTACAAAGAATGCCCCGAAAATCGCGATCGGAGTGCTGAGGAGCACGCTGAAAGGCAATGACCAGCTCTCGTACAGCGCTGCAAGGATGAGGAAAACGAACAACAGAGATAACCCGAATACGACGGCCGGCGGAACACCTTCGCGTGCCTTCTGCTCCTGAAACGAGATGCCGGAATAGTCGAATCCCATCTCGCGCGGCATGGTTTGCTTAAACACATCTTCAAGAGCCGCAGTTGCTTGGTCGGCGCTATAACCGGGAGCGGCACTACCGTTGATTTGCGCCGAACGGTATTCGTTGAACCGCAGCGTGAACTCGGGCCCCAAGCGCGGCTTGATGGTTGTAAGTGTGGAGAGCGGAACGTTTTCTCCCTTGTTATTGCGTACATAGAACTGGCCGACATTTTCAGCGCTGGCGCGGTCCTCTCCCTCGGCCTCGACATACACCTGCCACTGTCGGCCAAAGCGATTGAAGTAGTTCACGAAATAGCCGCCCATGAAAGTTTGAATGGTCCGGTATACGTCATTCAGCGCGACCCCTTGCTTCAGAACTTTGTCGCGATCCACATCCACGAATTCCTGCGGAACGCTGGGCAGGAACGTAGTGCTCAGGGTACCGATCTCCGGCCGCTTGCGCGCAGTTTCCAGAAATGTGTTGAGATTCTTAGCCAGGAATTGAACGTCTCCGCCAGAGCGGTCTTCAAGCATGAATGTAAAACCGCCTGAGGTTCCCACGCCTGGAATTGCAGGAGGAGAAAAGCCAAACACGACTGCCGCAGGCAACTTGCCGAATTCACGATTCAGGTGGGCTTTGAGAGTCTGGAATTGCTGTTCTCGAGTTTGCCTTTCATCCCAGGGCTTGAATGTGACGAAGAATGTGGCGTTATAGCTGGTGCGGACAAAACTCAATAGGCTGAATCCGACAAGGCAAGTTGAATTCTGCACGCCGGGCGTATTTCTGATGATCTTTTCCACATCTTGCACAACCGCAGTGGTCCGTTCCAGCGACGCCGCGTTGGGCAATTGAACATTGACGTATGCGTAGCCCTGATCTTCGTCGGGAAGAAAGCTCGTCGGAATGCGACTTGAGAAAAAGCCTGCTGCAACACCAAACACAAGCAACAGCGCGGCAACGACAACTCCCTTCCGCACCAGCACCGCGCTCCAGCTTACATATTCCTTCGTAAGGCGATCAAACAGCCGGTTGAAGCCGTCGAAGAACCTTTGCAAGAGACCTCGGCTTGGCTTCCGGGGCCTCAGCAACAGCGCAGCAAGCGCTGGGCTGAGTGTGAGCGCGTTAAATGCGGACAGCAGCACCGAAATAGCGATCGTAACGGCGAACTGCTGATAGAGGCGGCCGGTAATGCCAGGGATGAACGCAGTGGGCACGAATACCGCGGACAACACCAGTGCAATACCAATCACAGGCCCTGAGAGCTCCTCCATCGCTTTCAATGCGGCTGCCTTTGGTGTTAACCCTTCTTCGATGTGACGTTCCACTCCTTCGACAACCACGATTGCGTCATCGACTACCAACCCGATTGCCAGCACCAGACCGAAAAGCGAAAGCGTGTTAATCGAAAAACCAAAAAGGGGAAAGAGCAGAAAAGTCCCGACCAGTGAGACCGGAACAGCCAGTAGCGGAATGAGAGTGGAGCGCCATCCCTGCAGGAAGAGGAATACCACCAGAATCACGAGCACCAGCGCGATTACGAGTGTTTCAACAATCTCCTTGATTCCCTGAGTCACGGAACGGGTTGTATCGAGGGCCACGACAGAGTTCAAATCATCAGGGTATCGCTGGCTCAGTTGCGCAATAAGCTTCTTCACGCCATTCGCAGCTTGCACAGCGTTGGAGCCCGGCAACTGATAGACCGCAACAACAGCGCTTGGTTTCCCATTGAACCGTCCCGCAATGCTGTAGTCCTGAGCTCCAAGTTCAATCCGAGCCACATCGCGGACTCGAACCGTTCCGCCATCCTGTGTTTCGCGAACCACGATCTGCCCGAACTCTTCGGGTGAGACAAGTCGGCCCTGGGCAAGCACCGTGTGCGTGAATTCCTGCCCTTTCGGCGCGGGCTCTCCGCCTGCCTTCCCAGCCGGATTTACCGTATTCTGCGCCTGAAGCGCGTTGATAATCTCAGGGACTGTGACTCCCAGCTTCGACAGCTGATCGGGCTTTACCCACAGACGCATCGCGTATTGTCCGGCCCCGAATACCTGCACGTTGCCGACACCAGGAGAGCGCAGAATTGGATCGGTTAGATTGATGTATGCGTAATTCGCAAGGAACTTGGCATCGTAAGTCCCGTGAGGTGAGTAGACGGCGATGAGCATTAATGGCGCGGTCACGGACTTTCGAACCGTGATGCCGTAATTCGTAACATCTGTCGGAAGCTGGGAAACGGCCTGAGTCTCTCGAGATTGCGCGAGAATGAAATCGTTGTTTGGATCTGTCTTTACGTCAAAGTCAACAATCAGGCTGGTGGTGGAGTTGCCGGTCGCATTCAGCGAATACATGTAGTTCATGCTGTCCACGCCGTTCATCTGCTGTTCGAGCGGGGTGGCAACCGCTTGTTCCAGTGTCTGCGCGTCGGCGCCGACGTACGTGGCCAGAACTTGAACCTCGGGTGGTGCGATGTTGGGAAATTGCGCGACCGGCAGAGTCACAATTGTTAATGACCCCACAAGTACGAGCACGATGGAGATGACGATAGCCACGATGGGCCGATTGATGAAGAACTTTGACATCGCTCACCTGCCCTTGCTGCTGTTAAATGGGATCGGATTCACCTGAATCCCCGGGCGTACCTTCTGGATGCCTTCAGCCACAACGCGCTCTCCCGGATTCAGCCCTTCAGTCACGATTCGGTCAGAGCCGAAGGCATCGCCGATTTTCACCGTGCGAATGGAAATCATGTTGTCGTTCCCCACCACAGCAACCTGGTAACCGCCCTGTAACTCCGACACCGCGCGCTGGGGCACCAGCAGCGCATCCGGTTGCGTGCGGATGATCGCACGAACCTTCCCGTAGCCGCCAGGGCGCAGTATGTTGTTCGGATTGGGAAAGAGCCCGGCAAGCCGAATGGCGCCGGTGCCTTCATCTACCTGTCGATCGGCAAAGTAGAACTGCCCTTCGTGCTCGTAACGGGATCCATCAGCAAGGATCAGTTGAAGCCGCAGCGCTTTGTCGGCGGCTTCGCGGCTGGCCTCAGATGGAAATCTCTTGCGCCACGCGAGGTACTGCGGCTCACCCACCGTGAAGTACACCTTGATGGGGTCCGTGGTAGAGATGGAAGTAACCGATCCGCTGCTTGGAGTTACCAGCGCGCCTACCTGGAGTTGGGCCTGCCCTGCGATCCCGTCGATTGGTGCAACTAGCCGGGTGAAGTCAAGATTGATTCTTGCCGTTTCTACCGCAGCTTCGTCGGTTCTGATCTGGGCTTTTGAGGTTTCCACCGTAGCGAGAGCGGCAAGATTATTCTGCACAGCGTTGTCCAGATCCTGTTGGCTCGCGGCTTGCTCACGTGCCAAAGGCGTATAGCGTTTCACATCGAGTTCTGTCCGTCCCTGTACCGCTTGCGCATTCGTCAGCATGGCCTTCGCCTGCTGCAGTTGGCCTTCGGCTTGGTCGAGCGCTGCCTGAAACGGTCTAGGGTCAATTTGAAACAGTAGTTGGCCCTTTCTCACAAAAGAACCTTCCTGATAGCCCTGGCTCGACAGGTAGCCGGTTACCTGGGCTCGTACATCCGCATTCACTAACCCGTCGAGCGTTCCGATCCATTCGCCGTAGATCGGTACGTCCTTCTGCTCCGCCTGAACAACTTCAACAATTGGCGGAACCGTAGCTGCGGTTGCGGATGCCTTTCGGGACGGATGAATTGCGCCACCGATCAAAGCGATAACTCCGATCCCAAGTACCGTGCCAACTGCTAGATTGCGTTTTGATAAATTAGTCATTTTCACCTGCCTCACAACATCTTGCTTCTTGACGGATTTGATTTCATTGAACGAAGTTCCGGATCGATGCGTTGGTATTAAGGACGATGTTCTGGGCGATTCCGAACTGAATGAAATCAGACACCCCTCAAAGATTCATTGCATATGCCGGCGAAGGTCCATCCTTGCCCGCAATAGCCGTGACTTGACCGCAGGCTCCGAAATAGATAGGGATTCCGCTATCTGATTCAGCGAAAGATCCCCAGCGTGGCGGAGTTCGAAGACTTCACGATGTTTTGGACGCATCCGTTGGATAGCCACTTTGAGCCTCTCCTCTGTTTGGCGCCGCTCGTAGCACTGCTCGGGGTTGTCCCGATGATCTCGAAGCTCGCTTGCCAGGCTCTGACCTTCTTCCACAATCGAACCATCGATCTCTACTGTGCGAGACTTCCGCTTCTTTCGGAGCAGCATGAGCGCAGAGTTGATTGCGATCCGTGTGAGCCAGGTCGAGAACATTGCTCTGGACTCAAAGGTGTGCAGGTGCGTGAACGCTTTCATGAATGAGTCCTGAACAACGTCTTCCGCATCATGCCAGTTTTGTGTGATTCGATATGCCTTGAAGAGGATCCTTCGAGAGTGGCGCTTGCTTAGCTCGTGAAAGGCCTGTGAGTCGCCGCACTGAGCCGCGGAGACCAACTCTTCGTCGGCTACTTCTTTCGAATTCAATGGCAAAGGGCTTTTGAGAGTTTCGACCTCAAATGAAATCACAGTGATGCCTCCTTTCCTGGTGTCTCCTGCAGTTGAAGGTTGTACATCTGGGGGCGACCGGCAGAGCACAAACGCTTCCCAGGGAACATGCTCAATACCCGTGTAAGGCGAGAGAGGTGACTCCATGACTAGTTGCTGTAGGTTCTTCCCTGACGGTACTTCTCTTCCACCTCAGGCCGGCGCACGATTGTCAGGCCGGCCGAGCCTAAGAGGTATGTGGTGCCAGTTTCCTGGTTGATCAATTCGCTTTGAACCTTCTGAACAGTGGTGAGCAGTCGCGGAGCCATCGGATTGGACGCATCGACGACATCGTAGTCCTGGACAGCATTCTCACTGTTTAGGCCGGGTCCATTGACGATCAAGAAGGCGGTAGGTCCGATTTCTTCGCCGCGAGTCCCTTGGAGCAGCGTGCTGGCATGAGACAGAACCGGTTCCTTCGGTTTACGAAAATCGATGACCGCCAATCCCGAGTGGTCGCGAAAGCAGACCAACGCAGCCGAGCCCCCCAAGGGCTTGATGAAGTCAAATGGTGCTGGCGTTTCAAGCTTTGCGGTCCCGACGGGCTTAACTCGGGCGGGGTCGGTCACGTCGAGAATGACGATGCGATCAACTTGCTGCTGCTCGATATAAAGGTAGGTCGTTCCATTGTTGAAAGGATGCAGGTCCATCGACTGGCCAGCGACACGGGTCAATAAAGGAAAATCCGTCGGCCGCATTACGATGATCTGGACGGACGGCGAAGCGACTTCTGCGCGGACGACAGGCGCAGATGCGAGAGCCGCAAGCATGAGAATCTTCAAAAGGTATTTCATAGGGACTCCTTTCGATTCTTTCTGATGTGGTGGTGAATGTTTCGCTCTAGCGGAGCACGATTCCTAGCGAGGTTCGAAGCCACTCTCCTGAGTTTCTAGAGATGGTCGGCATCAATCACAGCTTGCGCGAAGGCCTCGGGAGCTTCCTGCGGGAGATTGTGTCCAATCCCACCCGTGATGGCTCGGTGAGCGTACTTGCCCAGGAATTTCTTTGCGTAGGAAGTGGAATCTGGATGCGGCGCTCCATTTGCATCGCCTTCGAGCGTAATCGTGGGCACAGCAATGACAGGTCCTGCGGCTAGTCGCCTTTCCAGATCGTCGTACTGCGGCTCGCCCTCTGCCAAACCCAGCCGCCAGCGGTAGTTGTGGATCACAATCCTGACGTGGTCAGGGTTGTCGAATGACGCTGCGCTGCGATCAAACGTGGCGTCGTCGAATGCCCACTGAGGGGACGCGAGTTTCCAGATGAGTCTTGCAAAATCGTACCGGTAATTCTCATACCCTTCCTCACCACGTTCCGTTGCGAAATAGAACTGGTACCACCATTGGAATTCAGCCTTGGGCGGCAGAGGCATCTTTTGCGCCGCCGGACCGCCAATCAGGTAACCGCTCACAGAGACAAGGGCCTTGCAGCGCTCCGGCCATAGCGCAGCCAGAATGTCCGCGGTTCGTGCACCCCAATCGAATCCGGCGATGATCGCCCTATCGATCTTGAGGGCATCCATCAAAGCGACGATGTCGAGAGCAACCGCCGATGGTTGACCATTGCGAACGGTTTCCCCAGAAAGAAAGTGCGTCGAGCCATAGCCGCGAAGATGAGGGACGACCACCCGATACCCTGCCGACGCCAGCAACGGGGCAACATCGACGAAGCTATGGATGTCATAGGGCCAGCCGTGCAGAAGAATGACCGCTGTGCCATCAGCAGGGCCGGCTTCAGCATAACCGATGTTGAGCAAGCCGGCGTCAACCTGCTTTAATGAGGCGAACGACGTGTTAGTTCCCGGCTTGATTGGAGGCTGAGGTGCTGTGCCTTTGCTGGGAAGGGCCTGGCTATCGCCGACAAAGAGCGCACCTGATGCGACCAACGCCGCTCCTGCCGATAGTCCGGCAATAGTGAACTTGCGACGGGATATCCCGATTGATTCCGTTTGCCTCATTGCAATTCTCTCCTTGATCTTGTCTGCGAACATCTCCGACGAGCCCGGCACCTTCGGTGTCAGTGAGTGTTTTGGGCTGAAGGTCCGTTGGGAATTGTGAAGTTTACAACCTGCTGATCGATTGGCTTATGGTTTGCGTTCACCAGCTGAATTAGAATCTTGTGCGGCCCAGGGGCAAGGCCATTGATAATGACCGGCACACCGCTCGCGTCTGCCCAGTGCCAGGTCGCGTCATCAACGGTGACATGGATGTGTCCGATCCGTGGAGTTACAGCAAGTGCAGCAGGGCCAAAGACCGGCAGGATTTGCAAATGCTCCGCACGATAGGAGAGAAACAGAACGCCGCGCGACAGTGGCTCTGCCTTCGGTGAATCGATGATGAGCTTTGCCGGCGCTTCGTTTTGGAAGGTCTCAGATGCAGTGGCTCCGGCCTGTGCGCGCGCACTGGGTGCTTCTCCTGGCGCTGTGCCGGAGGGTTCAGGCACCGTGAACTCGACGGAGCCTTGATCGAGCAGTTGATGATTCGCAGTTTCCAACTGGATCAGGATCTTATGCGGTCCCGGTGTAAGACCGTTGGCGATCACCGGCTCTCCGCTGGTATCGACCCAGACCCACGGGGAATCATCGAGCGATACATGGACGTGACCGACTCGCGGAGAAACAGCGAGCGCAGCCGGTCCAAACACTGGCGCTAGGTGCAGGTTCTCCGTGCGGTATTGAATTACCACGCGACCGTGCGACAACGGTTCAGCCAGGGGCGGGTCGATGACGATCTTCGCAGCTGGTTCGTTCTGCAGCGGCTCAACGGCAGCTGCTCCTCGTACACCCCTGGCGGTTTGCGCAACGCCCGCGGTAGCAAATAGACCGCTGATGACTACCAACCCAATCAAGCACTGTGAGCGGCTTTGGTGGACTCGGCTTAGCATCTCGCTCGATCCTCTTTGATCCATTTCTCTTCTCCCCCCTAGATTGGATTGCTCTTCGAGAGCGCTCCCGTGTGAGACAGTTACGATTAAGCCAGAGGCCAGAATCCAAATCTATTGGACGATGGTGTTGGTCAATACCTTGGTATCAGTTATCGCGATGAGCTAGTCGAAGAGGCAATACAATCAAGGTCCCAAGCACGCAAGCTTGAGTGTCTGCCGCAGTAACTAATGACCCTTAGGGACATCGACAGTGGCTCTTGTTCGTCGAACCAATAGGAGCAATGGAACGACGGCAAGCGTTAGAAGCCCAACGAACCGAAAGCAATCCATGAAAGCGAGAAAACTCGACTCACGAATGAGTTGGCGGTATAGGACATCTTTGGCAGCAGAAAGCGCATCCGCGCTTGAATATCCCTTGTGCGCCAGGTAGTCGGATACAACCCTCACACTCTGCTGAAGAATCTGGGAGGGCGGTGCAAGGTCGGAGGAAACTCGCAGCTGATGGAAGTTCTGCCTTCTCTCACTGACAGTGCTCACCATTGCGATGCCAAAGCTCCCTCCCCAGTTACGGAAGAGATTGGTAAGACTGGATGCTTTGTTGTTTTGATCCGGGCGCAGCATCGAATACGCAATCATATTGGCAGGGACAAAGAAGAAGCCGTAACCGACTCCCTGCAACACCCGCCCCCATGCGTAGTGAGCAGCATCGGTGTCGAGAGTAAATGTGCTGAAATACCACATCGCTGCCGCGACAGTACACAGACTAAACGCGATCAGTGTTCTGGGCTGGGCTACGCGGTGTTGAATCAGTTGTGCGGCGACTGGCGCCAGCACAGTGATGACAAGAGCTCCAGGGCCGAGAACTAGTCCGGCATCTGTTGCTCTGTACCCGTAAAGAGATTGCAGGATCTGTGGGACTAGCACTGTCGTTCCGAATAGCCCAATGCCAAACACAAAAAACAGAACGGCCGCAATTGCAAAGTTGCGATTCTGCAGCATGCGAAAGTCAATCACCGGATAATGGCTCTTCAACTCCCATACAACGGTGGACATCCATCCCATTACCGCAATCCCTAACAACCAGCAGATGAATGAACTGCCAAACCAATCGTCAATCTGACCGCGATCCAGGGCGATTTCCAACGCGGCAGAGGAAAGGACGATGAGGGCGATACCAACAGCATCGACAGAGAGTCTTCCGCCTTCGCGCACACTGGCCCGTTCCGCAACAAATGCAGGAGGATCATGCAGCAGCCTGCTGGAGAGAAACAGGGCAATCAGCCCAATTGGGACATTGATAAAGAAGATCCAGCGCCAGCTATAGTTGTCGGTAATCCACCCACCGAGGACCGGACCGATCGCTGGGGCAGTCACTAGTACGACCGTATAGAGAGCGAACGCGGAAGCGCGTTCTTCCGGCGGAAAGGTATCGATCAGAATCGCCTGTGCAACTGGCGCCAATCCTCCGCCTGCAATGCCCTGTAGCACGCGCCCAAGCAACATCAACTCCAAAGATGGTGCGAGACCGCAGATGAGCGACATCGCCGTGAACAGTGCAACACAGATCAAGTAGTAGGTCTTTCGTCCGAAGGCGCGGCTAAGCCAGGCGCTCATGGGCAATATGACTGCGTTTGCAACCAGGTAGGTGGTGAGAACCCATGTAACTTCGTCATAACTTCTTCCCAATCCGCCGCCTATGTATGGCAGTGCTACGTTGGCGATGGAGGTATCGAGCAACTCCATAAAAGTCGCTAAAGTGACGGTCAGCGCAATGACCCATGGATTGATCGTTTGCCGCGCCGCAGTTTCGCGGTGCGTGGGACCTGTCATAGTAGCCACTTTGTTCTCCAGTTAATGATTGGGAGGAAGTGTCTCTGATCTGGTTCAGCCGAACGTGAAGTCGAATGCTTCAACTCCCGAACCCAGAAACTGGATCTCGAATACGTGATCAGCAACAGGTTCCGTCTGCCGGATCAGCTGATAAAGGCGCTGTTCGATCACTGAGCCATTACCTTCATCATCGATGTCGCTACCATGATCAGGACCTGGCGGATGTCCATCGATCAGCACACGAAATGGGATAGAGGTCCCTCGCATTTCCGGTCCCATTACGAGGTGACCCGCGGCCGCTGTGCCGGTTTGGTTGTGTCCTTGATTGATTTCATTTGACATTGTTCTCTCTCCACGCGAAAAACCCGCTGTTCAATTCAGACGGCTACGCAAGGGGCGGCACGAATTCGTTTTAGGCCGGCTCGGTTGCGATGTCGTTATTCGGCGTCCGATTCCTGCGGGTGCATTTCACAGTTGCATCACACCAGAAGCGAGAGGGCGTTTCCATTGGACCAAGGTATTGATCAATACCTTGGTGTCGGAGGGGGTTGGGGCGGTGGTCGAGCTAGGCGACTGCAAACCAATACCAAAGTACAATAGACGCCAGACCGACCGGTGGCACATCCTAAGGCGATGGAGTGCTGCCATGAAAGGACCGCAATGGAGAGCGAATTCAGCCGCCTCGTCGATGCGCTTCCTGGCTTGGTATGGACGGCATTACCAGATGGAAACATTGACTTTTTCAATCAACGTTGGTCCGAGTACACCGGCATAAGTCTCGACGATTCCATAGGTTCCGGGTGGGAGGCTGCAATCCACCCGGAAGATCTAACTGAATTGCTTGAGTGCAGGCGATTCACAATCAATTCTGGTGAACCACGGGAAATCGAAGCGCGTTTGCGGCGTTTTGACGGGGAGTACCGCTGGTTTTTCTTCCGGTCAAATCCTTTGACAGACGCAGACGGACGAGTCCTCAAATGGTGTGGAATCATCACCGACATTGACCGCCAGATGCGGGCCGCTGAAGAGCGAAGCGGACATTGGTGGCGGTCCAGGAGTGCACGGGAAAACCACTTTCGGTCGATAGTCGATAACCTCCCTGCCTTCGTTACGCTAATGGATCCGAATGGGGAGGTTGTCCTGGCGAATCGCCAGGTTCTGGAGTATTTCGGTGCGCCGCTCGACGAAATGAAGGGTTGGGCGAACGGCAGTACGATTCATCCAGATGATCGATCAGGAGCACTTGCGGCATGGCAACGTTCGGTTGAAACCGCGGAGCCATTCGAGTTCGAGGGACGCCACCGCCGTGCCGATGGAGTGTACCGCTGGTTCCACATGCGGGGCTTCCCTTTGCGGGATTCTGACGGGCACATAGTCCTCTGGTACGTTTTGCAAACCGATGTAGAAAATCGCAAGGTCGCCGAAGATGCGCTGCGCGCGAGTGAACGTAACCTCCGCCAGATCATCGATAGCATTCCCGGGCTGGTGTGTACTATGAGCCCTGCCGGTTCGATTGAACACCACAACCAGCAGGTCCTGGATTACTTTGGCAAATCTCCTGAAGACTTGCGGAGCTGGGCCTTCAACGATGCCGTCCATCCCGATGACCTCTCGCACGTGATCGAGGTGTTTACAAAATCGATCACGACGGGAACGCTCTACGACGTTGAACATCGTTGCCGCCGTTCCGATGGTGTCTACAGATGGTTCCAGGTGCGCGCCCTTCCTGTGCGTGACACACACGATCGAATCACAGGTTGGTACGTGTTGTTAATCGATATCCATGACCGCAAGCGCGCTGAGGAGGCTCTGCGGGCAAGCGAACATTACCTCAACCAGATCATCAACACAATTCCAACGCTCGCCTGGTCGGCGCTTCCCGATGGCTTCGCCGAATTCTTTAACCAGCGCTGGCTCGACTTTACGGGCCTTTCAACGGACCAGGCAATGGGTTCGGGATGGGCAGTTGCAATCCATCCGGACGATCAAAGCAGCCTACTTAGTGTGTGGCAGTCTATGCTGGCTTCCGATGTGGGTGGAGAATGTGAGGCGCGCCTGCGCCGCTTTGACGGCGAATATCGGTGGTTCCTCTTCCGCACCAGCCCATTGCGGGATGATTCCGGAAAGACCATCAAATGGTATGGAACAAATGTCGATATTGAAGACCGGAAGCAGGCAGAAGGAGAGTTGCGTCTCAGCGAGGCGCGCAAAACGGCGATCCTCGATTCAGCACTCGACTGCATCGTGACAATAGATCATGAAGGCCTGATCACAGAGTTCAATCCTGCGGCAGAGCGCACATTTGGCTATAGCCGGAATGATGCTGTGGGCAAGCGACTGGGCGACGTCATCATTCCGCCATCACTACGGGAGCAGCACCGGCAAGGGTTAGCCCGATATCTTGCCACGGGTGAAGCTCGAGTTTTGGGAAAGCGCGTTGAGTTGACGGCAGCGCGAGCCGATGGAAGCGAGTTCCCCGTCGAGCTCGCAATCTCCCGCATTCCATGGGACGGGCCGCCGTCTTTCACTGGCTACTTGCGTGATATCACGGAACGTAAAATGGCAGAGGAGGAATTGCGGCGCAGCGAGGCGTTTCTAGCAGAGGGCCAGCGCCTGAGCAGAACAGGCAGTTTTTCCTGGCGGGTGGCAACAGAAGAAATGAGATGGTCGGAGCAGGTATACAGTATCTTCGAGATTGATCCGGAATTGCCAGTGACTCTTGGACTAATCGGATCTCGAGTTCACCCGGAAGATATTCCATTGCTGTCCGACATGGTGGAGCGGGCACAAGCCGCCAAAGACTTCGAATACGAGCATCGACTCCTGCTACCCGGAAACAGGATCAAGTATCTCCACCTGGTTGGCCATGCTACAAGAAACAGGAATGGAGAAGTTGAGTACATCGGTGCGGTTCAGGATGTAACAGAGCGCCGGCTTTCGGAAGAGACACTCAGCAAGGTCCGGTCGGAACTCGCGCACGTAGCCAGGGTCACGAGCCTCGGCGCCTTGACGGCGTCCATCGCGCACGAAGTCAACCAGCCGCTTTCGGGAATTGTCACCAACGCAAGCACATGTCTACGCATGCTGGCTGCCGATCCACCTAACATCGACGGCGCCCGTGAAACTGCGCGACGCACGATTCGCGACGGCAATCGTGCATCGGAGGTAATCACCCGGCTGCGCGCTCTTTTCAGCAAGGAGGCGATCACAACTGAACCAGTCGATCTCAATGAGGCAACGCGGGAAGTGATTGCACTTTCATTGGGCGAACTTCAGGGAAACCATGTAATGCTCCGGTCGGAACTTGCCAGTGGACTTCCACCGGTCGCCGGTGATCGCGTTCAGCTTCAACAGGTCATCCTGAACCTGCTGCGAAATGCTCTGGACGCGATGAGTGCCGTAGACGACCGCCCGAGGCAGTTGATCATCAAGACCGAGCAGGATGAAAGTGATTTCGTGTGTCTGACCGTGCAGGACTCTGGAATCGGCATCGATTCGAAGAATCTAGATAGACTCTTTGACGCGTTCTACACCACTAAGAGTGCCGGTATGGGAATGGGCCTATCCGTCAGCCGCTCCATCATCGAACGGCATCGCGGTCGCTTATGGGCCGCTCCCAACGATGGTCCGGGAGCCACGTTTTCCTTTTCAATTCCGCGCGGATTCGAGAGTGTTTCGGGCAACCATAACCTTGGCGCCATGCAGGCGTCTGTTTGACAGTAGCAATGACAATCATGAGGAAGTCGTGAAAATCAATCGTACGCTCGTATCCGTGGTCGATGACGATGAGTCCGTGCGCGAGTCGCTCCCCGACTTGCTTTCGGAGTTCGGCTTCGCAACACAGGTGTTCTCGTCCGCGGAAGAGTTTCTGGAATCCGGTTATGTTGTACAGTCCAAGTGCTTGATTCTTGATATTGCTATGCCGGGTATGACCGGTCCTGATCTCAAGCGGGCGTTAGCGATTCGAGGGCACAACATCCCTGTCATCTTTATCACTGCAAACAAAGATGAAACCATCCGTCCGCGAATGTTGAAGATCGGAGCCGTAGAGTGTTTGTTCAAACCCTTTAGTGATACAGAGTTGCTGCGAGCGATCAATGCCGCTCTTGGATTGAAATGAGCGAATCACGAGATCTTCTTCTGCGTTGCCGATAATATACTTATTTCGAGCGAGTGCACGTGCCATTGAATTGAGGTCATAACGCATGCTGCAAGCCACCCCAATCGTGTTTATAGTTGACGACGACATTTCGGTGCGCGAGTCGTTGGAATTGCTGATGCAAACCGAAGGGTGGCAGACGCAGACATTTGCGTCGGCAGAGGATTTTCTGGCACATCCACGTGCCAGCGTGCCGAGTTGCTTGGTGCTTGACGTCAATTTGCCCGACCTCAACGGCCTCGACTTGCAGAGACGCGTCGCTGCCGATCGAGCGCACATGCCGATTATCTTCATCACCGGATTCGGGGATATCCCCATGACTGTTCAGGCCATGAAGGCAGGAGCCATCGAATTTCTTACCAAGCCCTTCGGAGATGAAGTAATACTCAGTGCAATCCGGAACGCGATGCAGCGAAGTCGAGCCGCATTGGGACGTGAAGCTGAGATGCAAGATCTTCGAGAATCCTATGCGTCGCTGACTCCGCGCGAACAGGAAGTCATGGCATTGGTAGTTTCGGGCATGTTGAACAAGCAGGTCGGGGACGAGCTCGACATCAGTGAAATTACAGTGAAGGCACACAGAGGCAAAGTAATGAAAAAGATGAAAGCTGACTCCCTTGCTGACCTGGTGAACATGGCCTCGAGACTTAGGTTGCAGCGCCCCCAGAAGGCGGCTTCGCCGGCGACAAGGTAGATATGTCTGCCCTCCGATACCTAAGTATTGACCGACACCATTGTCTAATAGATTGGAACTCCGTTACATGATGTCATCACTTCATCGCACCCGAAAACCTCGGGGAAGCGAAGGAGTGAAGCATGGCAGAACATAAAACAGTAATAGTAACCGGCGCGTCACAAGGCATCGGAGCAGCCGTAGTCCGGGCATTTCTTGATCGGGGCTACAACGTTGTAGCAACCTCGCGAAGCGTTTCCAAGGCGGGCTTCGCGCCGTCCCCAAACCTCGCACTTGTAGATGGCGACATCGGTCAAGCAGCTACGGCTGAAAGGGTGGCCCAGACCGCGATCAGCGCATTTGGCTCCATCGACCATGTGGTGAATAATGCTGGCATCTTCTCAGCGAAGCCCTTCACCGACTACACCGCAGAGGATTTCCGCGCCCTCGTTTCAACGAATTTAGAAGGGTTTATTTTCATCACACAGTTGGCGGTGAAGCAGATCCTTTCGCAGGGTACCGGGGGCAGCGTTACAAGCATCACAACATCGCTTGTCGAGAACCCAATCTCGGCGCTTACGGCGTCCGTTCCAATGATCACAAAGGGCGGGCTCGATGCAGTGACACGGAGTTTGGCGAGCGAATACGCAATGCGTAACATTCGCTTCAACGCAGTTGCTCCAGGTCAGGTTGATACGCCGCTTCACAAAGACAATCCGAAGGAGTTTCTGAAGAGTCTTTCGCCGATGGGGACCATTTCTGACGCGAAAGACATCGCGGATGCGGTGGTCTTCCTCACAGAGGCTCGTCATGTCACTGGGGAGGTGCTGCACGTGGACGGCGGTGCGCACGCTGGCCGATGGTAGCCAGTAAAGGGCTTCGGTCGGGCGGTATCGATCACCGCCTCCAGGCCCTTGGTATAGAACTCCCAGCAGCCCCGAGCCCGTTCGGCACTTATGTGGAAGCTCTCCAGACAGGGAACCTGCTGTTTCTCAGCGGCATGCTTCCGGTTGTTGACCACAAGCCGAAGTACGTCGGCCGGCTTGGAAAGGAATTGACCGCGGAAGATGGTCGAGATGCCGCCTATACCGCTGGACTAAGCGCGCTCGCTGCGGCGAAAGAGTATCTTGGGTCACTCGACCGAGTTAGTCGGGTTGTCCGCCTCGGCGTCTTCATCGCAACCTCTGGGGAGTGTGTTGATCAGCCCCGCGTTGCAGATGGCGCGTCGGATCTCTTTCGCGATGTGTTTGGCAGCGAAAAGACTGCGGTCCGCCTGGCGCTTGGCGTTGCCAGTCTGCCCATCGGAGTTCCTGTTGAACTCGAAGTGATCTTCGAAGTCATCGAGTAATGTGTGCCGGAAGAACGCAGGCAATCACTCACTACGGGTTAGAGGGAGGTTATGAAAGAGTTAGTCAGCACCACTGCAAACTGGAATGAGACTCGCATCTCTTCTACCTTGGGAATCAAGTATCCGATCATCCAGGGGCCACTCGGCGGACTCTCAACGCAGCGATTGACTGCGGCCGTCTCGAACTTTGGTGGCCTTGGTTCCTTCGGTGCGCATAGTCTCAGTCCTTCGGCAATCAAAGACGGGATCGATGAAATCCGGGCCCTCACTTCCAAGCCATTCGCGATCAACCTATGGGTCTCAATTGAAGACTCTGGCGCGCGCATGTCTGGCCCCGAAACGTTTGGGCGCGCCCTGTCGCACCTGGCTGGATACATCAGTTCCCTGGGCGGCTCTCCGCCGGTATATAAGCCTTATGTGCCGGCTAGCTTCGAGGATCAGGTTCGGGTCCTGCTTGAGGCAAGAAGCTTCATCTGCGGAATTCCGTCAAGGGAAGTCCTCGATGAATGTCGCGCCCAGGGGATCCTCACCATCGGGACGGCCACGACTCCAGACGAAGCCATTGCTCTTGACGAAGCCGGGGTCGATGTCATCGTCGCATCCGGGTTCGAAGCTGGTGGGCATCGCGGCTCCTTTCTGCGTTCAGCCGAAGAGTCGCTCACCGGAACGCTCTCACTCACACCTCAGGTCGTTGACGCAGTTTCAGCTCCGGTGGTGGCCGCTGGCGGTATCGCCGACGCTCGCGG
>Ga0302320_10010695_pt1 | contig 19530 bp, 18 predicted proteins | sample Bog_T0_3_FD_202130 | JGI IMG/M metagenome (GOLD analysis project Ga0302320, IMG submission 202130) | Peat permafrost microbial communities from Stordalen Mire near Abisko, Sweden - Bog_T0_3 | ecosystem: Environmental > Terrestrial > Soil > Wetlands > Peat | place: Sweden: Abisko, Stordalen Mire... | reverse complement strand
GTACACGAGCCCCACTCGCCGAGTGAGCATAAGTATACCCCCTTTCACATAAGCTAACGTTGTTTCTTTTCCAAACCCTGGCTTAGGAGACGGAGGAATTTGACGGGTAACCCACCGATGGGTATCTTACTCAATTCCTTGCACATAGAGACGCCGCAGCGGCTATCACGCTGGACTGCGCACGCCGGCTCCGCGTTTCACGACTGCCCATGGCCACCGGGATACCGGGAGATTCATCGCGTCCGCTTTTCGTCAATTCTCTCTGGCGGGGCGCTCTCGCGTAGCAGGTTTGCAACGCGCTCTTGCATGTGTTTTGGCAGGCCGCGATACGCTTCGCGCAACTCCGCCAGGAGTTTTCCCGCAGCCTGGATATCGTCGTTCATCGCCCTCACCACCATCCTCATTCCGTTTGCCGATAGTTCGAATCTACAACCCGGAAAACATGATGCCATTGGGAACAAACCGCCCGAGCCTCTCTCGCGATCCGGAAGCTCGGTGTTTGCGATTATCGGTATGGAAGAAGGCCAAAGCTGGTCAAAACAGGTCACTCTCGGAAACATTCTTGAATCGAAAGAACGTGAACTGTGGGAGTCCTTCGCACAGCATCCAGCGTGAGCCCATCCGAGGACCGCTCGGCGAAACGATGGAGCGCCAAACTCGCTTGGAACGTAACCCGGCCTTCTCTACCCCAACCTAAAATCCATGGCACGGCGAGGATCAAACCAGCTTGGGCATTCTAATGCAAGAAGCATCCTCCTTATGATGAATAGCAGTATTCACGCGGGAGAATTTGTGAAAGATTCCATTGGCAGAGTTCTTGTGAGCCGGCCGTCCCGTTGATGAGCACCTGCGAGCCGGCGTACTTTCCGCTGTCACTGTGCAATCGGGGACAGCTTTCCCATGAGCCTGCTGCCATAGTTCGCGTGGGAAGCGGCTTGATGGCTTGAGAATCACACCGAGCCCCCGAGGAGTAGAGAAAATGACCCCAGACTCGAATAAGCGTTCGGCAATGAAGGCTGTTTCCTGCGCGCTTTTTGTTGCTGCACTCGTCCTGTCAATGTCGGCTTGTGGCGGCGGAAGCAGCAACGGCAGCAACCTCAACAGCAACGGCAGCAAGAGCACTGACATCGGCGACAGCAGCATCAACAGCATCGGCGGTATCGGCGGCGGCGGGAGCGCAAGCGCAGTGGCGAGCACGCCGGTTCCGGCGGCAAATATCATGATTTCGCCATCGTCACCGTCGGTTGCGGTGGATGGCACGACGCAACTTACGGCGACGCCAAAGGATTCCAGCGCGGCGCCGATCACTTGGACGAGCAGCGCACCAGGCGTGGCAACGGTTGACGAAAATGGAGTAGCGACCGGAATAGGCGCTGGAACGACGCAGATCACGGCCTCGGAAGGCGGAATGACCAGTCCTCCGGTGGTGTTGACATCGTGCGACTTCCGCCATCTATAAGCGAGAAGCGCGGCAGAGTCTGCGGATGCGGCACGGGCGGGGCGCGAGCGCCCTTGCATGGCAGCGACACATGGAATTCGGCGGTTTGGAATCGTCCAGGTCAAAACGTCTACGTCTGAGCCATGGGGATATCTAGGCTGGCCCCGGCACTTCTTTGAGCTTCGCAAAAGCAGCGATCACGGTGTGCAGAGAATCGAATATTCGTGTCTGTCCAATAGCCTCTTTGAGACGATGCCGGTCCAAGTCGGGTTCCAGGTCCGACTGCACATGTGCGAATACCAACGCGGTGCCACGGCGGCCCAGTTCTCGTTGTAGTTCCCGCACGATGCATGCGGCGGTGTAGTCGACACTCGTGATTGCTCCGGCATCGACAACCAGCCAGCGCACCGGTGAAGGCGCCGGCCCCACCAGGCCGAGAATCTCTTCCGAAAACCGGTTCGCATTGGCATAGAAGAGAGCGGCCCCAAAGCGGTAGACCACCAACCCTGGTTCGGTGATCGCGCCCGGAACAGCGGGGTTCAGCTTCCAGATTCCCATTGCATCCTCGGCGAGTACAGCGGTGTGGGGATGGTAGCTGTGCCGCACCACACGAAACAACGACAGCACCATGGCCAGCACGATGCCCGCTTCGACGCCGAGCAGCACCACGACAGCCGCCGTGGTTACAGCCAACTGAAACTCGCCGGGGCTCTCGCGGCCGATGCTCCGAAGACCACTTATATCGACGAGCTTGATGGCGATGAGGAACACGATGGCGCCCAGCACCGCGCGTGGAAGAAACTGCAAGGGCTTGGTTGCGAAAAGCAGCACCAATGCAACCACGGCCGCGGTCACGACCTGCGCGAACTGACTACGCCCACCCGAACTTTCCACCATGGCCGTCTGGGTCGGACTTCCGTTGACCACGAACGTTCCGCTCAATGCTGCCGCGACATTGGCTGCACAGAGGCCGGCGAGATCCGCATTCTCATCTAACCGCTGGTGGTGACGCATCGCATAGACACGGGCCGTGGCCGTGCTCTGGGCGATGATCACTAGAACGCAGGATCCCGACACGGAGATCAGCGGCTCGATATCTCTCCAGGCCACCTTGGGCAGTCCCAGCTGCGGCAACCCGCCAGCCATGGGCCCGAGGATGGCAATGCCATGCCCCGCGAAATTCCAAGCCGCACTCGCTGCTACCGCGCCGACCACGGCGATCAAAGCTCCGGGGATGCGCGGCGTGAATCGCTGCAGCGCGTAGACGATGCCAACGACGGCCGCCGATAGTGCCACCGTCGGCACGGGCGCCTGCGGCAGACCGTGTACGATCTGGGCGATTTGCATCACCGTTCGACGAGAGTGAATTTCGATGCCCAGCATCTCACCAAGCACCGCAATTCCCACCTGAAGACCTACGCCGGTAAGAAAACCCACGAGAACGGTTCGAGAGAGAAAGTCGGCTAGAAAACCAAGTTTGAGGAAGCGCGCCAGGAGAAGAAATCCTGCCGTTAGCAGCGCCACCATTCCCGCCAACGCGACGTATCTGGCGCTGGCTGGAGCAGCCATGCCGGAGATGCCGCCGGCAACAATCGCAGCCGTGGCAGAGTCGGCAGCGACCACCAGGTACTGCGACGAGCCGAACGCGGCGAACGCCAGAAGCGGCAGCAATAGCGTGTAGAACCCAGTTACCAGCGGCATGCCCGCAATCTTGGTATACCCGAGCGCTTGCGGAATATTCAGCGCCGCTAGTTCGATCCCCGCGAGGGCGTCGCGCAATGCACCCACGCGATGGAAACGCCCGCCACGCATGAAGGCTGGCCACCACCGGTCTCGAAAGGTCACATTCACCGATTCTCCCCTGGTTCCATGGGCACTGAGTTGCGGCCTGCGTCCTGGCTGCTGAAACGTTCCTTCCTGCGGCCCTCCCGAAGACCCTCCTGATTCCGGGTCCGACGCTAACACCCGGACCCAAGAGTCGAAGCCCCGGGTATGGGTTACCTCATTCTAATCAGGTTCGCGCCTGTGAGAGCGTGGGTAACTCGATCTTCGTCGAAGTTGGCGAGCAGTAAATAAGAACTCCGTCGAGTGAAGGCGTTCCTTCGTGAAGCTCTCGTATGGACAATCTTCGGCTTCCGGCGTTCTGCCGGGCATAGGTTGAATTGAGTTATCTTTGCCGTGTGCAGTGCGGACATGCGACTGCGATCCATCGTCTCTGGGTTGCGGACTTCCCGTCCTTCCACTTCCCCAAACCGCCGGTTCTCCAACGACACTTGCGCGAGTGAACTTTGCAGGAGCGGCGCAGCAGTCGCATTCAATTAGTCATGCAGGACGACGCTAACCAGTGAACTATGCACGTGCATACCCCCGCCGTCGTAGTCGATGAAGCCCAGGTCGCGGAAACGGTTCAGGAAGAAACTGACTCGCGAGCGAGTTGTGCCAATCATCTCGGCAAGGGTTTCCTGGCTCAGCTTTGCAATGAGGGGTATGGGTTTGGACTCCTGTCCAAAGTTCGCCAGCAACAGCAGAAGCCGAGCCAGACGTTTTTCGCTGGAGTTGAAAAGATGGTCCACGAGGTCGGCTTCCATGCGAATGTTGCGCGAGAGCAGATAAGCGAGGAAGCGAGCGGCAAACTCCGGATCGTCCTGTAGCAGGCTCATCATCACCTGCTTTTCCACCCTTACGATAATGCTCCGCTGCCCTGCAGTGGCCGTAGCCATGCGGAGCGGCTGGCCCGCCAAACAGCCCTCGCCAAAAAAACTATCCTGTTGCAGAATAGCAACGACGGCTTCTTTGCCACGCTTGGACACAACCGTGAGCTTTACCTTGCCGCTCTGAACATAGAAGACAGCATCCGCCGCATCGCCTTGCGACCAGATGGTTTCGTCTTTCAAGTACTCTCGACTCGACTTTCCAACCGAGAGTCGCTTGAGCAAGATTCGGGGATCGAACGAAGCAGCCACTGCCAACGACACGCCGGTACTCACCGGACTCACGTTGGCTGCAGGCGATGCCGCGGCACGCGATGACGGGCGCTTGTCACGCTTGGCCTGCTCAACGACACTTGGACGTTTCACGGGCATGGCATTCTCCTTTTCGTAGGTCCGACCCGGAACTCCTCGCCGGGTAAACGGAGTATACGCCTTCCCCTTGCTAATCGCAGCGAGGCTACTCACGGCGGGCGATACAGGCCAAACGTATACATCATGACCGTGAGCACTATAGCTCAGACGACCCGACTGCAATCCGGCTAACGTGGGCAGTACCTTGCACGCATGCGATGCGACCGAAGCAGCGGCGCGTAGCGGGGTAGAAGAAGAGGTGGAAAACGTGAAGGAAATTATGTTGTTCGCTACCATGCTGAGTCTGACCAGCTTGGGCTGGGCAGTTCCGAACCGCGAGGCATCAACCGAACGGCTGGACAAGGCCGGCAGAGTTCTGTCCGAAATCATGAGCGCGCCGGATAAGGGCATTCCGGAAGAAGTGCTGGATCACGCAAAGTGCGTGGCCGTGGTTCCGCATATGCTCAAGGGTGGCTTTGTATTTGGCGCCGAGAATGGCCGGGGCGTAGCAACCTGCAGGACAGCCGAAGGATGGAGCGCACCTGCGTTCTTTGCCATCACCGGCGGCAGTTGGGGATTGCAGATCGGCATTGAGGGCGTGGACCTGGTCATGATCATCCAGAATGAACGTGGCATGCAGCGGTTGCTCTCGAGCAAGTTTGAACTGGGAGCCGATGCCTCGGCGGCAGCGGGACCGGTAGGCCGTCACGCATCAGCCGACACCGACTGGAAACTAAACACCGAAATTCTTACCTACTCGCGCGCCAAAGGTGCGTTCGCCGGACTTACTCTGTCGGGCGCTTCGATTCGCCGCGACGACGATTCGATGCAGGCCATCTACGGGCACCATGTAACAACTCGCGCCGTACTGACGGGTAAAGTGCACGCGACAGCCGCAGCCAAGCCATTCCTGAGCGCAGTCCGAAGCGCAAAGGCGGAGGCGATTGCACAAAGGTAGTTTGCTTCCGAGACAACGACGCGGGTGCACCCGAGAGGATTTTCAAACCTCGGGTGCTCACGACTCGAAGCGAGGAGAAACATGCTTTGGACAATCTTTGTGGTCATTCTTCTTCTGTGGTTGCTCGGCTTCAGCCTGCACGTTGCCGGAAGCCTCATCCACCTGCTCCTGATCCTGGCGGTCGTAGTCCTCATCTTTAACTTGATGAGTGGACGAAGGGGCATCGTGTAAAGCGGGACAACTAAGGGGGCTCGAATGCCGACACAAGACGATGCATCGCTGAACGAACCATTGGCTCAACTCAAGGTGCGAACGCTGGTGCTGGAAGAGAAGCTTGCGGCCTCTCTGCAACTTAAATGCAATGCTCCGCTGCCAAGCCGCATTGCAGTCATCGGAAACTATCTCCCGCGACAGTGCGGAATCGCGACCTTTACGACGGATTTATGCGACGCCATCGCCGCGAAATACGAGGCCGTACAGCTCCTGGCTGTGCCAGTTAACGATCCCGGCTCGCACTACAACTATCCTCCGCGCGTCCGCTTCGAACTCATGGAAGGCGACCCTTCCTCCTATGACGCGGCGGCGGACTTTCTTAACTTCAGTAATGTCGACCTGGTCTGCCTCCAGCATGAGTACGGAATTTTCGGAGGCCCATCCGGCAGCCATATCTTGCGCCTCGCCCGGCGCCTGAAGATGTCCGTGGTGACGACACTACATACGATTCTGCGCGAACCAGATGCTACGCAGCGAATTGTGATGGATGAAATCGCTGCGCTCTCCGATCGCCTCATTGTCATGAGCGAGCATTCTTCGCAGCTCTTGCAGGATGTATTTTCCGTACCGGAACAAAAGATCGATGTCATCCCTCATGGCGTGCCTGACCTTCCTTTTGGAGACCCCAACTATTACAAGGACTCCTCGGGAACGGAAGGCAAGACTGTGCTCCTGACCTTTGGACTGCTGTCGCCGAATAAGGGGATCGAGCTGGTTATCGAGGCCCTTCCACGCATCGTTGCTGAACATCCTGAGGCGGTCTACGTGATCGTGGGCGCTACTCATCCGCATATCAGGCATCGCGAAGGCGACCAATACCGGATTCAGTTGCAGGCCCTGGCGAGAAAGCTCGGGGTCGAACGCAACGTAATCTTCATCAATCGATTTGTCAGCCCGGATGAGATGGCGCAATTTGTTGGGTCCGCCGACATTTACATTACTCCCTATCGCTTTGAAGCACAGGCGGTATCTGGAACTCTGGCCTACGCGCTGGGCGCGGGTAAAGCAATCATTTCAACTCCGTACTGGCATGCAACCGAACTGCTGGATCAGGGCCGAGGCGTCCAGGTGCCCTTCAATGACTCCAATGCGATTGCCAGCGCGGCAATTGAACTCCTGGACAACGAAGTGGCCCGCCATGCCATGCGTAAACGAGCCTACCTTTATGCTCGCAATATGGTTTGGGACAATACTGCCGAGTCCTACATGAGCACGTTCCTGCGCGCCCGTGCCGACCGGATGCGAACTCCCCGGATCTCATTCACGGACTTGAATGCTGAACGGACGCTGGACAGGTTGCCCGCTATCAACCTGGATCACCTCTATAGAATGACCGACCACACTGGACTCTTGCAGCACGCCGTGTTTTCGGTTCCAAACTATGGAGAAGGTTATTCGATTGACGACAATGCTCGCGCGTTGATTGTAACGACTCTATTGGAGCAGCTTGGAATGACTCCGCTGTCTGAGTCGGCTAAGTTGGCATCACGCTATCTGGCGTTCTTGTGGCACGCATTTAATCCGGCGGTTGGCAGATTCAGAAATTTCCTTAGCTATGAGCGAAGGTGGCTTGAAACCGAGGGATCGGAAGACAGCCACGGTCGCTCGTTGTGGGCACTGGGAGTTGTTCTGGGGTGCTCGAAGGCGGCGGACCTAAGGGGCACTGCGGGTCGGCTCTTCGAGTTGGCCGTCCCTGCCATCCGAACATTCAACAGTCCTCGCGCTTTGGCGTTCGCCGCTCTGGGATTGCAGCAATATCTGGACTATTTTCCCGGAGACAGAGCGGCGCTCCAGACTAGAGACGAGCTGGCGCATCGGTTGCTCGATACTTATATCTCCAGCCACTCGCCGGATTGGCACTGGTTCGAAGATGTGCTCGCGTATTCAAATGCCCGATTGCCCCAGGCTCTTATAGCCTGTGCCGCTAATACCTCGGACAGAATCATGCTTGCGGCCGGTCTTGAAGCGCTTGACTGGATTGTTACGATGCAGCGGTGCGAGACGAAGGGCCACTTTGTGCCGATCGGAACACAGGGCTTCTATCACAAAGGCGCCGAGAGAGCCCGCTTCGACCAACAACCGGTTGAGGCAGGCGCCACCGTCTCCGCATGCCTGCAAGCTTTTCGCGCAACCGCCGATGACCGTTGGCTGAAAGAGGCCTGGTCGGCTTTCAACTGGTTTCTGGGTGACAATGACCTACAGATCGTGCTGTACGATTCCAGCACCGGCGGATGCCGGGATGGGTTGCATCCCGACCGGGCCAATGAGAATCAGGGAGCGGAGTCGACACTTTCGTTCCTGATGGCACTGCTGGAGATGCGCCTGCTGGAAGACGCAAGCATTCCGGTCGTCAAGCACGATGCGGCATCCACACAAGGAGCTTCGCGCGGTTCCCGCATTCCACTGGAGATCTCATGAGCGTAGTCATTCACGACGAACCGTTGCTGCTCCGCCATCCTGCGAATCCAATCCTGACGAGCAGGGACTGGCCATACCCGATCAATAGCGTCTTCAATGCGGGAGCGACTTTGCTTGACGATGGATCGACGCTTCTGTTGTGCCGCGTGGAAGACAGGCGAGGTCTCTCCCATCTCTGTGCGGCACGATCGGCAAATGGAGTGGACGGATGGCAGATTGACCCTACGCCCACGCTCATGCCTAACCCGGAAGAATATCCGGAAGAGTTGTGGGGCATCGAAGACCCGCGACTCACCTATGTGCCTGAGCTGCAGCAGTTCGCGGTTCTGTACACCGCCTACTCCCGTGGAGGCCCGGGCGTCTCCCTGGCACTTACCAAGGACTTCCGCACTTTCGAAAGATACGGCGTAATCATGACGCCCGATGACAAGGACGCAGCCCTTTTCCCGCGCAAATTCGGAGGCTACTGGGCGTTGATTCACCGACCGATGACAACGCTCGGTGCGCATATGTGGATCTCTTATTCCCCGGATCTGCGCCATTGGGGTAGCCACAAGATAATGCTGGAGGCGCGGCGCGGAGCCTGGTGGGATGCGAACAAGATTGGCCTCTCCTCACCTCCGATCGAAACCTCCCGAGGCTGGCTGACCATCTATCACGGAGTCCGGCAGACCCCATCAGGCTGCCTGTATCGGTTGGGCCTGGCCCTCTTCGATCTCGAGAAGCCGGAACAATGCCTGCTTCGTGGCAACCCATGGATATTCGGACCAGAAGCTGACTATGAGTGCTACGGCGACGTTGACGACGTCGTATTCCCATGCGGCAACACGATGGGAGCTGACGGCGATACGGTCAATATTTACTACGGAGCCGCAGATTGCGCGATCGCCCTGGCGCGGGCCAGCGTTCGCTCCCTGCTAGAGTGGCTCGATGCCAACGGAGACTGTGACCGCAGACAGCGAGCACAGGACTTATGAAACTACTTCGAGGCGTGTTTCACGTTTTCTTCGGATGCCGTCACGGGCAACTCAGCCGAGTATTCACGATTAACAACCGGACCTACCAAGTCTGCTTCGAGTGTGGACGCGAATTGGATTACTCGTGGGAGCAGATGCACTCCCTCGACCCGCGAAGTGTTGACAATGCTCATGTACCGCCGAACAGCCCAGAACGCATCCACGCCAGGGCAGTTTGAGCATCCCCAGTCCCAATATGCGCGAATAACGCCACAGTCGGCCCCAAAGCCGCCTATTCGGCCGACAGGCAGGAAAAGCAAACGCTAAGACTGTCTCCGGCAATCTAGCGGAGAAGCGACTCACAAGTTCTATTCGCCCGTCCTTGCCCACCTACTTATCACTCAAGTCTGGTCCATGCACTCTCCAGTAAGTACGCTCGTGCCAGAGCTTGGTGTCCCCTTCCGGCAGCAATACCATTACCTTGATCAACATTGCTCAGTAACTGCCCTGAGAAGGACCCATACTAGCGTTCGATAACACTCTCCACGGTGGAGAAACTGCCGGGCCTCCCGGCCGTAGAGCTCTTGTGAACCGATACTCGAGAGCTCCCACAACCTACCCACTACCGTGCGGGCGACTCGGAGAAAACCACTGGTGAGAACATGAAACTGCTCAGAAAGTTAGTAACCGCATTCTCCCTCGTTGCGCTCTGTGCGCTCGTCGCACCCTCGGCGATGGCTGACGAGTGGAACAAAGAAACCGTCGTCACCTTTAGCGGCCCCGTCGAAGTCCCGGGAGTTGGCGCCCACCTCCTGCCGGCAGGTACCTATGTCTTCAAAATTCTGGACTCTCTTTCCGACCGTCACATCGTGCAAATATTCAATCAGGACAAAACTCATCTCTTTACTACAGTCCTGGCAATTCCGAACTATCGCTTGAAGTCCACCGACCAGACGGTGATGACGTTCCGCGAACGGCCTGCAGGAGAACCGGAAGCTCTACGTGCGTGGTTCTATCCGGGACGTAAATGGGGTGAGGAATTTGTGTATGCAAGGCCGCGTGCGACGCAGTTGGCGCAACGGGTGCACGAAAACGTACTGGCCACCCAGATGGAACTAACGGAGGCGCCGATTGAAGCATTGAGGACCGCCCCTGTGGAGGCGGTTGCCCCGACCGGCGAGCCGGTTGAACTGGCCCAAGCTGTCGAAACGCCCCCAGCAACGAATGATGAACCGGTAACAATGGCTTCGTCGAGTCTGCCGAAGACGGCCAGCCCTTTGCCATTAATTGGGCTGATCGGGTTGCTTGCATTAGGCGGCGGATTTGTTCTAACGGTCGCGTCGAAGCGACTTTCTTAAACTTGGCGAATGTGTGAGTCAGTCACGAGAGATTCACATGGTGTAAATGACAAGATGCCGGGCGGGACTTATTCAGCGATTGGGCGTTGATGATCGGCGCCTGCTGCTGCGCTCCCGTCCGGTTTCTTCGTGCAGATTTCAGATCGTCTAGATGAGAGAAATGGCCGGATGAAAGAGCTTCCTTTGCCTGCGTCATACCTTCGGAGCATCGTAGCGCTGCAAACGACGCCGCGTCGAGCGACGCGAGAATTCGTCAAAGCTCATCTCCCCGCATCCCTTCGTAAAACGTTTCTTCTTATCTTGATAGTGCTTCCGGGCTTAGCTTCCGGCCAGGTTTCCTCTCACTCGCAAAACGGCCATGAAATCCCATATGTTATCAGCGTAAATGTCAATATGGTGGTTTTGCACGCGACCGTTCAAAATGAGAAGAACGTTCTGGTTGGGGGACTCGACAAGGAGCAGTTTCAGATCTATGAAAATGGAGCGCTGCAACAGATCAAGTATTTTAGCCATGACGATATACCGGTTACGGTCGGACTGGTTGTTGACAACAGTGGGAGCATGCGGTCCAAACGTTCTGTTGTAATCGCCGCTGCTATGGCCTTTGCCCGTTCCAGCAATCCTAGCGACCAGCTCTTTGTGGTGAATTTCAATGAACACGTATCGTTCGCCCTCCCTGCCAACGTTCCGTTTACGGACAACAAGGTTGAATTGGAAAACGCCCTGTCCCAAATCATTGCAAGCGGCGAAACCGCTCTGTACGATGCGCTTGACGTCGCTCTTCTTCATCTGAACAAGGGTGATCGCGACAAGAAGATACTTATCGTAATTAGCGACGGTGGCGATAATGCCAGTAAGCGCGCTTTAGAACAGGTGATCGCCCTGGCACGCCGATCTTCGGCGATCATCTACAGCGTTGGCATTTTCGAGGAACAGGACGAAGATAAGAACCCGGTGGTACTCAGGCGATTTGCAGAAGAAACAGGCGGCGAGGCCTATTTCCCAGACTCTATAAACGAAGTAACTCCCATCTGCGAACGGATCGCTCGCGATATTCGCAGCCAGTATACGCTCGGATACGTCCCTACCGACCAGGCTCAGGACGGAACCTATCGAGCGATACGGGTGAGCGCGCGTACACCCGATCGCGCACGATTGTCGGTGCGCACTCGCCCTGGCTATTTCGCACCATTGGCGACGCCAGCTCCTGCCGCAGCAACTAGCAACCATGAGTCCCATTAGGCGCCACCTGCTTCTACCGGCTCAAAGCCAAGGCATCCTCCGTTGGCTTCGCTACCTCTTGTTCATTGCGGGCTTTATTGCACTCGCCTATGTAGGTTTCGCTCTTCTCGAAGCGCGATCCCACCAGATATATGAAAAACAGGCTCTGAACGATCAGATTCGGACGGCAGTGAGCGCGAAGATTCCCCAAGTCAAGCCGATCTTACACGGAGGTGACTTGCTTGGGCGCCTCGACATCCCGAGACTAGGTGTATCGGTTGCAGTCTTGCAAGGAACCACGTCGCGGGTGCTGCGGCTGGGTGCAGGACACATCGACGCCACAGCCCTTCCAGGAGAACCTGGAAACAGCGGGATCGCTGGTCATCGCGATACTTTTTTTCGTGGACTAAAGGACATACGGAACCGAGATGATATCCAGCTTCAGACGGCGACCGGCCTTTTGCACTATGAGGTAGATTGGATACGAATCGTGGAGCCGAATGACACTACCGTTCTAGATTCAACTACGCCGGACTCCACCCTCACGCTCGTGACGTGTTACCCATTTTACTTTGTTGGTCCCGCGCCGAAGCGCTTCATCGTTCACGCGCGCAAGAACTAGCCAGATGCTCCCGGATTCCGCTCCCTGCTAGACTCGGCGTCAATATTCCCAAGAGGACGCATGGCTGCTGCAGCTAGGGATGTGGTGTTATGGCCGTGCGGGCCTGGGCGGGTTGCTCGGAGGTTTTTTCAGACGACATGACCCGTGGCCCTTGCTTGGAAGGCGGAGTCTCTGTCCCCGCGGGATATATTAGTATCTGCACCTTACCCCAATCGCTCCCTGACGTTGCGTCCGTCTGCTTGCCCAAACCCAGGGTCTTGAGGTGAGTATCGTCGAACCCGAAATTCTGGACCAGATACTGTCGCACAACCATGGCACGCGCTTCGCTTAGCAGCAACTCTTCCTGAGAATCGCCTTCGTTACCGCCCGAGACTACTACCACTGCAAACCCAAACTGGGCGCTAGCCAAGTACTCGCCTCCTGCATGGAGGGACTTCTCATTCTTCAGCTTGGCAGAATTCTGTTTGTCGAATAACTGCTTTGCTGAGTAGGTAAATTCTTTTGTTGGCGTGCCTTGCGGCATCCGTTCAATCTCATCTCTGGTAACCTCGGAGGAGTCCTCGTACCCACGGCTCTTGAAGTATCCCCGTAAAAGGAAGTTATGCTTGAGCGCCTCCATGTTTTCCTGGAACTCGGTGGCCCCCGCTTGGGCATGCACCATTGTGTCGCGCATGGCGCCCGTCGCGTTTTCAAGGTCGCTATAGAGCCGCTTGTCGTTCACCAGGGCTCCTACCGTTCCCCGACCTCCGTCAATCTTGGCGGATATCGAGTCGATACTTGCCGTCGCTCGAGTAGCGTTTTGCAGTGCCTGCTGGCTGCTGTCCAGAATACCGCTGGCCTTTCGAAGCAGGTCTGCCATCTCCAGCGGCTGCGAACTGTTGAGGGTGTCTCCGTCCCGCACCTTGGACGCTCCATTGGACCCAAAAGAAATCGCAAGATACTGGTTGCCTAATAGCCCCTCAGTTTCGATCGAAGCGATGGAGTCTTGCCTGATGATCTCGCGCGTGGACTTACTCATATCCATGAGTATCGTGATTCTCTGACCCGGCGCATGAGGCAGCTGAATGCTGCGCACAGTTCCGCTGTGAACCCCACCGACTCGGACATCGCCACCCACATCCAAGCCCACAACATTGTCGAACTGCGCCTTCAGTTGGTAGCTGGAACTGAAGAGGTACTGCTTGTTGCCGATAATGAAGATGCCGACCACCAGAATTGCCAGTGTCGCTACGATGAAAGCTCCCAGCCGCGCCGTTCTAGACATAACTATCTCCTACGAATTTCTGAGAAATTCCCTGGCAAACTGGTTTTCACTTCTTTTCAGGTCCTCAAATGTTCCCTCGATCGCCACCTTGCCCTCATGGAGCAGAATCAGGCGATTCGCGATGGTCTTGGCGCTGTATATATCGTGAGTCACTACGATGGATGCCATGTGGTGCCCTGCCTGCAGTTTGAGAACTAAATCGCCGATCTCCCCAGAACTGATCGGGTCCAGGCCGGCAGTGGGCTCGTCGAGCAAGAGGATGTCCGGCTCCAGCGCCAGGGCCCGCGCGAGCCCTGCTCGTTTCTGCATCCCACCCGAAATGTCCGAAGGCATTTTCTCCGAGTCTCGATCGAGGCCCACCTCCGCAAGTAGCTGGCTCACCCGATCATCCTGCTCCGAGGGCGACATCCCATTCGTATTGTGTTGTAGCGGAAACGCGACGTTCTGCCCCACGGTCATCGAGTCATAGAGCGCCGCGTGCTGAAATAGAAAACCCATCTTCCTTCTGATTCCACCAAGCTGGTCAAGAGACAAGCCCGCGATGTCCGCACCGTGGATCAGAATCGACCCCGAGTCAGGTTGCAGGAGGCCAATAATCAGTTTTAGCAACACGCTCTTGCCGGTACCACTGCGTCCTAAAACCGCTACGGTTTCCCCACGGCTTACACTGAGATTGATCCCGTCGAGAACTCGCTGGGTTCCAAACGACTTATGTAAGTTTGTGGCAGCGACAACCGGCGCGCCGCCGGGTGCGCTAGCTTCCAACTTCATCGGAATTTCATTGGTTGTAGACATGGTCTTGTTTGAACGGTTCGAACATTCACGATGGAAAAAAGACAAGGATGAACTTCACCAGCGCAACATCGGCGAGGATCACGAACAACGAAGATAAGACCACTGAACTGGTGGCGGCGCGACCCACACCCTCTGCCCCTCCGCGGGTTCGCATTCCCTGAAAACACGAGACTAACCCGATAATCAGCCCGAATATCGCGGTCTTGAATGTTGGAGGCAGGAAATCGTTGAAATCTGCCCCTTTGAAGCCGCTGTTGATGAACTGATGGAATGAGAGTGGTTCAACCAAGGCCAAGGCAACCCATCCCATGACCAAGCCGCAAAAATCGGATGCGAGGGTCAGGAGCGGCAGCATCAGGATGCAAGCCAGGATTCGGGTAGCGGCCAGGAGCCTATACGGATTGACTGCAGATGTTTCTATGGCATCGATCTGCTCGGTCACCTTCATCGACGCTAACTCTGCACCGATCCCAGCGCCGACACGGCCTGAAACTACTAGTGCGGTGATGATGGGACCGATCTCGTGAATGACTGAGAATACAAGCGCGGCGGGAAGTAGCGATTTCCCCCCAAATCGAGTCAGGCTGTCACGCGTCTCCAATGAAAGCACAACCCCAATCGCGCCACCGGCTAGCGCGACCAATGGCAGCGATTTGGATCCTATTTCGTCGAGTTGTTTTATGAACTCGCGGAATTCAAACGGCGGCGTTACCGCGGCCCTGGAAACTCTCCAGAAGAATATGCCAAGTTCCCCGAACCATTCGAGACACTCCGTGATTAGCTTTCCTGGTGAGTTCCCGCTCGAGGATGCCGGCAGGTTCCGTTCTTCCGGAATTAGCGGGCCCGTGCCTAACCGCGCCTTTAACTCCGGGTAACTCACGGGGTTGACCCGTTATCTCGCGCTCCGCGCGGATTCCCCAAGTGCATACGGGATCCGAGGGAATGCGGGCCGCCGTAGATCAGCTCCAACAAAACGTTTTCGCCCACGTTCAACAGAAGATTGTAATTACCCATCCGAAACGCGTCCTCCGCACCGAAGCGATTCGGATACCAGGCGTACACCGCCGTCATCGTACCCGCGTAGGGTGCGACAAGCGAGGAGATTGCAAATGCGCGGTGGCCGTCTTCTCCGCGGCGCGCCGTGAAACTGGTGAGCACGGCATGGCCCAAGCGGGGCAGAATTCCCCTGCACTCGCAGCGGTAGTACAGCGTGTCTTCTCTCAAGACTTCGCCTAAACCATAGCGCGTCGTAGTGCTTACCGCTGCGACGCCAAATGTGGACCCGAAACGCTTACCATAGCCCTCAGCGCCTTGCTTCCATTCCGGCGGTGCATTGCTGTACTGGTCGATGCCAGCCACGGCCGCAACGCCGACGAGGGTATAAGGCCCGACCATGTCGAGGACGAAGTTGTGGAGCTTTGTTGCCTCGGACGGACGCGTGTATGTCGTCCCCAGTTCCAAGGGAACTGCTGTTGTCGCCTCGCCAGTTGAGTCAGGTGACTTGGACGGTGATTGTGCGTTTGCGCGGACGGGCAGAATTGCCAGATATGCGATTACCACGATCAGTACGATCAATCGATACGTCTTTATGCCGTGTCCCCTCGCTTCAGTTGCTTGAAGTGGGCATGGGAGAACCTGCGTGATTTCGGTAAGCTCAACTGTTTCCCCGCTCCTGCCGGGTTGCAACAGGTTGCGTGCTTCGAAGTTGCCACGCTGAAGTTCCTTCGCTGAAGTTCCTCCGGACATTTTCTGGTCTCCTCAGACACTCGATGTCGTTGCTTAGATATTCAAGAAATTGAAACGAACTTCCAATCCAAATTATGATAGTGCGTTCACGGGAAATCTGTTCCTTATTGCACAGTTTGGGACCTAACGGGGCCCTGCATTTCGGCGTCAGGGCCTGTCCGCGGTCACCGAATATGGCGAACTTAAGAATGGGCGTGAGATTGTAATTCCGCGTCTGAATTAGCAGGAAACCGAGGTCTGGCTGCCGCCTTGTATAAGCGTTCTGCAATGCGCGACCATCGAGGCCTGGGACGGGTGGAAATGGTCGTAATTACCTCATAAACCCTCGCGACGTTCACCCCGCACGGCTCGATTTGTTCTCAATGGAGGTACCGTTTTCGCGCGCGTCCGACCCCGAGGCTCTCAGCTCCCATGCGCCGGATAAGCCATCAGAAACTTGCGAGGAAGCCCCATGTCCGCGGACGAACTCCGTCTGCTGCACGCACGTGCGAGATTGATCACCGCCGTTGCTTGTTGACGCGGCGTCGGGTAGGCTGGTGCGTTCGCATATAAACGCTGGTTGAGGCACAAGATGAGCGAGTTGAAATCCACTTCCGTCGACAACCAACTGACCACCGCGGTGAAGACCGATGCGCCGCGATACCTGCGCAATGTGGAGGCAATGCGTTCGCTGGTGGCAGGGCTGCGCGCGGAGGAGACCAAGATTCGCGAGGGCGGCGGAGCGAAAGCCGTGGAGGCTCAGCACAAGAAGGCGCGACTAACGGCGCGGGAGCGGATTGGTCTGCTGCTGGATGAAGGTACCGCGCTCTTTGAACTGGGGCTGCACGCGGCGCACGGAATGTATGAGGAGTGGGGAGGCGCTCCGGCGGCGGGAGTGGTGACCGGCTTAGGACGAGTGCAGGGGCGACTCTTCATGCTGATTGTGAACGATGCCACGGTAAAGGCGGGAGCGTTTTTCCCAATGACGGCAAAAAAGGTAATACGTGCGCAAAACATCGCCATGGAAAACAGTTTGCCGACAATTTACCTGGTGGACAGCGCAGGCGTCTTCCTGCCGCTGCAAGAAGACGTATTTCCGGATCAGGACGATTTTGGGCGGGTGTTTCGCAACAATGCGGTGATGTCCGCGAGGGGAATTCCGCAGATCACGGCGATTATGGGAATGTGCGTCGCCGGGGGCGCGTATCTGCCGGTGATGTGTGACCACATTCTGATGACCGAAGGCAGCGGGTTGTTCTTGGCCGGGCCGGCGCTGGTGCAGGCAGCGATTGGGCAGAAGGTGAGCGCCGAAGAGTTGGGCGGAGCGCGGATGCACGCGGAAATCAGCGGCACGGTGGACTTTCGCGAGGCCGACGACGAGGCCTGCATTGCGCGGGTGCGCTCGCTGGTGGACAAGATGGGCGCGCGCGACGAGGCACCGTTTGATCGCGGCGAGGCTGTGGCGCCGCTGTATGCAACCGATGAGCTGTATGGGATTTATGAGAACGACACCTCGCGGCAATATGACATGCGCGAGATTCTGGCGCGAGTGGTGGACGGGTCGCGCTTCGACGAATACAAGGCGGGGTACGGCGAGACACTGCTGTGCGGGTATGCGCGCATCGATGGACACGCGGTGGGGATTGTGGCCAACCAGAAGATGCATGCGACCCAGATCGACCACGAGGGCAACAAGCGCACGGAATTCGGCGGGGTGATCTACACGGAGAGCGCGGAAAAAGCGGCGCGCTTTATCATGGACTGTAACCAGGGACGGATTCCGCTGGTGTTTCTGCACGACGTGAACGGCTTTATGGTGGGGCGCGACGCGGAGTGGAGCGGGATCATTCGCGCCGGGGCGAAGATGGTGAATGCGGTGTCGAATTCGGTGGTGCCCAAAATCACGGTGATCGTAGGCGGCTCGTTCGGCGCGGGACACTATGCGATGTGCGGCAAGGCTTACGATCCACGATTTGTTTTTGCCTGGCCGACGGCGCGCTACTCGGTGATGAGCGGCGAGAGTGCGGCCAACACGCTGGTGGAGATTAAGTTGAAGCAACTGGAGCGCGCGGGCAAAGCGGTGGACGAGGCGGCCCGCAAGGAACTCTATGATTCGATTCGCGCGACGTACACGGAACAGATGAAGCCGCAGTATGGCGCGGCACGACTGTGGATCGACAAGATTATCGACCCAGCCGAGACGCGCGCTGCGCTGGCGTGGGCGCTGGCGGCTGCGCGTTCGAATCCGGTGGTGGAAAAGTTCAGCGTGGGGATTCTGCAAACGTAAAATCAAAGAACGATGCGGGCGGAACGGATTTCATGGATATGGTGCAGCGGGTTTTTGAGCTTCCGATTGCGGTGACGGAAGCGGACATCGATGCGCTCGGCCATGTGAACAACGTGGTCTATGTGCGCTGGGTGCAGGAGGCGGCGATTGCGCACTGGAGCGTGCTGGCTTCGGCGGAGGAGAAGGCGCGACTGCTCTGGGTGGTGATACGGCATGAGATCGACTATAAGCGCGCGGCATTCTTGAAGGACGCGATTGTGGCGCGGACGTGGGTGGGCAACGCCGATGGGTTGGCGTTTGAGCGCAACACGGAGATTGTGAGGACGCGCGACCTCTGCCTGCTGGCGAAGGCGCGCACTTTGTGGTGTCCATTGAACGCCAATACCCTGCGGCCGACCGAGCCGGGCGACGAGATTCGAGCAAGGTTTTCGTCCTCGGCGCCGAAGGTGCTCGCTCCCGATGTATTCTGAGGAATCATGAGCGAGAACAAGGTGAAGATCATCGAGTGTCCGCGCGATGCGTGGCAGGGATTGTCGCGGCAGATTCCGGCCGAGACCAAGGCGGAGTATCTGCGCGCGCTGGTAGCGGCGGGATTCAAGCAGATCGATGCGGTCTCATTCGTTTCGCCGCGGCTGGTGCCGCAGATGTCCGACAGCGAAGACGTGTTGAAACGGCTGGACCCGCCTGACGACGTGGAGATCATCGGCATTGTGGTGAATGACAAGGGCGCCGAGCGCGCGCTGGCCACGGATGCGGTGCGCACACTGGGCTTTCCGTACTCGATCAGCGAGACCTTTCTGCGGAATAATCAGAACCAGTCAGCGGAGGAAAACAGCGAGGCGCTGGAGGCGGTTTGGCGCAAGGCCGACGAAAACGGACTAGCCATGGTGGCCTATGTATCGATGGCATTTGGCAATCCTTACGGAGACGCATGGGACGTCGATGAGGTTTTGCAGGCGGTGCAAAATATCGCCGACCTGGGGATTCCGACGGTTTCGCTCGCCGACACGGTGGGAGTGGCGACGCCGGAGATGATTGCCGAGATTGTGGGCGCGGTGGTCAAGGAGTTCGACCACATCGAGGTGGGGGCGCATCTGCACGGGCGCAAGGACGATGCGGCGGCAAAGATCCTGGCAGCATACGAGGCGGGCTG